>Ga0207864_1000653_pt1 | contig 45025 bp, 33 predicted proteins | sample HigsolmetaAR202D_FD_184834 | JGI IMG/M metagenome (GOLD analysis project Ga0207864, IMG submission 184834) | Ionic liquid and high solid enriched microbial communities from the Joint BioEnergy Institute, USA - AR20-2-D (SPAdes) (version 2) ...
ATTCCAGACTCGCCGAGTCCGACGGAGGCAGAGCCAGTTGGCCGGGTCGCCGGTCGCGGCAGGGGCGGGAGCCAGTCTGGCGGTCATAAGGCGCCGTCGCCTCGTCCGCCCTATCCCTTCGGGGCCCTTACCGGCCGGCGGTGGTCCGCCGCGTGGGGTGCCTCTACCCAGGGGCGGGCGTAACCGGTTGTGCGCACGGGGAGCGGCGGTAAGCAGGGGCTAGGTTGCGTAAGCGGCGGCGGGAGAAGGGCGGAGATTTTTTTCGAGAGGTTGTGATTGGGCGCGCGGGATCGTGCGTGCTGTGCGCACGGATGGTGAGATGCGCGCGAGGGATGGGGTCAGTCGGCGGGGACGCAGCGGCCCTTGGCCCAGCGGCGGAGGGCGGCGATGCGTTCGGCCATGGTGACGCTCAGCGGGGGGGAGTTCTCCATGGCGCGGGCGATGATGTCGGTGTTGAGGTCGGTTCTGGCGCTGAAGGCCTCGTGGAGGGCGGAGACGATGGCCTGCTCGATCTCCGCGCCGCTGAAGCCGCGGCTGGCGGCGACGAGGCCGGGGAGGTCGAAGGCGGCGGGGTCGCGGTTGCGCTTGCGGAGGTGGATGCGGATGATCTGGGCGCGGGCCTCGTCGTTGGGGAGGTCCACGAAGAAGATCTCGTCGAAGCGGCCCTTGCGGAGCAGTTCGGGGGGGAGGGCCTCGATATCGTTGGCGGTGGCGACGAGGAAGACCTGGGAGCGGTGCTCCTGCATCCACGTGAGCAGCGCGCCGAACATGCGTTTGGAGAGGCCGCCGTCGGTGCTCTGTGCCGCGGCGGAGGCGAAGGCCTTCTCGATCTCGTCGATCCACAGGACGATGGGGGACATGACCTCGGCCTGATGGAGGGCCTCGCGGAGGCGCTTCTCGGTCTCGCCGACGTAGCGGTCGTAGAGGACGCCGACGTCCATGCGGAGCAGGGGGCGCTGCCACGCGGCGGCGATGGCCTTGGCGCACATGCTCTTGCCGGCGCCCTGGACGCCGAGCATGAGGACGCCGCGGGGGGGCGCCAGGCCCCACCGCTCCCCTTCTTCGGTGGCCGCGCCCTCGCGATGCTTCAGCCAGGTCTTGAGCCGACTGAGGCCGCCGACGTCGTCCAGGCTGACGGGGGTCTCGATGAACTCCAGCAGGCCCGTGGCGCCGATCATGCGCCGCTTGCCGGCGAGGATGTGGTTGAGGTCGTCGAGGTGGAACTTCTGGTCGTCGGCGACGGCGTCGGTGATGACCTGCTGGGCCTGGCGGCGGGTGAGGCCGCGGAGGTTCTTGATGATGATGGACAGGCCGCGGCGGGTCAGGTCCACCTCGATGGGGGTGTCGCGGTGGAGGCGGCGGACGGTGTCGCGGACGATCTCCTCGAGTTCCTTCTCGTCGGGGAGGGAGAGGTCGAAGCGGGTGCTCCAACTGTGGACGATCGAGGGGGCGTCGTCGGCGTGGTCGATCATGACGACGCAGGAGCGGAGTTCGCCGGCGCGGTGAACGAGGTCCTTCCAGGCGCGGAGGGTGACGTCGTCCTTGAGGTGGCCGGCGAGGTCGATGGTGACGGCGAGGGAGGGTTTCTGGAGTTGGGCGAGGTGCCAGAGCGCGGCCGCGGCGTGCATGGTGTCCTGGACCGGCTTGGCGCCGGCGAGGAGGCCCTGCTGGACGCCCTGGGTGGCGGACCAGGTCCACAGGTCGAGGCCGGAGTCCATGGCGGCCTCGCGGACGAGGGCGAGGGCGTCGGCCTCCTCGCTGGTGACGATGCGGATGCAGCGGTGGCGGGCCTTCAGGAGCCGCTCGAACCTGGTCCGATTACTCACCGTTTGCGGCATGGGGGCGTGCTCCTTGGCGGGGGGCGGGAATCATCCTACCCGGCGAACGGGGGGCACCGGTGGAAGGGGGGGCGGGCGCGTCCGGCAACACCGGCACAGGCGGGGGCGTATCGGGGGCGTGGCGCGGGGGGCGATGGCCGCGTCGCCGGAGTGGGGTAGTTTTTCATGAGAGCCGGCGGGCGGGGCGGGGATCGAGCGCGGGTCCGATAGCCGGGGATCCGAGGATCAGCCAGAAGAGGAGAGCGCACATGAGCGTCCACCGTCGCCGCGCCCGCCTGTGTTGGACCCTGTTGGTTGCGGGCCTGGCCGCGAGTTCGGCCGCGGGGGACGTGGCGGTGGAGCAGATCCGCGTGCCGACGCACCGCGGGATGGAGGTGTTCCTGGTGGAGGCGCCGGGGGCGGCGAGGTCGGCGGCGCGGCGCGTGAACCTGGATCTGGTGGGGAAGGACGGCGTGGCGCCCGAGCCGACGGCGGGGTACGAGGTGACGAGCACGGTGATCGTGCGGGCGGGGGAGGGATGGGCCGGGCGGGCGGGGGCGGCGGCGTTTGAGTCGCTGCCGGGGTACTGGAAGGTGGAGGCGGGGAGCGTGCGCGAGGCCGCGGCGCTGGCGGTCGCGTTGCGGGGGGAGGCGGGGGTGATCGAGGCGTACGTGGATATGCGCGTGCCGCAGCCGCTGCGGACGCTCCCGGATGATCCGAACGTGCCGCAGCAGTGGCACCTGAGCAACGGCGTGCTGCCGGGGGTGGACCTGAACGTCGCGCCGGTGTGGAAGGAGGGGTACACGGGGGCGGGGATCACGATCGGGATCATCGAGGACGGGTGGCACGTGACGCATCCGGACCTGGCGGCGAACTTCCACAACGCGGCGAGCCAGGCGGGGACGGGGACGACGAACCACGGGACGTCGGTGGCGGGGTGTGCCGCGGCGGCGGGGGGGAACGGGATCGGGGGCGTGGGGAGCGCGTATGGAGCGCGGGTGTCGAAGTTGTACCGCGGGACGAGCGCGGCGAATGCGGCGGCGTTCATGTATCGCAACGATCTGAACCACGTGAAGAACAACTCGTGGGGGCCGATCGACAACGCCACGGCGTGGGTGATGGCGTCGGTGGAGCGCGATGCGCTGGCCCAGGCGGTGATCAGCGGGCGCGGGGGGCTGGGGACGATTCACATCTGGGCGGCGGGCAACGGGGGGGACCGGCAGGACCGGGTGGACTATGACCCGTACGCGTCGAGCCGGTACACGATCGCGGTCGGGGCGATCGACGACGACGACGACCGGTCGTACTACAGCGAGCCGGGGTCGTCGGTGCTGGTCGTCGCGCCGTCGTCGGGGACGCCCGGGGTGAACCGGGGGGTGGTGACGACGAGCGGGCCGTCGGGGTACACGACGGGGTTCGGCGGAACGAGCGCGGCGGCGCCGCTGGCGGCGGGGGTGGTGGCGCTGATGCTGGAGGCGAGGCCGGAACTGACGTGGCGCGACGTGCAGCACGTGCTGATCGAGTCGGCGCGGCGGTGCGACCCCGGGAGCGCGGGATGGGAGATGAACGGGGCGGGGCGGTGGGTGAGTTACGACTACGGGTTCGGGGCGGTGGACGCCGCGGCGGCGGTGGAACTGGCGCAGACGTGGGCGCTGGTGGGGCCGGAGGTGATGGTCGAGACGCCGGAGCAGGTGGTGGGGGCGGCGATCCCGGACGCGGACGCGGCGGGGGTGGAGCGGACGATCGTCGTGGAGGAGGCGGTGCGGCTGGAGGCGGTGGAGGTGGAACTGACGGCGCTGCACCCGTTCATCGGGGACCTGCGGATCGAGTTGACGGCCCCGTCGGGGACGGGGTCGGTGTTCGCGCTGCCGCGGGCTGATCCGCAGGACGATTACGTCGGGTACGTGTTCACGAGCGTGCGGCACTGGGGGGAGTCGAGCGCGGGGGCGTGGACGCTGCGGATCGCCGACGAGCGGGCGGGGGACGTGGGGACATGGGTGTCGTGGCGGCTGCGGCTGTACGGGACGGAGATGGCCGGCGGGTGCGTCGCCGACCGGGACGGGGACGGGCAGGTGAACTCGAACGACATCAGCGCGTTCCTGTCGCAGTGGCTGACGAGCGTGCAGGAGGGGACGCTGGAGGGGGACTTTGATGGCGACGGCGCGGTGAACTCGAACGACATCAGCGCGTTTCTGGCGGCGTGGCTGGCGGAGGTGGGGGGAGGGTGCTAGGACGGCTCGTCGTGGGGGCGTCGAGACTCAGGAGAGCGCGGAGAAGGCCAGGATTGTCCAGCGCGACGACGGAGAGAAGAGAACGCGGGGAAAGGAAGGCATGAACACAGAGGCCACGGAGATCCACGGAGGGCGCGGAGCGAGGCAGGGGCTGGGATCAGGGAGGGGTGACTGGCGGGCAGGCGGCGTGGACGCGTGATGACGAGATGGCGTCCGTTTGCTCATGTGTGTGCGAGGTCCCGAAGCCATTCCCACTTGCCCCCCACTGCGATTTCTGTCGATCTCTCTGGCCTCCGTGCTCCCGCCTTCTCTCGCCCTTCGCGTTGAAACTCTTTCGTCATTCTCCGCGTTCTTCGCGGCGACAGCGCGGGCAAGGGAGGGGCGCGTGAGAACGTTCGACCGCGAGCGTGCGCTCGCGGCTTTCTCCTTGTAGCGGGATGAGGGGCAGGGTGATCAGCCCGCGCTGCCGACGAGGGCGGCGTTGGTGGGGAAGCGCTGGAGGGCGGCCAGGAGCTGCTCGACCTGCTGGTGGGGGGGCATGGCGATGAGGCGGCGGCGCAGCGCGGTGACGGTCTTGAGTTCCTGCTCCTCCATCAGCAGGTGCTCCTTGCGGGTGCCGCTCGCGGCGAGGTTGATGGCGGGGAAGAGGCGCCGCTCGGCGATCTTGCGGTCGAGGATGAGCTCCATGTTGCCGGTGCCCTTGAACTCCTCGAAGATGAGCTGATCGCCCTGGGACCCGGTGTCCACGAGGCAGGTCGCGATGATGGTGAGGCTGCCGGCCTCCTCGGTGTTGCGGGCGGCGCCGAAGAGCTGCTTGGGGACCTCGAGCGCGCGGGAGTCGATGCCGCCGGACATGGTGCGGCCGCTGGAGGCGTGCTTGCGGGAGCGGTTGAAGGCGCGGCCGAGGCGGGTGAGCGAGTCGAGCAGGACGACGACGTGGCGGCCGGCCTCGACGAGGCGCTTGCAGCGGTCGATCGTGCCGGTGGCGACGGCGATGTGCTGCTCGACGTCGTGGTCGTTGCTGGAGCCGACGACGCAGCAGCGGGCGCCGTCCGTGCCGATGGCGGCGGGGGAGTCGATGCGGCGGGGCTGGCCGTTGCCCTGGGCGGAGGCGGAAGGCCCGTAGTCGGCGAAGGTGCGGCGGAAGTCGGTGACCTCCTCGGGGCGCTCGTCCACCAGGAGGATGACGACCAGGACGTCCGGGTGGTTGCGGAGGAGGGCGCCGGCGATGTCCTTGAGGAGGGTGGTCTTGCCGGCCTTGGGGGGCGAGACGATCAGGCCGCGCTGGCCGCGGCCGATGGGGCAGAAGAGGTCGATGAGCCGGCACGCGGGCGGGCAGCCGGGGTATTCGAGGGTGAGCCTGGGCTGGGGATCGATGGAGGTGAGTTCGTCCCACGGCTTGGTGCGGCCGAACTCCTCGGGGCTCATCCCCTCGATGGCGACGATGGACTCGACCACCGGGCGGGGCTTGCCCCGTCCGCCGCCACCTCTGCGTCGCCGTCGCGGTCTTCGCATCCCCACCTCCACCGTGACGGTCAGGCCGTCGCGGAGCTTGTATCGCTCACCGAACGCGAGCGGGACGTACGGGTCGTCGTCGCGCACAACTACAGTGCCGCCAGAGATTTGGCGAACGCGGCCCTCGGCGCGCTGGGGCCACTCGAGAATTCCCGTCAGGGTCGTCATACCGCTTGTCGTTTCACGTCACGCGGCAGCCGGCGGACAAAGCGCACCATCGCCAAGCCATCGGCCCCCCGGCCCGCCCCCGGTGATCCCCTCCAGTTGATCTGCTCTTCGACACGTCCCCCGCCCCGGGGCTCCCCCGCGCCGCGCCCCCCTGGCGCGTCCGTCCGCCCCGCACATGATCATCAGAGCATGCGCGGGGCGTCAAGTCAAGTGGCGACCCCGCACAGAGCCCGACGCGGCGGCGAGTATCATCCTGGGTCCGAACCCGCGTCCGCGCCCGGCCGTACCGGGCGCGGCGGCGACGGGCCGTCCAGCGCGATAATCTTGGCCCGGTCGGGGCGGGCTCCGGGGGGAGCGGAGAGCGAGACGGGAGCAGCGGCGGCGTCTATGCAGATGATCAAGGGCATCCCGGTCTCGCCCGGCGTGGTCGTGGGGCGCGTCTTCGTGCTCGACGACGTGCACATGCGGATCCCGCGCCGGACGATCGCGCCGTCGGCGGTGGAGGCGGAGGTCGAGCGGCTGCAGCGGGCGCTGGACCGCTCGGTGGGGGAGCTGTCGGAACTCCGCGCGACGACCGAGAAGAACCTGGGGGAGGAGGCGGCGAAGATCTTCGCGTTCCACATCGGGATGCTGTGCGACCCGTCGCTGACCAACCCGATGCGGGAGATGATCCGGCGCGAGCAGGTGACGGCGGAGTACGCCGCGTGGCGGAGCCTGCAGGATCTGGGGCAGCGTTTCGCGGCGATCCCGGACCCGACGTTCCGGACGAAGATGGACGACGTCAAGGACCTCTCGGCGCGCGTCCTCAAGCAGCTGATCGGGGAGCACACGAGCCGGCTGAGCCAGCTCGACCGCCGGGCGGTGGTGATCGCGCGCGACCTGACGCCGTCGCAGGCGGCGGCGTTCGACCGCAAGCACGTGGTGGCGTTCGCGACGGACCTGGGCGGGCAGACGAGCCACACGGCGATCTTCGCGCGGGCGCTGGGGATCCCCGCGGTGGTGGGGTGCGGGCACCTGACCGACCAGGTGGACGACGGGATGCCGGTGATCATCGACGGGGACCGGGGAGTGGTGATCCTGGACCCGACGCCGGAGCAGGTCGAGACGTACGAGGGGTACATCGAGCAGCAGCGGCTGTTCCGGCTGAGCCTGGCGGAGCTGTCGAGCCTGCCGAGCGAGACGCGGGACGGGGTGCACATCGAACTGCTGGCGAACATCGAGTTCCCCGAGGAGGTCCCGGTGGCGCTCGAGTGCGGCGGCGAGGGGGTGGGGCTGTACCGCACGGAGTACCTGTACCTGACCAGCGACAAGGAGCCGACGGAGGAGGACCACTACCAGGCGTACGCGAAGGCGGTGGAGCTGCTGGGGGGGCGGCCGCTGACGATCCGGACGGTGGACCTGGGGGCGGACAAGTACACGCAGTCGCGGGCGGAGGTCCCGGAGCGGAACCCGTTCCTGGGGCTGCGGTCGATCCGGTACTGCCTGCAGTCGCTGCCGATGTTCAAGACGCAGCTGCGGGCGATCCTGCGGGCGAGCGCGCTGGGGCCGATCAAGGTGATGTTCCCGCTCATCACCACGACGCAGGAGTTCCGGCAGAGCAAGTACCTGCTCAACGACGTGATGGAGGACCTGGAGGAGGAGGGGATCCCGCACGACCGGAACATCCCGGTGGGGATGATGGTGGAGGTGCCCGCGGCGGCGCTGATGGCCGAGACGTTCGCCCGGGAGGCCGCGTTTTTCTCCATCGGGACCAACGATCTGGTTCAGTACACCCTGGCGGTGGACCGAACCAATGAACGGGTGGCCGCGCTGTACAACCCCGGGCATCCGGCGGTGATCCAGTTGATCCGGCACGTGGTGCAGGCGGCGTCGCGCCGGGGGATCCCGGTGTCGTGCTGCGGGGAGTCGGCCGGGGACCTGGGGTACGCGATGTTGCTCATCGGGCTCGGTTTGCGTACCCTCTCGGTGACGGCGGCGGCGATCCCGGCCCTGAAACGGCTGATCCGGAGCGTGACGGTCGCCCAGTGCGAGCAGTTGGCCGAGAAGGCCTCTTCGCTCGATTCCGATGTCGCGGTCTCCGCGTTCCTGCGGGACCAGGCTCGAAAGATACTTCCCGAGGCGTTCGACGGGCGTTCCGCCGAATACTGACCCCGCCTCCCCAGGCCGACGAGCCTGCGGGTGTGCGGAGCCGGCCGAGGGAGACAGAACACGGTTGTGTCGCCCATGGGGCGTGCAGCCGGAAACATGCTGGACCGCCAGCCGGCGGCCGGGGCGTGACGGGGCGAGGCGATGGCCTTCCCCTCCGCGCGGGTCTGCGGGCGGCGGCGAGAGAGCCGGTGGGGCTTCGACCCGTCCGGCGATCCGTGAGGCCTCGAAGGCCCGGGTCGCCGGGGAAGACGGGGAAGCCGGGCCCGAATCGGGTCGCCGCCGGGCTCCAAGCCTGATTCCGAGCATCACCCTCTTGGCGGCGCGGCCAGCCCGACGCCGCGAACTCTCCCGGTGATCCCAGCACTCGATCCGATGGCACCTGCGACGACCGGCCGCGCTCAGCGAGCGCGCGGCGGTCGCCGGATGCGCCGCGTGACGGATGGTGCGGGACGGGGGCGCGAGCGGCGCGGGCCGTGAGCGGGCGCGAGGCCCGCCAGGGGAAGTCATGGCCAAGCGTCAGATGGTGATCAACTACGTTGCGGGGGAGGAGTGCCGGGTCGCGGTGCTCGAGGACGGCAAGCTGGAGGAGTTCCACTCCGAGCGTGCGGATTCGGCGAGCCACGTCGGGAGCATCTATCTCGGGACGGTGGTGAACGTCGAGCCGGCGATTCAGGCGGCGTTCGTGGACTTCGGGCTGGAGCAGAGCGGGTTCCTGCATGTGTCCGACCTGCACCCGCGGTACTTCCCGGGCGAGGACGCCGAGACGACGGAGCGGGTGGGGAAGAAGACGCCGCGGCGGGAGCGGCCGCCGATCCAGCAGTGCCTGCGCCGGGGGCAGGAGATCGCGGTGCAGGTGCTCAAGGAGGGCGTGGGGACCAAGGGCCCGACGCTGACGAGCTACCTGAGCATCCCCGGGCGGTTCCTGGTGATGATGCCGCTGATGGACAAGGTGGGGGTGAGCCGGAAGGTGGAGGACGAGGAGACGCGGCGGAAGATGCGCGAGGTCCTCGACCAGCTGGACCTGCCGGAGGGGTTCGGGTTCATCCTGCGGACGGCGGGGCTGGAGCGGACGAAGCTGGAGCTGAAACGGGACCTGGCGTACCTGCTGCGGCTGTGGAAGGACATCGAGAAGCGGTGGAAGCAGGGGGCCAGGCCGCGGCTGCTGTACTCCGAGAGCGACCTGCTGGTGCGGGCGCTGCGGGACATGCTCAGTTCGGACATCGACCGGATCATCATCGACAACGAGTCGGCGCTGCGGCGTGCGGCGAGGTTCCTGAAGATCGTGGCGCCGCGTTCGGCGGCGAACCTGGTGCACTACACGGGCCGGACGCCGCTGTTCCACGCGATGGGGATCGAGCCGCAGATCCGCAACATCCACGCGCGGGAGGTGCCGCTGCCCTCGGGCGGTCGGCTGGTGATCGACGAGACGGAGGCGCTGGTGGCGATCGACGTCAACAGCGGCCGGAGCCGGGACGCCCGGGACGCGGAGACCAACGCGTTCGAGACCAACATGGAGGCGGCGGACGAGATCTGCCGGCAGCTGCGGCTGCGTGACCTGGGCGGGATCGTGGTCAACGACCTGATCGACATGCGGTCGGCCAAGCACCGTCGCGAGGTGGAGAACCGGTTCAAGGAGCTGCTGAAGAAGGACCGGGCGAAGTCGACGGTGGCGCCGATCAGCCCCTTCGGGATCCTGGAGATGACGCGGCAGCGGATGCGCGGCAGCCAGGAGTCGATGCACTTCGTCGCGTGCCCGACCTGCCGCGGGCGCGGGCTGGTGCAGAAGCCGGACTCGGTGGCGGACGACGCGACGCGGGAGCTGGCGACGCTGCTGGAGTATCCGCGGGTGGCGCGGGTGCAGATGGTGGTCTCGCCGCGGCTGGCGGGGGAGCTGCTCAGCAGCAAGCGGCACACGCTGAGCCGTCTGGAGCGTCTGAGCGGGAAGCGGGTGGAGGTGCGGGTGAGCGAGGCGGTGCCGGTGGACCGCGTGAGCTTCTACGCGTACGACGAGCGCGGGGCGGACATCGACACGTCGAAGCTGCCGGCGCCGAAGCTGGACGAGAGCGCGCTGAAGTACTGGGAGCAGCCCGCGTCGGCCGCCGAGGACTGGGCGGTGGACCTGGAGAAGGAGGCGGCCGAGGCCCGCGCCGAGGAACTCGTCGAGCCGCCGTCGGCCGCGGAGGAGGAGCTGCTGGCTGAGGAGGAAGGGGAGGAGGGGATCGAGGGGTTCACGCCGACGCCGCTGCCGGTGGGGAAGAAGAAGCGTCGCCGCCGGCGCCGCGGTCGCGGCAAGGAAGGGGGCGAGAACGGTCAGGCGGAAGCGGCGCGGCAGCCGCAGGAGCAGGGGCGTCAGGATGGCGGGCGCGCGGCGCAGCCGCGGCCTGCTGAGACGCCGGCGCCCGCGGCCGCGGCGGCCGCCGCCGTCAACGGCGAGGCCCCGCAGCAGGGGGTGGTCGCCGCCGCCGGGGCGGGCGATGGGAAGAACGGCGAGGGCGGGCGTCGCCGTCGCCGCCGCCGGCGCGGGCGCGGCGGTCGGGGCGAGAGCGCCGAGGCGGCATCGCCGCCGCCGCCGGCTGAGAACGGCGCGGCGGCGTCATCGGACGAGGAGCGCGAGGCGGCCGAGACTCGCCGCAGCGAGCCGCAGGTCCGCGGCGGCATCCGCTACGGGAACTACGACGATGACGAGGTGATCGGCACCGACACGGGGGCGGCGGCCGAGGGGCCGGACGAGGTCGCCGTGAAGGACGAGCCGGTCGAGGAGGTCGTCGCGGGGGCTGAGTCCGATGCGGACGGCGACGAAGGTGCAGAGGCGGATGCATCGCGCCCCGGCGCGGCGAGCGCGGCCGAGGGTGGCGAGAAGGGCCCGAAGCGCCGGCGTCGGCGCCGCCGCGGCGGGAAAGATCGCGCGGAGCGCGCCGAGGGGCAGGTCGCGACGGCGGAGGCTCCGGAGCAGCAGGCTCCATCGCCGAAGCCGGCGTCCGAGCCGGAGTTGGTCGTCGAGCCGAAGCCGAAGGCGAAGGCGGAGCAGGCCGTCTCGGTCGCCGAGGTCGAGTCGGGCGAGAAGACCGCGGACGAGAAGACCGAGGAGCCGAAGCCGCAGGGACAGCGGAAGCGGCGGCGTTCCCGCGGCGGTCGCGGTGGGGGCGATGAAAAGAAGCAGGAATCCGGGAAGCCCGCCGGCGGCAAGCAGGCGGAGAAGCCCGCGCCTGCATCCGGCGGTGAGCGGACGAGCGGCGAGGAGGCCGGCGGCGAGCCGAAGAAGCCCCAGGCGGCCCCCGCGGCGTCGGCTCCTGCGCCGGCGCCGAGCGCAAAGCCGCGGACGCTGTATGCTTTCCGTCGCAAGCTCAGCGCCAGTGAGCGAGCCCGGATCAATCCCGACGCATGACCCCGCCCTCGCCAGCCCGTTCCGCGCCGCAGGAGTCGCCGGTGGCGGTGCGCCCCGGCGTCGAGCCGCGGCGGAGGCGTGAGGGGGGGACGCGGCGGCTGATCATCCTGGGATCCACCGGGTCGATCGGGACGCAGACGCTGGACGTCGTGCGGAACCTCAACGCGCTGCACGAGCGCGGCCAGTGGCCGGAGCGGCTGGAGGTCGTCGCGCTGGCGGCGGGCCGCAACGCGGCGGCGGCGATGGCGCAGGCCGAGGAGTTCGGCGTGCGCGAGGTTGCGCTGGCGGACGGGAGCGGCGTGGAGCCGAGCGGCGGCGTGCGCGTTCACCGCGGGCCGGACGCGGCGGAGCGGCTGGTCCGCGAGGTGGAGGCGGACATCGTGCTGGGGTCCGTGGTCGGCTCGGCCGGGATCCCCGCGACGCTCGCGGCGGTGGAGCTGGGGCGGGACGTGGCGATCGCCAACAAGGAGACGCTGGTGGCGGCGGGGGAACTGGTGGTTCCCGCAGCGCAGCGGACGGGGGCGCGTCTGCTCCCGGTGGACAGCGAGCACTCGGCGATCTGGCAGTGCCTCCAGGGGTGCGGGGAGGGGAGCGGGGGAAGCGGCCGCGTCTGCCCGCCGTGCGCGCCGCCGGCGTCGGTGGCGAGGGTGATCCTGACGGCGTCGGGGGGCCCGTTCCGGACGAGGTCACGCGAGGAGACGTACCACGCGACCGTGGAGGAGGCCCTGCGGCACCCGACGTGGAACATGGGGCCGAAGGTGACGATCGACTGCGCCTCGCTGACGAACAAGGCGCTGGAGGTGGTGGAGGCGCACTGGCTCTTCGGGCTGCCGGCGGAGATGATCGGTGTGCTGGTGCACCCGCAGTCGGTCGTGCACTCGATCGTGGAGTACGTGGACGGGTCGGCGATCGCGCAGCTGGGGTCGGCGGACATGCGCTCGCCGATCCAGTACGCGCTGACGTTCCCGCACCGCCCGCCGGGGGCGTCGCGGAAACTGGACTGGGGGGCGCTGGCGGGCCTGGAGTTCGCCCCGCCGGACCTGGAGCGGTTCCCCGCGCTGCGCCTGGCGTACCGCGTGATCGAGGAGGGAGGGACGAGCGGGGCGGTGTTCAACGGGGCGAACGAGGCGGCGGTGGAGGCGTTCATCGCGCGGAAGATCCCCTTCGGGCGGATCCCGGAGCTGACGAAGGAAGCGATGGACGCGATCGGGTCGTCGCCGGTGCGCGACCTGTCGGACGTGACGGGGGCGGACCGGGCGGCGCGGGAGTTCGTCGCTTCGCGCCTGGGCGCGTAGGCCCGCGGTTCTCATCAAGCGGTTCTCATCAAGCAGAGGTGCCGACATGACCATCGCCGCCGCGACGCTCGCCACGGCCCAGCAGCACATCGCCGCGGGGCGGCTGGAGGAGGCGAAGGCGGTGCTGCTGCGGCTGGCGCAGCGGCACGGGACGGACCCGGCGGTGGTGTGCATGCTCTCGTATGTGCTGGGGCGCCGCGGGGAGTACGAGCAGGCGAGGTTCCACCTCGAGCGGGCGCTGAGGGCGTCGCCGAACGAGGGGGCGCTGCTGATCAACTACGGGCAGCTGCTGGCGGAGACCGGCAAGCCGAAGGACGCGGTGCCCGTGCTGGAGCGGGCGGTGTCGGCGGCGCCGGGGATCGACGCGGCGTGGGTGAACCTGGTCAACGCGCTGCTCAAGTCGCGGCGCTACGCGTCGGCCGCGGCGTGCTGCCGCGAGGGGCTCAAGCGGTTCCCGGGGCACGAGCGGCTGACGCGGTACCTGGCGATCGCGCTGCTCAGCGGCGGGGAGCCGGAGGCGGCGGCGGAGTTGATGCGAGGCCTGGTGCGGCAGCGGCCGGGGAACCTGGCCGCGGCGGCGATGCTGGCGTACACGCTGAACTTCATCCCCGGGATGAAGCCGGCGGACGTGCTGGCGGCGCACCGGGCGTATGGGCTCATCCTGGACCGGACGCGGCCGGCGGCGCCGGAGGGCGTGCCGGCCGCGGCGGATGCGAGCGGCCGCGCGCTGCGGGTGGGGATGATCGGCGGGGACTTCTTCACGCACTCGGTGGCGTTCTTCGTCGAGCCGCTGCTGGAGCGGCGCGACCGCTCACGGTTCCACGTCACGCTCTATCACACGGCGACCAACACGGACCACACGAGCGAGCGGTTCAAGGGGCTCGCGGACGTGTGGAGGCACGTCGCGTGGACGGACGACGTCGCGCTGGTGAAGCAGATCCGGGACGACAGGATCGACGTGCTGATCGACCTGGCGGGGCACACGGCGAACAACCGCCTGGGCGTGCTGCACCTGCGGGCGGCGCCGCTGCAGATGACCTACTGCGGGTACCCGGCGACGACGGGGGTCTCCGCGGTGGACGTGCGGATCGTGGACAGCCTGACGGACCCCGCGCCGGGGGCGGAGAGCGCGGCGACGGAGCGGCTGGCGCGGCTGGACCCGTGCTTCCTGTGCTACCGGCCGGTGCAGGCGCCGGCGGGGGAGCGGGCGCCGGAGGTCTCGCCGCCGCCGTCGGCGGGCGGGGGGCCGGTGACGTTCGGGTCGTTCAACGCGCTGTCGAAGCTCAACGCGCGGGTGATCGAGGTGTGGCGCCGGGTGCTGGACGCGGTTCCCGGCTCGCGGCTGCTGCTCAAGAGCGTGGGGCTGAGCGAGGCGGAGGTGCGCGAGAAAGTCGCGGCGCGGTTCGCCGCGGCGGGAGTAGGGCCGGACCGGCTGGAACTGCTGGCGAGCGTGCCGACGCTGACGGAGCACCTGTCGCTCTACTCGCGGATCGACATCGCCCTGGACAACTTCCCGTATCACGGGACGACGACGACGTGCGAGGCGCTGTACATGGGCGTGCCGGTGGTGACGCTGGCGAGCGAGCCGGGGATCCACGCGGGGCGGGTGGGGGTGAGCCTGCTGAATGCCGTGGGGCTGGGAGAACTGGTGGCGCACAGCGAGGAGGAGTACATCTCCATCGCGGCGGGGCTGGCGCGGGATGCGGCGCGGCTGGGGGAGATCAGGGCGGGTCTGCGCGAGCGGCTGCTGGCGTCGCCGCTGTGCGACGCGGAGGGGTTCGCGAAGCGCTTCTGGGGGCTCGTCGAGGGGGAGTTCGCTCGCGTCTGTTCAGGGACGCTGTAGGACGTTGTGATCTTCGCCACGGAGGGCGCGGAGGGGCGCGGAGCGGTTGGGGACAGACGCACGTGCTCGTTGCATGCTTTGATGAAGCAGGGTTGGGTTTGAAGAGTGGTCGGAGGGGGCGTGGGGCGTTGGGTTGCCGCGGATGATGGGGCGGTCTTCTGGCCTTGCCTGTCGTTGAAACCCTGACTTCGCTCTTCTCCGTGCCCGCTTCGTGATCTCCGTGACTCGGTGGTGAAAAGAACTCTTCCCCGCGCCGGCGCGAATCGGTCACGTTCTGCGGAAGCGGTTCAGGCTCTCCCCCTCGCGGGCGTAGCCGAGGAAGCGGCCTCTCGGGGACTGGCCGGCGATGACGTCGGCGTCGAGGCCGATGACGCGGGTGCCGGCCTGGTCCTCGACGAGGGCGAAGCAGGCCAGCGGGCGTGTGCGGATGTCCTCGACGTCGCTGGAGCCGTAGTCGTACACGGCGACCCACCCCTCGGCGGGGATGATCTGGAGGATGCGCTGGGAGGCGACCATGGTGGGGGAGGGTAGGAGGGCGCGGTTCAATCGGATAAGGGAAGAGCCTCTCAGGGAGGAGCCCGATGAAGATCGCCCGGATGCACGGGGCGCGGCGTCGGCTGCATCCGTGATGCGCAGGCGGAAGCACGCCGCCGGGTGTTGCCCGGCGCTTGGAGGACGAGGCGGGGAGGGGCGGGAGGTGGGGGAGGCATGGGCATGGAAGCCCATGCCGCGTTATTTGAGCATCTGCCGCAGGTAACGTCCCGTGTGGCTGGCCTCGACCTGGGCGACCTGCTCGGGGGTGCCGGCGGCGACGACGGTGCCGCCTCGATCGCCCCCCTCGGGGCCGAGGTCGATGATCCAGTCGGCGCACTTGATGACGTCGAGGTTGTGCTCGATGACCACCAGGGTGTTGCCGGCGTCCGCGAGCCGGTTCAGCACGCCGATGAGTTTGCGGACGTCCTCGAAGTGCAGGCCCGTCGTCGGCTCGTCCAGGATGTAGAGGTGGTGGGCGCCGCTGCGCTCCTCGGTGCCGGAGCCCTTGCCGAGTTCGGTGGCGAGTTTGACGCGCTGCGCCTCGCCGCCGGAGAGGGTGGTGCTGGGCTGGCCGAGCCTGATGTACCCCAGGCCGACGTCCTGCAGGCAGCGGGCGAAGCGGAGGATGACGGGGTGGTTCTCGAAGAAGGCCACCGCCTCGTCCACGGTCATGTCGAGGACGTCGGCGATGGACTTGCCGCGGTACTTGACTTCGAGCGTCTCGCGGTTGTACCGCGTGCCGCCGCAGACCTCGCAGGCGACGTAGACGTCGGGGAGGAAGTGCATCTCGATCCGCTTGAGGCCCTGCCCCTCGCACGCCTCGCAGCGGCCGCCGCCGGACTGGGCGCGGACGTTGAAGGAGAAGCGGCCGGGCTTGTAGCCGCGGATCTTCGCCTCGCGGGTGGAGGCGAAGATCCGGCGGATGTCGTCGAAGACGCCGGTGTAGGTGGCGGGGTTGGAGCGCGGGGTGCGGCCGATGGGGGACTGGTCCACCTCGATGACGCGGTCGATGTTCCCCAGGCCGGTGATGCGGGTGTGTGCGCCGGGGCGGAGCCTGGCGGCGGCCGCGGCCTGGGCGGCGGGGGTGTGCGGCCGCAGGCCGAGGTGCTTCTTGACGCCCAGCAGCAGGATGTCGTTGACCAGCGTGCTCTTGCCGGAGCCGGAGACGCCGGTGACGCAGATGAGCCCGCCGACGGGGAAGGCCACGTCGATGTTCTTGAGGTTGTGCTCGCGGGCGCCCTTGACGCAGACGGCGGTCTTCTCGCTCACGGGGCGGCGCTTCTTCGGGACCTCGATCGACATCGCGCCGGAGAGGTACTTGCCGGTGAGCGAGTCCTCGCTGGCGGCGATCTGCTCGACGGTCCCCTGGGCGACGACGCGCCCGCCGTGGACGCCGGGGCCGGGGCCGATGTCCAGGATGTGGTCCGCCGAGCGGATCATCTCCTCGTCGTGCTCGACGACGATGACGGTGTTGCCGATGTCGGCCAGGTGGCGGAGGGTGCCGATGAGGCGGGCGTTGTCGCGCTGGTGCAGGCCGATGGTCGGCTCGTCGAGGACGTAGCAGGCCCCCACGAGCTTGGAGCCGACCTGGGTCGCCAGGCGGATCCGCTGCGCCTCGCCGCCGGAGAGGGTGCCGGTCTTGCGGTCCAGCGAGAGGTATTCCAGGCCGACGGACTCGAGGAACCCCAGGCGGCCCATGACCTCCTTGACGATCGGCTCGGCGATGGCCCGCTGCTCGCCGGTGAGGCGGAGGTTGTCGATGAAGGCGCGGGCGTCGGTGATGGTCAGTCGTGAGAGTTCGGCGATGTTGAGCGACGAGGGGTCCGGCCGGCCGACGACGGTCCCGGAGCGGCCGCGGGCGGCGTCGGGCTCGTGGTCGCTGGCGAGCAGGACGTGGAGGGACTCGATGCGGAGGCGGTCGCCGCGGCAGACCGGGCAGGTCTTCTCCTGCATGTACTGGGCGAGCCACTCCTTGACGAAGGAGCTGTCGGTCTTCTCGTACCAGCGGCGGAGGTTGACGGTGACGCCCTCGAACTCCGCGCCGTGCTCGCGCTGCTCGGCGGGGCTGGTGCCGTAGAGGAGGATCTTGCGTGCCCAGGGCTCGATGGAACGGTAGGGCTTGTTCGGGGAGACGCCGAAGTCGGTGCAGAAGGCCCGCAGCCGCCGGCGGAAGAACTTGCCCATCGGCGGCGGGACCTTCCACGGGGCGATCGCGCCCTCGGCGAGGCTGAGGCTCTCGTCGGGGACGATGAGGGCCTCGTCGAACTCCATGACCACGCCGAGGCCGTGGCACTCGGGGCAGGCGCCGTTGGGGGAGTTGAAGGAGAACAGGCGCGGCTCGAGTTCCGCCAGGGCGCACTCGGGGTGGATGGCGCAGGCGAAGCGGGAGCTGAAGACGCGGTCGGTCCAGACGGACTCGCCGGAGTCGCTCCTGGACTCCACGGAGGCGACCACGGCGCCGTCGCCGAGTTTCAGCGCCGACTCGATCGACTCGGCGATGCGCTGGCGGGCGTCGGGCGCGATCACGACGCGGTCCACGACGACGTCGATGGTGTGCTTCTCGTAGCGGCCCAGGCCGAGGGGGTTCTCGCCCCCCTTGACCAGCGCGTCGCGCAGGTCCACCACCCTGCCGTTGACGCGGAGCCGGCCCCATCCCTGCTTCTGGAGGTCGTGGGCCACCTCGGCGTGGAAGCCCTTCTTGGCGCGGATGACCGGGGCGAGGATGAGCATCCTCGTCCCCTCGGGCATGGTCATGATCGCGTCCACGATCTGCGTCGCGCCCATGGCGTTGATGGGCTGGCCGCAGCGCTCCAGGACGGCGCCGTCCTTGCGGGTCTTCGTCGGCGCCCAGCAGACGGGGCGGCCGGTGCGGGCGAAGAGCAGGCGGAGGTAGTCGTAGATCTCGGTGCTGGTGGCGACGGTCGAGCGAGGGTTGTGGACGCCGGAGCGCTGCTCGATGGCGATCGTCGGCGGGAGGCCCTCGATGTCGTCGACGTCGGGCTTCTTGAGCTGCTCGAGGAACTGCCGGGCGTACGCCGAGAGCGACTCCATGTACTTGCGCTGCCCCTCGGCGAAGATGGTGTCGAAGGCCAGCGAGCTCTTCCCCGAGCCGCTCAGGCCGGTGACGACGACGAGGCGGTCGCGCGGGATGTCGACGTCGAGGCTCTTGAGGTTGTGCTCGCGCGCGCCGCGGACGCGGATGGAGCGGGCGGGGTCCGGCGGGAACGGGGTGGGCCTGGTGGGCTGGAGGGGGCCGGGAACGGGAGCGGGGGAGGCGGACGGCGCGGCGCCGTTGGCCGGGGCGCTCCCGCCGTCGGGCCTGGAGTTGCGCTGGGATGGCGTCCGAGGGGTGGCCTCGGCCGATTTCCGCTTGGTGGAGACTCTCGTCATAGGGGGATCGCGGCCGTGTCCCCGCATCGCGGCGGGGAGGGTTCGACAGGGTGGGGCCGCCGTGGGGGCGGGTGAGCGATGGTAGCGCGTTGTTCGCTCGTCGTGGCGGGTTCGGGCGTGCTTTGGAAGCGGTTCCCGCTGGACAGGTCCGGGGTTGCGGAGAGGGGGCGCTCAGGCCGGGGCCGCGCCGGGCGTCGCGTCCAGCGCCGCGGGGACGGTTCGAAGAGGCCGGCCGTCGGCGAGGGCGACAAGTTGATCCAGCAGGTGGTTGTGCCACATCGCGGCGTCGAGGTCGCGCGCCGCCCGGGCGAGGGCGCCGCGGGAGAGGCGCTCCCGCTCGATGGGGTCGTCGATCAGCCGCTCGATGGCGCGGATGAAGGCGTCGTCGTCCGCGCGGTCGCAGAGAATGCCGCTGACGCCGTCGGCGACGACCTCGGGGATGCCGGCCAGGCGGGAGGTGACCACGGGGAGGGCCGCGGCCTGGGCCTCCTGGGCCGCGATGAGGAACGTGTCCTCCCAGGTCGGCATCACGAAGAGGTCCATCGCCGGCAGGACCTCGCGGACGAGTTTGTCGTGGGGCGTCGCGCCGTGCCAGACGACGTTGCGAGCGGAGCGGTCCACCGGGGCGCGGGCGGAGCAGACGTGGAGTTCGGCGCGGTCGGCCCAGCGCTGCTGGTGCCATCGCAGCAGGCGGGGGCCGCCCTTCCGCGGCCAGTCGTTGCCGACGAAGACCAGTCGCACGGGCCGGCCCGGGTCTGGCGTGCGCGGGGCGGTCGCGATCGCCGGCACGCAGGGCATGTGCAGGAAGAGGCGGTCCTCCGGGACGCCGTAGTCGTCGCGGACGGACTCGAGGACCCATCGGCTGGCGCAGGCGACGGCGTCCGCGGCGTGGAAGATCCGCCGCTCGACGGCGATCTCGGGGCGGGGAGCGGAGGTGCGGATCTCGAAGGCGCGGTCGAAGGCGACGGTCGTCGCGTCGATGTTGACCACGAAGCGGGGGCCGGGGCGGCCGGCCAGGGCCGTCAGCAACAGGGCCCGCTGCACGGTCATGATGTGGACGACGTCGAAGCGGTCGAGGGGGAAGACGGACCGCTCGCCGCGCCCGATGAGCGGCCGCAGGACCATCCGCCAGGCGTGCATCTGCCGCAGGCCGGAGAAGGTCCACCGGCCGAGGCGGTCGGGGATGCGGTTGCCGATGAGGTCGGGCAGGCCGGTGATCCGGAGGTTGCAGTGGACGGCGTCGAGGTCGTCGCGGGTCGCCGCGGCGGCGGTGATGTTCCGGGTGGTGGTGCCGAAGCCGAGCTTCAGGGCATGGAGGAACAGCGCGCGGGCCGGCGCGCCGGGCTCACGCCGCGGCGGCGGGAGCGAGGCCGGGTCGATGGCATCCAGATTCGTGCAGACCAGGCGGTTCATGGCGAAGGCGGAGACGAGCGGCTCAGCCGGCCGCGGCCACGGCGGCGGCGTCGGGGGCGAGGGCGAGATGCTTGAGCCGGTCGATGAAGCGGCCGTAGACGACCTCCGGCGTGAAGGTCGCCCGCGCGTGCCGCTGCGAGGCCTCGCTCATCCGCCGACGCCGCTGCGGGTCGTCCAGCAGCGACGTGATGGCGCGGACGAACCCCGCTTCATCCCCCGGTTCGCAGAGCAGGCCCGTGACGCCGTCCACCATCAGGCTCGGGATCCCGCCGACCCTGGGCAGGACCGTCGGCACGCCCGCGGCCATCGCCTCCACGGCCACCCATGGCGTCATGTCGCGGCGCGTCGGCAGCACGAAGATGTCCATCGACGGCAGCAGTTCGCCGACGACCTTGTCGCGCGGCACGCGTCCGTGGGCGACGACGTTCCTCGTCCCCTCCGTGGGCACGGGGTCGCGGCCGACGAAGTGCAGCTCCGCCCGGTCGGCCCAGTGCTGCTGGTGCCAGCGGAGCAGTTCCGGCCCCCCCTTCCTGGCCCAGTCGTTGCCGATGAAGACGATCCGCGCGAGTCGGCGCGTCGGGCCGTCCCCGTCGCCGCGGGTTTGCGGGGGTCTGTCCTCGAGCACCTCGCACGTCGGGGGCGCCCAGAGCAGCCGATCACGCGGCACGCCGTAATCGTGATGGGCCGAATCGCCCGCCCAGTCGCCCATGTGGGCGACGACGTCGGCGTGCCGGAAGACCTGCCGCTCCAGGGAGCACAGGGGGTAGCCGGTCAGGCGAGAGTCGCCGAAGTCGCGGATGGTGTTGAGCGTCGTCGCGTCGATGTGGACCGCCAGCAGCGGGCCGCGCCCGCTGGCCCGCCGGTCGGCGAAGGCCCAGGCGAAGAACTGCGGCGAGACGATCACCGCGTCGAAGCGGTCGGGGTCCAGCGGCCCGCGGAACCAGGCGCGCATGGCGCGCCGCCACTGCTGCGCGATGCGGAAGGTCTGCAGGTCCATGTTCGCCGGCAGCGGCGAGACCCGGGCGAAGACCTTCATCCAGAAGGGGTTGCTCAGCCCGATGTGCACCGCTTCGACGTCGTCGCGCCCGGCGGTGTACCGCTGGAGTTCTCGCGAGAGGGTCCCGAAGCCGAGGACGGAGCGGACGACGCAGAGGAGGCGGAGCCGGTCGCCGCGACGCCGCGACGGCAGCACGTCCGGCGTGATCGATTCGAGGTTGTTCGAGACGACGAGGTTCATGCCGCGTGGCTCCGGGCCCTGGCCCCGCTCGCGGGCCGCGGGGCCGGCGAGGGGCGTGGAGTATATCGGCGGCCCCGGACAGGGCCCTTGCATCGGCGTCCATCGGCCTCCAGGCCGTGAGGAGGTCAGGGAGCGTTCTCGGCCGCGGGCGGCGCGGCGGGAGCGCTCGCCGGGGGCTGGCCCTGCTGCTGTTGCTGCTGCTGGAGCATGTGGGCGCGGTAGCGGGCCTGCCAGAGCATGCCGAGCATGATCAGGCCGATGGCGACGCCCAGGAGGTACCAGCCGAAGCGCTGATGGAACTTGCTCTCCGAGGCCTGGATTGAGGGAGGTCGCCCCATTGAGCCAGACTGTACGACGGCTGCCGAGGTCGTGCCGCTGTCGTGCTCGCACTCGGATATCGGCGGGCCCGCGTCCGCGGTGTCGCGGGCCCCCCCCCTGGAGTGGGGTGTGCGGTATTGTCCGAATCGCTTAGTGCTGTGTCATAGAAGCTCCGCGATTCGTGAAAGTTGCCGCAAGAACGTGGTCGATGTACTCGTGTCCAGAGTCGAGTCACCCCTCATCAGGAGCACATCACATGCGAACGTTCGAAGTGCCTCTACTTGCGGCTTTGGCTTCGGCCTTCCTTGCTTCGGCCGCCTGCTCGGCGAAGCGGACCGATATGGGAGTGTTCAGCAGCGAGGCGGCTGCACTTTCGGAGCCGGTACATGAGCGACGGACGATCCTGAACTACGGCGACGGGCAGTTGGAGGACCTCGGCATGAAGCGGTACGCAGAGTCCGCCGAGGAGTTCATGCAGCTGTTCCCGATGTCATCTATCATGCTCAGCGACTCCGGCCACGTCATTGGGTTCGCTCCGGTCCTCGGTCCGGCGGATGGCGTTGCTGCCCCGGCGGAGGGGACGGCGCTCGCGTACATTGTGGTAGACACCCGGGGCCGTCTTGTCGATTGGGAGGAGGCGGACGCACTGGCTGACAGCTGCAAGCTGGTGAAGGTCATTGATCCAAACAATGGCTCATCGTATTACGCTTGCCAGAATCTTGCCTGTGTTCAGCCAAGCGAATGTGTCATTACCTTCCGCTACAATCCCGACGGAACCTTGATTGAGATTACATGCCCCTGCACCGTGGTGCCCTGAGCGATAAACTCGGGCCTGCACGCCGGAGCACCGCGGTTCGAGTCGGTCGCCAGGCGTCTTCGCTGCCCCATCTTGTATGACGTCGACCCCGTTGGGCGCCAACCCCAGCGGGGCTGTTTCAGACCATCGATCACTGGGGATGTTGGTTCAATGGACTCAAGCGAACGACGGCACTCACGACCGTCTCTGATTTCGCTTCTTCAATACCGGCGTACCTGCTGGCGGCCTGGATCCCTGCCGGCGTGAGCCACGGCCCGTTGGGCGGGCGCCGTCAACCTCCTCCTCGACCTCGGTTCGCGTCACTTTGATACCGAGCCGGTCATCGCCGGCCCTGGCCCGCTCGATGTCGCGCCGGTCCTTCAGGGCCTTGACCTGGTCGCGCAGCCGGGCCGCGGCCTCGAACCGCAGCGACTGGGCGGCCTCGAGCATCTCGGCCTCCAGCATGCGGATCATCTCGTCGATCTCGTACGCCTCCTCGTTCTCGCGGACCGCGGCGCGGGCGGTGCGGCGGGCGCGGAGCTGGAGTTCCAGGCCGCGGCGGATCGCCTTCTGCACCGTCGCGGGGGTGATGCCGTGCTCCTTGTTGTAGGCGATCTGCTTGGCGCGGCGGCGCTCGGTCTCACGGATCGCGGCGTCCATCGCGGGGGTCATCTTGTCGGCGTACATGACGACCATGGCGTTGACGTTGCGCGCGGCGCGGCCCATCTGCTGGATCAGGCTCGTCGGCGAGCGGAGGAAGCCCTCCTTGTCCGCGTCGAGGATGCACACCAGCGAGACCTCCGGCAGGTCCAGCCCCTCGCGGAGGAGGTTGACGCCGACGAGGACGTCGAACTCGCCGGTGCGCAGGTCGTTGAGGATCTCCACACGCTCGAGGGTTTCGATGTCGCTGTGCAGGTAGCGGACCCGCAGGCCCCGCTCGTCGAGGTAGCTCGCCAGCTGCTCGCACAGCCGCTTCGTCAGCGCCGTGACGAGGACCCGCTCTCCCCGTTGGACCCGCTCGATGCACCGCTCGATGAGGTCCGGCACCTGGTTCCGCGCGGGGCGGACGATGACCTCCGGGTCCACCAGGCCGGTGGGGCGGATGACCTGCTCGGCGACGACGCCCCCCGTGCGCTCCAGCTCGTACGGCCCGGGCGTGGCGGAGACGAAGAGCATCTGCGGCACGATCGCCTCGAACTCCTCGAAGCGCAGCGGGCGGTTGTCCAGCGCGCTGGGGAGGCGGAAGCCGTGGTCCACCAGCACCTGCTTGCGCTGCCGGTCGCCGTTGTACATCGCGTGGATCTGCGGGAGCGTGACGTGCGACTCGTCGATGATCAGCAGCCAGTCCCTGTAGTTCGGGCGAGGGGCGTGCTCCTCGACGGGGGAACGGGCGATGTCGCTCCCGCGCGCGGTCGCGCCCGGGGCGTCGGCCGCGCCGTGCGCCGGAGGGGCGTAGTCGAAGTAGTCCAGCAGCGTGTACGGCCGCTCGCCGGGCTTGCGGCCGTCCATGAACCGGGAGTAGTTCTCGATCCCCGGGCAGGTCCCCACCTCCTCGAGCATCTCCAGGTCGTACCTGGTGCGGGCGATCAGCCGCTGGGCCTCCAGCAGCTTCCCCTCCGCGCGGAGCTCCATCACCCGCTGGTCGAGCTCCTCGCGGATGGCCGCGAGGGCCGCCTGCATCTGGTTCTCCGGCATGACGTAGTGCACGGCCGGGAAGAGGAAGAACTGCGTCTCCTCGGCGAGCAGTTCGCCGCTGGTGGGGTTGATCAGCTCGATGCGGTCGATCTCGTCGCCGAAGAGTTCGACGCGGACGGCGAACTTCTCGTACGCGGGCCAGACCTCCAGCGAGTCGCCGCGGACCCGGTAGCGGCCCCGCTGGAACTCGACGTCGGTCCGCTGGTACTGCATGTCGGCCAGCGCGAGGAGGAACTGGCGGCGGTTGATCCGGCTCCCCCTGGTGATGGTCAGCAGCTTCTGGCCGTACGCCTGGGGGGAGCCGAGGCCGAAGATGCAGCTGACGGAGGCGACGACGATGGTGTCGCGCCGGGAGAGGATGTTGCTCGTCGCGGCCAGGCGGAGCTGGTCGAGCTCGTCGTTGCGGCTGGAGTCCTTCTCGATGTAGATGTCGCGCTGGGGGATGTACGCCTCGGGCTGGTAGTAGTCGTAGTAGGAGACGAAGTAGTTGACGGAGTTGTTGGGGAAGAGCTCCCGCATCTCCTCGTAGAGCTGGGCGGCGAGGGTCTTGTTGTGGCTGACGATGATCGTCGGCTTGCCGAGCCGGGCGATCACGTTCGCCATGGTGAAGGTCTTGCCGGTGCCGGTGGCCCCGAGGAGGCACGCGTACCGCTCGCCGGCGAGCAGGCGCTTGGTGAGTTCCTCGATCGCCTGCGGCTGGTCGCCGGTGGGCTTGAAGGGGCTGACGACCTCGAACGGACGGTGCGGGGCGGGCATCAGGGAGATTGTAGGTGGGCGGCCGGGCGTTGCGTCGCCGCGGCGCGGGCCTCCAGCCCGTGCCTCCGACCTCTATTGTCTCTCCGTCCTCTTCCACCCTTCTTCCACTCGCGGCCGCTCCCCGGTACGCTCCGCGCATGCGGGCGCGATCCTCCTGCACCCTCGTCACCATCGCCGCGTTGACGGCGGTCTTCCTCCCGGGCTGCGCGAACCCGTGGGCCGACCATTTCCGGTTTGCGGCGACGACCCAGGCCCAGCCTCTGCCTCTGGATGCTCAGGTGCGTACCGAGCGGGTCTCCTTTGAAGAGGCGATGACGGTCCAGGAGCACGGCGGCATGCGCCTGCTGGGTCGGTCGTGGTTCTTCGACAATGTGGCGCACAGCGAGGAGCGGGCCGCGGCGCTTGCCCGCAGCATCGGCGCCACCGTCGTCCTCTGGGGCCGGACCGAGCCGATGCGGTTCACGCGCACCGTCACCGCCCGCATGCCGGTCACCGAGCGCACACGAACCACCGGCCGCATCACCGACCCCGATGGCCGCGTCCGCGACGTTGACCTGACCTCGACGGCGGCGCGGTGGGAGGACGTGACGAGCGAGGTCGTCGGGATCCGCTACGGTCACGCCGCGGCGTTCTTCGCACCAAACGAGTGAGCGGCGCGCTGGGCCCCGAGCCTTCCGGCCCCCTCTCCCCCTGGGAGAGGGTTGGGGTGAGGGCTACGCGGCTTCCCTTCGTCCTCTACATGCCCCCCGACTTCTTCCTCTCCTCCTACTCCCCACCTGGATCTTGAGCGCGCGAGAGTTCGTCGATCCTCATCGCCGCCGCGGATGCGATCCGCGTGGTGATCCATTCCGGGCTTCTCATCAGGTCCGAGACGCTGATTCGCAGGGTGGCGATCCCTTTGGCCGCGAGCGATCGATCTCGTGCGAGGTCCTCCGCCGCCCGTCCATCGTGCCAATCGCTGTCAAGTTCGACGACGAGTCTGGCTTCCTCGCAGTAGAAATCGGCAGTGACCTGTCCGATCGGGTGCTGGCGTCGGAACTTCAGACCTCCGCAACGACGGTTGCGAAGGAGGTTCCAGAGAACCCGCTCCGGCATAGTGGAGTTACGGCGGAGGGCGCGGGCACGGGTGATGCGCGTTGGATCATTCGCCGGTTTGGGTTCCGGGCCATACATAGGGGCCAAGATAGTGTGGGCGGGAGTTGCGGGGAAGGGCCCGTAACAGGGCGGCCATGTCGGTTGGGGGAGGGAAGCCATGAAGCCCTCGCCCCTGCCCTCTCCCGGGGGGAGAGGGCAGGGGCGCCGGCGAACGAATCTCGCTGTCCGGCGTCTCGCGCTGCTGCCTACCCCTTCATCGCCCCCAGCAGTTCTCGCGGCTCTCGTTTCGCAAGCCGCCAGATCGCCGGCCACGCCGCGCCGAGCGTGATCGCCGTCAGGATCGCCCACCCCGCGGCGATCGCCGCCCACGGGAGCGTCACTTTCAGGTCCAGACCCAGCAGGAGTTTGTAGACCCGCTGGCCCGCCCAGCTCCCCTGGATCCCCATCACCGTCCCCAGCAGGCACGCCACCAGCGCGATCACCACCGCCTCGCCGAGGACCAGCCGCGTCACCACCCCGCGCTGCGCCCCGATGGCGCGCAGCACCCCGAACTCGAACTGCCGCTGCTGGATCCCCGCGACGATCAGGTTCGCCACCCCGAAGCACGCCACCAGCATCGCCCCCACCGCGATGATCGAGAAGATCAGGAGCGTCGCGCTCAGGAACGTCGTGATCTCGGCCTTGATCTCCCGCCCGCTGCCGGCGCTGATCACCCCCGCGATCCGCCGCGCCTGCTTGACGACCTCCTTGTCGTCCGCCTCGGGGTCGATGTCGATCTGGATCAGGTTGATCGCGTCGTTGCCGAACTTCTCCAGCAGGTCCTTGCGGCTGCCGAAGACCGCGCTGACCGACTGCTGGAGGTACTCCTCGCCGATGTCGAAGAACTTGTTGACGATGTCCAGCCCCGGCGAGTTGACCACGCCGACGATCTCGAAGGGGTACTCCTTCCCCTCGAAGGTCAGGTCGATGGTGTCGCCGACGCCCAGGCCGCGGGTGAGTTTGAACTCCTTGGCGATCAGCACCGCGTTCCCCTCCGCCAGCCGCCGCCGCGCCGTCTGCGGGTCTCCCTCCATCCACGTCAGCCGCGTCATCTCGAAGAACGGCTCGGGCTCGAAGGCGATGAACGTCGTCCGGTAGCGGCTGAGGCCGGGGATGCCGAAGGCGCTCTCCGGGTCAACGGACTGGAGCGTGATCGCCACCGTGCCGCGGACGCCGGGGATCTGCTCGATCTGCCGCTGGGTCTTCTCTGTCATCGACCGCCCGTAGACGAACGCGTCCGGGAAGGTCAGGGCGTCGAGCCAGTCGCGGAGCACCGACCGGCCGTTGGTCCAGATCGACACCAGCAGCGCGAGCCCGACCATCATCGCCGCGGCGGTGAAGCCGTGGCGGTACGGCGTGCTCGCCACCGTCCGGCTCAGCAGCCCCCTGGGCAGCCCCAGCGCCCTGGAGACCAGCGGCCCCGCCAGCCACACCACGGCGAGCGTCACCGGCACCGCCAGCAGGAAGTAGCCGGCGAACATCGACGGCACGCCGACGGTGAGGTCCCCCCAGAAGACCAGCGCCGGGTCGTTGAGCAGGGTCAGGATCGAGATGTGCACCGCCGCCCCCGCGAGCCCGAGGACGGCGCACAGGACCAGCCCCGTCGGCCGCGGCCGGCGCGCCCGCACCCGCATCGCCTCCAGCGGGCTGGTCCGCATCGCCCGGATCGCCGGCCAGCTCGCCCCGACGAGCCCGGCCATCAGCGCCCCGCCCATGCTCAGGGCGACCCCCGTCCACGACAGGAAGAACCCCGCCGGGAGCTGGTCCGGGAAGCAGGTGATCACCGCCGCGGCCGCCCCGACCCCCAGCGGCACGCCGATGAGCGCCCCCAGCAGCCCGATGACCCCGCCGGTGACGAGCTGCACTTCGGCGAGCTGCGCCTTGGTTCCCCCGAGGCAGCGGATGATCGCCAGTTCCCGCTGCCGCTCGGTCATGTCCGTGGTCAGGCCGGTGGTGATGATGAACGCCGCGGCGAGGAACGCCAGCGTCGCCGCGATCATCATCCCGATCTGGCTCCCCTGCATGTTCTTCTGCAGGCCGGAGGTGATCTTGCTCGTGGGGGCCAGGAGCAGGCCCCGCTCCATGTCCCCGGCGTGGGCCTCGGCGACGGCGGCGGCGTCCACCCCCGGCTTGAGGAGGATGTCGATCTCCCGCAGCCGCCCGGGGAGGCCGTTGATCTCCGCGAGTTGCTCGAGGCTGACGAACGACTCCGGCCGCGAGATCGTTCCCATCGCCGCCTGCGAGACGATGCCGACGACCTCGAGTTTCACGGGCGTGCCGAAGCGGACGACGTTGAGCACGTCGCCGACCTCCGCGCCGAGTTCCGCGGCGGACTGGGGGTCCAGCGCGATCTCCCCCATCCCCTGCACGGCCCGACCTTCCTGAACGGTGTGCGGGCGGAGGCGGTACTCGCGGTCGAGCATCAGCCCGTTGCCGATGGTGGAGACCTCCTTGCCCGTGCGGGGGTTCTCCAGCGGGATGGCGTCCTGGCCGCGGCCGACGGCGAGGGCGACCTCGGGCCAGGTCTCGACCTCGTGGAGCAGCGCGACGTCGAAGAGCCGCTTGCCGACGTGCTGGATGCGCAGGTCGGCCGCGCCGACGGTCGCCTCGACGCGCCGCCGGATCCCCGCCTGGACGGAGGCCATCGCGTTGGTCACCGCCGCGATCAGCGCGGCCGAGAGGGCCACCGTGGCGACCAGCAGGGCGGTGCGGCTACGCCGCTCGCATAAGTTCCTGATACCGAGACGCCACGCCGGCCGCATCCAGGCCCTCCGTGTCGATGTGCCCGGTCACGCGCCCATCGCGGAGCACGAAGACCTTGCGGCAGTGCGCCGCCGCGGCCGGCTCGTGCGTGACCATCAGCACGGTCATCTCGCGGTCCGCCGCCAGTTGCCCCAGCAGCGTCCAGAGCTTCTCGCTGCTGGCCGAGTCCAGGTTCCCCGTCGGCTCGTCGGCCAGCAGCACCGGGGGGGCGAACAGCAGGGCGCGGGCGATGGCCACCCGCTGCTGCTCCCCGCCGCTGAGCGCGTCGGGCCGGTGAGCCGCCCGCTTGTGGACGCCCAGGGCCCGGAGCAGCCGCTCGCTGCGCTCGCGCAGTTCGCGGGGATCGTCCCCCGCCAGCAGCCCGGGGAGTTCGACGTTCTCCAGGGCCGTCAGCGTAGGGATGAGATTGAACTGCTGGAAGACGATCCCGATGTGCCGTTGGCGGAACGTTGTCAGCGCTCGCTCGGAGAGCCCGTGGAGGGGCGTGGAGTCGATCAGCAGCTCCCCCGTGTCGGGCTTGTCCAGCGCGGCCAGCAGGTGCAGCAGCGTGCTCTTGCCGCTGCCGGAGGCGCCCATGATCCCGTAGAACCCCGGACCGTCGATGGACAGGTCCACCCCGCGGAGCGCCTCGACGACTCGGTCCCCGGTGCGGTAGGTCTTGAAGACGTTCGCGCAGCGGATCATCCCACCCGGTTTCCTCATCGCCGGAGCCGCCGCGGCGGCTTCCCCGGCGGCAAGAGCGGCGTCAGGCCTTGCGATCACAGTCACCATAGCTCTCCAGGGCCCCGCTCCGCGTCGCGCCCCCGACCGCCCGGCCGCACCGGGCGCATCCGGGAGTTCCCTCAGGCCTCGCGGGGTTCACGCGCCGTACTGCTTCGCGTACGCCCCGGCGTCCATCAGCCCGGAGAGCCCGGCCTTGTCCGTCACCTTGATCTTGACCAGCCACCCGGCCTCGTACGGGTCGCTGTTGAGCAGCGACGGGTCGTCCACGAGCTTCTGGTTGACCTCGATGATCTCCCCCGCCACGGCGGAGTACACGTCGCTGGTGGTCTTAACGGACTCGACCTCGCCGACGCTGTCCCCAGGGCCGACCTTGGTCCCCACCGGCTTGGGCTCGACGTAGGTGACGTCGGTGAGCTGCTCGACGGCGTAGCGTGTCAGGCCCAGGGTGAGCGTGTCGCCATCGAGCCTGTGCCACTCGTGCGTCTCGGAGTAGACCCGGTCGGTCGGCATGGACATGGACGGTTGTCCTTTGAGGGGAGGGATGGATGGGCGCTGGGCTTCCGACTCCCGGGCCGCCAGCGTTCGGCCGCGGGAGTCCACATGCTAGCCCCGCCTAGCCGGGATGCGGTCGCTCGAGCCCCGGTGCGGCCTTTGAGCGGCCCGTCTGGCAAGGGCCATCCGAGGCGGTTACAGTGCCGCCAGAAATGCTCCTGACTCTTGCCGCGACATCCCTGGTCCCGTACATGCGCCGGCAGCGCCCGGACGGGGGCCAGCCGCTGACGCTGACCGACCTGCCCCGCTACGCCCGTGAGCACCTGAACCTCTTCGGGCTCAACGTGGCGACGTCCATGCTCGTGGGGGCCGACTTCGAGCGGCTGGACCAGCTCCGTGAAGCCGCCGACAAGGCCTCGTGCCCCTGCCTGGTGCTGATCGAGTCCGAGCCCCAGCCGCTGGCCGACCCCGACGATGACGTCGGGGACGCCGCGGTGGACCGCCTGGTCCGCGTCGCCAGGGCGGCCCACCGCCTGGGGTGCAACGCCGCGGCCGTCGCCGTCGCGGGGCCGGACACCGAGGACGCCATGTCCTACGCCTCGGAGCGCCTCAGGCAGGCCCTGCAGGCGGCCGACCGGCTCGAGATCAACCTGCTGCTGATGTCCCACCCGGGCCTGACCGCTCACCCCGATCGCGTGACCGACCTGATCAAGAAGGTCGGCGGCTTCCGCATCGGCACGTTCCCGGACTTCGAGACCGCCTCCAAGGCCGCGGACCCCGCCTACTTCCTCCGCCGGCTGACGCCCTACGCCTCCGGCGTCACCGCCTCCTCCCTGGGCTTCAAGGTGTCGAAGAAGGAAGGGCCGGTGCACGAGGCGTACAGCCTTGGGGACTACGCCAAGGTCGTCGCCTCCGTCGGCTACACCGGGACGCTGGCGATCGACTACCGCGGCGGGGGCGACCCGGCCGAGGGCATCGCCTACACCCGCACCCTGCTGGAGGCCGCGATCGGCCCGGAGGCCGCGAAGGAATGACCCCCGCGCTCGGCGACATGCACGCAGGTTCGGCGCTCGCCGGGGGCGGGCCTGTCATCATCACCATCGACGGCCCGGCGGGGACGGGCAAGTCCACCGTGGCGCGTGAGCTGGCCCGCCGTCTCGGGCTGGACTTCCTGGACACCGGCTCGATGTACCGCGCCGCCGCGGCGATCGCCATCGATCAGGAGATCCCCGCGGACCGGCCGCAGGACCTGGTCGCGGCCGTGGTCGCGGCCGACCTGCACTTCGATTGGTCCACGGACCCGCCGTCGCTGATCGCCTACGGCCTGCCCGTGATGGGGCGGATCCGCGATCCGGACGTCACCGCGGTGGTCTCGCCGATCGCGGGCATCGCCGCGCTCCGGAGGCTGATGGTCGAGCGGCAGCGGCAGATCGCCGCGGAGCACCCCCGCCTGGTCAGCGAGGGGCGCGACCAGGGGTCGGTGGTCTTTCCGGAAGCGGACGTGAAGTTCTACCTCGACGCCTCCCCGCAGGTCCGCGCCGCCCGCCGCGCCGAGCAGCTCCGCCGCGTCGGCCAGCAGGTGGACGAGCGGGCGCTGGTGGACGAGATCATCGAGCGCGACCGCAGCGACTCCACGCGGCTGGTCGGCCCGCTGGTCTGCCCCCCGGACGCGGAGCGCATCGACACCTCTCACCTTTCGTTCGATCAGGTGGTCTCCACGCTCGAGCGGATCGTGCGCGAACGTCTCCGCGGCGGCCCGGCGGCCCCTGCCCCCACCGGGAGCGGCCGGACGTGGCCGGGTCACGCGTGATGTTCAAGCGACTGCGCCGCAAGGACCCGACCCAGCGGCTGGCCTCGATGCTCTTCTACGAGGCCTGCTATGTCGTCGTGCAGGCGATCTTCATTCTGGTCTACCGCATGCGCCGCTTCGTCGAGGCTCCGGTGCCGCAGGAGGGGCCGCTGCTGATCGTCGTGAACCACCAGTCCTTCCTCGACCCGCCGCTGGTGGGCCTGAGCATCCGCAACCGCCACCCCGTCTACCTTGCGCGGCACACGCTGTTCAAGAACCGCCTCTTCGCCTGGCTGCTGCGCGCTCTCAACGCGGTGCCGATCAAGGAGCAGCAGGGGGATGCCGCGGCGATCCGCACGGCCATCGAGCTGCTCCGCGCCGGCCGGTGCCTGGTCATCTTCCCCGAGGGGTCCCGCTCCGAGGACGGCGCGATGGCGCCCTTCAAGCGGGGCGCGTGGCTGCTGCTGAGCCGCGCGAAGTGCGACGTTCTCCCCGTCGCCGTCGAGGGATGCTTCGACGCGTGGCCCCGCCACCGCCGCATGCCGTCGCTGCTGGGTAAGCGCGTCGCTTCCAAGGTGGGCACCGTCGTCCGCTACGACGACCTGATCGCGATGGGCCCCGACGCCGGGCTTGCTCACCTCGCCCAGATCGTGGACCGCATGCGGATGGAACTGCGCGAGCACCTCCGCGCCGCCAGCGCCGGCAAGTACCCGCCCCGCGGGCCCGCCGACGCCGCCGAGCCCAAGGGCCGCGTGGCCCCGACAGGGGCGTGAGGCCGAAGGCGAAGCGGATAGCGAGAAGTAGGACGTGGAAAGCGAGAAAGTGGAAATGAGGGGACGCTGGCGCCCTCCTGATTTCTGCTTCCCTACCACAACCCTGCCATTTTCGCCGCCGCGAGGAGCAGCAGCGCCGTCACCGCCGCCCGAACCAGGCGGATCGGCAGCGTGTGCGTCAGCCGCGCCCCCATGAGCCCGCCGATGATCGCCGTCGGGGCCATCAGCGCCGCCAGCAGCAGCGCGGCGCTGACCGACTCGTCCACCCGGTGCAGCGTCCCCAGTTTCAGCCCCGCCCCTACCGTCGCCGTCACGCAGATCACCGCGGAACTGGTCGCGATCGACTGCCTCAGCGGCACGCGGCAGGCGACCTGCAGCAGCGGCACCATCACCACCCCGCCCCCCAGCCCCAGCAGCCCCGCCGTCATCCCCGTCACGCCCCCGGCCGCGACCAGCCCCGCCGTCCCCACCCGCTCGTGGTGCGCCAGCGGCTCCGGGGTCCGGCGGATGAGCCGCATCAGGTTCAGCACGCTGTAGCCGGCGATGAACGCCGCGAGCATGGAGCGCAGCGCCTGTCCATCGAACCGGTTGCTCACCAGCACCCCACCGATGATCCCCAGCACCGCGCCGGTCAGCAGCGGCGCCACCAGGTCCCCCCGCACCGCCCCCGCCGCGCGGTGCTTGAGCATCGCCGGGAACGCGACGGCGACGTTGACGACCATCGCCGCGGCCATGTAGCGGTGGTGAATCTGGACCGGCTCATCCCCAAAGAGCATGTGCAGCCCGGGGAGCATGATCATCGACCCCCCAATTCCGGCGAGTCCGCCCAGGAGGCCGGCGATCAGGCCCAGGAGGGCCGCCGGGATCACGTCCATCAAGGTCATCGGGCTGGGCTCCGCCGGGTCATGGGGGCCATGCTACGGCCCCGCTGCGGCCGCCGCCGAGAGGGCGGGGCCCGCGCGTGCGTAAGCCTTGGCCAGACAGGAAGTTATCGGACCATGTCGAATCGTCGCCCTCCCGATCGGTCCAGGCGGCTTAAGCTGTCCTCGGAAGTGGCCGATGGCCCGGAAACTTGAATTTTTTTTCTGTTCCACACGGTATGTTCAGGTACCCTGAATCACCGTCGCGGTCGGGTCGCCGGGCTGACCGGCCTGCCTGCCCGCCGCGACCAGAAGCGCGGCCCACCCGTGGAGGGAGCGGGTGAGCCGTCGCCGGTGAGGAGGGGCGGGGGTGGGGGACTCCGGGGTCAGGGGAAGAAGGGCGTGACGCGGTGCGGTCAGCGATGACCGTTCTCGCGCCGCGTGGTTGGGAGCGACAAGTGAAGACACGCGAACCGAGCATGCCATGCATTCCGGGGGCCCGCCGTCGCGCCGTGGTGTCGCGCATCCTGGAGGGGCTCGGGCTGGCGGCGCTGACGACCGTCGTCGTCCTCTCCGCGATCGTCACGAAGGAGATGCAGGCCCGCGGCAGGCTCGCCGCCCTGGCCGCGATCGACGCCCCCGTGGCGGCGGTCGCGGCCGTGCCCGCGGCCGAGTCGGCCCCCCTGGCCGCCGACCCGCTGGCGCGACCTGTTGAGCCCGTGGCGCCTGCTGCGGTTGAGGCCGGTGAGGTTGAAGCGGCGGCGGGGGAGGAGGGGGTCATCGTCGCCGAGTTCCCGGCGGGGATGGAGGAGAGCACGGAGATCCGCTGGTTCAACGGCCGCCCGGTGCGGCCGGCGCGGACGATGTGGATGACGGTGACGGCGTACTCGCCGGACGAGCGTTCGTGCGGCAAGTGGGCCGACGGGATCACCGCGTCGTTGCACTCGGTGTGGACCAACGGCATGCAGCTCGTCGCCGCGGACACGCGGATCCTGCCGATGGGGTCGCTGGTCTCCGTCCCCGGCTACGCCGGCGGGGAGATCGTGCCGGTGCTGGACCGCGGGGGGGCGATCAAGGGCCACCGCCTGGACGTGCTGTACCCGACGCACGAGATCGCCCGCAAGTGGGGGGTCAAGCGGCTGAAGGTGACCGTCTGGGAGTATGCCGACGGCAAGGGGGCGGAGAACTGGCGGAAGATCCGGGACTCGAAGAGATAAGAGTTCTAACCACAGAGGGCGCGGAGGGGCGCGGAGCGGTTGGGAAGATCCTGATGCGCTCGTTGCATGCTTTGATTGAGCAGGATTGGGATTGAAGAGTGGCGGGAGGGGGCGTGGGAGCGGTGGATCGCTCCGGGCGGGCGAGCGGTCGTCTTGTCCTGCCTGTCTTGAAACCCTGTCTTGCTCCCTTCCGTGCTCCCCCCGTGATCTCCGTGTCCTCCGTGGTGAAACCTCCTCTCCGCCTCGGGCTAACATCCCGGCGTGCTCGCCTCGACCGCCAAGCGGCCCACCAGCATCGATCAGTTGATCTCCCCCGCCCTCTCGGCGCGGCTCGACCGGCTGGACCTGCTGTCGCGCCGGGTCTTCGCGGGGCGTCTGCACGGGGAGCGGCGGTCCAAGCGCCGCGGCCAGAGCGTTGAGTTCGCCGACCACCGCAACTACGTCCCCGGCGACGACCTGCGGCGGATCGACTGGAACGTCTTCGCCCGGCTGGACAAGTTCTTCATCAAGATCTTCCAGGAGGAAGAGGACCTCGCCCTGCACATCGTGCTCGACGCCTCGGCGTCGATGGACGCCGGGACGACGGCGCGCGGAGCCGCCACCGGGGAGGGGAACAAACTGCTCTTCGCGCAGCGGCTGGCGATGGCGCTGGGGTACATCGGGCTGGTGAACAACAACCGCCTGACGGTCTCGGTGTTCGACGCGAAGCGGCTGCAGCGCCTGCCGCCGATGCGGGGCCGGAGGAACGTCCAGCGGCTCGGGCAGTTCCTGCTCGACGCGGTGGCGTCGGCGGGGGCGACGGACGCGGGGGTGACGCGCCCCGCGACGGGCGTCGAGGAGTCCATCGGCGGGCGCGGCGACTTCACCTCCGCGCTCAAGGCGATCGCGCTGTCGCGCACCGGCAAGGGCGTGATGGTCGTGCTGTCGGACTTCCTCATCCACGAGGGGTACGAGGAGGGGCTGCGCTACCTCGCCGGCGGGGCCGGGGGGTACGACACCTACTGCCTGCAGATCCTCTCCCCCGGCGAACTCGACCCCGGCGCGCCGGGCGTGACCGACGGCGAGCCGATCCTGGGCGACCTGCGGCTGACCGACGTCGAGACGGGGCGGGAGGCGGAGGTGACGATCACCGCGGAGCTGCTGAAGAAGTACAAGGAGACCGTGGACCGCTACACCACGGACCTGAAGACCTTCTGCACCTCCCGCGGGATGTCGTACTCGCTGGTGCGCTCGGACACGGAGCTGGAGACGCTGCTGCTGGAGTACCTGCGCAAGCGCGGGCTGCTGCGCTGACCCGTGCGGTCACACCCGCGGCTCGGTCGAGCCGAGGCTCCTCAGCGCGTCGCCGTACCGCTCGCGGAGCGGTTCGATGACCTCCTTCAGGAACCGGTCCACCTGCTCGACGGAGCGGCCGACGTAGGCCATCGGGTCGAGCACCTCGTCGAAGTTGACCTTCGCGAAGTGCGGGTCGGCCTTGAGGCGGTCGATGAGGTCGTTGGGCTTGCCCTCCTTCTTCACCCGGAGGCCCGCGGCCTGGGCGTGCTGGCGGATGACCTCGTGCAGCTCCTGCCGGTCGCCGCCGGCCTTGACCGCGGCCATGAGGATGTTCTCGCTGGCCATGAACGGCAGCTCGGCCATGAGGTTGGCGCGGACGGTCGCCTCGTGGACCTCCAGGCCGCCGGCGACGTTGTGCATGAGGTCCAGCGCGCCGTCGAGGGCGAGGAACGCCTCGGGGAGGGACAGCCGGCGGTTGGAGGAGTCGTCCAGCGTGCGCTCCAGCCACTGCGTCGCGGCCGTGTCGAAGGCGTTGCCGACGAGGTTCATGACGAACCGACACAGCCCGCAGATGCGTTCGCAGCGCATGGGGTTGCGCTTGTAGGGCATCGCGCTGGAGCCGATCTGCTTCTCGCCGAAGGGCTCGTCGAGTTCCTTGCGGTTGGAGAGGAGGCGGATGTCGGTGGCGATCTTGTGGAGGACGGCGGCGATCCCCGCCAGGCTGGAGATGATGCACGCATCGACGACGCGGGGATACGTCTGCGTGGTGAGCACGTGCGTGAACCGCCACAATGACGCCGCGACGCCGGTCGCCTCGCCCCCGCTCCGCAGAGCCCGGAGTTCCGATTCGAACTGGTCGCGAACGCCCTCGAACGTGCCCGGATCGTCCAGTTCATTGAAGATCCGGAAGAGGAACCTCAGCTCCAGTTCGTCAACCTTCGCCTGGTCGTTCTCGCACAGCGCGAGGAACGATGCCTGCGTGCCCGTGGCCCCGCGGAGCCCGCGGTAATGGGGCCAGCCCCCCCATTCCGCCTCGTTGAGTTCCCACGCCCACTGGGCGCAACGCCTGCCCACAGTTGTGGGTTGAGCAGGCTGGTAGTGCGTGAATCCCAGGGTGGGGAGCCGCTTCCAGCGCTCCGCCTGGTCGGCGAAGGCGAGCTGGACCCGGGCGACCTTCAGCGAGATGAGGCGGATCGCCTCTCGGAGTATGTAGACGTCCGCGTTGTCATTGACGTCCTGGCTGGTCATCCCCAGGTGGATGATCCCCTTCGCCTTCGGGCACCGGTCCCCCCAGGCGTGGACGTGAGCCATGACGTCGTGGCGCAGTCGCCGCTCGTGCTCCTTCGCCCGCTCGATGTCCTCGTCGGTGACCTCGAGGTTGGCGCGGAGTTCCTCGACCTGCTCCTTCGTCACCGGCAGGCCCAGTTCGTGCTGCGCCTCGGCGACGGCGAGCCAGATGCGGCGCCAGGTCTGGAACTTGTGCCGCGGCGACCAGATGCGGAGCATCTCCGGCGAGGCGTTGCGCTCGGCGAGGGGGGAGGTGTAGGTGTCGTAGGGACTTGAGACGCTCATGCCGACCGCCGCCTGTGGTGCCCGTTCCCAGGCGCCTCTTGGATCGATTCGATCAGCGGCACATCAACGTCCACCGCCTGCTCGGGTCCGACCCACAGGATGAGCCGTCGGCCGCCCGGAGAGAGTGAGACGAGTTCCGGGTGGCGGACAACGAACTTTTCCCCGCTCCCCATCTTCATCGCGAAGGGGCGGAACGGGGACGCTGCCAAGCGGTCTTTGATGGCATCCGGAATCACGTGGGCCTCTCATCCAGTGGAGTTCTGTTTCTCCGCCTTCTAGAGCACGGCTGCTGCCGCCCCGTTCCGCTCCCGGCTTCGGTCGAATCTCTTCCCTCGGAGAGTGCTTGTCGTCTCGGGCGGAACATTGAAGGCGATGGTCATCAGGGCACCTCTCGCGATTCTACGACAGGCCCCCCGTCCTGACGCACGGGTGCGGCCGGTGGGGCCAGTGCCGCGAATAGGGTATGTTGAAGGCGGCAACTGGTTGCCAACGCCGTACCGCCTGTTGACCCGTGCCCCCCCCGCGTGCTCGCGAGCCACTTTGACCACCACCCCCGGCTCATCCCGTCACTCGTCTCCACGTACGGCGCACGCGGCCGGCACCTCCGCCGCGGGCTCCGACGCCCACGACCAGGCCCTCGTCGCCGCGATCCGCTCGGGCGATCCCCGTGCCTGGTCGCTCCTGATCGCCCGGTATCAGGACCGGCTCTTCGCCGTCTGCCTGCGGATGGTCAACGACCGCGACGTCGCGGCGGACCTGACGCAGGACACCTTCGTCAAGGTCATCCAGGGGCTCGGCTCCTACGACGGCCGGTCCAAGCTCTCCACCTGGCTCATCCGGGTGGCCATGAACACGTGCCTGTCGTGGAAGAGGTCCCAGAAACTGCGGCGGCACGCCAGTCTGGATGGAGTGGAGGGGGCCGCGGACGGGCTGGTCGGGGGGGATCCGTGGAATCAGCACGGGCAGGGGTGGGGAGGGTGGGGGGCGAGGGAACCTGGGCCGCAGCGGGGCGTCGAACGCTCTGAGCAGCACGCTCGTCTTGCCGCCGCTCTGGCGGGGCTCAATGCCGAACAAAGGGCGATCCTTGTGCTGCGGGACGTCCAGGGGCTCGACTACGACCAGATCGCCGAGGTGCTCGACATCGCGGTGGGAACGGTCAAGAGTCGGCTCTTCCGGGCCCGTCTGGCCCTGAGAGAGGCACTGGAGCGGGAGGAGGGGGAGCGAGGCCCATGAGCGAACTCAACGGACACATGCCGGAGCACGAGCTGCTCGAGTTCATCGAGGGCGTCCTGCCGCCGGCGCGGGAGGCGGTGGTCTCGGCGGCGCTGGCGCGCGACCCGCGTCTGGCCCGGCTCGTGGCCGCGATGCAGGAGGACCGGCAGCGGCTGATGGCCATGGGCGACGTCCAGGCCCCACCCGAACTGGCGGAGCGGGTGGAGGCCATCCTCGAGCGGCAGGCGCTGCTCGGGCTGAGCGACCTGGCGGATTCGTCGGCTCCGGTGAGCCTGCCGGTGTCGCGTCTGCGTCCATCGCGCGGGCCGATCGTCGCGCGGATCTGGCGGAGCCCCGCGGGGCGCGGGCTCGTCGCCGCCGCGGCGGTCGCGCTGCTCGCCGGGGGCGGGTACTGGGGCTACACCGCGAGCACGAGTTTCCGGCGGGCTGCGAGCGTGGTGGCGCAGGCGGGGGATGGTGGAGGGGCGATCGCGTTGAATACGTCAGAGGATGCCCCGCCCGACGCGGCCGCGATCGAGGCGCCTGGGTTGTCGCCGGTGGAGGTCGCCGCCGCGCCGGAGGTTGAGGAGCCGGCAGAGCCGGAGGCGACGGTCGAGGTTGCCGCGGCGGTGGGGGAGATCGAATCGCTCGCCGCGACCGGTGCGGCGGTGATCGACGCGGTCAGCGACGCCGCGGTGGCGGTGGCGACGCCGGCGCCGTCGGTTGCCGGGCCGGCGCGGGATGAGATCACGCCGGCGATGGCGGTTGAACTGGCCCGGCGCGGGTTGCTGGCGATCGTCGTCGAATCGGTCGATGCGGACGCGGCGGTGATGCGGGTTGAAGCCATCGCCGGGTCGGGAGCGGGCGGCACGGGCCGGAGCGCCTCGTGGCGGCGGATCGACGGCGGGGTCGCGGGGGGCGCGCTGGACGCCGGGTTCGAGACGGTCGCCGCGCTGTGGAGCCCTCACTTCGCGCCGGAACTCGAGATTCCCACGCCATTCCTGCCGGGCTCGCCGACGACTGCCGTTGCGGGTGATGCGTCCCTCGCCCCGGCCCTGGGGCCGGGGCCGCGGGTGCCGATGGAACTGCCGCGGTGGACGCCGTCGATGAGCCAGCCCGTGGCGGTCTACACCGTCAGCCTCGAGGACCGTGAATCGGCGCTCGCCTCGCTGGTCGCGGCCCTTCGCAAGGACGGCTCCGCGGGCGGGCCGGCGCGGACGGCGCGGTTCGTGCGGTTGCCGGTGGCGATCGACCCCGCCCCCGCGGCGGACCCGGACGCGGTGCTCTGGTGGACGGGCGCGCCGAGCAACTGGACCTGGCGCATCAGCGTCCCGGTCGTCGTCCGGCGCGGCCCTGGGCGCTAACTGATTCGGTTCAGTTCACAGCGGCCAGTCGGCCCGGATCCGTTCCCACGCGGCGCGGTAGCGGGCGGCCATCGCCTCCAGCGACGAGGGGATCACGCGGACTTTCGCGACGACGGTGATGAAGTTGACGTCCCCCTGCCATCGCGGCACGAGGTGGACGTGCAGGTGCCCCGGGACGCCCGCGCCCGCGGCGCGGCCCTGGTTGATGCCGAAGTTGATCCCCTGGGGCTCGAGGGCGGCGTCCATCAGCGCGGCCGCGGCGTCGGTGAGCCGCCAGAGGGCGGCGCGCTGCTCCGGGGCGTAATCCAGCAGGCGGGGCCGCCCCTCGCCCAGAGCCACCAGCAGGTGGCCGTTGGCATAGGGGTACGCGTTGAGCAGGATCATGCCGCCGAGAGGTGAGCCGTCGCCGGCGCGGACGATGACGTGGTTCTTCTCGTCGTCCTGCGGGTTGAGCCAGTAGTCGCGGAGGAAGGAGGCGGCGCCGCCGGGGTCGTCCTGCGGGGGCGCGGGGCGGCTCTTCTCTTGCGCGTCGAGCGATTCAAGGTACTTCAGCCGCCAGGGGGCGTGGATGGCGGCGGAGCCGAGGCTCGGGTCCGTGGGGTTGGCGCGGTGGTCGGGCATCAGCGGGAGGATACGCCGTACAGCGGGCTACTTGCCGCCGCGGCCAAGGCTTCCGTCGCCGTCGCCGCCGTGGTCGGCACGGGAGGCGCCCGCCTCGACGGGGCGTTCCGGCTCGAACGCGGGGACCTCGACGCGGACGCGGACGACGCGGGTCGGCGTGGACTCCAGGACGGTCAGCGTGGCCCGATCGTGCGTGAAGGTCTCCCCCGGCTCGGGGATGCGGCCGAGTGTGGTGACGACGAAGCCGCCGACGGTGTCGTAGTCGTCCCCCTCGGGGAGGCGGACGCGCAGCGGCTCGAGGGCGTCGTTGGCGTCCTCGATGTAGGCGCGGGCGTCGATGACGGCGGCGAACTCGTCGGGTTTCACCTCGACGCGGACCTCGTCCTCCGGCTCGTGGTCCTCGTACTCGTCGTGGATCTCGCCGACGATCTCCTCGACGATGTCCTCGATGGTCAGCAGGCCGGAGATGCCGCCGTACTCGTCGGCGACCATGGCGATGTGGACCTTCTTGGCCAGCAGCTCGCGGAGCAACTCGCGGACGGGCTTGGTCTCGGGGACGAACAGGGCCGGGCGGAGGATCTCCCGCAGGTCGAAGGGCTTGCCGTTGGAGCGGCCCCCCTCGCCCGCGAGCCATCGCATCAGGTCCTTGACGTAGAAGATGCCGACGATGTTGTCGAGGCTCCCCTCGTAGACGGGGATCCGGCTGTGGCCGGTCTCGCGGATGATGCGGGTGACGGCGCCCAGGTCGTTGGTGAGTTCGAAGGCCTCGATCTCGGTCCGCGGGGTCATCACCTGCTCGGCGGTGAGGTTGCGGAACTCGAAGACGGCCTCGATCATGTCGCGCTCGGCCTCGTCGAACTGCCCCTCGCGCTCCCCCTCCTCGACGACGCTGAGCAGCTCGGCCTCGAGGACCTCCGCCTGGTCGCCGCTCTTGGCCCCGGCGAGGCGGCGGACCACCTCGTTGATCGTCGCGGGGAGGACGTGCAGGGGCTTCAGCACCAGGAAGCAGGCCCGGACGAGGCCGGAGAACGCGTAGACCATCCGCTCGCCGACGTACCACGCCAGGGCCATGGGCACCACGATGCCGAAGACCCACAGCGCGGCCGCCGCGGCGGCGACGGCGACGGTCGCGTCGATCCAGTCCACCCCCGGCGTGCCCCGCAGGGAGATGATCCACAGCAGGGCGCCGATCACCGCGCCGGCGTCGCAGATCACGCGCGGGACGGCCACGGCGCGGGCGTGGTCGCTCACCCGGTCGAGGATCGCCCGGACGCGGGCCAGCGCGCGCGGGTTGTTTCTTACCGTGGCGATCTCCTCCAGCGCGCCGCGCGAAAGGTCCACCAGGGCCAGGTGGAGCGTGGAGAAGAGCGCCCCCAGGCCGATGCCCAGCGAAAAGAGCCAGAACCCGATCATGCCCACGATCCGCCTCCCCGCTGCGCCCGCCCCGCCTCGCCGGCCTCCCGGGCGTACACCGGGCCGACGCCGATGGCCGTGAGCACCTCGTCCTCGCGGCGGTGCATCGCCGCGGCCTCTTCCGGCTCGCGGTCGTCGTGCCCCAGGCAGTGGAGCATGCCGTGCACGATGTAGAGCAGCAGTTCCGTCGTCGTGTCGCCGCCGCGCTGCGACGCCTGCCTCGCGGCCTCGTCGGCGCAGACGAAGATGTCGGCGTCGAGCGACCGTGCGCCGGAGTCATCCGGCCGCGGCCCGTCGGCGTAGTCGAAGGTCAGCACATCGGTGGTGCCGGGGATGCCCATGTACCGGCGGTGGGCGGCGTCCATCTCGTCGTCGCCGACGATGCGGACGCGCACCTCGCCCCGGGCCCCCAGCGCTGCGCCGGCCCGGCGCGCCATGGCCGCGAGCCACCGCGTGACGGGCCCGGGGAGGCGTCGCTCCGGGTCGAGGATGTCCACTGCAACAACGCTCTCGCCGTCCTGCTCAACCGCGGTCTGAAGCGAGGGAGGCTCAAGCGACTCTTCGCGTGTACTGCCAGGGTCGTCCATCTCAGCGTCGAAACATCCCCCCGTCCCGCCCCCCCCGGCCGCTCGCGAATCCCCCTGTCGGCCGCGAGGGCCGTCTTTCAAGGTCCGCCCAAGCTTACGTTCATTTGAAGGGTTGTGCCATGATACTGGCCAAACACCGAAAATACAAGCCCTGGCTCCGGACTTGGGGCTTGGGGATGGTCGGCGGGTTCGCTTGGCGGCTTGAGCCGATCGGTTGCAGGACGTCGGACGCTTGGCACCGATACTCCCCTATTGAAGGGGTTTGCGCAATCGTGTAACAGCCAAAGAAGTCCGATTCGAGATCCAGATCGTCCTTGTCCCAACCCAAAGCCCGCCCGCGTTCTCTCGCCGCGGCATCGTCGTTTGTGTCAAAGGCGATGACTGCGAATCCGGCGTGATCGCAGAGGCGGCGTGAGAATGGACAGCGGCCGTCGGTCCAAGGCTCGTATGGCTTCCCCTTTCCTGCTCAGCGTCGGGCTGAGGTTGGAGATGTCCACGAGGCCGCCGGTTTGGAGCAGGTCATCAAGCGCCCGGACGAACGCATCGTGGCCGACGCCCAGGTCCACAAGCAGGCGCTTGTCCACCGGCTCGGCGGGGTTGATGGAGCCGTTCTCGAGGGTGTTCTTGGAGGTGATGAGGTAGGAGCCGCCGCCGCGCCGGCCGGCGTCAATCGTCGTCCTGGTCGCGGCACGGCGGAACAGGTGGTGCACGTGGCGGCCATTCATCTGGGGCCTGCGAGGTCTGTAGAGGCTGGAACACGCCGGGTGTTGCACCCGGCGCTCGGTGCGTGTTGTGAGGGGAGGAAGGGACGGTGGGGCTCGGCGGGCGGGGAGTACAATCGCCACCCTCCTTCTTTTGCCGCGAGATATGGACGGACCAGACCAACGGCCGGGCAACGAATGGACGATTCAGCAGCCTGCCGCGGCGGGCGTCGGTGCCGGGATCACTGGGAGCGACGCACCTGCCGGGGAGCCGAGGCCGCGGTGGCTGGTCCCCGCGTTGGCCGGGCTGTTCATCCTGGTCGTGCTGGTGAGCGGCTGGATCTGCGACGACGCGTACATCATTTACCGGGTCGCGGATAACGCCGTCAACGGGTTCGGGTTGCGGTGGAACGTTGTGGAGCGAGTGCAGGTGTACACCTGCCCGCTGTGGACGCTCTTGTTTACGGGGGTGTACTGGCTGACTCGCGAGGCGTACTTCACGGGGTTGGCGCTGTCGATCGCCGTGTCACTCGCGGCGTTCTGGCTGGTCGTCGGGCGCGGGGCGCTCACGGCATGGGGGGTGGTGGTCGCGGGGCTCGTCCTGACCGTCTCCAAGGCGTTCGTGGACTACTCCACCAGCGGGCTGGAGAACCCGCTGTCGAACCTGCTGGTGGGGGTCTTCGCTCTGAGAGTCCTGACACCCGACGGAGAGGGGCAGGGGAATGACCGGCGGGTGCTGGCCATATCGCTGCTGGCGTCTCTCTTGGCGCTCACGCGGATGGACCTGGGGCTGGTTGCCGCGCCCGTGCTGGCGTACGAACTGATCCGGTCGCGCCGGTGGCGAACGGCAGGTGTGATGGCGCTGGGCCAGACGCCGCTGGCGCTCTGGTGCCTCTTCGCGCTGGTCTACTACGGCTTCGTCTTCCCCAACACCGCTTACGCCAAGCTCAACAGCGACTGGCCGGCTCATCTGCTGGCCCGGCAGGGGTTGGTGTACCTGCTCAACTCGCTTGTGTGGGACCCGGTGACGCTGCTGACGATCGCTCTGGGCATCGCCTGCGGGGTCTGGGCGGCGGCGCATCGTCGGTGGCCCGCCGCGTGTCTGGCGCTGGGCGCCGTCTTCTATCTGGCCTACATCGTCAAGATCGGCGGAGACTTCATGTCGGGGCGATTCCTGACCGCGCCGCTGGTGGTGTCGCTGATTCTGCTGCTGCGGTCGGCCCCGGCGCTGCCGCGAGGGGTGTGGATCGGCACGGCCGTGGGCGCGGCGGCGCTGGGCCTCGTCGTGCCGCGGAGCCCGATCCGGAACACGGTCGCCTACGGCGACCGCCACCTCGCCATCGAGGAAGGGAAGCAGTGGGGGGGCGTGACCGACGAACGGCGGTTCTACGCCTTCGGGCTCTCCGTGCTGGATCTGGTCTACGAGCCGCGCCGGCAGTTCCACATCACCAGGTCGCCCGTGATGGAGCAGTACGCCCAGATCCCGCCGGGGACGGTGCTGGTGGCGCCGAACATCGGCATCCGCGGCTACGCGACCGGGCCGCAGGTGCATCACGTGGACGTGCTGGCGCTCGCGGACCCGCTGCTGGCGCGGCTCCTTCCGCTCAGCCGGACGCAGTGGCGCGCCGGGCACCTGCCGCGGGCGATCCCGGTGGGGTACGTCGAGGGGCTGGAGAGCGGGCAGAACCTCATCGCCGACCCGGACCTGGCGCAGTACTACGACCGCCTGTGCGTGATCACGCGCGGGCCGATCTGGAGCGGGGAGCGCTGGCGGACGATCCTGAAGATGCACCTGGGGGCGTACGACGGGCTGATCCACCACGACCGGTACCGGGAGTAGCCGTGTGGCACGGGCTTCCAGCTGGTGTGTAGAGTCCATCCCGACGGCGGCGGGGTCGGGGCTAACGCCGGATGGCGTAGGCCAGGACCTTGATCGAGGCCTCGGTCAGCAGCGTCCGCGGCAGCCTCGAGGCCAGCGTCGAGAGCGT
>Ga0207864_1000655_pt1 | contig 44946 bp, 32 predicted proteins | sample HigsolmetaAR202D_FD_184834 | JGI IMG/M metagenome (GOLD analysis project Ga0207864, IMG submission 184834) | Ionic liquid and high solid enriched microbial communities from the Joint BioEnergy Institute, USA - AR20-2-D (SPAdes) (version 2) ...
GCCTCCGAGACCGAACGCCGCGCCGCGCTTGCGCCCTGGCTGCACATCTACAACCATCACCGCGGCCACACCGCACTCGGCGGCCTCCCACCCGCCAGCCGCGTTCCCAACCTCACGGGACAGAACACCTAGCCCGTCCACCTCGCCGACCGTCACCCGCAGGGACCGCATTGGCTCCAGGACGTCCACCTGGACCGGGCCGACGCCGAGCCGGCTGCGGTCGGGGGAGAGCGGCCCGGCGGCGAACAGCGCCTCCTGCCTGCCGTCCCGGACGATGCTGAACGCCGTATCCACCGTGCCCCGGTTCGGGTGCAGGCTCAGCCCGAAGCCCGCGTGGGTGCGGGTCTTGAGGTCGAACAGCAGGGCGTAGTAACGCTCGTAGAACGCCGGGTCGCCGGACACCGGGTGCGCGACCGGCGCCGGAGTCTGGTGGACGGGCAGGTCGTCCCAGGCCGTCAGCACGGCAGCAGCTCCAGCGCGTCCAGGTCCAAGACCATCGTCGTCGTGCGATGCCACATCGCGTGGAACATGCGGCGGGCGCGTTGCCGGGCAGCTCGCCCGCGGCGGGCACGGTCACCAGGAGGGTGGCGAAGGAGAGCCGGCGGTATTCCAGCCATGCCCGCTCCTGCGGCCAGTCGGTCACGCCCCGGTCCGCCAGCGCCGCGGCGTGCCGGGCGACGTGCTCGCGCTCCACCCGGCGGCGCAGCCGCGGCTCGGCGGAGCTGCCCATCAGGTGGGCCAGGTCCCAGGCCGGTGACCCCCAGCCGAGCGTCTGCCAGTCCAGCAGCCACACCCGCCGCCGCCCGAACATGAGGTTGTCCAGCCGCAGATCGTGGTGGACGAGCGTGAACGGCCCCCGCATGCTCTGCGACCAGGCGTCGCACGCGTCGCCGAAGCGGTCCATCACCTCGATCTGAGCGGGAGTGAGCACGCCGCGCACCTTCTCGCGCAGCCGGTGCCAGGTCCGCCGGTAACGTTCCCGCCGGTCGGGGATCGGCGCCCCGGTGCGGCGTTGCAGCCAGGACTGCGCGCCGAGGCGCGGATCGTTCCAGAACGGCGCCTGCAGGCGGGCGAGCTGATCGACCGTGAGCGCGAGCTGCTCGGCGGTGGCCCCTGCGATCTGGTCGCCGGGTTCGGCGGTGCGCAGATCTTCCAGCAGCAGGCCGACATCGTCGCCCACCGGCACCGTGCCGAGCAGGGCCGGGACGCCGATCTCCGGCAGACGCGGCGCCAGTTCGGTGTAGAACCGGTGTTCGCGCGCGTAGACGCCGCTGGCCCGGCCGACCTCCCCGGCGGCGTCGGCCGCCGGGAGCTTGGCCACCACTGTAGCCGGGCCGGCGCCCGGCGGGTCCAGTTCCAAGGTGACGCGGAAGCTGTCGGCCATCTGCCCGGTGCCGATCGGTTCTGGGCGGGCGCCGGTGACCGCGGTGGCGCCGTCGATCGTGCCGTGGGCGCGCAGCGCCTCGGTCAGTGCGCCGGGATCGCCGAGCGCGGCGATCCCGGTTGCGACGCCTCGGGTCAATGCCCGGCCTCCGAGGCCCGGACGAGCACGTACCCGCGTTCACCGCTGGTGTCGAGCCGCACGATGGTGCCGTCCGCGGGAATGATCTCGCCCCGGTCGGTCGTGACGCCTTCGGTGAAGGTGACGCTCATGATGCAGGGAATGCCGAACTCGCGGGCGAGGATGCCCAGGTGCGAGGTCGGCATCCCCTGCAGGGTGAGCAGCCCTCGCACCCCCGTCGACAAGGCGGGCGCCATGAAGGTGGTGGTGCCTCCGCGGGACAGGACGATGCTCTCCTGCGCCTTGCCCGACTCCATGAACTCGATGACGTCGGCGGGGGAGTCGAGCCACTTGATCGGGCCCTCCACCACCTCGTCGGAACGCAGCACCGAGGTGCCCTCGCCGACGGTGACGAACTCAGGGGCGGTCGCCGGACTGGTCATGTCTCCTCCAAGGTCCAGGGTCGGTGGGGTCCGGGTGCCGGTCAGGCGGTCGGGACGCGTGCGGGGGCGAGCGGGTCCCGGCCGGTGACCGGGACGAAGCCGAAGCCGCCGATCAGCACGCGCGGCAGCACCTCCGCCGCCGTCGCGGGGTCCATCAGCTTGTCGTAGGCCTCGTGGGTCAGCGGGCTGCGGCCGTACAGGTTCAGCTCCTCGACGGCGCGGTCGACCACTCCGGCGAGCCGCAGGAATGGCAGGACCATGTCGACCACGTACATCTGGACGCCGTAGTCGACCAGCTCCTCGCGCGACATCGCGCCGAACTTCTTGTACAGCTGCATGGTCTTCTCACGGCTGCGCCGGGTGATCGAGTCCATCTCCGCTTCGCCCAAGGGCCGGATCTGCTCGACCGGGGTGTCCCAGCGGTCGCGGGCGTACACGGCGACGGCGGACAGGTACGGCAGGTACGCCGGCGGGTCGGTGAAGGTGGTCGACAGGTCGTTGACCGTGAATTCCATGCCCTCCGGCGGGCCGAAGAACAGCGCCTGGGTCACCGCGTGCGGCAGGTCGCTGGAGATGTCGAACCACGAGTAGGCCGGGTCGTGCAGGAAGTGGTCGCGCACGATGAGCACGCGGCCGTCCGGCATGAGGTAGGGGCCGGAGTCCGACAGGCCGAGCCGGCAGTCCATGTGCAGCAGGAAGGCCAGCAGTTGCGTGGAGGCATTGAAGGTGGTGTAGAAGGCGCGCCGGTCCCCGTCGAGCTCGACGCGTTCCTCGACGAACCGGTCGAGCCATTCGGTGCCGGCCAGGAGGGGGGACCGGTAGGACCGTCCGGTGGCGAACATCTGCCCGTCCTCGCCCCACATGCCGCGGTAGAGGCGGCGGGAGAACTGGAGCGCCTCGGCCAGCTCCGCGCGGCGCTCTCCCGGTTCGATGAGGCCCAGCCCGAGGGCGAACCCGCGGCCGGTCAGCAGCGGCATGCAGCAGCACCAGGCGTGCAGCAGGTTGACCTTGGTGCCGATCTCGCGGCGGGCGGTGGCGCCCATCTCGATGAGGCCTTCGGCGCCCACCGCGTCGGTGATCAGCTCGAACAGCGCCGGGTAGGACGAGTACTGCTCGACGCCGGCGATGGTCTCGTACTCCTGGCGCGGGATGAGGCCGGACTCGCCCTCGGTGGCCCGCTTGCCGAGCATGTCCCAGACGTTCCAGCCACAGTAGGCGATGAGGTCGTTGAGTTCCTCGTCGGTCAGCGAGTCCGCACGTAGGCGGTCGGCGTGCAGGTCGGTGACGTCGCTGCGCAGCAGGGCGCGCACCTGTGCGTCGCCGGCCGAGCCGGGCTCGTAGACGGTCCGGTAGCGCTCCAGGAGCGCGGCGAGAGGGGCGGTGTCGTTGCTCATGGGGTGGTCTCCGTTCGGATCAGCCGCCGGTAGGCGTGGATCACCGGTTCGAGTTCGGCGGGGGTGGAGCAGTGCATGATGACGCCGTCGACACCGAGGTCGAACTGGGCGCGGATGCTGCGGGCGCAGCGCTCGGCGGAGCCGGTGGCCGCCGACGCCAGCCACTCGGGCGGCAGGATCTCAGCGATGTGCGCGATCTGCTGGGGCGTGGCGACCGCATCGGCCCAGCCCCGCAGCCCGGCGACGACGGGGTCGGCGCGGAACCGTTCCAGCGCGGCGGGGTCCCAGCCGTTGGTGCGGACCAGCAGGTCGCCGTACACCTGCAGGTAGGTGGCCAGCCGGGCGGCGGTGCGACGCAGCCGCTCGTCTTCGGGGAGGTGGTCGGGGACGGTCGCGAAGCACGACCACACCTGCACGGACGCCGGGTCGCGTCCCGCCTGCTCGGCGGCCTGGCGGATGTGGGCGACGCAGCGCGCCACCGTCTCGTCGGAGAAGTAGGTGTGCAGGACCACGAAGTCGGCGGCGCGGCCGGCCAGGGCGAGGGTGGCCGGGCCGAAGGCGGTCAGCCCGATGGGAATCTGCTCGTTGAACTCGGGGTCGAGCTTGAGCTGCGGGTACCGTCCGGCGGGGCCGTCGTGGCCGGTCACCGTCTCGCCGCGCCACAGGCGGCGCATCAGGCCGATGAAGTCCTCCAGCTGCGCGGTGGTCACCGGGGGCAGGCCGAATGCGTCGAGCTGGGGGCGCAGCCCGCGGCCGAGGCCGAGGGCGAACCGGCCTCCGGTGAGACGGTGCAGGGTCGTCGCCCACGCGGCGGTCACCGCCGGGTGCCGGGTGTTGTGGTTGGTGGCGGCGGTGGCTATCTGAATCCGCTCGGTCACCGCCGCGGCGGCGCCGGTCAGCGCCGCGGCCTCCTTCACGTTGAACCGCTCGGACAGGAACGCGGTGTGCAGCCCGAGCCGTTCGGCGTCGCGCAGCTCCTCGAGCATGGCGCGGGGGGACTCGACATGCCCCGCCAGCGTGTAGAAGCCGAGGCGATCCAGACGCGACGCGGCCGGGACGGGAGTCGGGCGCGGAGTGTGGGACACGTCGTGGGCCCCTTCTGCTTGATCTGGCGAAACGAGGAATGTGCCTGCGCGGTCCGGTATGTGAACCTTTAGTCACTGAAACACATTTGATCGCCGTTTTGAAGTGGGTAGATCTTGTTATTTCTTCAGTTAGAAGCCCTTACAGGGGTCTGCTGGAAATTTCTGACGGCGATCCTTTAGTGAATGAAAAATCGCAATCTTGATCGGCGGCGCGGCTCCGGGTCACGCCGGCGGAACGCGGCGCCGCGGAAGGGACGCCGCGGAAGGGACGCCGCCTGCGGCCGGCGACGCCGCGGTTTTCGCGCGGACCGCCTCGCGGCGCCGCCGGAACGGGCGGGCCGGCGCTTCGGCGAGGGCCGGGACGCGCCGGCGGAAGGCCGCCGCCCTTTTCCGGCCCCGAGGCCAAGACGCCCGCGGAAGCGGTGGGTACGCCCGGTCCGGGCGGGGAACGCGCACCTGCCCGGACCGGCCGGTCTCAGGGTTCGATGATCTTCACGGTGGCGGCGGTCCCGTCGACCTCGATGAGCGCGCCGTCCTTGATCCGCGCCGAGGCCTGGGTCGCCGACACCACGCACGGGATGCCCAGCTCGCGGCTCACGATGGCGGCGTGCGAGAACGGCGCGCCCACATCGACCACCACCGCCGCGGCCGGCACGAACAGCGGCGTCCACGACGGGTCGGTGATCGGGGCGACCAGGATCTCGCCCGGCTGCAGGGCCATCGGGTCGTCCGGCGACATCAGCACCCGGGCGCGTCCGCGGGCCACGCCGCCGCAGCCGGGCACGCCCTGGATGACGGTGCCGGCCTCGGCCCGCTCGGCGCGCTTTTCCGAACGGCGCGGCCACTTTTCCACCGGTTCCGGCTGGCCGACGACGACGAACGGCGGTTCGCGGTCGAACAGGTCCAAATAGACCCGTTCCCGCTCCTCCAACAGCTCGGTGAAGTCGTGCGGGTTCTCCAGGAACGCCGGCAGCTCGTCGCCGAACAGCATGAAGATCTGCAGCGGTGAGCGCAGGGCGCCCGTGGCGTGGTGGCGCTTGCCCAGCTCCAGCGCCGGCAGCCGCAGCTCGTGGATCAGCTTCGCGCACGCGGTGCGGCTCCGCTCCCGGCCGCGCAGCCACAGCGCCGCGGCGCGCAGCGCCACCTCGAACTGCTGCAGCGCCTCGGCGTCGCCCGCCAACGCCGCCCGCACCTGCGCCGCTGCCTCCTCCCGCTGCGCGGCACGCTCGGCGTTCTTGGCCGCCGGCGACTGGTCGTCCGGGACGCCCCGCATGCGGTCCACGGTGGACAGCACGGGAACGGGGTCGCTGCCCCAGGTCTTGGCCCGGATCTCCCACTCGGACTGGCCGCGGAAGTCCCATTCGGACAAAAAGTCGTTCAGCTCGGCGGTGAACGCCGCGACATCGGGGTCCGTGGACTCCTGGAGCCGCTGGTACAGCTCGGACATGGGCACCGTGTCGAACAGCTCGGCGACCTTCCCGGTGCGCGCCCGCCTGGACAGCTCCCACATCCCGGTGGACGGCCCGGTGGAGTCCACATCGCCGATGCCCGCCACCAGCGTCAGCGACAGCTCCGGCCGGCCGATGGCCTCGGCGATCTGCGCGATCGCGCCCAGCCCCACCCCGGCCTTGAGGCTGGCCTCCATGTGGCGCCGCAGCATCGGCCGGAACACCTCGCCGAAGGAGGTGAGACGCTCGACCAGCTCGGCGTCGGTGAGCTCGGTGAGATCCGGCCGGTTCTTGCGGATCTCGTCCACGGTGCGCCGGTCGGCGTCGTAGTCGGCCAGGTCGGTGGCGCCGAGCACCTCCTTGGCCAGCCACTCGCCGGCCTTCGCGGAGAACTCCGGGCTTTCGTCGAAGTCCCGCTTCTCGCTCTCATATGACGGGATACCGGGCATGTCGCCGAAGTACTGCAGGTCCACGGCCTCGGGGCTCATGCCGGGGACCCGCACGCCGAACAGCCGCATCAGCGACATGTTGATGTAGAGGTAGCTGCCGAAGGCGGGGAGGTTGTTGTGCTCGACCTCCTTGTCGTACAGGTCGTGGTCCCATACGCCGCAGGCGATGAACGCTTCGTCCCACGCGGGGGACAGGTTCGCCTGGAAGCCCACGGAGGCGTTCAACGGGCTGATGGGATCGGGGAAGATCTCGCCGACGTTGGCGCGCGAGTAGAGGGGGAACGTCTTGGACGCCCGGTCGTAGATGGGCCACCTGCTCATAGGACCTCTTCCCCTCCCTTGAGGGATCGATGGGGCCGCAATTCGGCTCTACAGTTCGCTTGTTAGCGACTCGGAGTTCACATTCTCATGTGACGCAGCACACCCTGTCAAGAGATTGTCCATGGGTGGAGCTGGCGGTGGTGGAGTGCCGTTTCGGCGGCACTGCCCGCCGACTGAACTTCCATTAGCTGGACAGAAGGTGGCTGCTGGGTGTGTCTTGGCTGTCCGGCGGGAACGAGCCGGCCGCGACCAAGAGGTCGCGGCCGGCTCGTGGCGCCCGTCAGTTAGCGAACAAAGATTCTCTATCTAGGTCCGGCGGAACACGGCGGCGGGAGCCTTTAGGGAAAGCTTCGACCGTCTGCTCCGTCGAGCCCGGCGGACGGTCACTCCGTCTTTTCCAGCCCCGCCAGATGCGCGACGTACTCCTTGGCCCGGCCGGCGTCGTAGGACCGCGCCATCTGCAGCTTCTCGGCCTCCAGGGAGCCTTCCGCGTGGGTGGCCAGCACGGCCTGGTAGCCGCCGTAGTCGCGCGCGGTGAGGTCGGAGATGAAGTTCAGCAGCCTCAGCCGCCGCTCGGCGGGCACAGCCGCGGCGTAGTACTTCTCCAGCACCGCGCGCACCTGGGGATTCGCCCAGTCGGCGCCGCCCGGGCCGGTGGCCAGCAGCCCTCCGGACAGGTCCATCAGGATCGAGACGGCCTCGGCGTAGCCGTGGGCGAAGTGGTACTTGGCCATGTTCGTGGTGAGCGGGTCGGGCAGCCGGATGCCGTGCTCCCCGGGCCGCGAGCGCACCGCCGCGAGTTCCGCCAGGCCGCGCACGGTCTCCGCATAGGAGATCAGCCGCGCGAGCTTGTCCCGGACGTGGCCGGCCCGGGCGATGCCGTTGGCCTCGGCGATCAGATGGGCCGCGCCGACGAACATGTCCAGCAGCGGCAGCTTGTAGTTGATCGCGGTGAACCGGTGGTAGTCCACGAACGCGAGGGCCAGCGGGCCCGCGCGGTCGGCGGCGCGGTTGAGGAACACCCGCTCCTTGGGCACGCGCACGTCGTCGAAGACGGTCAGGCTCTCCAGCAGCTTGTGCCGGCTCGACAGCGGGTGGTCGAACTCGTTGCGCTCCCCGTGCAGGTACGGGGAGACGTACAGGGTCAGCCCGGGCGTGTCGACCGGGATCGCGAACGACACGGCGTAGTCGGCGTCGTCCGGGCCCATCGCGCGGGTGGGCAGCACGATCAGCTCATCGGCGTTGGCCGAGAAGCTGGTGTGGCACTTGGCGCCCCGCACGGTGATCGACTCGGCGTCCTCGTCGACGATGCGCAGGTACAGGTCGGGATCGCGCTGCCCATGCGGCGGGAGCGCGCGGTCGCCCTTGACGTCGGTCTGGGCCACGGCGAGGGCGAGGTCGCCGTCGCGGCAGTGCCGGTAGAACGCCCGCGCGTTCTCCAGCCCCTCCCCGGACGCGGCCCGCAGCAGCGCGAACAGGGCGTCGGAACCGACCTCCTTGAGCACGATCGTGCCCGCGCCGAGGCGGGAGACCTCTTCGATGAGCCGTCCGCGGCGCACCAGGTCCTCCGGGCTGCGGGGGATGCGGAAGAACGCCGAGTACTCGCCGCTCTCGTCCCTGGCCACGGCCAGCTCCGGGTGCAGCTCGGCGATCCGGTAGCACAGCGCGGAGTGGTCGACGGCGATCCGCAGCTCGGGGTCGGCCGTGACGTCGGGGACGGGGCGGCCGCGGTAGAACACCCGGCGGCCGTCCCGCAGGCCCGCCCGGTATTGGTCGGCGTTGCGCAGCATTCGGACCTCCCGCTCAGGGACGCGCGCCCTCGGGCGCCACCAGCTCCTTGGACATCGCCGTGACGATCTGTTCGATCTGCTCGGCCGGCAGTTCCCGGGCGCCGCCCAGCAGCCCGGTCACCGCGACATGGCCGGCGGCGACCAGGCCGGCGTCGGTGTCGGCGAGGCGCGGGACCAGGACGCGTTCGGTGTTCACGAACCGGTGCAGCCTCAGCCCTCCGTCGACGGGCGACAGGTCCAGGCCCGCGGTGCTGACCGGGCTCAGCGGCGCAGGCCGCACGCTCTTGATCGCCTCGGGGTCCACATCGGGGACGTTGACGTTCAGCACGGTGCGGGGCCGGGCGTGCTCGATCAGCCAGCGCAGCGCCGAACGGGCCACCTGCGCGGCGGTGTCGAACCGGGCGCCCGGCAGGTCGCCGCAGCTGATCGCGAGCGCGGAACGGCCGACCATCGACGCCGTCAGCGCGGCGCCCACGGTGCTGGAGAACAGGACGTAACGCCCGGTGTTCCAGCCGGGATTGATGCCCGAGACGACCACCTCGGGCGGCGGCCCGAACCGTCCCAGACAGGCGGCCAGCACGGCGAACGACGGCGGCGCGTCCACCCAGTGGGTCTGCACGTCCTCCAGGCCGTCCAGCACCGTGGTGCCCGCCTTGATCACGGTGCTGTCCGCGAAGGTGCCCAGCGAGGTGCCGCTGCCGCTCACGTCCCCGAGGGGCGCGACGATCAGGACGTCATGGCCCTCCTCGCGCATCGCCCGGGCGAGGACGCGCAGTCCTTCCGAGCCGACGCCGTCGTCGTTGGTCAGCAGCAACCGCATGGCTCTCCTCACTCACTGCCGGTCGAGCAGCTCGATTGTGACCATAGATTCGCTTATTTGTCCATCACCTGATGGTGTCGGTCAAAGTTCTACCTGGGTAAGTGTGTGATGGTTGACTTGACCCGCTTCGATGGGGGAAAGATTGTGACTATCAAGTCGCAATAAGGCCGTGGAGGCAGTCATGAGGATCGAGGTGGACACGACGGTGTGCGCCAGCCACGGGCAGTGCGAGTTCGTCGCGCCCGAGGTGTTCGCCCTCGATGACGAAGGCAAGCTGAGCTACGTGGCCGAACCAGGACCGGAGGAGGCCGAGAACGTCGAGCGCGCGGTCCGGGCCTGCCCCACGCGCGCCATCCGGATCGTCGGGTGACGCCTCCTCACCGCCGGCGCATCCGAACGGCCCCAGGTGGTGAATGACCCGGCGCGCCGCGAGGCGACCTCGGCGCTCATCCGCAACGGCCGGGCCCGTGCGCCCGGCCGTTCCACCGGGCGCCGTCCACGGTGCCGGGGCATCGCCGGCGCCCCGGCACCGTGGACGGCGGGGTCAGCCCTCGTCCTTGGCGTCGCGCTCCTTGCGGAGGCTCAGCAGCAGGTCCTGGTGCAGCTCCATCCAGATGTCGTGGTAGGAGTCGACGAGGGGCCGCGCGAACGCCGCCACGTCACCGCCTCTGACCCGCTCCAGCGCGTTCTCCAGACGCCCGAGGTAGGCGCCGAACCGGCCGATGGCCGCGGCCAGATCCTTCAGCACCACGGTGATCCGGTCGTGCACCTGGCCCAGCCGCGCCACCACGCCGTCGTCGTAGGCGCGGTCGGTGTGGTCGTTCGGCCGGCCCGTGTCCGAGCGCACCTGCCAGTCGGTGCACACGCGCTTGAACTCACCGTTGATCGGCAAGAACGCCTCGTAGGCGGCGGCCAGCGCCGACTGCCGCGCGGGGTCGGCGACGTCGTCCTCCAGCAGCGCGGCGTGGGCGTCCCTGCCCGCCGCCGTCAGCATGCTGCCGGCCATGCGACCCTCCCGCCGCACGATGAGCTCCTCTTCGGCCAGCGCGGCGAGCTGCGCGGCCACCTCCTCACCCGGCAGCCCGCAGATCGCGGCGACCAGTGCGTCGGAGGCCAGGCCCTTCACCCGCAACGCGTGCAGCACCAGGAACCGGGGGTCGCTTGCGGTGGTCGTGGTCATCGGGTTCCCTCCCTGGAACCCCGCCTTCCGGCGAGGTGGAACGGACTGTTGCAAAGCGGCAGGTCTTGAAGGGCCGCTGCCGACCCGGCGGGAGCCTGCGGGCCTATAGGCTCGCCCGCCCCCGGGCAGGAGGCGATCACCGCGTGCTTTCCGCGGCCGAGGCCGTGATCATCTCCCGCAGGGAGTTCTTGTTGAGCTTGCCCGTCGGCAGGCGGGGGAGCCGCTCGACGAACAGCACCTCCTTGGGCGCCTTGAAGCGCGCCAGCCGCCGTCGGCACCACTCGATGAGCTCTTGTGCGCTCACCTCGCCGGCGGCCTCCACCACTGCGGTGACCTTCTCGCCGAACTCCGGGTCGGGCGTGCCGATCACGGCCGCGTCCAGCACGCGCGGGTGGGCGGTCAGGACGTCTTCGATCTCCACCGGGTAGATGTTCACCCCGCCGGAGATGATCGTGTGGCTCTCCCTGCCGCTCAGGTAGAGGAAGCCCTCCTCATCGAGGTGGCCCAGGTCGCCGACGGTGCGCCAGCCGTCGCGGTGCACCGGTTCGCCGTCGCCCTCGTTGCGGTAAGCGGCCGACGCCTCGGGCTCGAACCACACCTTGCCGACCCGGCCCGGCGGCAGCACGGCGCCCTTCTCGTCGGTGATGTGCACCCGGCCCGACAGGGGCTTGCCGACCGTTCCCGGATGGGTCAGGGCGTCCTGCGGCGAGACGTAGGTGTGCCCGTAGCCTTCGGAGGAGCCGTAGTACTCGTGCAGGATCGGCCCCCACCACCGCATCACGTTCTCCTTGAGCTCGGCCGAGCACGGCGCTCCGGAGGTCACGGCCACGCGGTGGTCGCGCGGCGTGTAGCGGGCCTTGACGTCCTCGGGCAGGCGCAGCAGGCGCAGCAGCATCGTCGGCACCCACTGCGAGTGCGTGACGCGGTAGCGGTCGATGGCGGCGAGCGCGGCCTCGGCGTCGAAACGTTCCAGGCACACCACCGTTCCCCCGGCCGACAGCACCATCAGCTGGAAGGTGAACGGGGCGGCGTGGTAGTTCGGCGCCGGGGACAAGAACACCGTGTCCGCGCCGAGCCCCAGCTTCTCGGCCAGTGCGCTGTGCCGGGCGGGGGCGTCGGCGGGGTGCACGTCGAGCAGCCGCTGCCGGAACGCCTTCGGCCTTCCAGTGGTGCCCCCGCTGTAGAGCACGCGCGCGCCGAGCCGCTCGTCGGGGACGGGGTGGGTGGGCCGGCTGGCGAGCGCCGTTTCGAACGCCGTGAAGCCGGGCGGCGGGTCGTCGACGCTCAGCGCCGCGATCCGGTCGCCGCAGCCGAGCCGGTCCAGCACCTCGGCCACCGCGCCGGCGCAGGTGGCGGAGGTGACCACGGCGCCGGCGGCGTCGCCGCCGAGCGCCTCGGCCAGCAGCGCCGTCAGCTCGGTGACGGTCAGGTGCCAGTTGATCGGGGTGACGTAGAGCCCGGTGCGCATGCCGGCGGCGACCACCACGGGCCACTCGATCCGGTTCTCCATCACGATCACCAGAGGGCCGCCGCGCCGCACCCCGCGGGCGCGCAGGAAGTGCGCCAGCCGGTTGGAGCGTGCGTCGAGCTCGCCGTAGGTGAGCGAGTCGCCGCTGCCGGCCATGACGTAGGCTTGCGCGTCCGGATGCCGTCGCGCGATCTTTGCCGGATACACGATGCGGGACCGCCTTCGTCGTCGACACCACTTAGTTTGTGAATACTAAGTCGCTTAGTAGTGCTGTGCAATGGGGTGAATCCATCGGGTGTTCGCGGAGACCTTGCAGCTTCCGCTGCGTGATTCACTGGACTTCCCGCTCTTCCCAAGCACTTCCCGATGTGTTTTAGTGATGATGCGTTCGCAAACGAACGGTCGAGCGAGGAGGGACAGCGGTGCCCCAGGAAGCCACCGTCGACCTGATGGACCTGAGCGCCTTCGCCGAAGGCCGCGACCATGAGATCTTCCGCGTGCTGCGCGATCACGATCCCCTGCACTGGAACGACGAACCGGGCGGCCGCGGGTTCTGGTCCGTGACCCGCTACGACGACATCCGGCAGGTCGCCTCCGACCACAAGACCTTCTCCTCCGCCGAGGGCACGCAGATCCAGGACCGGCGCGCCGAGGGCGACGGCGACCCCAGCATCCACAACATGGACCCGCCCGAGCAGGCCACCTTGCGCCGCATCGTGGTGCCCTACATGCGCCCGGCGAAGATCCGGCAGATGGAAGGGGTGATCGTCGAGGCCATCGACGGCCTGCTGGACAAGGCGCTCGCCGAGGGCGGGGCAGAGGAGGACTTCGACTTCGTCCACCGCATCTCCGCCCAGCTCCCCCTGTTGATCATCGGCAGAATGCTCGGCGCGCCCGCCGAGGCCTGCCCCCACATGCAGCGCTGGACCAACCAGATCGCCTCCGAAGACCCCGACTACAGCGCCGGCCCCGAGACCGCGGCCGCCGCACGGGAGGAGGTGTTCTCCTTCTTCCGCGAACTGGAACGGAAGCGCCGCGCCGAGCCGCGCGAGGACATCGTCAGCGCGCTCGCCCACGCCGAGGTGAACGGCGAGCCGCTGCGCCGCGGCCAGCTCGACGCCTACTACCTGCTGCTCATGGTGGCCGGCAACGAGACGACCCGGAACCTGATCTCCGGCGGCGTCGCGGCCCTGGCCGCCGAGCCCGAGCAGTGGCGCGCCCTCAAGGCCGACCCCGATCTCCTGCCCTCCGCCGTCGAGGAGATGATCCGCTACGTCTCCCCCGTGCTCTCCATGCGCCGCACCGCCACCCGCGACGTCGAGCTCCACGGCAAGACGATCAAGGCGGGGGAGAAGGTCGTCATGTGGTTCTGCTCGGGCAACCGCGACGAACGGGTCTTCAAGGACCCCGACCGGTTCCGGTTCGACCGCTCGCCCAACGAGCACGTCGGGTTCGGCTGGGGCGTGCACGCCTGCCTGGGGGCGCACCTGGCCCGCATTGAGACCCGCCTGTTCTTCCAGCGGCTGATCGAACGCGGACTGCGCATCGACGTGTGCTCAGAACCCGAGCGGCTGCAGAGCAACTTCTTCCGCGGCATCAAGCGGCTTTCCGTCCGGCTGGTGAGCGACCGTGGCTGAGCACGGCCGGTGGCGCGACGAGTGGCTGGGCCGGGCGCCCTGCCTGATCGACGGCGAGTGGGTGACCCCTCCCGGGAAGGCCCTGCCGGTGATCGACCCCTACACCGAAACCGCGATCGGCGAGGTCGCCGAGGCGGGGGAGGAGCTGGTCGAACGGGCGGTGAGCGCCGCCGTGCGCGCCGGGCGCTCCTGGCGCCGCACCGAACCCGCCGAGCGAGCAGAGCTGCTGGAACGGCTCGCGGCGCTGCTTGCAGAACGCAGCGCCGACCTCGCCGCCCTCGTCACCCGCCAGATGGGGATGCCCATCGCCCTCGCCACGGCCAGCCAGGCCGAGCTGCCCGCCGCGGTGCTGCGGTCGTTCGCCGCGCTCACCCGCACCATCGCCTGGCGGGAGCGGATCGACGGCGCCGAACTGCTGCGGGTCCCGCGCGGGGTGGTCGGCGCGATCACCCCCTGGAACATGCCGGTGCACCAGATCGTCGCCAAGCTCGGCGCCGCGCTCGCCGCGGGCAACACCGTGGTGCTCAAACCGAGCGAGCAGACGCCCTTCGACGCCGTCGCCCTCGGCGAGCTCTGCCAGGCCGCCGGCCTGCCGGCCGGCGTGGTGAACATCGTGCACGGCACCGGGCCGGTGACCGGCTCGGCGCTCGCCGCCTCGCCCGGGGTGGACGCGGTGTCGTTCACCGGCAGCGTCGCCGCCGGGCGCACGGTCGCCGAGCTGGCCGCACGGCACCTGGCGCCCGTCACCTTGGAATTGGGCGGCAAATCCCCCGCGGTGGTGCTGCCCGACGCCGACCTGGCGGTGGCGGTGCCCGCCGTGGTGCGCTCCGGTCTGGTCAACTCCGGCCAGGCCTGCAACGCCACCACTCGGCTCGTCCTGCCCTGCCGCCGCGCCGAGGAGGCGACCGAGCTGATCTCCCGCACCCTGGCGGAGCTCGTCCCGGGCGACCCCAAACTGCCGCAGACCACGTTCGGGCCGCTGGCCTCGGCCCGGCAGCGGGACCGCGTGCTGGAATACCTCGCCGCCGCTAAAGACGCGCCGGCGCTCACCGCCCACGAGGACACCCTGCCCGAACACGGCTTCTTCGTGGCCCCCCGGGTGTTCACCGAACTGCCCGCCGGTTCGCGGCTGCTGCGCGAGGAGATCTTCGGACCCGTGTTGGCCGTCCAGTGGTACGCCGACCTGGACGAGGCGGCCCGCCTCGCCGAGGACGGCGACTACGGCCTGTCGGCGGAGGTGTGGTCGGCCGACGCCGAACGCGCGGCCGAGTTCGGCCGCCGCCTGCGCGTCGGCCAGGTCAAGGTCAACGGAGTGCGCACCAGGGAACGTCCCGCCGTCCCGTTCGGCGGGTTCGGCCTGTCGGGGTACGGCCGCGAGCTGGGCGCCGAGGGACTGCTGGAGATGACGACCGTGCAGGCGGTGATGAGCTGATGGCCGGACGCAAGATCGTGGTGACCGGCGCGGCCTCGGGCATCGGGTTGGCGCTGGCCGACCGGCTGCTGGCGGCCGGAGACCACGTCATCGGCCTCGACCGTGCCCCGTGCCCGGACCGGATCACCACCTCGCTCCAGGTCGACCTGGGAGATGCCGAAGCGGTGCGCGCGGCCGTCTCCTCCCTCGACGGACCCGTGGACGGAATCGCCAACGTCGCCGGCGTGCCGGGAACGGCGCCGCCGGAGACGGTCCTGTCGGTCAACCTGCTCGGCGCCCGCCTGCTCACCGAAGCGCTGCTGCCGCGGCTGCCGGAGGGCGCCGCGGTGGTCAACGTCGCCTCCGTCGCGGCGCACCGCAACACCGTCCCGCCCGAGGCCCTGGAGGAGCTGATCGACGCCGGCAGCGCCGCCGCCATCGGCGCATGGCTGGCGCGCCATCCGCTGCCTGGACCGGCGGCCTACGACACCTCCAAGGCAGCGCTCGTGATGTGGACCCAGCAGCTCGCCGCGCGTCTGCTGTCCCGCCGCGTGCGGGCCGTCAGCGTCAGCCCCGGCCCCGTGCAGACCCCCATCCTCGACGACTTCCGCGCCACCATGGGCGCCGACCGCTTCGACGGCGCGGTCGCCCTGCTCGGCAGGCACGGCACCCCCGACGAGATCGCCGCCGTGATCGCGTTCGTCCTCGGCCCGGACGCCTCGTGGCTGAACGGCATCGACATCCCCGTCGAAGGCGGCCTGTACGCCGCCCGCCGGCACCGCCCGTGATCGGAAAGGAGCCCCGCACCGAGATGGCTTTGCACAGCACCGGTGACGTTCACCTGCTCGATGGCACCCGTCCGCTGACCCGGGAGGCCGTCGGCGGCAAGGCCTACGGCCTCAACCGCATGAGCGCCCTGGGACTGCCGGTCCCGCCCGCCTTCGCGATCGGCGTCGGCGTCTGCCCCGCCTACCACCAGGCGGGCGGCCGGATACCAGGCCCCGTCTGGGCCGACGTGCTGGAACATCTCGCCGAGCTGGAGCGGCGCACTGGCCGCCGGTTCGGCGACCCGGGCGCGCCGCTGCTGGTCTCCGTGCGCTCGGGCGCCGCGCGGAGCATGCCCGGCATGATGGACACCGTTTTGAACCTCGGCCTGACCGAGGCGCTGCGGGACGCGCTGGCCGAGCAGACCGGCAACCGCGGCTGGGCCGAGGACACCTGGAAGCGGTTCGTCCGCTCCTACACCGACACCGTCGGGTCGGCGCCGCCGGCTGACCCCGTCGAGCAGCTGCGCGCGGCCATCGGAGCGGTCTTCCAGTCGTGGTTCTCCCGGCGCGCGGTCGCCTACCGACAGCGGCACGGGATCGACGACCTGGTGGGCACCGCGGTCACCGTGCAGGCCATGGTCTTCGGCAACCTGGACGCCGACTCCGGCACCGGGGTGGTGTTCACGCGCGATCCCAACACCGGCGAGCCCGGCCTGTTCGGCGAGTGGTTGGCCCGCGCCCAGGGCGAGGACGTCGTCTCCGGCGAACGGACGCCGCAGCCGTTGGCGGCCCTCGCTAAGGCGCAGCCGGCCAGCCACGCCGAACTGGTCCGCATCGCACGCGTCCTCGAAGAAGACCACCGCGACATGGTGGACATCGAGTTCACCATCGAGTCCGGCAGGCTGTATGTGCTGCAGGCGCGGGCGGGCAAGCGCACCCCGCTGGCCGCCGCCCGGATCGCCGTGGACATGGCCGGCGAAGGGCTCATCGACCGGCGCACCGCCCTCACCCGCATCACCCCCGAGCAGGCCCGCCGGCTGGAAGAACAGGGCGGCGTCAGCTCCGGCGGCGAGAAGCTCGCCGAAGGGCTCGGGGCGAGCCCCGGCGTCGGCGCCGGGATCGCGGTCACCGACACCGAGGAGGCGCTGCGGCTCACCGACGAGGGCAAGGCCGTGGTGCTGGTGCGTCCCGCGACCTCGCCCGCGGACGTGCCGGCCATGTTCGCCTCGTCCGCGGTCGTCACCGAGCACGGCGGCAGCACCTCCCACGCCGCGCTGGTATGCCGGGAGATCGGACTGCCGTGCGTCGTGGGTTGCGGGGACGGTACCATGCGCGACCTGGCGGGGCGCACGGTCACCGTCGACGGCACCGCGGGAGTCGTCCTGGCCGGGCTGGCCGACACTGAGCGAAACGACGCAGAACACGAGGCGGTCCGCACGCTCGCCTCGTGGGCGGGCGAGCTGACCGGACGCACGGGGCCGCTGTCAGAGCTGCTGGAGGCCGTCGTTGACGCCGCACCCACGAAACAGTAGTGTGAATGGTCGTTCACAAATTCTGGCGGGGTAAGACCGTGGCGACGAAGACCGGCGACAAAAGCCCGCGCAACTCCTCCTTTCCCGAAGAAGTCCGGGAGAACGAGGTCGCGCGGCAGCACATCCGGCGGCTCATCGCGAGCCTGATGCCGGAGAGCACGGAGAAGAGGCCGAACAAGCGGGGGCAGGAGACGCGGGAGAAGCTCATCGCGGCGGCCGCGGCCTGCTTCAGCGACTACGGCTACACCCGCACCAGGATCTCCGACATCGCCAGCCGCGCGGGCACCGCCCAGGGCAACTTCTACCGTCACTTCTCCAGCCTGGATGAGATCTTCCTGGCCGCGCTGCAACCGGCGCTGGAGGAACTGGCGTCGGCCTCGGCGCCGCCGGACCCCTCCGGTGATGAGCTGCGGAACCTGATCAACCAGAACATCACCTACCTGCAGACCTACAGCCGCCACCGGCACCTGCTGCGGGTGATGCGCGAGGCCGCGGCCGCCAGCGAGAACGAGGGCTTCGCCTCCCTGTGGCTGCAGCTGCGCGCGGGTTTCGTGAGACGAACCCAGCGCTGGCTGGAACGCCTGCACGAGCAGGGCAAGATCGGCCCTGCGAACTTCGAGCTGCTCGCCGAAGCGCTGGGCTCCCTCACCGAGCAGATGGCCTACGTGCACGTCGGCCTGCTGCCGGTGGCCCCGCGCCCAGAGCGCATCCGGGAACTCGCCACGGTCATCGGCGAGGTCTGGTACCGGGCACTGCCCCCGGTGGAGGAGAAGACAGCGAAATAACGCCCGGCTTGCGGCCCGCTGGTCTCCCGGCCGTCCGGCCTGAAGCCGGCTCGCCGCCAGACGGCCGAGCCGCGGGTCACCTGTCCGGGCGCACCTCGCCGAAGGTGCCCAGCCACGTCGCCTGCGGGGCGCACGACTCCGGCACGCTCTGCGGGACGGAGGCGCGGCGCTCGGCGGCGCCGCCGCCTGCGATGAGCACATCTCCCTCCATGATCACTCCGTGCCCGCCGGTGTCGATTCCGCGTTTCCCGTCCCGCAGCACCGGTTTTATTCCGGGTTCAACACCCGGGACCAGGCAGGCAGGATCTTTCTATCTTGCGTCTCCAGACACAGGCAGCGGCCGACCGCATCGAATCGCAGGGTCCCCCGGAGCGCTATGTCGAGCAGCTCGCCGGATTCATGCAGGACGATCCGGGGATCCGTGCCGCTCATTTCATAGGAGACCTGCGAGGACGGTGAGGAGGCCGCCGGCCGGTCGCCGTCAGAGGTACCGCCGCCGCTGCAGCCGGTAGCACGGTCACCGCCGTGGCCGCGATGGTGACGGCTGTTGCAACGATTCTGCTCATGCGGTGTCCTCTCAAAGCCTCTGACGCGGCCGACTATCAGGACCGCCGGCGGTAGTGCCGACCATTATTCCTGACCTGTGCATGTTCGCCGCTTTCCGGCCTGGTGCTCGCGGCGCCTTGCTGTATATTCCACTGGAGCTGCGTGATCCGTTGGTCCTCGCAGAGGACTTCGATTCCGGAAAGTCGGCGGTCTTTCCACATCGGGAGCCGAAGTGCGGCTTCATGGCCGCATGGTTCGGGCAGCCGGTCGGCGAGCCTGCGCGTACCGGCACCGCGGCCATCATCCGTGCAAGTCGAAACGAGGGCATATCTCTTCTATCAAGATGTGCGGGTCTTCCCGGAATGTATCGCGTCTGCTCTGGTATGTGATCACCCTATACGTCGGTCAAAGCGGGAGTCGGGAAAATGCGTCGTGAGGAGCTGCCGCCGGCCATAGGCAAGTACCGGCCCCTGTCGCACCTGGCCGCCGGCGGTATGGGCCGGGTCTTTCTCGCGCTGGATCCGGAAGGGCGGACGGTGGCCCTCAAGCAGCTCCATCCCGCCATCGCCGATGACCGGAAAATGCGGGAGCGGCTGCGCCGCGAGGTCGCCGTGATGCAGCGGCTGCGCAGCCCGCGCATCGCCGAGCTGGTCGACGCCGACCTGGACGCCGATCCGCCCTACATCGTCACCCGCTATGTGCAGGGAAGGACGCTGCGCGAGGTCGTCCAGACGGACGGCCCGCTGCGCGGCGAGGCGCTGCTGCGCACGGCCCGGGGGATCGCCGAGGCCCTGGTGGCCGTGCACGGGGCCGGGCATGTGCACCGCGACCTCAAACCGTCCAACGTCATGATGGTGGACTCCGACCCGGTGCTCATCGACTTCGGCATCGCCCAGGAGCAGGACGCCACGCGCCTGACCCGCGACGGGGGCGTCACCGGGTCGGTCGGCTACATGGCCCCGGAGGTCCTGGAGGGCGGCCCGGTGGGACCGGCCGCCGACGTCTTCGCCTGGGGCGCGACCGTCGCCTATGCCGCCACCGGCAGGCCGGTCTTCGGCGACGGCGGAATGCAGGCGGTGGCGCTGCGCACCCTGCAGGGCGCGGCCGACCTGGCCGGGGTGCCCGCGGAGATCCGCCCGCTGGTCACGGCCGCCCTGGCGGTGCCCGCCGCCGCGCGCCCCGACGCCCGCACCCTGCTCGGCGCGCTGTCCTCCCCGGACGCGCTCGCCTCCTTCTCCGCCGCGCACCCGGCCGTCCGCGCTGTCGGCACCGCGACCCACCCGGCCCCGTCCCAGGCCACGGACCGCAGGACGCTGTGGACCATCGTCGCCGGGGTGGCCGCCGCGCTGGTACTGACCGTCCCCGCCGTCCTGATCACCGGGTATGTCAAGAACCGGGGGTCGGGCGCCCCCACGGCGCCGGTGACGGCCACGGTGATCCAGTCCGGTTTTCCCAGGCCGACCTACACCGGCCAGATAGCCAATTGGGCGGAGGGAAAGAAGTTCGCCGACTTCCTGGCCGGCAACGTGGGACGGAAGGTGTACATCAGGTCCCCGCTGGACGAGTCGATAACCCTGCTGGACGGACTGGGGAAACCCTACGGATCCTCCGGTGAATCCTCCGGCGACGACACCGCGGCGTTCTTCGTTTTCTGGACGGACTGCCCTGAGAAACTCGCACCCGGCGAGGAACCGACCAACGAGAAATGCACCGGCTACCAGGTCTTGATCCGGAAAGACCGGTTGAACCGGGCCGGTGTCGACTGGGTGCGCGGGGCGTACTGGTTGACGGGCAATTTCGAGGTGACGGGCGGGGTGATGCACCAGGGAATCGTGGGCTTTGCGCTCGTCCCCACCGAGGCCGCCTGAGACCACCGCCCCTGCCCGGGGGTACGACCGGCGGGGGAGGAGCGGAAGAAGCGCGCAACGAGCCTGACCGTCGGCGGTGCGCACACAAGACGGACGGCCACGGCCCTGTGAGGCCGTCACGTGCCGGGCGGAATCCGCCGGATGCTTCGCCTCCGCGGCCTGGGGCGCCGTCCGGAAGGCACCGGAAAGTGTGGACAAATGTCCACACTTGTGCTCTGCTCTGCTCCGGATCGACGGTGATCCCCGAGGAGGACCGATGACGGACTACCCCTACGCCGGCCGGTTCCCGGTGCACCAGCGCCTGCCCGAACACGGCCGTCCCAGGGAGGAGATCCTCGCCGAGCTGCGCGAGATGGCCGCCGAAGAGGACGCCCGCTGGGAGAACGGCAAGGTCTCCGGCACCATCTACTGCGGCGACCACGCCCACTACGAGTTCATGACCGAGGCCTACGGCCTGTTCGCCCACGCCAACGTCCTCCAGCGCGACATGTGCCCCTCGGCCACCAAGTTCGAGGGCGAGATCCTGGCCATGGCGCTGGACCTCATGCACGCCGGCCACATCACCGGCACCACCCCGGCCGGCCTGGTCACCACCGGCGGCACCGGCAGCATCCTGCACGCCCTGCTGGCCTACCGGGACCACGCCGCCCGCACCCGCGGCATCACCCGTCCCAACTTCATCAAGCCCGAAACCGGCCACCCGGCCTTCGACAAGGCCTGCCACCTGTTCGGCATCGAGCTGCGCGTCGCCCCCATCGACCCGGCCACCACCCTCGTGGACGTCCGGGCCGTCGCCGACCTCATGGACGAGAACACCATCGCGATCATGGGTTCGGCCGGCAACTACGGCTACGGCACCATCGACCCCATCGGCGAGCTGTCGGAACTGGCGCTCTCCCGCGGCGTCGGGCTGCACGTGGACGCCTGCCTGGGCGGCTTCATCCTGCCCTTCGGCGAGGAACTGGGCTATGACATCCCGCCGTTCGACTTCCGCCTGCCCGGCGTCACCAGCATCTCCGCCGACACCCACAAATACGGCTACGGCTTCAAGGGCACCTCGACCCTGCTGTTCCGCGACCGCCGCCTCCGCAACGAGCTGTACTTCTTCTCCACCGGCTGGAGCGGCGGCAAGTACCTGTCCCCGGGCATCGAGGGCTCCCGCTCGGGCGGGCTGCTGGCGGCGACCTGGGCGGCGATGGTGCAGCTGGGCCGCGACGGCTACCGCGCCCGCGCCAAGAAGATCTTCGAAACCTCGGCCAGGATGCAGCAGGCCGTCCGCTCCCACCCCCAGCTGCGCATCCTCGGCGAGCCGACCTTCCTGTTCAGCTTCACCTCCGACGAGTTCGACATCTACCACGTCTACGACTTCATGGCCGGACGCGGCTGGCGCTTCAACGGCCAGCAGTACCCCAACGCCATCCACATGGCGGTCACCCTCCCGCAGACCCGCCCCGGCGTGGCCGAGGAGTTCGCCGCCGACCTGGCCGAAGCCGTCGTCTACGCCCAAAAGCAGCACGCCGCGGGCGCCCGGCCCCACTCCGGCGCCATCTACGGGGGAGTGCCCGGCGGCCTGACCGACGAGGCCGACGAGTTCATCCGCCAGATCATGGCCGACATGCTCGACGCCCAGCAGTCGGTGCCGCGGCCGCCCGAGGGGAGGTGACCGTGACCGCTCCCCGGACACCGGCGGGCCTGCCCAGGGACGAAAGCTACGTGCTCACCATCGACCTGGGCAGCGGCGGCCCCAAAACCGCCCTGGTGTCGCTGACCGGCGACATCGCCTGGTACGAGCACGCCCCCGTGCCCACCCGCACCCCGCCCGGCGGCGGCTCCACCCAGGACGCCGACCAGTGGTGGCGCCTGATCGGGGAGTCCGCCCGGCGGGCGATGCGCAGCGGCACCGTCCGCCCCCAGCAGGTCGTGGCGGCCTCCTGCACCGGCCAGTGGGCCAGCACCGTCCCCGTGGACGAGACCGGGCGTCCCGTCGGCGACTGCCTCCTGTACACCGACACCCGCGCCGCCCCCCACTCCCGCGCCCTCATCGGCGGCCCCCTCGCCGGATACGCCCCCCGCCACATCCTGACCTGGGTGCGCAAGACCGGCGGCGCCCCCTCCCCGTTCGGCGGCGACCCGATCGGCCACCACCTGTTCCTGCGCCACGAGGATCCCGCCACCTACCGGGCGGCCCGCTGGCTGATGGAACCGGTGGACTACCTGACGATGCGGCTGACCGGCGTCGCCACCGCCTCCCGCGCCTCCATGACCGCCGCCTGGCTGACCGACAACCGCCGCCTGGACGTGCTGAGCTACGACGCCGACCTGGTCCGCCGGGCCGGGCTGGAGGCCGCCAAGCTCCCCCCGCTGCGCCCCAGCGGCTCCATCGTCGGCACCGTCTGCGAGCGGGCCGCGGCCGAGCTGGGCGTCCCCGCCGGGATCGCGGTCATGACCGGCCTGCCCGACCTGCACTCGTCGGCCTGCGGCGCCGGGGCGATCGAGAACTACCAAACGCACCTGGCCATCAGCACCACCTCCTGGATCGGCCTGCCGGTGCCGTTCAAGAAGACCGATGTGCTGCGCTCGATCGCCAGCGTCCCGGGCCTGTTCGACGACGGCTACCTGGTCGCCAACAACCACGAGACCGGCGGACGCTGCCTGCAATGGCTGCAGGAGACCCTGATCGGCGGCCCTCCCGACTACGCCGCGCTGGTGGCGGAGGCCGCCACCGCACCGCCCGGCAGCAACCAGGTCATCTTCACCCCCTGGCTGAAGGGCGAACGCTCCCCGGTGGACGACCGCGACGCCCGCGCCGGCTTCCACAACCTGTCGCTGACCACCACCCGGGCCGACCTGATCCGGGCCGTCCTGGAAGGCGTGGCCTACAACAGCCGCTGGCTGCATGAGGCGGTCGAACGCTTTGCCCGGCGGCGGCTGGACCCGATCCGTATGATCGGCGGCGGCGCCCTCTCCGACCTGTGGTGCCAGATCCACGCCGACGTCATGAACCGCACCATCGAACGAGTGACCGACCCGGTGCACGCGCCGCTGCGCGGCCAGGCCATCCTCACCGGCATCGCCCTGGGCGCCGTCCGCCGCGAGGAGGTACGCGACCTGGTCAAGGCCGACGCCGTCTTCACCCCCGACCCGGCCAACCGCGCCGTCTACGAACGCCTCTACCGGGAATTCCCCCGCCTCTACCGGGCACAACGCGGCATGTTCCACCGTCTCAACCGCACCCGGTGACACCGATGGCCCCAAGCCGCGGACGCCGCGCCCACCGGGAACCGGCACTGCGCCGCCGCGCCGCCCTGCTGCGCGCGGCGATCGAACTCATCGGCGAACGCGGCGTCGGCGCGGTCACCCACCGCGCCGTCGCCGCCCGCGCCGGCGTGCCGGCCTCCAACACCACCTACTTCTTCAACTCCATCGACGAACTCATCGAGGAGGCGCTGCGCAGCTGGGTCCACAACCGCTGCACCCAGCTCGAAGAACTCGCCGCCCGGATGGAGAACGAGCACGCCACCCCCGCCCAGATCGCCGACGCCTTCACCAGCCTGCTGTTCTCCGACTTCGACGACTCCGCCGAGCTGACCCAGTACGAGGCCTACCTCCAGGCCGCCCGCAACCCCGCACTCCGAGAGGCCGTCGCCCAAGCCCAAACGTCCTTCGAGAACGCCGCCACCGCGGCCCTGCGCGCGGCGGGCGCCCCCGACCCCCGCCGCGGCGCCCGCGCCTTCACCGCCCTCACCGACGGCTTCGTCCTCAACTACCTGGCCAACCCCCGCCCCGGCACCGCCGCCGCCTACCGGCAGGCCGTCCGCGACCTGTTCATCGCCTATGCGATGCCCGAGGACGAACGCACCGCCTGGGACGCCCGCCTCGACGGCCGGCCACCGCGCCAAGGCGGCTCGGACCTCAGCGTTTGACCTGATTGCGGATGGCGAGGATGGCCAACCCCAGCAGAATCGGCCCCAGGATGCGGACGACGATGTTGAGATAGCGGCCGGCCGTGGTCAGCTCGGTGTCGGGACTGCGGAAGATGACGGCGTTGACGGTGACCTCGACCGCCTTCTCCAGCCGCTCGGGCAGGTTTTTGGCGGGGTCGTCCTGCCGGATGGTCAAGGTGACGGCCTGCGGCCCGGCCGGGGTGACGATGGTGCCGGTGGCTTTCTGCGCTTTGGCATTCTGCGGGAACCCGAAGGCGGTCATGCCGGCGATGCTGAGGACGGCGACCACCAACACCCAGACCAGGGCGCGCCGAGCACGCAGCCCATATCCGGACACCGCCCAATACAGCCACAGCAGCAACCGATCGGCACTGCGTGCGGCGGCCCGGCGCATCTGCATCTCGCCGTAGTAAAAGTCGGCCGCCCCGGGTTCGTTCTTGCCTTCTTCCAGGGCTTTGCGCAGCTGCCGGTAGACCGCCTCGATCCGCCGCGGCCCGACCACTTCCACCCCCTCAGGGGCGGGCCGCCGGCGGCCTGGCCCGCCGCGGCGTGCGGTACGGCGTTCGGCCCGCCAATGGTGTTCTTCGGCCAACAGCCGTCGCCGTCCGGGGCCGGTGGCGAAGACGCAGTCGCCATCGAGGTGAATCTGGTCGGCCCGATGCATTCCGGCGAAGGTGCATTCGCTCAAATCCACGTCGGTCAAGGTCAGCGACTCGGCGTCCACCCCGCGCAGCGAGATCACCGCCACCTTGGCGGGGCCGTCCCGATCCGGTACCCCGGTGATGGGCTGGGCCAGGGCGTGCACGCTGACCGGTCCGCTGCACACCAGGTCGGTCAGGTCGACCCGTGCCGAGCGCAGCCGCAACGTGACCCGCTCGGCCACCCGCATTCCCCGGGCCGGCACCCGGCCGGCGGTCGCCTCCACCCGTACCTCGCCCTCGGCCACCGCCCCGTTCAAAGACAACGTCTCGAACCGGCAATGCACCCACATCGCCTCTCCAAGGAATGACGCCCCCCGAAGTCGGCGTTTCTGGAGAAAGACGCCCCATCGAAGTCGGTCTTCCCAGAGAATGACGCTCCGAGGAAGTTGGCATTTCCGCAGAACAATGCCCTGAAGAAACCGGCGTTCCCCGAGAACGAGGCTCCGAGGAAGTTGGCGCTCCCGGAGAATGATGCCTTGTCGAAGCGGGACTCCTCGGAGAATGACGTCCTGAAGAAGTTGGCGCTCCCAGCGAACGACGCCTTATCGAAACGGGCCTCCTCGGAAAAGGGCGCCTCGAGGAAGTCGGTGTTCCCGGAGAACGATGCTCTGAAGAAATTGGCGTTTCCAGAGAATGATGCCCTGGAGAAATTGGTGCTCTCGGAGAAGGACGCCCCGAGGAAGTTCGCGCGGCCGAGACGGGGGCGGTTGTCATGGTGTGGGTCACGGAGGGTGTTCAAAAGCCGGTCCAGCAGGTCGGGGGTGAAAGGGACAGTGCGCATGTCGAGGTCGGCGCCGGGAGCCAGACCGGCCAGGAATTCGTCGCGGGTCCGCTCGTCGGCGTGGGCCAGGCATCGGCTGCTGCCGGGCAGACTGGCGGCTCCGCACGGCTGTGACGAGTCGTCGGTGCGGGAGTGCCCGCAGGGCTCGACGCCGGTGGTCATGGGCTGTCTCCGCCTTTCTGCAGGGAACCTTCCAACATGCCGTTTCCGCGGGCGGGACGGGCTCCCCACGGCCGGCGGCGATGCTGTGACCTGGGCATGGAGCCGGACGATATCGAGGTGCCCGTTCCCGGCATCTGAGGACACGTGATGGGAAAGGTCCAGTGGTCGCTTGCCTTCTCCAGTTGGATCACTGACGGCCTGCCGACGTTCCCTGCGCCGTGTTTTCGGACGCGTGTCAATGCGCCACACCCGACATCCACCGATGCCGAAATCCACTCCGCCCCCGATCGCGGTGACTCCCGCATCGTCAGCGGCGGCTGGGTGAACTCCCTGCCCTGCGACGGATCGGGCCTATACGCTCTGCCTGCGGCCTGCCGATGGACTCGAGGACACAGGACGGTCACCATGACGACTTCTGGATCGCCGAAGGAGACCGGCCAGTCCGAGCAAGACCCCGTCTCGCGCTCGCCTGACGAGCAGGACCCCGTCCGGCATGATCAGCTCACCGCGGCTCACCGGCGCCTGCTGGAGCGGACGGCGCACCTGCCCGTGGACGGTCCGAGGTGGGGGAGCAGGCAGTTCTTCCTCACCGCGCGGCTGGGCTTGGCCGACGAGGAGGACTTCAAACGGCGGTGGGTCGGCCACTACGCGGACACCATCAAGGCCGCCGCCCGGGAGGCGGGCATCCCCGAGTCGGTGCTGGCGGGCATCGCCTACCGGGAGGCGGGCGGCAAGCCGGAGTGGATGAACACGGCCGTTGGCTGGGTTCGCCGCCGTGGCCTTTCCTCCAGGCATCCGGACAAGACCTCTTATGGCCCCATGGAGGTCCAGGTGCGCCGCGCCGCCGAGGCCTTGGGCTACGACCCGGCCGATCTCACCCCCGCCCAACGCGGCCGGATCATCTCCTCCCTCAAGAATCCTCACCAGGGCATCATCATCGCCGCCTACCACCTGCGGGATCTGAAGAAGGAGACGTCTTTCGCTCACAAGGAGCCCCACCAGATGACCCTCGAAGAGGGCAGGGAGCTGGCCGCCCGCTACAACGGCGGCCCCTACTGGCGGGGTCGGCAGGCTCAAAGCTATGCCCGGCAGTACGAACGCGACCTGCCCAAGGCGATCGCCGCGATCAATCACACCTCGGCGTGACCGCCGAGGCAGGACGCAGGCCCTCTATACCGCTGGGCCGCTACCGGGCCGACGGCAGGGATCGACAGACCTGTCTCATCACATGGAGTTTTTAGTCTGTCTCTCTGGGTAGATCGTGAATCGTTTACGTTCGGACCCCTCACCCCTTATGCTTCTACACGCGTGTAGAAGATGCGTGAGGGCAGGGCGAACGTCCGCCTTCACCGACGGCATCCGTTCAAGAGGAGGGAAGCGCGATGGCCCCGGCGGACCGGCGCTCTTCCCTCCCGGCCCTCTCCCGCGGCGTCGTGCGCGCACGCCGCCGGAAGGGGAACGGGCCGGACGCGCATCGTCTATGACTCACATCGTCCGGAGGGCACGTGGCTTCGATCGATCTGGAAAAGGTGCTGGACAAGGCGTGGGCGGACAAGAGCCTGCCGGAGATCCTGGCCGCTCCCGTCTCGGCGCTGAAGGGCGTCTCCGAGCGTGACGGCGAACTGCTCAAGGAGGCGTTCGGCGTCACCACGGTCGCGGACCTGGCCGAGCTGAAGTACGTCCGCTGGGCTCAGGCCCTGGCCGCCCTGAACGAGGCCAAGTAGCCCCCGCGCATCGGTGGTGCGGCCCGGCCGGCGGCCGCACCACCGGCTACTTCCTCTTCCGCTCGGCCCGCTCCAACAGCTCGCGCAGCACCTGCTCCTCTCCCGGCGACAGCTTGGTCACGAACCGGGCCAGCACCGCCCTGCGATCGCTTTCCGCATCCAGCACCCTGCGCATCCGCAAAGCCGCCAGGTCCGCCTCATCACCCGCCGGCGACCACACAAAAGACCGCCCCGCCTTCTCCCGCGTCACCGCCCCCTTGCGCAGCAGCCGCGTCAAAATGGTGACCACCGTGGTATAGGCGAGGGAACCCCCGAGCCGCTCCTGCACCCACGCCGCGCTCGCCGGCCCGGGCGCCTCCTGCAGCACCGCCAGCACCTCCGCCTCCAGCTGCCCCTGCCCACGCCGCCGCCCGCCTTCTCGCTCCCTCACCTCATCTCCCCCCACCGCGTACCGAACTCACCCACGGCGAGCGGTTCATCGTAGCCGGCGCCCGGCCGTACGGTCTGCCGATCGAAGTCGGCCGTGGTGTGTATAGGAGGACCTGGACGGCATCGTGTACTTGATCAACCAGATTCCCGAAAATGAACGCCAATGTCCGACCTTTTGGTTAAGGTGCTGAGCGCAGACGGGGATTCCCCGGGCGGGACGGGCGCCCGGAGCGGAGGTGGTGATGCGTCGGCAGTGCGAGCATTGCGCGGCACATGAGGGACCGGCGCCGCTGGGCTCACTCGCCGAGCAGGGCGGCGACCTTGGGCTCGTGGGACTGGAAGAGGCCACGTTGGCCGCGGTCACCGTGGACGACGTGCAGGAACTGCTGCAGACCTGTCCGTCCAAAGTCCGCCGCGCGGTATTGAGCCACGTAGGTCTCCAGGGTGCCAAAAAGGTCACCCGATGGTCCGCCGAGGCGGTGCTGCGCACTTTGCGGACGGGGGAGGGACGCCGCCGCACAGCGCTCCGGGAGATTCTCAGCAGTGGCTTCATCCATGGTTTCGGCAATCCGGACGAATTGACCGCCGAGGACTGCGGGGCGCTGCTGGACTCCGCTCGGGCCGCTGAGGTCCTCCGCCGGGCCGGCCACCTGTGCCTGTGCCTAGCCGTTCCCTGCCCCCTGTCGATCGTGTATTGGTGCCTGGCTCGCGTCATCGAACTGGACCGTCCGCTCGCCCCTGTGGCGCTCGGTCTCGTGGCGGCCGGGAGGGCGGATCTGGGCGACGGCGCCGCTGCGGCCACCGCCGCATGGAGAACCCTCTGTGAACGGCATCCCGGTCTTCCCAAGCATCCCATCGGCCTTCCTGAGCTGCGAAAGCTGGCAGAGCAGCAACTCAGCGCCCTATCGGCCACCGACCAGGAGAATGAAGCGGACATGCCCTCCGACATGACCGGCGAGGTCGCCGCGCCGACCGATCAGCCGCCCGCGCTGCCGACCATCGCGGCGATGCTCGAGGAGCTGCGCGAGCGTTTGTCCGCGGCGGCGGATGCAGCCGACCGGGTCGCGGCGGAGTTTCGGGCCGGGCGCCGCCCACAGGACGACGACATCGTACTGATCGGTGAGGCGGCCGAGTGCTTCGACACCGTGCGGGAGCAGGTTGAGGTCGTGGCTCCCGGCACGCAGAGAGCCACCGACCTGGCGGCGCTGTCCGCCGCGCTGGAGACCGCGCGCAAAGCCGAGGCGGACGCTGCCCGGATCCGAAGACTGGCGGGTCTGCAGGGCCCGGACTTCGTGGCCGACGCCCTCGACCGGGTGCGCCGGATGGCGCGTGCGGGCACCGGTGACGGCCTGGCGGCTCTGGCCGAGCTGATCGAGGTGATGGCACAGCCGGACGGTCTTCCGCGGGCGCCGAAGCTCGCCGAACAGGCACGCGCGCAGTTGCCCGAAGAGTGCCGCGTGCTGGTGGACTTCGCGCTGATGCAGCGGTTGACGATCGCCTCGCCGCCTCCCGAGGCCTCCCGCTCGGGAACGGACGACGCGGCGGATGGGGGATCGGAAGACGAGGACGGTGGCGAAGCCGCTGGTCAGGATGACCCGGATTCCGGCGGACCGGCGGATGGCGAAGCAGCCGATGCCGAGGCCGCCGAGGATGCCACACCCTCGCGTGAAGCGGACCAGTCCGCCGATGACCTGGCTGAACTGGACGAGCTGATCGCCGAGGCCTTCCCGGAGAGCTCGCCGGACGCCGACGCCTCCACGGCGAACGCGGATACGGACGGACATGCGCCCGTGAAGGACGATGCCCCCGTCGAGGTCGAGTCCGTGAGGACGGAGCAGCGGCCGGCCGCTGCATCGACCGGAACCGGTGACAGCGAGGCAGCGGGACGAGCCTCCGAGTCCGCCGCGGGAAAGCCCACCGCCACCGGCCCGTCCCTGGCCGAGACCGAGGCCACCGCGCTGCGCGCCGGGCGGTTCGGGCTGGCCGGATGGCTGCGCAGGGCCGCGGGCCGGCCGGAGGCCGAGGCCGCGGCTCGCCGCTGCGCGGCGATCGCGGCGGAGATGGCGGTCTTCGCGGGCCCGCTGTCGGCCGAATTCACGGCGGTGGCCCGGAACCTGAGCGCCAAGGCCCTCGCCGAAGATCCCGCCGGTGGCATCCTGACCTGGGCCGCCACGATCAGGGCCGGTCTGGTGCACCCCACCCCCGAGTCCACCAGACTGCTGGAGGAACTGAAGATCGTCGTCTCCGGTTTCCCCGACCTGGTCGAGTGCGGAGAGGCGTTCACCCGCGCCGCTCGCAGCGGCGCCTACTTGGGCTCGGGCGTCATCGGCCGAGCACGCGGCACGGCCGAGGCGGCGATGGTCCGTGCGCAGAGCGCACGGGAGGCGGCCCGGCTGCTGGAGGAAGAACCGCACCGCAAGATCAAGTACCAGCTGGCCACCGAGGTGTGGAAGGCACTGCTCCAGCGGGACGACCCCGTGGGCGGTCTGCTGGCTCTGGCCGCGCAGGACGACCCGGCCCGCGCGGACGAGGTCGCCGCCCAGGTCACCCGGTTGCGCGCGGCTGGCGAGATCGACCGGATGATCGACGAAAAGGTCCGTCGCATCGCAGCTCGGCGCCGCTCCAAGAAGATCATCGCGGGGGCCCGCACCCAGCTCGTCACCAAGATCGGGAACGCCTTGGACACGGCGGGCCGATGGGCCAGAGCGGTGAAGGAGAGCCGGGAACGGGAGGCCGGCGACGCCCAAGACTGGCTGCTTGGGCCGCTGGGCCAATTGCAGGAGACCATCGGGGCGAAACGGACTGAGATCCTCACCGCGCTGGAGGCGATGGCGGTCTCGGCCGATGAGGTGAGGTCCGCTGCAGCCCGGGCCGCCCACGACCTTCTGGCAGGGACGTTCGACCTGCTCGAGGGCACGCCCCTGCCGGAGAGCGAGCCGCCGATCGCTCACGTGGCCAACCGAGACCTATTGCTGGCCTCCGCACTCTCCTTGGACCCGGTGTCCTTCGAGCCTCGCGAGCAGCCCACGGTCGAGCAGCTGGCGCCCGTCGCCTTCGCCGGCGACCAGGCTTGGCGGACCGCATTCGAGAAGCGGGCCGAGCGCGGTGACCACGAGGGCACTCTCGGCATCGTCACGGTGCTGGAACGACGCGATCCGACCACGGCGGCCGAACTGCGCGCCCGGCGCGAGGAGCTCATCGCGCACGCCCGCAAGGCCCGAGACGAGCGGGTCGAGGAGATCCGCGACCTGGTGGCCCGTTGGGTGCGGGACGGAGTGCTCACCGAGGACCAGATCCGGCGGGTGGAGGAGAAGCTGAGCCCGCTGCTGGGCGACCGGCGCGACTTTGACCGGATCGATCGTGCCCTCGACCGGTTGCACGATCTGCTCGCGGAATGGAGCAGGGAAGCCATCGAGCGGGAGCAAGCCCGGCTGCGGGCGCGGGCCGCACAGGACTCCAGGGTCGCCGCCGTTCGCGACCGCATCGCCGAGCGCATCGACCAGGGTGATCTGACCACGGCCCGGGAGTTCATGGCCCAGGTCGAGGCGGGCCGGCAACTGCACGAGGTCTCCGAGGACATCGACCACCATCTGCGGCGCTTTTATCCCGCCTTCCCCAGCGCGTTCGCCGACAGTGCGGTCCGCGGTGGGAACAGGGCCCGCAAGCAGGAGAACGTCGAGTTCCTCACCGCGCTGATGGACGCGCTGCGCGCCGGCACGCACGTCGCGGACCCGGATCTGGCCGCGCTGCTGGAGGAAGCCGGTATCGACGTCCCTGCACTGCGCAACGCCCGCCGCGAGGAGTCCAGAGAAGGACTCCGGCAGTGGAGGGCATGCGGACTGGGCTCCAAGACCGCCCGTAACCTCAGGACCGCGATCACGGCCGTGCTGCGGATGATCGGGTTGGAAGGCGTGCAGCGCGACGTCACCGGGGCTCCGGGCGACCCGCACCGCGTGTGGATCGACCTTGAGCTGGAGCAGGTGGTGGGCGAGGCGCTGCTGCCGGCCTTCGGCTCGCGGATGAGCCCGTCCGGCAATCGGCTGCGGCTGCTGCTGGTGTGGCGCCGCCCGGGCCCCCAGCAGCTCATCGAGATGCTCAAGGGACAACCCGAGGACCAGACCGTCCTGGTGTGGTACTTCGGTGTGCTCTCCCCCGAGGAGCGGCAGCAGCTGGCCGCGGCCGCCCGCCGGCGGCCCGCCCCGGTGGCCGGGGTGCTCGACGACGCTGCGATCAGCTACCTGGCCTGCATGCCAGAGGCTGACTGGTCGGTCGCGGTGGCGCTGATGGCCCCCTTCACCGCCACCAATCCCTATGCTCCAGTCGGCGACGTGCCCGACGAGATGTTCTATGGCCGCGCCGACCAGCTCCGCGAGGTCACCGACCGGACCGGCTCCTGGTTCGTCTACGGCGGCCGGCAGCTCGGCAAGTCGGCGCTGCTGCGCAAGGCCGAGCGGCACATCCGGGCGACCGACCCGAACCGTGTGGTCATCTTGGAGAACATCCAGACCGTCGGCAAGGTCGCGCCGCTGGAGTCGCTGTGGTCCAAGCTCGCTGACAAACTCGCCCAGCAGGGTGTGGTCCCCCACGGGTTGGTCCGCGGCGAGCAGGTGTGCGAGGCCATCTTGGAATGGGTTCGGCAGGACCCGCAGCGGCAGTTGCTCATCCTGCTGGACGAGGCCGACCACTTCCTCAATGAGGACGCCAAGGGCGCCAAGTTCGAGAACGTTATCGCGTTGCGCAACTTGAGGGACGAGACTGAGCGCCGGGTGAAGGTCGTCTTCGCCGGTCTGCACCAGACGGCCCGCTTCCAGAGCCTGACCAACCAGCCGCTCGCCCATCTGGGCACGCCTATCGCGGTGGGGCCACTGGAGCCGCAGGACGCCTTCGACCTGCTGGTGCGCCCCCTGGCCACGCTCGGTTTCCGTTTCCCCGAGACCCTGGCGGCCCGCGTCATCGCCGAGGCCAACAACGCTCCCGCGCTCGTCCAGCTCTTCGCCGAAGAACTGCTGAAGAGACTGCGGCGCAACCCGCGCGCCACCCGTGAGTTCCCCTACGAGATCACCCCCGAGGACGTGGCAGAGGTTTGGCGGGACAAGACCCTGGCGCGCGGGTTCCGGGACCGCTTCGAGTGGACCCTCAACCTCGACAAGCGCTACAAGGTGATCGCCTACACAGTGGCCTTGCACGCCTTGACCGCGGGCGCCGACGCCGCGCTCGGCGTCGGTGAGCTGTGGGAGCAGTGCTGCTACTGGTGGGAGGCCGGTTTCGAAGACTGCAGCAGCGACGGCTTCCGCAGCCTGCTCGATGAGTGCGTCAACCTCGGGGTTCTGGGCTTGGACGCCGACCGCTACCGTCTGCGCACTCCGCACATTCTCAACCTCCTCGGCGGTACCGCCGAGGTCGAAGAGGTCCTGCAGAACGCCGAAGAGTTCGAGAAGCCGGATAGCTTCGACGCCCACTCCTACCATGGCGCTTTCCGGAACGGCCCCGAACGCTCCCCGTTGAGCAGCCGCCAGCTCACCTCCCTGCTGCGACCGCACAACCTGGTCCACGTAGTGGCGGGGTCGCGTGCCCTGCATGTGGAGCGGGTCCCACTCGCCCTTCAGGACGAGGAGACCGGCAACCCGGGTGTGAAAGTCCACTTGGTCCGCCCCGGAGAGCTCACCTTCGACGGCGCGGTCGAGCGGGCGAGCCGCCATGACGGGCACTCTGTGATCGTCGTGACCGTGCCGGAGGACAAGACCGGTCGGCAGTTCGCCGGCCGGCTCGAGGATGCGCTGGCGGCGGTCTCGGCCTCTCGCCGGGGCACCTTGGCCGTCGTGCTGGTCACCGGCGCACACTTGGCGCCGGTCTGGCGCGACCTGCAGTCACGGGACGGTGTGGATCTGGTGGAGCTGCGCCGCTTCAACCGGCTGGCGATCCGTCAGTGGATGTGGGAGGAGGCGCACGGCTTCCCCGACGATGCAGGCCAGGACGCGCTGCTGGCCTGCACCGGCGGCTGGCCGACGTTGATCGGGCAGATCGTCACCCGGATCGAAGAACAGGGCGGCGATCGGGATCAGGCTCTCCAGCAATGTCAACAGCAATTGCGCGAGGACCCCGCCGGGTTCGTCGCCGACACCGGGGTGCTGGCCGACGAGTGCCTGGCCGCGGCCTGGCGACTGCTGGTCGCCGAGAACGCTCCGGAGACCCCAGAAGACCTGGCCGAGCTGCTGAAACTGCACGGGGAGGAGTCGGTTTCGGCGCTGGAGGAGCAGTCGCTGCGGGCCCACGGCTACTGCGATACCGCCGATCTGGTGGAGGCTCTGCGGTTGTTGGGTGCGCTGGAGCCCAAGGAAGGACGGCTGGTGTGCGAGCCGGTGCTCGCCGCGGCCACCCGCAGACTGGACGGACTCCGATGACGCCGGGGGATCGGGACGCCGCCGCGCCGATCCTACGGGCCGTGGCCGAGATAGTGCTTTCCCGTCCAGGTGCCGCTCATCTGCCCGGTGATGCGAGCTGGCTGGTCCGCGAGCGGACACCCTGGCTGCTGCAGGTGCTGCGGCGCTCTCCGGCAGTACGCGCTCGCGTGGCCAAGTCCATGGCCGGCGCTCGTTTGCGGGGCCGCGCACGGCACTTGGCCACTCTTTTGCTGAATCCCGATAACGCGGTAGTCGAGGCGACACTCGATTGGCTGGGACAGTCCGCCTCCTCGCAGGCCCGTGCGCTCGGACACGCCAACCGGACTATCAGTGACCTGAAGAAGAAGCTGAAAGCCGAGCGGCAGCGGCGGCAGTACGCCCAAGAGGAGGCCCGCGAGGCCGGCAAGCTGCTCGATGAGACGCGGGCCTCCATGGCGGAACTGGAAGAACGCGTCGACAAGCTCGTTCGGCAGCTCGCAGTCGCGCAACACCGACTGCAGGATCCCCAGACGGCCGCCGCCGCACTGCTGCACGCGTTGGAGCGGCCTCCGGTGCCGCGCGACGACGCCGCCAGCCGGGACCCGCACGGTGGTACCGCTCCGCCGGAGCGCTACAACGACGTCCTGCTCGCAGCGTCGGCCGCGGCGTCGCTCACTCCTGAAGAGCTGCTGGCCGCAGTACGGGCCGTGGTGGACCCGACCCCGCCTGTCCCACGAGTGGAGGTCGTCGAGGAGCTCGGCCTGCGCGTCACGCCACTGGGCGGGGACACCGAGATCGGGGGGTCGTGCCTGCTGGTCGAGGCGGGAGGCACCAGAATCCTGGTCGACGCCGGCGTGCGCACCTTCGACGGACGGACGCTGCCACCGCGAGACATCGAACGGGCGCTCGAGGGAGAGCTGCACGCTGTCGTGGTCACTCATGCTCACAACGACCACTGCGGATATGTGCCGGCACTGGTCGCGCAGAGCCCGCGACTGCGGATCCTGGCAACTCCCGAAACCGTCCGGCTGATGCCAATGATGTGGGAGGACACCGTCAAGGTCATGCGGGAACAGGACCGCTCGCTGGCGTCCTGGGGCTCTGCGGCGACGGTGCTGTACGGTCCTGCCGAGGTCGAGGCGGCAGCCCACCGGTGTGAGGAGGTGCCGTTCACGGTGCCGCGCCGCATCGGCGAGTTGACGGTCGAACTGTTCCCAGCCGGGCACATCCTGGGCGCGGCCGGAGCGGTGATCCGTGCCGGTGATCGCCGGATCGTCGTGACCGGCGACATCTCCGGGTTCCGGCAAGAGAGCGTCGACGGCTACACCCTGCCGGATTCGTCCCGCGGCGCCGATCTCCTGGTCATGGAGACCACTTGCTGCGGAGATACCCATGACGACCGGGAGCTGCGCGTCGGTGATTTCGTCCGCGAGGTCCAGGAGATCTGCCAGGGCGGCGGCCGGGTGCTGATCCCCGCCTTCGCCCTCGGCAGGGCGCAGGAGATCGCTCTCATTCTGCGGCGGTACCTGCCGGAGGTGCCGCTGCGCATTGACGGGATGGCCGCCGACCTCAGCGCGGCGTTCGAGGCGGCGACTGCCGACTCCGCCCACCCCCTGAAGATCTTCGGGGACTCCGTGGCCGTCGCCGATCGCCCTGCCGAACTCGACACCTTCCGCACCGGCGTCATCATCACGACCTCGGGGATGCTGACGGGTGGCCCGGCCGTGCAGTGGGCGGCACGGATCCTGCCCGAACCGAGCAGCGCCTTGTTCATTTCTGGCTACCAGGACGAGGAGTCACCGGGCGCACGGCTACGGAAGTTGGCCGAGGAGGGCGGCGGGAACTTCACCCTGCCTGATCGCAGTGGTCAAGTGACCGTCCAGGTGAAGGCACACGTGGCCACCATGAGGGTGTCCGCGCACGCCGACCGTCGCGGTTTGCTGAATATCGCCGACGAGGTCGGTGCTCATCAGACCATGCTCGTGCACGGTCTTCCCAACCGGCAACGAAGGTTCCGGGAGGTGCTACGCCTCCGCGACCACGACACCACGGGGACCGCCTTGTGGCGCCCTGCCTGAATAGATGTCCACAGCGGCCCGGACGGCGGTGTGATTTCAGACCCGGTAGCCGGATTGCTCGAGCCAGGTGCCGCCCTTTTCTAATTCCTCCTCGGTGAACAGCGGGGCGAACTTGGGGGCTAGGACGTGGGCCTCCACGGTATGGTTGAGGACCTTTCTCCACCGGCCCAAGTGACCTTAAGCGTCGCTTCACATGCGGTCCTCACCGGCCCCTGGCGCTGGCGGATAGAGCCCCGGAGACCCGTGAGAGACCGCCGGGGACGACTCGAAACAGCGCGAAGGCGGCGTCGAGTCGTCCTCACCATGCGCCCTGAGGCGGGTTTTGCCGGGGGTGTTCGCAGGCTTCCGCCCCATGGCGCTTCTTACAGCGGAGGCGGTTCGAAGTCACACTCCAGCCGCTCGCCTCTGACCGCCTGCTCGATGAGGGGGTGCCCGGGACGCAGCTTGGCGCGCAGCCGCTCGATCGTCTCCTCGGCCAGTGTCGCGGCCTGTTTCTCCTCACCCAGTGCGCGCAGGTCCTGGGACAGGTTCATGGCGCACGAGAGGGTGTAGGGGTGGTCGGCCCCGAAGGCGGGGGCCGCCCGCCACCGCTGCAGGGTCTCCTCCCCGAGCCTGCAGGCCTCCCTCAGGTGGGCGCAGGCGGCCAGGTCGCCGGCCAGGCCGACGGCTGCGCTCAGGGTGTAGTGGTGGTCGGGACCCACCAGCCGGCACAGCCCTTCGTGGGCCTCCTGGCTCAGCTCCCGGGCCTGCTGCGGAGCGCCCCGCAGCCGGAGCACGATGGCGACGTTGATCGCGCATCCCAGGGTGATCGGATGCTCTTCGCCCAGCGTTCTGCGGTAGCGCTCGAGCGTGTCGACGCCGATGTCGTGGGCCTCGTCCAGTTCCCCGGCGAGCCGCAGCTCGTTGATCAGGTTGCAGCGCGAGGCGAGGGTGTCGATGTGGTCGGCGCCGAAGAGATTGAGGTAACGCTGATACACGTCCTCGGCCAAGGGGCGGGATTCGGCCAGGTGGCCGTCCTTGCGCAGCGACACCGACAGGTTCTTCTGGGCGCGCAGCGCGAACGGGTGGTTGTCGTTCGTGACGGCCCGGTATGTCCGGTAGACCTCCCGTTGCAGCGCTGCGGACTCGGCGTACTGGCCGCACTCGCGCAGGTCACGGGCGACCTGGTTGCGAGAGGCCAGCACCATGGGGTGGTCGGCGCGGCCGTGCAGGGCGAGGCGCCGCTCGAGGATCTCGCGGTCCAGCCGCAGCGCCTCGTGGTAGGCGGCGGCGAGCCGGTGGTCCAGGGCCAGGTTGTTGGCGGCGCGCAGGGTCTTCACCGTGTGCTCGCCGAATACCTCGCGGTGGATCCGGTAGGACTCCTCGTCGAGCTCGCGCGCCTCCTGGAATCTGCCCAGGGCGCGCAGGTCGCCGCCGTGGTCGTTCATGGCGGCCAGGGTCTCCTCGTGGTCCTTGCCGAGGATCTCCTGCATCCGCTGCAGCGTCCTGCTGTTGATCTCGTAGGCCCCGCGGACGTCGCCCAGCAGCCGCATGGTCATCCCCTGCAGGCGCGACATCGTGAGCAGGTACAGGTCATCCGGGTCGATGGTGGCGCGCCAGTGGTCGAGCGCCAGCTGGGAGTACTGCCGGGCGCTGTGGTAGTCGCCCTCCATGTACAGGTGCCGTACCAGGCCGATGCAGAACCTGCGCGCCGCCTCGGTCCGGCAGCCGACCACCTTCGAGTCGTCCACGTGGGCCAGCAGGCTCGCATAGATCTCCGGCCGCGCCCCCAGCTCCTGGTCGTGCGGCGCCGCCGCGCTGATCAGCAGGTGCACCTCGTGCCGAATGCTGTCGGCCCGGTCGGCCAGCGCATGGCGCCTGAAGGCCTGCATCAGCCGGTGGATCTGCACGGTGTTGTGGATGGTGTCGACATCGGCCAGCGAGTACCGGTTCAAAACCCCCAGGGCGCGCTTGAGACGCATGGGCGCGGCCAGAAGCTCCTGGAAGTCGGAGTCGACCACCTGCGCGGTCTCGGTGAACACGCTCAACGGGATCGGGGCGGGGCCGAAGAAGGCGCAGCGGTCCAGCAGTTCGATGGCGTCCGGGTTGTGAGAACGCACCGTCTCGATGGACAGCGTCCACATGTTGTGGAGGGGCATCGGGTAGTCCAGGGGCGGTGCGTCTGCCACCTCTTGCGGCCCGCCGCGCTTGAGCGCCTCCAAATAGTCATCGGTGGAGATGCCTGACTCCAGCTGGAAGGAGGCGGCTTGGACGAGCGCGATCGGCAGGTCGCCGAGGGCTTCGGCGAGCCGGTCGGCGTCGTTTTCGCTCAGCCCGTCGACCCGGCGGGTCAGGTAGGCGATGCTCTCGGAGCGTTTGAAGACCGACAGATCGATGGTGGGACACGCTCCCGTCCAGCGCCGGTCGCGTGAGGTGATGAGCACGTGCCCCGGCCCGGAGGGGAGGAAGTCGTTGAGCGTCTCGGGAGAGTCGGCGTTGTCGAATATCAACAGCCAACGGCGGTAGGGCCGGCCTTGGCGCAGTGCGTCCAGCACGGCGGGCACGGCCAGGTTGGCCCCCGACAGCCCCAGATCCAGCGCCTCGGCCAGCGCGGTCAGCGACGCCCTGATCAGTTTCGGGTCATAGGCGGAGATCCACCAGATCAGGTCGTATTCGTGCCGGAATCGGTGCGCATACTCCACCGCCAGCTGCGTCTTGCCGATGCCCGCGCTGCCGTTGAGCGCATGCAGTGCCAGCCACCCCCCGGCGCCGGTCAGGCTCTCGTGCAGCCGGTCCAGCACCTCGGTGCGGCCGGTGAAGTAGTAATTCCTTTGGGGGATCTCTCTGGCCCACACAGCGGGTTCTCTGTCGCGGGTCGGGTTCGTCCCCTCCTGGGTCACTATCCCCTCCGGCGGATCCGTGGGCCGATGAAAAGATTTCCTCGATTCTATGGCTTCATCGGCCGTTCGTGGTCGTTCAGAACGTCCTGTTCACCCAAGCGTCCACGGTCAGCATCGTCTTTCCGTTTCGGTGTGGGATGCAGGTCTTCTCCAGAGACCTCTCTGAGGGGATGCTGGAGGATGGCGGGAGCTCAGGGACTATCCTCGGAGGTTGACAATTACTCTCTTCACCTATATTCGGACGTCCAAAATGTGGCGATGGGTGGGCGGTGTGCAGCGGCGGTGATGTGATCTTGAAATCTAACGGATCGGTCTGCGGGCTCGGACTCGGAGCTGCGCCGAAGCGTGGGTCTTTTGCAAGGTTTGAGGTCGTCCCGAAGAAGGTTCCATTTATCGTCGGACCGAAATTCGGACATAGCGGTGAGATGGAAGTCAAGATCGTGTGCCGCCGGGGTGGACGCGGACGTCCGGCCTCCGGGAGGCCCGTGCAGGTCACCGGTCCGGTCGCGTGCGCGCAAGAAGGCCAGGGCCGCGCCGTCCTGGAGCCCCTCCAGGGGCCGGCATGACGGCCGGTGACCGCACCGCGAGACGAGGTCTGGTGTGGTCACCGGGACGCGGTGCCGCGAGGAAGGCGCGCTCTGCGCTCCGCTCTCTCCTTTGCGTCGTGGCCGTCGGGGTGCTGGCGGGGATCGCGGCGATCGTCTTCTACGCCCTGGTGGAATGGGCGACCGACGTGTTCCTGGGCCTGCTGGTGGGGCACCATCCGGCGACCGTGGCCGGCGACGGCCAGGCCCGCCCCGCCACCGGTTTCGCCCGTCCGTGGGCGCTGCCGCTGGTGGCGGCCGGCGGCGCGGCGGCGGCCGTGTTCCTCGCCGGACGGGTGACCCCCAAGACCACCGGGCACGGTACCGACGCGCTGATCGATGCCGCGCACACCGAACCGGAACGGATGGGCCTGCGGGTGCTGGGCAGGAAGATGGCCGGCGCCACGGTCATGATCGGCTCCGGTGGGTCGGGCGGCACCGAGGGGCCGATCGCCCAGATCGGCGGGACGCTCGGATCGACGGTGGCCCGCACCGCCGGGGTGACCCGGCAACGGGCGCGCACGCTGTTGCTCACGGGAGCGGCGGCCGGCATCGGGGCCATCTTCCGGGCGCCCATGGGCGGCGCCGTGATCGGCGCGGAACTCCTCTACCGGCGCGGCCTGAACGTGGGCTGCATCCCTCCGGCTCTGCTCGGCTCCGGCATCGCCTACGGACTGTTCGTCCTCGTCCACGGTCCCACCCCTACCTTCGGCGCCCTGTCGATCACCGTGCCCTGGGCCTTTCCCGACCTGCTCCCGCTGCTTGCGGCCTTCGCCGTCCTAGGGGTGCTGTGCGGGCTGCTCGGACGGCTCTACGCCTGTCTCCTTTACAGCGTGCTGCGCGCCACTCGGTGGGCCGTTGGCAAGGGCACCGGCAGGCGCGCGGCGGTACTCGGCTATTTGTTCCCTGCGCTGGGCGGGCTGTTGGTGGGGACGCTCGGGCTGGTCTTCCCCGGGGTGGCGGGCACCGGGTACGGAACGGCCCAGGCCGTGATGGACCAGCGGCAGGTGCTCAGCCTGGCCTGGTGGACGCTGCTGCTGCTGCCGGTGATGAAGGCCGTGGCGACCTCGTTGTCGATCGGCACCGGCGGGCCTGGCGGTGTCTTCGGCCCGGGGCTGGTCATCGGCGCCACCGCGGGAGGCGCGCTTTGGCGCGTGTCCGACGCGCTGGGTCTGGAGGGTCCCGGACCGGCGGCGTTCGCCATCGTGGGCATGGCCGCCTGCCTGGGACCGATCATTCACGCCCCCTTGGGAGTGTCGATCCTGGTCTTCGAGGCCACCCTCAGTCCCGGTCTGCTCCTGCCGACCCTGCTGGCGGTGATGCTCGCCAGATGGATCGTGGGCGACCGGTCGCTTTACCGCAGTCAGCGGCGGTCGGTGCCGGGGCTCCGCGTCCCGATGGCTTTGACAGCGGCGATCGTCGCTTTGCGCCGGAAGCTTTTCCGCCACCCTGTCCGTCCCGAGGAGGACCGTCCGAGCGTGCGCATGGAACCCGGCCCGGCCTGCGGCCCCGGCAGAGCGCAGGCCGAAGACGGCCGGAAGAGCCGAAGCGTCGCCAGGAGTGATGTCAGATGAACGACGAAACGGCAGCCGCGTGGCGGCGCCCTCCGGGGGAGGGCGTGCTGATCGATCTCACCGGGATCTCCCTGAAGGCCTTGGAGGGGCTCGGCGGCTCGGTCCTCCGCCGCTTTCTGGAGCAGGTGCTCTCCGAGACGGACGATCGGCAGGACGCGATCGCCGGGTTCGAGTCCGGTCTTTTCTGAGGTGGTGGATCCGGCGCCGTGCGTACCAGGAGAAGGACATCGGGGGGACACAGCGGTGCAGGGGGAGGGGGAATCGCCACAGTGCTGACCGATCAGGACTGGGAGCGACTGGCCGACCAGCTCCGGAGCGGCAAGTGCACACCGTTCCTGGGAGCGGGGGCATGTCATGGACGCATCAAGGTGGCCTCCGAGATCAGCCGCGAACTGGCCCGTGAGCACGGGTACCCCTTCGCCGACCGGCATGACCTGGCCCGGGTCATGCGATACGTGAGCGTTCGCAACGGCGACCCCGTCTTCGTCAAAGAGAAATTCGTCAGGGAATATTTCACGGATCTGCCCTCCCCGGACTTCTCTTCTCCCGGTGAACCGCATGCGGCGCTGGCAAAATTTCCGATACCCATGTATTTGACCACTAATTACGATGATTTCATGGCGCGTGCGCTCCGCGAAGCGGGAAGATCCCCCCGGGTGCTGAGCTGCCCCTGGTATGCGGGTGCGCCCTACTCCGCCGAGGACTTCGATCCCCCCGCCACAGGCACCGACGTGGCCTCGCCCATCGTGTACCACCTGCACGGTGTCGCCACCATGCCGGAGTCTTTGGTCCTGACCGAGGACGACTACATTCAGTTTCTCATCGCGCTGGCCGAGGAACGTCATCGTGAGTACGTCAGCGGTCGGGCGGTCCTGATCCCGCCGATAGTTCAGGAGGTTCTGTCTCGAACGTCACTGTTGTTCATCGGCTACAGCCTGCAAGACTGGAACTTCCAGGTGTTGTTGCATGGAATTCTCAGAGAGCTCCCGCCTACGCACCGAAGACGACATGTGAGTGTTCAGTTGCTTCCAGTGGGGAGGAACGCCTCAGCGGAGGAACGACGCCGGGCCACCGACTATCTGGACGAGTACTTCGGAGACCTGAAGATCTCGGTCTATTGGGGGACGGCGCGTGACTTCTTCATCGAGCTCGACAGGAAGATGGGGGGAAGCCCGTGAGCGACACGACCGGAGCGGTCTACGGCGACAACCCCTACCTCGGTCCACGGTCCTTTCAGCAGAACGACCATGATCGGTTCTTCGGGCGTGACCGGGAGATCCGCGACCTGCGCTCCCTGTGGCTGGCCAACCGGCTGGTCGTGGTGTTCGGCTACTCGGGGGTGGGAAAGTCCTCACTGCTGCGGGCGGGCGTCATCCCGACCCTGCCGCCCGATGTCGATCTGCTGCCGGTCGGCAGCCTGACGCCCACGCCCACCCACGCCTACATGGCCGGTTCGGAGATCAATCCGTTCCTGTTCGTGTTGCTGTCGAGCTGGTGGCCGACCGCCAAGGCCGATGAGCTGCGCGGCATGTCCCTGCGGGAGTTCTTCCGCCGTCGCGGCGAGCGCCGCGACGATTACGGCGAGCCGGTGCCGATCCTGGCCGCCGTGGACCAGTTCGAGAAGCTGTTCACCTCCTCCCCGCATTACTGGCGCCACCGCGACGCCTTCCTCGACGAACTGACTGAGGTCGTCGAGGAGCTGCCCGAGCTGCGCCTGCTGGTGTCGATCCGCCAGGACGCGCTGGCGGCCTTCCTGCCCTATGAGCACCGCATCGCCCCCCCACGCCGCCGCTTCCCCCTGCAGGCGCTGAGCCCGCAGGCAGCGCTGGAAGCGGTGAAGGGACCGCTGCGGGCCACCGGGCGTTCCTATGCCCCGGGCGTGGCGGAGATGATCGTGGACAATCTGCGCACCACTCGCGTCACCGATGAGCGGGGCGGGATCTCCCGGGTCCCCGAGGAGCTGGTGGAGCCGGTGCAGTTGCAGATCGTCTGCGCCGGGCTGTGGGAGTCGCTGCCGGACGATGTTCGGGTCATCACCGCCGGGCATGTGGAACGCCACGGCAATGTCGATGAGACGTTGGCGGAGTTCTACGACCGGGTCGTCGCGGAGACCGCGGCCGAGTACCGGCTGACAGAAGATGACCTGCGCAGCTGGATCGAGAAGACCTTCATCACCGAGATGGGCACCCGCAACACCGTCTACGAGGGGGCCTCCAGCACATCGGGCATGGCCAACGAGGTGCCGCGCGCCCTGGCCGAGCGGCACCTGCTGAAGGCCGAGCATCGGCTCGGCGCACGCTGGTACGAACTGCAGCACGATCGGTTCATCGAGCCGATCCTGCGTTCCAACCGCTCCTCGAGCCTGCCCCTGGAACCCGGCAACAATCGCGATTCCGGTGAATGGATGCTCACCGCGGCCGAGGAGGCCTTCGCCGCGGGACGGTTCGAGACGGCCGGCAAATGGGCCCGCCGGGCGGTCAACGCCGCGGAAGAACGGGGAGACCGGCGCGTTCAGGCCGAGGCGTGCTTCCTGCTGGGGCGCGCCACCGGCCAGCTCGGCGACCTGGAGGAGGCTGAGCAGCACTTCGACGAGGCCATCAGGATCTTCAGGGCGATCGACGACGGGAGCGCCGTCGGCCGGGTGCTGTGCGGTTTGGGGGAGCTCCTGCTGGAGGCCGATCAGCCGCAGCGGGCCATGCGCTATTTCGAGGAGGCGGCACGCCGGCTCGCGGGCGACCCCGCGCCGCTGGAAGGGCTGGCCCGGGCACTGTGGCAGCTCGACCGCCTGGACGCCGCGCTCGATATCTATCGGCAGATCCTCCGCCAGTTCCCGACGAACACCACGGCCCTGGCCGGACGCGGACGGGTCCAGGCGGAGATGGGGCGGGCCGCAGAGGCGGTGCCGGACCTGCAGGCGGCGCTGCGCGCCGAGCAGGACACCGCGGCCGTCCCGCCGCTGCACGCGGCGCTGGCGCTGGCGCTGGCGCGGCTGGACAGGTTCGAGGATGCGCGCCGGGAGCTGGAGTCGGCCTTGGAGCCCGCTCCCCGTGACGGGCGGGTGCTGCTGTATGCCGCACAGGTCGCCGAGCTGGCCGGCGACTTCGCGGCAGCGCGCGACCATCTCGACCAGGCCCGGCAGGCCGACGCCCCGAGGCTGCTTCCCCACCAAGAACGGCGGGCGGCCGAAATCGAGCGCCGCCTGCTGGCCGGCGGCTAGGTGTTCTGTCCCGTGAGGTTGGGAACGCGGCTGGCGGGTGGGAGGCCG
>Ga0207864_1000658_pt1 | contig 44848 bp, 49 predicted proteins | sample HigsolmetaAR202D_FD_184834 | JGI IMG/M metagenome (GOLD analysis project Ga0207864, IMG submission 184834) | Ionic liquid and high solid enriched microbial communities from the Joint BioEnergy Institute, USA - AR20-2-D (SPAdes) (version 2) ...
GCGCGGCTGTCGGTTGCCGACGCGCTGGCTTTCAGTCGCTCTCTCGTGCTCGAGGGATGGCGCGGCGAGATCGCTGCCAAGATCGTCAAGGAGATCGCCGACCGCTTGCGTTTCCTGAGCGACGTCGGGCTTGACTATCTCACGTTGGATCGCAGCGCCGAGACGCTCTCTGGCGGCGAAGCGCAACGCATTCGGTTGGCAAGCCAGATCGGCTCCGGGCTGGTGGGCGTCATGTACATCCTCGATGAACCCTCTATCGGTCTGCATCAGCGCGACAACGATCGCTTGCTGCGCACGTTGACGCGTCTGCGCGATCTCGGCAACACGGTGATCGTGGTCGAACACGATGAAGACGCCATCCGCCACGCGGACTATGTCGTGGACCTTGGGCCCGGCGCCGGTGTGCACGGCGGGCAGGTGGTTGCGCAAGGCACGCCCGCCGAGATCATGAAGAACCCGAACTCCCTTACCGGGCAGTATCTGTCGGGCGCGCGCGAGATTCCGGTGCCGGCGCTGCGAACGCCGATGCAGCGCGATCGCATGCTGCGAATCGTCAATGCGCGCGGCAACAATCTGCGCGGCGTGACGGTCGAAATCCCGCTCGGCCTCATGACGTGTGTTACCGGCGTTTCCGGATCCGGTAAGTCGACGCTCGTGAACGACACGCTCTACAAGCACGTGGCGCGTATCCTGAACGATGCCTCCACCGACGCTGCTCCTTGCGATGCCATCGAAGGGTTGGAGCACATCGACCGGGTGATCGACATCGACCAAAGCCCGATCGGCCGCACGCCCCGCTCGAATCCCGCAACGTACACCGGCCTTTTCACGCCGATCCGTGAGATCTTCGCCGCCGTCCCGGAAGCGCGCGCGCGCGGCTACGACCCTGGGCGTTTCAGCTTCAACGTGAAAGGAGGCCGCTGCGAAGCGTGCCAGGGCGACGGTGTCATCAAAGTCGAGATGCACTTCCTACCGGACGTCTACGTTCCATGCGACGTCTGCAAAGGACGTCGCTACAACCGCGAGACGCTCGAGATCCGCTACAAGGGCCGGAACATCTACGAGGTGCTCGAGATGACGGTGGAGGATGCGATGGACTTCTTCCGCAACGTGCCGGCGGTCGCGACGAAGCTGCAGACTTTGATGGACGTTGGGCTTTCCTACATCCGCCTGGGACAGAACGCAACGACGCTATCTGGCGGCGAAGCGCAGCGTGTGAAGCTCGCGAAGGAGCTCTCCAAGCGCTCTACCGGGCGCACCCTTTACATTCTGGACGAGCCAACGACCGGCCTTCACTTCTACGATATCGAGCAATTGCTCGGCGTCTTGCAACGATTGCGCGACGAAGGCAACACGATCGTCATCATCGAGCACAATCTCGATGTCATCAAGACCGCCGACTGGATCATCGATCTCGGTCCCGAAGGAGGAGATGGCGGCGGGACAGTCGTTGCGACAGGCACCCCAGAGCAAATCGCCGCCAACGAAGCATCCCATACCGGTCGCTACCTGAAGCCCGTGCTCGAACGCCAACACCAATCCCGCAAGAGGGCCTGACCGCAAGAGGGCCTGAGAAGAGCCGCCGCAGGATGACCGACGAGACGCTCACTGAAGCTTCCCGCGAGCTGCGCCCAGGGCACGCGTCGCTCCGCGCTCTCTGCGCATTCAGTGGCGGCAAGGATTCGTGCCTCGCGCTATGGCACGCGCAGCGGCTCGGCTGGGACGTGCGTGCCTTGCTGGTGATGCTCGAAGAGGACGGAGTGCGCAGTCGCTCTCACGGGCTGCCCGTGCAGCTTATCGAGCGGCAAGCAAGCGCGCTTGGGCTCAAGCTCTTCACTCGCAATGCAAGCTGGGCCAATTACGAGCAGGTGTTCACTGCGACGTTGCGCGAGCTCGAGCTGCAGGGCTACGGCGCGATCGTATTCGGTGACATCGATCTGCAGGAGCACCGCGACTGGGAAGAGCGCGTCTGCCGCACGGCAGGACTGAGGGCAGTGCTACCTCTGTGGCAACGCAATCGGGCGACACTCGCACGCGAAGCGATCGAGCTCGGCTTTCGCAGCATCGTCGTCTGCGTCGATTCCGAGTATCTACCCGACGAGTTCTGCGGCCGCGAGTACGACGCCTCCTTCCTCGCAGACCTGCCGAGAAGCGTCGATGTGTGCGGAGAGAACGGCGAGTTCCATACATTCGTATACGATGGGCCGAATTTCGCTCACCCGGTCGAATTCGAGCTCGTCGGCAAAGCGCCCTATTACGCACCTGAGGCGCATGGCGGCAGGCGCTACTGCATCGCCACGCTCGCGCCGCCGCCCGTCAGCGCTGCACCGAACGCGACCTGAACAGCTGTCGCACTTCTCCGTGCACGAGCGTTTCACGATATTGACCGCTGGTGTAGTCGGCGACCGTGGCGCGCCAGAACGCCACGGCTGCTTTGTTGTGCAGGAACTCGGTCACCAACCAAGTCCCTGAAAAGCGATTGAAGATTAGATGCGCTGCGCTGCGTCCGATCCCTCGGCGGCGCGACGCCGGGACGATGAAGAATTCGGACATGCAGAAATCGAACTCCTGGCGCTGATGGCGCGGCGGACGGCTGACGAGCGCAAAGCCGGCAGGCTGCTCGTCATTGAGAATGATGAGCGGGTGTGAGCTGTCGTCCGCAAACCAGCGGGCCATCAACTCAGGCTCGCGTTCCTCGTACACGGGAAACATCCCCGTGTTCATACTCGCGGCGGTGAGATCGCTCAGATACTCGGGATAGTGCCGCTGTATCCAGAGGCGATCCTGACGGGAATGGCTGGCATCTCGAATCCGGACTGGCACCACACGATCGGCCTGAAAGCCGCCTCCTCACGCTCGTCGTTCCTGACGCGATGGTCACTCTCGGCGGCAATCACGTCAATCAGGCGGAAGGTGGCAGTGCGTATCCCGAAGCAAGCTCTACCGAGTCGATGTTCGCCCTCGCCGCGGCACGACTCGGTACGGCAGCTAGTACGCGTGTCGGGCGGGCCAGCGCCCGCCCGACCTGAAATAGCCGCTTACTCTGCAGCTGCCGGCTCGGCCGCGTCGCCTTCGGCTTCGGCCGCAGCATCCGCCTCATCGGCAGGCATCGTGCTGTCCAGCGCCTCGCTTTCCGCCGGCGCAGCCTCAGCCGGCGCCGTGTCAGCCGGCGGCACGGACTCGGTCGTCGCTTCTGCAGGCTCCTTCTGCCCGCAGGCGGCCAGAGAAAGCGACATCATCAATGCAGCAAGAATCAGCTTCGTGTTCATGTAAACCTCTTACTCCCCGTGGCGAGTTGGTGGGATATATATCTACTGATGGAGAGAGCGAAGTCCCTCCAAGGAGCGCGCCGAATTCTAGAAGGTTTCAGTTTCATTTGAAACTAGTGATGCCTATACGATCGCTCGCGATGACGTGCACCTATGTTGCTCGTGTATATACACAACTCGCGAAAACTGCTTGTTTAATAGGGGTTTTCGCTCTTGCCGGCTGTGCCGCCTCGCACGCGATCGATGCTGCGATCGTGCGCGCATGGAAGCGCAGCGAATCAATGCCGCTCGCTACTCGCATTGACGAAACATTGACAATTGAGCGCGCATACTCGATTCAAAAGAAGGTCGTGCAGAGTATGCTGGGCGATCGCACGCCGGTCGGCTTCAAGGCGGGGTTCACATCGAGCGCTGCACAGAGTCGCTTCGGTGCAGATGAACCTGTTGCCGGAGTGCTCCTCACCGCTGCTCACCAGACACCGCCCGTGCTGCAGCTCAGCGCGCTACGCGGCCTGCATCTCGAGACCGAAGTGGCAATGCGTGTCGGCAAGCGCATCGACAGCCGCCTGACCAGCACCGCAACGCTCATTGCACACATCGACGGTATCGCACCCGCCATCGAGCTGCCGAATCTAGATTACGCAGACCCGCAGCACTTGAGCGCACTCGATATCATCGCTACGAATGTCGCAGCCGCGTACTTTCGCACCGGCACGTTCCTCTCCCCAAGGGAGCGCGACCCGAACGACGTTACCGTGCGACTCACGTGTGATGGAGAGGAAGTGAACGTTGGCAGCGGCAGAGATGCGATGGGCGATCAGTGGCAGGCGGCGTTGTGGCTCGTTAATACGATCATCGATATGGGGTGGACGATCGAACCCGGACAGGTGCTCCTGACGGGGGCACTCGGCAACATGGTGAAAGCAAGAGCGGCGCACTGCGTCGCAAGCTTCGCCAATTGGGGCGAGCTCAGCGTTACTATCGAACCCTGAACACCTGCAGCCTAGAGAGAGAGAGCCATGCTCGAATCGCTCTACGCCGCGCATCTGCGCGCGCAACGACAGCGCACCGATGCGGCGCTCTCGCAATGCGGCTACGACTGCCTGGCGATCTTTGCCGGAATGCCGCATATGCAGTTCCTGGACGATCAGCCCTACCCCTTCAGGCCGAATCCGCACTTCAAGCTCTGGGTGCCGCTTGCTGCACCCATCGGGTGCTGGCTTCTGTATCGCCCGGAAACAAAACCAGAGCTCTTGTTCCTGCAGCCGGTCGACTTCTGGCATAAGCCGCCGACTTTACCGCTGGAGCATTGGACCTCGCATTTCGAGATCGTCGTGATACGCGAGCCGCAGGATGCGTGGGCGCACCTGAAAAAGTCCATCACGGGTCGCTGCGCGTTTATCGGCGAATGGGATCAGCGCTTCGAAGCGATCGGCTTCGCTGGACACAATCCGCCTGCGTTGCTCAGCCGCCTACATTATTGGCGCGCCATCAAGACGGAATACGAGATCGAATGTCTACGGGGTGCGACACAACGCAGCGTGCGAGGGCATCTTGCTGCTGAAGCGGCGTTCCGTGCAGGAGAATCCGAATACGGGATTCATCTTGCTTACTTGCGCGCGTGCGAGCACACGGACGAGGAGCTTCCGTATCCCAGCATCGTCGCCCTGAACGCGAATGCGGCGGTGCTGCACTATCAGCATCTCGAGCGTCGACCGCCTTCCACGTTGCGTTCGTTCCTGATCGACGCCGGCGCGCAGTTCGCTGGATACGCGTGCGATATCACACGCACCTATTCGCACGCACACGATGAGTTCGCCGCCTTGATCGAACGCCTGGACAGGTTACAGCAGCAGCTGTGCGCACGAGTGCGTCCTGGCGTCGACTACGTCGATATCCATCTCGAAGCTCACCGGCTGATCGCAGCACTGCTGCAGGAAGCCGGCATCATCTCCATGGCACCCGAGCAAGCGGTCGAGTCCGGTCTGTCAAGCGTCTTCTTCCCGCACGGAGTCGGGCACCTGCTCGGCCTGCAGGTCCACGATGTCGCGGGCCGCGCATTGGATGAAGGCGGACAGGAACGTGCTGCACCCGTCGGACATCCCTTCTTACGGCTCACCCGCACGCTCGAGCCAGGCTTCGTGGTCACGATCGAGCCTGGGCTGTATTTCATCGATCCCTTGCTCGAGCGGGCTCTGAGCTCGACGCACAGGAAGCACATCAATTGGACGGCGGTCGAGCACTTCAAGGCGTATGGCGGGATTCGCATCGAGGACGATGTGCTGTGCACGACCGGCGAGCCGGACAATCTCACCCGAACGGCTTTCGCTGCAGCGAAGACGTCAGCGGCTCAGCGGTAACCTCTTGGGCGCCCGTCACGGCGCGCTTCCTTGTGCGCCGTCGCAGTGGCGGCCGGGCTCAACCGCTGCCAGCTTGGCGCTTCAGCAGGTCACGAATCTCCTCGAGGAGCACTTCCTGACGTGGCGGTGCAGGCGGTGCAGCGGGCTCTGCCTCTTGCTTGCGCTTGAGGCGATTGATCGCCTTGATCACGACGAAGATTGCCAGCGCCACGATCAAGAAGTCGAACGTGGTCTGCAGGAAAGAGCCGTAGTTGATCGTAACCGGCTCCCTGCCCTCTTGAAGCGCTGGCAGTGTCACAGCAAGGTCCGTGAAATCGACTCCGCCGATCAGATAACCGAGCGGTGGCGTGATGATGTCATCGACGAACGAAGTGACGATCCTCCCGAACGCGGCGCCGATGACAATACCGACTGCCATGTCGACGACGTTGCCCCTGACAGCGAATTCGCGGAATTCTTTTATGAAGCTCATGCATGACCCCCTGACTGTAACGCTCGAAACGTAGCCCGTAGGCAGAGCGGACCAGCACTGTCTGCCGCCTCGCTTGCCAGTGCCTACAGCTACAGCCTACAGCCAAACACCCCCTTCAAGCCAACCGGTTGATGCCGTTATAGGCAGCTACCCGATATGCCTCAGCCATGGTCGGATAGTTAAAGGTGGTGCGGGTGAAATAGCGCACGTCGTTGAGGTCGCGGCTCGCCATGACTGTCTGGCCGATGTGAACGATCTCCGAAGCGCCGTGACCGAAACAGTGCACGCCCAAGACTTCCATCGTCTCGGCATGGAAGATGATCTTCAGCATTCCGACACGCTCCTCGATCATCTGCGCGCGCGCCAGATTCTTGAATGCGCAACGTCCAACCTCGTAGGGAACTCTGGCTTCTTTCAGCTCGCGCTCGGTGCGCCCGATCGAGGAGATCTCGGGAATGGTGTAGATCCCGCTCGGAATCATCTCTTGATGGTGGGGACTGATCGTGGGATCAAGAATGTGCTGAACCGCGTGAGTGCCCTGCACATACGCAGCGCTCGCAAGCGCTGGTGGGCCGACAATGTCGCCGACCGCGTAGATGTGCGGCACCGCTGTCTGGTAGTGCCCATTGACTGCAATGTGTCCGCGCGAGTTGCTGGTCAAGCCGACCGCCTCCAAGTTCAGACGATCGGAGTTGCCGGTCCGGCCGTTGGCCCACAGCAGCACATCCGACTTGATCCTGCGACCGGACGCAAGGTGCAGCACCACGTCGCGTTCGCGCGCTTCGAGTGTCTGGAGCCGCTCGTTGTGAAGAATCACGCAGCCCTGCTCGCGCAGATGATATGAAAGTGCCTCGGTGATCTCGTCGTCGAGGAACGAGAGCAGCCGATCGTGCGTATTCACCAGCGTGACTTTCGCGCCCAGGTTGACGAAGATGGAGGCATACTCGCAACCAATGACGCCCGCGCCGTAGATCGTGATCGAGAACGGATGCTCGTCATAGCGCAGGATGGAGTCACTGTCGCGGATCCTCGGATGGGTGAAATCGAGCTCGGGCGGGTGATAGGGTCGTGAGCCGGTTGCGACGACGATGTACTTGCCCGACAAGCGAAACGGCTTGCCGACGGGTGGCCTGATCTCGAGCACGTGCGGCTCGACAAAACGTGCCTCTCCTGCATAAATCGGCACGCGATTGCGCTCATAGAAGCGCCGCCGCATCGCCGTTTGCGTCTCGACGACCTGCGTCGCGGAAGCGAGCAACTGAGGATACGTCAGCTTCGATGCCTCACGGAATTCGCGCAGCATCGGATTGCGTCGCAAGTCGTGCAGAATCTTGACCGCGTGGCGTAGCGCCTTGCTAGGGATAGTGCCCCAGTGCGTGCATCCGCCTCCGACGTCCGCATAACGTTCGATAACGGCGACGCTGAGACGATTCTTAGCGGCCATCATAGCGGCACCTTCGCCTGCAGGGCCGCTTCCTATCACCAGCACGTCAAATTCGTTCATGTTGTCGACCAGCCTACTCGAAGCGTGTCCAATGACTCAGGCCCGGCCTCGCTGCCCGTGTCAATCCGGCTCAGCTGCGGGCGGTTGGCGCTGCACACACGACATTCCTGAGCACGCGGCCGCGCGCTACGCTTGTTGCTTCCGCGCGGGAATGCTTCCGCTTACCGTGCAAAGTCAGTACCCTTTGTGCAACGAACTCAAGTGTAGTTGATCCCGCTGCGCGGGACGTATGCAAGGGGGTTGGCTGCACGCGAACGCCACACGACTGACTGCTGGGCATACAGAACGCCAATACGAAGCCGGATGTTGGATGATCAACTAGGGGGAGTCATGACCTCACGAAGCAAGTTGTTGCGTGGCGCGGTGCTTGCAACGCTCGCGTCGGTGGGCGCGCCGCTCGCGGCCCAAGATGGCGGAGGCACACAAGATGACCGCCTGATCGATACCATTGTCGTGACGGCACAGAAGCGTGAGCAGAGCTTGCAGGACGTGCCGATCGTCGTCACCACGATTTCCGAGCAACTGCTGCAAGACACGGGTGTCGAGGACATCAAAGACCTCACGCTGCTCACACCGGGTCTCATCGTCACCTCCACTACGAGCGAAACGGTCACGACCGCTCGCATCCGGGGTGTCGGCACGGTCGGCGACAACCCCGGCCTCGAGTCCTCTGTCGGCGTCGTCATCGATGGTGTATACCGCCCGCGCAACGGTGTGAGCTTCGGCGATCTAGGCGAAATCGAACGTATCGAAGTCCTCAAGGGTCCTCAAGGCACGCTGTTCGGTAAGAACACTTCGGCCGGCGTGATCAACGTTGTCACCAAGAAGCCGTCCTTCGAGTTCGGCTCGCAGGTCGAGCTCACCGCGGGTAACTACGGCGACCTCGGCGGTTCGGCCTCCATCACTGGCCCGATCGTGGGCGACACCATCGCCGGACGCCTGTACGTGGCCGCACGTGAACGCGATGGCTTTCTGGACGTCGAGAGAGGCCCTGGGCCGCGCACAGAAGACGAGGATTTCGACCGCAGTTTCTACACCGTCCGCGGTCAACTGCTGTTCGAGCCGTCCGATTCATTCGATGCCCGCCTGGTGCTCGACTACACGGATCGTGACGAGAACTGCTGTCTCGGCACACACGTCGTGCTGAGCCCGAACCAGGCAGTGCTCGATGCGCTGAATGCCCTGCAGCCCGGATCGTTCGCAGACCCCGCCGATCCTTTCGCGCGGCGCGCCTACGCGAACCGCTCGACGCGGCAGCAAATCGAAGACATGGGCGTATCGCTCGAGATCAACTGGGACTTGGATGTTCTCGGTGGGGCCACGCTGACCTCCGTGACGGCTTGGCGTAACTGGGAGTCCGTGAACGGACAGGACTCCGATTTCACGAGCGCGGACATCCTGTATCGCGAGCCCGACGGCAGCTACAGCAACGAATTCACCCAGTTCAGCGAGGAGATTCGTCTCGCCGGAGACACGGAGCGCGTCAGCTGGCTGGTAGGTGCCTTCTACGCCGACGAGCGCCTCGACTCCAACAACGCTCTGAGCTACGGCACACAGTTCGGCGGTTATTTCGGTGGGCTCCTGGACGCCCCCCCGCAACTGCAGCCGATCCTTGCGCTTTACGCACCCGGAACGGGTCAGGCAGACAGGTTCGAGCAGGACTCGAAGAGCTGGGCGCTGTTCACGAACAACAGCATTCGCTTGACCGACCAGCTCGAGCTGACCCTGGGTCTGCGCTACACGGATGAGTCCAAAGACCTCGACTCGCACTACTTCAACCGCAGCGCGCCAAGCGTTCCAGCCGGCTTGGGCTGCCAAGTTCTGCGCGACAACTTGGCGCTCGTCAATGGGCTCCTGCAGCAGCGCTTTGCTGCCCTACCCGATGACCAGCGAGCAGCCGCTGTCGCATCCGCCCTGCGCTCTGTTTACGGAATCGGTTGCGCGACCTACGCTGACCCACTCTTCAATGACCTGCGCACCAAACAGAGCATCGACGAGAACGAGTGGAGCGGCACGATCAAACTCGCGTATCGCTTCACGGATGATGTCATGGGGTACGCCTCGTACGCACGCGGCTACAAGGCGAGCGGATTCAACTTGGATCGCGAACGTACGAACGACAACGTGTCCAATAATCCCCTGGACCCAGCCGGCCCGATCCAGGCTGACATTGACACGACCTTCGACAAGGAGCTCGTGGATTCGTACGAGCTCGGCATGAAGACGGAGTGGCTCGCGGATACGCTGCTTCTCAACGGCGCGCTGTTCTACCAGGACTACGAGAACTTCCAGCTGAACACGTTCACCGGCATCTCGTTCGTGGTCACTTCGCTGCCGCAAGTGGTGTCGAAAGGCGTCGACCTCGATTTTCTGTGGTTCACGCCGCTTCCCCAATTGACGTTGCAGGGCGGCCTGACATACGCGGAAACCGAGATCGAGAAGTTCGGCTCGGCCATTGCCTTCTTCCGTCCGGAGCGCAAGAACGATCGACTGTCCTTCGCTCCGAAATGGTCGGGGAGCCTCTCGGCAACGTTCGAGCAAGAAATAGGCTCGGCGCTGCTGTTCCGCGCCAACGTCGGCGCGAAATACACGTCCGCGTACAACACCGGCTCCAACCTCGATCCACGTAAGGAGCAAGACGCGATGACGATCGTCAATGCGCGTATCGGGATCGGTGCAGCCGACCGCGGTTGGATGCTCGAGCTCTGGGCACAAAACCTCACGGACGAGGAGTACTATCAAGTCGCCTACGACGCTACGCTGCAGGGTTCCTCGGCAGACTTGCCTTTGCCGACCAACACGGTTAACGCGTTCCTGGGGGCGCCACGAACGTACGGCGTGACGGCGCGCTTCAAGTTTTGACCATCAGCCACCGCCCTCCTCGGGTCACCGAGGAGGGCTTTTTGTGCTGCCTCACGCAGAGCGCAACAAACGCCTCATAGCGCACCATTGTCCGATACGCTCCGTCGCGCGTATCGGTTAGCCTGTGCACCCCTCGAGTGGGTGGATCGCCATGAGACGTCTCCAGATTTTCCTCTGCACTCTTCTGCTTGCCTCGAGCGCGCACACCGAGTGGATCGAACACGTTGAAGACGGGATTATGGGCACCCGCATCGTCGTCGAGCTCTGGAGCGACGATCGCGAGCAAGGACAGCAGGCCATACAAGCGGTGCTCGCCGAGATGCGTCGGATAGACGCTGCCATGAGCACCTATAAGCCGACGAGCGAGATTTCGCGCGTCAACGCCACAGCAGCGTCCCACCCCGTCAAGATCTCCCAAGAGCTCTTCGACCTGCTCGCCACCTCGATCGAATATTCGCGGCTGACCGATGGCGCATTCGACATCACCTACGCGAGCGTCGGTCACATGTATGACTTCCGGCGACGCATCCGCCCCGATACCGAACGCATCGAGCACGCGCTGCCCGGCGTCAACTACCGTCACTTGCGGCTCGATACAGCTGCGCGGACCGTGAGGTTCGCGCGCGAAGGCGTGCGTATCGACCTGGGTGGCATTGCCAAAGGTTACGCAGTTGACCGAGGCATCGCGGTGCTCCAGGCACACGGAATTCATCGTGCTCTGGTGAGTGCCGGCGGCGACAGCCGCATCATCGGTGATCGTTTCGGCAAACCCTGGGTCGTGGGAATCCGACACCCGGATCGCAAGGATGAAGTCATCGCCCGTATCCCCCTCGAAGATGCGGCCATCTCCACGTCGGGCGACTATGAGCGCTATTTCGATGAGGACGGCGTGCGCTACCACCACATTCTCGACCCCAAGACGGGTCGCTCGGCTAGCAAGGTTCGTAGCGCCACCATCATAGGTCCGACGGCCACGCGTACCGACGGGCTGTCGAAAACAGCGTTCGTGCTCGGACCAGAGCGCGCGATCGAGCTCTACAACCGCCTCGATGACGTCGATGCAGTGTTGGTCACTCCAGACGGACGGGTGCTCTATACGAAGGGACTGGAAGCACCCACAGAGTAAACAAGGGCGCTGAACGGATTGCGGCGCCATCTCCACGGTCGCACAATTCTTGGCGCCAAGAAAAAACCCGGCCGGTGCCGGGTTTTTTCGAGCTCGAACGCTAAGTTGATGTCTTTTTCTTCGCTGCTGCCTTCTTCTTGGCGGCCTTGGGTGCCTTTCCTTCCGCGTGCTCTGCGCTGTCCTCTACCTTGGCTTCCGTCTTGGCCGCCTTCTCTTCCGACGGCGCCTTCGCAGCCTTCTTCTTGATGGACACGCGCTTCTTCGCCGTCTTCTTCTTCGCCGCTTTCCGATCCTGCTCCGTGCCCTCCGTTTCGGCTTGCTCAGGCTGGTCCAGCAGCTGCATCAATGCCATCGGCGCGGCATCGCCAGGACGCGGGTCCATGCGCAGGATACGCGTATACCCACCTGGGCGCTCCTTGAAGCGCGGCCCCAGCTCCTCGAACAGCTTCACTACCACCTCGGCGTCGCGCAATTGCGCGAACGCCCGACGACGGTTCGCGTCGCTGTCGTTCTTGCCCAGAGTGATCAGCGGCTCGACGACGCGGCGTAGCTCCTTGGCCTTGGGCAGCGTCGTGCGAATCGTTTCGTGACGAATCAGCGATGCCGCCATATTGCGGAGCATAGCCCAGCGGTGCGGCGCATTGCGGCTCAACTGCCGCCCGGAGAGTCGGTGACGCATTTTCTCGACTTCTAAATGGTGACTGTGGCTCTCGGCTGTGGGCCAGGGGAGTACGCCGCTTCTTCAGCAACGAACCTCTCTCCCATCAGCCGCTTCATCAGATCAAATCCCGATCGTCGTCGCGCTTGAGGCTCGGCGGCGGCCAGTTGTCGAGACGCATGCCCAGTGTCAGGCCATGGCTCTCGAGCACTTCCTTGATCTCCGTGAGCGATTTCTTGCCCAAGTTCGGAGTGCGCAACAGCTCCACTTCGGTCCGTTGCACGAGGTCGCCGATATAGTGAATGTTCTCCGCTTTGAGGCAATTGGCGCTGCGAACCGTGAGCTCGAGCTCGTCGACCGGACGCAACAAGATCGGATCGAACTGCTGCTCGGCCGCCTTGGTGGCGCTCTCGTCCTGGCCCTGAAGGTCCACGAACACGGAGAGCTGATCCTTCAGGATGGCACCCGCACGGCGAATGGCCTCCTCGGCGTCGATCGTGCCATTCGTCTCGATCTCAATGATGAGCTTGTCGAGGTCCGTGCGCTGCTCCACACGTGCGCTCTCCACCGTGTACGTCACACGGCGGATCGGGCTGAAGGAGGCGTCCAGCAGCAGGCGGCCGATTGGTCGGCTCGGCTCGTCGAAGCTCGCGCGTTGAGCCGCCGGACGATAGCCGCGACCACGCTCGACCTTGAGCAGCATGTTCAGCTCGCCGGCTTTCGTGAGATTCGCGATGACGAGATCGCTGTTGATCACTTCCACGTCGTGATCGACCTGGATGTCGCCGGCGGTCACGGGGCCTGGGCCCTTCTTGTGCAGGCGCAGCTCAGCCTCGTCCCGTGCGTTGAGGCGGATCGCAACCTGCTTGAGGTTCAGCAGGATGTCGACGACGTCTTCCTGCACACCCTCGATGCTCGTGTACTCGTGCAGAACTCCCTCGATCTCCACCTCGGTGATCGCGCAGCCGGGCATCGACGACAGCAACACGCGCCGCAGAGCGTTACCCAGCGTGTGACCGAACCCCCGCTCGAACGGCTCGATCACGACCTTTGCCTGACGCGGGCTGGTCGGCGTGACTTTGACGACGCGCGGCTTCAGGAATTCGCCAACGGATGCCTGCATGGACCATTCACCTGCTTGTGTGCCGTAACGGCTGACGCACTCGACGCGACGAGTGCGACCTCTTCAACCCCAACGCGAACCAGGACCCAACAACTCGAACTGAGCGCTCTACGAGCATTACTTCGAGTACAGCTCCACGACGAGGTTCTCGTTGATGTCCGGAAGAATCTCGTCTCGGTCCGGAAGCTGCTTGAGCACGCCGGAGAACTTCTTCTCGTCGACTTCCACCCAGCTCGGGAATCCGACTTGCGCCTTGATCTGGAGCGCAGCCTGGATGCGCAGCTGCTTCTGCGCCTTCTCACGCACGGCGATGACATCACCCGGCTTGCACTGGAACGAGGGGATGTTCACCGTCTGACCGTTCACCGTGATCGCCTTGTGGCTCACCAGCTGCCGCGCCTCGTTGCGCGTCGCTGCGAACCCCATCCGATACACGACGTTATCCAAACGCGCTTCCAGCATTTGCAGCAGGTTCACACCGGTGGATCCCGGTCGTGAAGCCGCTTTGGTGTAGTAATTGCGGAACTGGCGCTCGAGCACACCATACATGCGACGCAGTTTCTGCTTCTCGCGCAACTGCAGACCATAGTCGGACAGCCGGCTGCGCCGTTCGCCTTTGACGCCTCCCGGCGGGACCTCGAGCTTGCATTTCGCATCGAGCGGCTTGACACCGCTCTTCAAGAACAAGTCCGTGCCTTCCCGGCGTGACAGCTTGCACTTTGGACCTAGATAGCGGGCCATGAAACTTCCTCGAGAACTAGACGCGGCGCTTCTTCGGCGGCCGGCAGCCGTTGTGCGGGATTGGCGTCACATCGGAGATGTGTGTGATCTTCAATCCGCAGGCGTTGAGCGCACGCACGGCCGATTCGCGACCCGGACCAGGTCCCTTGACTCGCACCTCGACCACCTTCACGCCATGCTCCTGGGCCGCCGTCGCAGCCCTTTCAGCCGCGACCTGCGCCGCGAACGGCGTGCTCTTACGTGAGCCGCGGAAACCGCATCCGCCCGCCGTCGCCCACGACAGCGTGTTCCCTTGACGATCGGTGATCGTCACGATCGTGTTGTTGAATGAGGCGTGCACGTGCGCGATCGCATCGGTCACATGCTTCTTGACCTTCTTGCGACCCTTGCCGGCCGCTTGCCCTTTCTGCTCAGCCATGTGTGTCTCTTGTGAAGTGACCCGTGACTAGTGTTCGTGACTAGCAAGAGCGTTTCCGACGACTTGGCAACCTTACTGACTAGCCACCAACCGCGAACTACTAGTCACTTCCTGTTAGCCTTTGCCCGGCGGTGCGTTCATCTTGACAGCCGCCCTACGCGGTCCCTTGCGTGTGCGCGCATTGGTGCGCGTGCGCTGGCCACGGACGGGCAGGCCGCGGCGATGACGGATGCCGCGGTAGCAGCCAAGATCCATCAGCCGCTTGATGTTCATCGAAACCTCGCGGCGCAGATCGCCCTCGACGGTCAGCTTGGCGATCTGGGCGCGCAGCGCTGCGACCTCAGCCTCAGTGAGATCCTTGACGAGCGTGTCCGGCTTGACGCCTGCCGCTGCACACGCCTTCAATGCTTGAGTTCTACCGACGCCATAGATATGGGTGAGTCCCACCCATACGTGCTTGTTCATCGGTATGTTGATCCCGGCGATACGGGCCATTGCGAGCACTCCCCGCGACGAAAAGCGCGGAACTCTATAACAAAAACGTTAGCGACTCAATGCCTTATGGGGTATCGGGCACTGGGCGCTGGCCAGATACTGCGGCCCAGCCCAGAGCCCAGGGCCCACAATCAGCCTTGCCTCTGCTTGTGTCGCGCGTCGCTGCAGATCACATACACGACCCCTCGACGGCGCACGACCTTGCAGTTCTTGCAGATTTTTCTAACAGAAGCACGGACCTTCATAGCTCTCTCCGCGGCGCATGGCGCCGCTCAACCGAGGCTGCAGGCCGTAGGCCCTGGACTGTAGCGAGAAATCAAGCGCACCCGGGCCCGCTCTAGCTACAGGCTACGGCCGACAGCCTCATTCCTAATTCCGCCCTGGGCGGCTGTAGCCGCGCAGGTTCGCCTTCTTCATCAAACCTTCGTATTGATGGGACATCAGGTGTGCCGCCACCTGCGCCTGGAAGTCCATCACGACCACCACGATGATCAGCAGGGATGTCCCGCCAAAATAAAACGGAACATTGAACCTGGAAATCAAAATCTCGGGCAGCAAGCAGACCAGGGTCACATAAAGGGAACCCCACACGGTCAGGCGCGTGAGCACGCGGTCGATGTACTCTCCCGTCTGCTGCCCTGGGCGTATGCCCGGGATGAAAGCCCCCGACTTCTTCAAGTTCTCGGCCGTCTCGCGCGAGTTGAAGACTAGCGCCGTGTAGAAGAAGCAGAAGAAGATGATCAAGCCGCCATACAGCACCATGTGCACCGGCTGACCCGGGGCCAGTGAGGCGGAAAGGCTCTGCAGCCAGCTTCCCCCACCTGCTTGACCGGACCAGCTTGCGATCGTCGCCGGAAAGAGCAACAAGCTCGACGCGAAGATCGGAGGAATAACGCCTGACATGTTCAGCTTGAACGGCAGGTGGGTGCTCTGTCCTGCGAACAGCCTCCGGCCCTGCTGCCGCTTCGCGTAGTTGACCTGGATGCGCCGCTGGGCTCGTTCAACGAACACCACGAACGCGGTCACCACGATCACCATCGCAAACAGGAACAGCGCAAACGCCACGTGGATCTGGCCGGTCCGCACCAGCTCGAGCGTGCCGCCGATTGCCGAGGGCAGGCCCGCCACAATACCTGCAAGGATGATCATCGAAATGCCGTTGCCGAGTCCACGCTCGGTGATCTGCTCGCCGAGCCACATCAAGAACATCGTTCCGGCGATGAGCGTCGTGGTCGCCACGAACACGAATCGCGGCCCCGGATTGATGACCACACCCTGGTTCTGAAACGCAATCGCCGCAGAGGCTCCCTGGATGAGCGCCAACAGCACCGTGCTGTAGCGGGTGTACTGCGTCAGCTTGCGCCGTCCCGACTCGCCCTCCTTCTTGATCGCCGCGAGCTGCGGCACCACCACGGCCATCATCTGGATGATGATCGACGCCGAGATGTAAGGCATGACCCCGAGCGCGAAAATCGACAAGCGCTCGAGCGCACCGCCCGAGAACATGTTGAACATGTTCAGGATCGTGCCTTGCTGTTCCTGGAAGAACTGCGCAAGGGCAACTGGGTCGATGCCCGGCACGGGAATGAACGTGCCGATGCGATAGACAATCAGCGCCCCGATCAAGAAGAACAATCGCTGTCGCAACTCCGCGAAGCGGGTCATCTCGCCGAAGGCGGCGAGCGGTGCTGCAGTGGCAGATTTCGTGGCCACGGGATCCCGATGTCTCTGTCAGGGCAATCAGGCGCTTTCCACCGTGCCGCCTGCCGCTTCGATCGCGGCACGCGCACCCTTCGTCACGTGCACTCCCTTCACCGTCACGGCCCTCGTGACCTCACCCGAAGCCACGATGCGCGCCCGTGCTGCTTGAAGTGGGACCAGATTGGCCGCCTTCAAGGAAGCCAAGTCAATCGTGTCACCCTGCACTTTGGCGAGCTCGGACAAACGCACTTCCGCCACGGTCGGCGCAACAGGCGAGCGAAACCCCCTCTTCGGCAGGCGCCGCTGCAAGGGCATCTGGCCGCCTTCGAAGCCGACCTTGTGATAACCGCCCTTACGCGAGTGCTGCCCTTTCATGCCCCGGCCGCACGTCTTGCCTTGACCCGCCGACAACCCGCGGCCTACGCGGCGGCGGGGCTTCTTGCTGCCAGGTGCAGGAGAAATTGTGTTGAGCCTCATAGCGACAGTCTCTTGGTCGACTGTTGACGGTTAACTGCCGACGGTAAGAGCGGGAGTCATCCAGCTGCCAACCGCCAACTGACGACCGTCAACCCTGTTCTTCCACCTTCAACAAGTGCCTGGAGGAGCGGATCATGCCGCGAATCTCCGGCGTATCGCGCAACACCACGGTGTCGCGAATGCGACGCAGCCCAAGGCCACGCACCGTTGCGCGGTGCTTCGCGATCTGGCCGTTCACGCTCTTCACCAGCGTGACCTTGATCGTCTTTTCTTTGGTCATCTCGGTCGTCCTCACGAACCCGTCGCGGCCTTGGGCAGAATATCTTCGACGCGCTTGCCACGCTTGGCCGCGATCTCCTCGGGCGACTGGATGCTCATGAGCGCCTTCATCGTCGCGCGAACGACATTGATCGGGTTGCGCGAGCCGTGGCTCTTCGCCAGCACGTTGCGCACGCCGGCACACTCCAGCACCGCACGCATGCTGCCGCCGGCGATCAGGCCGGTACCATCGGCAGCGGGCTGCATGTAGACGCGGGTCGCCCCATGACGGCCATGCACGGCGTAATACAACGTATCGTTGTTGAGCGGGATCGTCGTCAGGTTCTTACGTGCAGCTTGCATCGCCTTTTGGATCGCGATCGGCACCTCGCGTGCCTTGCCGTACCCAAAGCCGACCCTGCCGCGGCCGTCACCGACGACCGTCAGCGCGGTGAAACCGAATTGCCGGCCACCCTTGACGACCTTCGCCACGCGATTGACCGCTACGAGCTTTTCAATGAACTCGTCAGCCGCTGCCGTTTTCTCAACTCTGGCCATTGCCTGTTTCCCGTTGTAGGTCGGAACTTGTTCCGACGCTTGGACCGGGCCAAGACCCGATCAATCCAGTCGCTCTGTCAACTCGTCGGGCCCGAACCCGCTCTGCTAGAACTCTAGTCCATGCTCGCGCGCCGCGTCGGCAAGCGCCTTGATCCGCCCATGGTACTTGAACCCGGAGCGGTCGAACGCAACGCGCGTGATGCCTGCGGCCTTCGCCTTCTCGGCGATGGCTTTGCCGACCGCCGCCGCAGCCTCGATGTTGCCCGTGCTCTTCAAGCCGGCACGAATGTCCTTTTGCAGCGTCGAAGCCGCAGCCAGCACTCTCGAGCTCGGGTCGAGAATCTGCGCATAGATGTGCCGCGGCGTACGATGGACCGAGAGGCGCAACGCCTTCAGCTCCCGGATCTTCGCGCGGGTGCGCGCAGCACGTCTCAACCGTTGGGCGTTCTTGTTCATAAGCTAGTGACTCGTGATTCGTGATTAGTGACTCGTACGAAAAAGCTCCTCTTCCGACTCGCGACCCGCGAGTCACGAATCACTTCTTCTTCGCTTCCTTCAGCTCGATCCGCTCGCCTGCGTAGCGCACGCCCTTGCCCTTGTACGGCTCTGGCGGGCGGAACGCACGGATGTCCGCGGCCACTTGCCCGACGCGCTGGCGGTCAGCTCCCTTCACCACGATCTCGGTCTGCGACGGTGTCTCCAGCGTAATGCCCTCCGGCGCGACATAGACGACCGGGTGGGAGAACCCGAGCGTCAAATTGAGATTTCTCCCTTGTGCCTGAGCGCGGTAGCCGACGCCCACCAGCTCGAGCTTACGCTCGTAGCCCTTGCTCACGCCTTCGACCATGTTCGCCAGGTGCGCACGCGTCGTTCCCGCGATCATGTTGGCCTCGCGGCTGTCGCGCACTTTCTCGACCGCGAGCTCGTTGCCGTTCTGGACGACCCGCACATAACGGCTGTCGAGCGTGAACGTCAGCGTGCCTTTTGCGCCCTTGATCGTGACCGAATTGGCATCGATCGTCGCAGTCACGCCTTGCGGCAGCGGTACGGGTTGTTTAGCTACTCGAGACATTTAGGTGTTCCTGAGACTCTAGGCTGTAGGTTCGAAGCTACGGCACAGCCGTCGACTAGGACACGATGCACAAAACTTCGCCGCCGTGGCCAGCCGCGCGGGCCTGACGATCCGTCATCACGCCTTTCGACGTAGAAACGATGGCGATGCCCAAACCGCCGAGCACTGTCGGCAGCTCGTCCTTGCCCTTGTAGACACGCAGCCCGGGCCGGCTGACGCGCTCAAGGCGGTCGATCACCGGGCGGCCCTGGAAGTACTTCAGCTGCACGGTGAGCGTCGTCTTTCCGTCCACCGTCGTCGCAGAGAAGTCTTCGATGTAGCCCTCTTCCTTCAGCACCTTCGCGATCGCCAGCTTCACCTTCGAGGAAGGCACCGTGATCTCGGTCTTACCCGCAGCCTGGCCATTGCGAATGCGGGTCAGGAAGTCGGCAATGGGATCGGTCATGCTCATGTGTTCACTCCAGTGGTTCCCGCCGTTTACCAGCTGGCCTTTCTGAGCCCAGGAATCTCGCCGCGCATCGCCGCTTCACGCAGCTTCGTGCGCCCCAGGCCAAACTTGCGGTAAACGCCGCGAGGCCGTCCCGTGATCTGGCAACGATTGCGCAGCCGGACCTTGCTCGAGTCACGCGGCAGCGCCTGAAGCTGGGCGATTGCCGCTTCGCGCTCTTCCGGAGTCGAGGTCGGCTTGCGGATGATTTCCTTCAAACGCGCACGTTTAGCGGCGTATCGCTGCACCAGCTTCGCACGCTTCAGTTCGCGATTGACCATCGATGTCTTGGCCATAACTTCGCCCTATCGCCTTACGCCGAATCTCGACGCCTACTTGCGGAACGGAAAATTGAACGCTTCGAGCAACGCACGACCGGCCTTGTCGTCCTTCGCCGTCGTCGTGATCGTGATGTCCATGCCCCGAATCGCATCGATCTGATCGTATGCAATCTCCGGGAAGATGATTTGCTCTTTCACGCCGAAGTTGTAATTGCCACGGCCGTCGAACGACCGCGGGCTCAAGCCGCGAAAGTCGCGGATACGCGGCATGGCGATGTTCACGAGCCGATCCAAGAACTCGTACATACGCGCACCACGCAACGTCACCTTGCAGCCGATTGGGAAACCCTGCCGCACCTTGAACCCAGCGACGGACTTGCGCGCACGCGTGATGAGCGGCTTCTGCCCCGTGATCTTCGCCAGGTCGGCTGCGGCATTGTCGATCATCTTCCTGTCCGTGACCGCTTCGCCCACGCCCATGTTGACCGTGATCTTCGTGATCTTCGGCACTTCCATGACGTTCTTGTACCCAAGCTGCTTCTGCAGCTCGGGCACGACCTTTTCGCGGTAGTACTGTGCAAGTCTGGCCATACCTGATTTACCGGCTGCTGGGCTCTGGGCACTGGGCGCTGGCAAACGCGCCGCGTTCACACCGGCGAGAGCGTCCTGCGGTACACCTCACCCCTGTGTGAATGGACCCACGAACCATAAAACCTCTGTTGCGAAACCGTGCGCTCCGTCGCCGCCTCAAGCGTCAACCACTTCGTTGTTCGACTTGAAAAAGCGAACCTTCCGCCCGTCCGCAAGCGTGCGGAAACCAACCCGATCGCCCTTCTGCGTGAACGGGTTCCACAGCATCACGTTCGAGATGTGGAGCGGAGCCTCCTTCTCGATGATGCCGCCCGGGCTGTTCGTGCGCGGATTCGGCTTAGTGTGCCGCTTCTTCATGTTGATGTTCTCGACGATCACTCGGTCGTCGAGCACCTTGATGACAGTGCCGCGGCGGCCCTTGTCCCGGCCCGTGATCACCACGACTTCGTCACCTCTGCGAATCTTTCTCATAACCCTAACCTCGGGCTTGGCCCAGGAGCTTGCGCCGTGAGGTCTGGGCAAGGAAGCCTCTCTTCACCTCACGCACCGAGCCCCGAGCCCTCACAATACTTCCGGTGCCAACGAAATGATCTTCATGAACTGCGCCGTGCGCAGCTCGCGAGTGACCGGCCCAAAGATACGCGTACCGATCGGCTCCAGCTTGTTCGTGAGCAGCACTGCCGCATTGCCGTCGAAGCGGATGAGCGAGCCATCCGGACGTCGCACGCCGAACTTGGTCCGCACGACGACTGCGTCGTAGACCTCTCCCTTCTTCACCTTTCCGCGCGGAGCCGCGTCGCGGACGCTCACCTTGATGACGTCACCGATGTTCGCATAGCGCCGCTTGGACCCGCCGAGCACCTTGATGCACATGAGGCTCTTCGCTCCGCTGTTGTCGGCGGCCTCCAGCATCGTACGCATCTGAATCATGACGTCGCCCCTTCCGCTTCCTGAGTCGTACTGTTCGCGCGGCTGATGATCTTCACGAGCCGCCAGCTCTTGTGCCGCGACAACGGCCGGCACTCCTCGATCATCACAACGTCACCTTCCCGGCATTCGTTGTGCTCATCGTGCGCCAGAAAGTTCGTCGTGCGGCGCTGATACTTGCGGTAACGCGGATGCGGCACGAACCGCTCGACTGCAACACGGATGCTCTTCTGCATCTTGTTGCTGACAACCTTGCCGACGAGCGTCTTCGCCCGCTTCTTCGCAGTGCCTTGCGACTCGAGTTCTTGGTTGCTCATGGTCACTTACCAGTCTGTTGCGCGGCTCGGCGCATCTCTGCCATCACCGTCTTGACGCGCGCGATGTTGCGACGAACCTTCGCAAACTGATCCGGCTTCGGCGGCTGGCCGGTTGCGTTCGCCATCCGGAGATTGAATTGCTCGCGGCGGAGCTCGAGAAGCGTCTTCTGCAGCTCTGCGGGCGACTTTTGTCGCAGCTCTTTCGCCTTCATTGACTAACCTGCCCTGACCTGTCGAACCACGAACTGCGTGTCGACGGACAGCTTGGAAGCGGCCAGCCGAAACGCCTCGCGCGCCACCTCCTCCGTCACGCCCTCCATCTCGAAGAGGATCTTGCCCGGCTTCACCTTGGCGACGTAGTACTCCACGTTGCCCTTACCGCTGCCCATACGCACTTCGAGAGGCTTCTTCGTGACCGGAACGTCCGGAAAGACGCGCACCCAGATCTGTCCGCCACGCTTTACGTAGCGGGTCATCGCACGACGCGCTGCCTCGATCTCGCGCGCGGTCATGCGAGCACGGCTCGTCGCCTTCAAGCCGTAGTCCCCGAACGCGACATAGTTGCCGCTCTGGGCCAACCCGGCATTGCGTCCCTTGAACTGCTTGCGGTACTTGGTGCGCTTCGGTTGCATCATGTCGTTGTCACTCCGGGCTGCTGGGCCCTGGGCGCTGGGCTCGGGCGCTCAACCTGGTCGCTGCTGGATCCCAGCGTCCGGCACCCAGAGCCCGATCGCCTCGCTCAGGCCGTCGCCTCCGCGGGAGCAGGCGCCTGCCCCTCGGCTGACTCTGCCGCCTGCTCCGGTTGATTGAACACCTCGCCCTTGAAGACCCACACCTTCACGCCGATCACGCCATACGTGGTCTTCGCCTCGGCGAATCCATAGTCGATATCCGCGCGGAAGGTATGCAGCGGAATGCGCCCTTCGCGATACCACTCCGTGCGCGCGATCTCGGCACCGTTCAAGCGACCGGAGACGCGCACTTTCACGCCGAGCGCACCACTGCGCATCGTGTTGGTCACCGCGCGCTTCATTGCCCGGCGGAACATCACTCGGCGCTCGAGCTGCTGCGCGATACCTTCGGCAACCAGCTGCGCGTCGAGCTCCGGCTTACGAATCTCAGAGATGTTGATACGCACGTCCGCGATCGGCATGCCTACCATCTCCGCCACCTGCGCGCGGAGCTTTTCGATGTCTTCGCCCTTCTTGCCGATCACGATGCCTGGGCGAGCAGTATGAATCGTGATGTTCACCTTGCGCGCCGCGCGCTCGATGTTGATGCGGCTCACGGACGCCTCGGCAAGCTTCTTCTTCAGAAACTCGCGCACCTGGAAGTCCGTGTACACGTACGACGGAAAATTCTTCGTCGACGCGTACCACTTCGAGGTCCACTCGCGCGTAATGCCGAGGCGAATTCCGATTGGATTGACTTTCTGACCCATAACTACTCGCTACGCTCGTTTGGGCTCGAGGCTTGGCGCACTGGGCTGGCGCATGAACAGGTTCGTTCTCACTCCAGCCTCAAGTCTCCAGTCTCCAGCCTCAGTCGTTCCTGCCGTCCCCCACCGTGATCGAGATGTGGCTATTGCGTTTCAAAATACGGGTACCGCGTCCCTTCGCTCGAGCGCGAAACCGCTTGTACGTCGGCGCCGCGTCCACGGTGATGGTCTCCACCTTCAGCTCGTCGACATCGGCGCTGAAGTTGTTTTCCGCGTTCGCGATCGCCGACTCGAGCACCTTGCGCACGATCCGCGCGCCCTTCTTTGGCGTGAAGCGCAGCACGTTCAACGCCTGCCCGACAGGCTTGCCGCGCACCATGTCGGCAACCAGACGGCACTTTTGCGGCGAAATACGCGCGTACTTCAGTCTTGCAGCAACTCGCATGATCAGGCCCCTATGCCTTCTTGTCGCCAGAGTGCGCCTTGAACGTACGTGTGGGCGCGAACTCACCGAGCTTGTGCCCCACCATGTTCTCGGTGATCAGCACAGGCACGTGCTGACGACCGTTGTGCACTGCGATCGTCAATCCGACCATCTCCGGAACGATCATGGACCGACGCGACCAAGTCTTGATCGGGCGGCGATCGTTCTTCTCCACCGCCAAACGGACTTTCTTCGCAAGATGCGAATCGACGAACGGTCCTTTCTTAATCGAACGAGGCACTGTCTGCTTCCTCTAGGCTGTAGCTCGCGAACATCGGTCGCTCAATCGAAGCGGCGAACCGTTGCCGCGGACGCTAACCCCTCTCTCATCAGTTGCGACGACGAACGATCATGTGCGTCGTGCGCTTGTTGCGACGCGTCTTCATGCCCTTGGTGTTCCAACCCCACGGGCTGACCGGGTGCGGGTTACCCTGTCCCGCTCTGCCCTCACCACCACCGTGCGGGTGGTCGACCGGGTTCATCGCTGCACCACGCACCGTCGGTCGGATACCACGCCACCGCATGGCGCCAGCCTTGCCGTAGCTGCGCAGGTTGTGCTCCTCATTGCTGACTTCGCCGATCGTTGCGCGGCAATCGATGTGCACCTTGCGCATCTCGTTCGAACGCAAACGAATCGTCGCGTAGGCGCCTTCGCGCGCGGCGAGTTGCGCCGAGGTGCCGGCGGCACGCGCGAGCTGACCACCCTTGCCCGGCTTCAGCTCGATGTTGTGGATCGTCGTACCGATCGGAATGTGACGCAGCGGCATGCAGTTACCGGGTTTGATCGGCGCCTCCGGCCCCGACATGATGGTCTCCCCCACCTCGACGCCCTTGGGGGCCAAGATGTACCGGCGCTCTCCGTCCGCGTACAGCACCAGCGCAAGATGCGCGCTGCGGTTCGGATCGTACTCCAGCCGCTCGATCTTGCCCGGCACACCGTCCTTGTTGCGCAAGAAATCGACCAGCCGGTACTTCTGCTTGTGGCCGTTGCCACGATGGCGCACCGTCTGCCGGCCGTAGTGGTTACGCGCCCCTGTCGAATGCTTGGGAGCGACCAGCGTGCGCAGCGGGCCGCCCTTGTGCAGGTGCGCGCGCGAGACCTTGACCTGGAAGCGTCGTCCCGGCGAAGTCGGTTTTGCTTTGATCAGTGCCATGGTGCGCTCCTAGACGCTCAAACTTCCACGCCGGCGAGCGACTCGATCTTCTGACCGGGCGCCAGGCGGACATAAGCCTTCTTGAAACCCTTGCGACGTCCGATCCGCTGACCGAAGCGCTTCGTCTTGCCTTCGACGTTGACGACGTTCACCTCGGCCACCTTCACCTCGAACATCAGCTCTACGGCGGCTTTGATCTCGGGCTTCGTCGCGTCCCGACGCACGCGGAACACAAAATGATCCGCGCTCTCGGAGATACGCGCACTCTTCTCCGACACGTGCGGCGCGAGCAGCACGTTCATCAAGCTCTCTTTACTCATGCGAGCCTTACTCATGCGAGCCTCTCTTCGAGCAGGCGCACCGCGCCGACAGTAGCAAGCACTTTGTCGTGACGGGCAAGACTGACCGGATTCAGCGCACTGACCGGCAGCACGTCTACATATGGCAGATTGCGCGAGGCCAGCGCGAGCTTCTCATCGTAGGCTTCGATGAGCACGAGCACATTCTCGCCCACGCCCAGCTCGGCCAGCTTCTGCACCAACAGCTTCGTCTTCGGCGCCTCGAGCTCGATGCCGTTCACGACGAGCAGCCGCTCCTGGCGCGCGAGCTCCGAGAGCATCGCGCGCAGCGCGCCACGATACATCTTGCGATTGACCTTCTGCGCAAAGCTGCGCGGCTTCGCCGCGAATGCACGTCCACCGCCGACCCAAATCGGGCTGCGGATCGAACCCACGCGTGCGCGGCCAGTGCCCTTCTGACGCCATGGCTTCGCACCGCCGCCACTTACCTCGGCGCGCGTCTTTTGCGCCTTTGTACCGGCACGGCCCGCAGCCAGGTACGCGGTGATGACCTGATGAACGAGCGCTTCGTTGAATTCGCGCGCAAAAGTCGCGTCGGATACCGGAAAGTCCTGCGGCTGCGCGCCCTTGCTGACCAACTTCAAATTCATGGCGGTCTACTTCTACTGTCCTGGGTTACTTCTTGGCCGAAGCCGCCTGCGCCTTCTTCCGCGCACGCGCCGCTGCCTTTAAGGACGGCCGGATGATGACGCGCCCGCCGGGCGCGCCGGGCACTGCACCACGAATCAGTAGAAGATTGCGCTCGGCATCCACGCGCACGATCTGCAAGTTCTGCACCGTGCATCTGCGTACGCCCATGTGCCCAGCCATGCGCTTACCAGGGAAGACGCGACCGGGCGTTTGCCGCTGACCGATCGAACCCGGTGCGCGGTGCGTGAGGGACGCACCATGGGAGGCATTACCGCCGGCGAAATTGTGCCGTTTCATGACACCGGCGAAACCCTTACCGATCGTCGTGCCTGTGACATCGACGATCTGGCCTTCCTGGAACAGATCGACCTTGATCTCGCCACCCATGACGAGATCCTTGCCTTCGTCGCCCTCCAGGCGGAACTCCACGAGCGCCTCCCCTGGAGCGACCTTCGCCTTCGCGTAATGTCCTGCGAGCGGCTTGTTCACGCGCGAGGGTTTACGCTCGCCGACCGCGACCTGAACGGCGCGATAGCCGTCGATTTCCTCTGTACGAATCTGCGTGATTCGATTCGGCAGGGCTTCGATGACCGTCACCGGCACGGATTCGCCCGCCTCGGTGAAAACACGCGTCATACCGGCCTTTCGACCGACCAGACCCAGGGTCTTGGCGCTCATCGCTTGTCCTCTTCTAAAGCGCTGCCACCCGCAACGGGTCGTCAGCGCAATTGTTCAGTCCGCGTCCAGCTACGATTGGCTGAAGCGTCAGGTACGAGATTCTTTGCTCACGACCGGCAGCGGAACATTTGGCCGCTGAATCAGACCGGTCGACCGTACCGAGGAGCGGCCCTCGGACAGGGATCAGGCTTAGGAAGGACCGGAAAGAGAGGCCAACCGGCACCATCGGGTGGCGGTCACGCCGCTCGAGCGGTACCCCGTCAGGGCCAGACCTCGGCGCAAAGAGGCGCGAATTATAGTCAGCTATGGCCACTTTGCAAGCGGCCCGAGCTGACGGGCAACTGGGCACTGGGCCCAGGATGCAAGTCAGCGCCCAGTGCTCAGTGCCCTCGACACGTTTAATTCAGCTTGATCTGCACATCGACGCCCGCAGGAAGCTCGAGCTTCATGAGGGCATCCACCGTCTTGTCGGTGGGATTGAGAATGTCCATCAGACGCTTGTGCGTCCGAATCTCGTACTGATCGCGCGCGTCCTTGTCGACATGCGGCGAAATCAGCACGGTGAAACGCTCGATCTTCGTCGGCAGCGGAACTGGACCGCGTACCGTGGCACCCGTACGTTTCGCCGTCTCGACGATTTCGCGCGCTGAATTATCGATCAAGCGGTGATCGAAGGCCTTCAGGCGTATGCGAATGTTCTGGTTCGTTGCCATAGTCAGCTCTCGGTTGACAGTTGAGTGTTGACCGTACGTGCTCGCAGACGTTGCGCTCGCCAGCCGTCAAACTGACAACTGTCTACCTTTGGTTACTGCAGGATCTTCGTCACCACGCCCGCGCCGACTGTGCGGCCGCCCTCGCGGATCGCAAAGCGCAAGCCCTCTTCCATCGCAATCGGGCTGATCAGCTCCACCGTCATCTTCACATTGTCGCCAGGCATCACCATCTCAACGCCCGCCGGCAAATCCACCGCACCCGTCACGTCCGTCGTGCGGAAGTAAAACTGAGGACGATACCCCTTGAAGAACGGCGTGTGACGTCCACCCTCCTCCTTCGTCAGCACGTACACCTCACACTCAAACTTCGTGTGCGGCGTGATCGTGCCAGGCTTCGCCAACACCTGACCACGCTCCACTTCCTCGCGCTTCGTACCTCGCAGCAGCACACCCACGTTGTCGCCCGCTCGCCCCTCATCCAGAAGCTTGCGGAACATCTCCACACCCGTGCAGGTCGTCTTCTGCGTCTCCCGAAGACCAACAATCTCAACCTCGTCGTTCACCTTGATGACACCGCGCTCCACACGCCCCGTCACCACCGTGCCACGACCAGAAATCGAGAACACGTCCTCAACAGGCATCAAGAACGGCTTGTCAACCTCGCGCTGCGGCACCGGAATGTACCGGTCCATCTCCTCAACCAGCTTCAAAATCGCCGGAACTCCAATCTCCGACTGATCCCCCTCCAGCGCCTTCAACGCACTGCCCTTCACAATCGGCGTCGTGTCACCAGGGAAGTCGTACTTCGACAGAAGCTCCCGAACCTCCATCTCCACCAGCTCGAGAAGCTCCGGATCGTCCACCATGTCCGCCTTGTTCAAAAACACCACGATGTACGGCACGCCCACCTGACGCGCCAACAAAATATGCTCGCGCGTCTGCGGCATCGGACCATCCGCCGCCGATACCACCAAAATCGCACCGTCCATCTGCGCCGCACCCGTGATCATGTTCTTCACATAGTCCGCATGCCCCGGACAGTCCACGTGCGCGTAGTGACGGTTCTCACTCTGGTACTCTACGTGCGACGTCGCAATCGTGATCCCTCGCGCCTTCTCCTCAGGCGCCTTGTCAATCTGATCGTACGCACGAAACTCACCGCCAAACTTCTCCGCCAGCACCTTCGTCAGCGCCGCCGTCAACGTCGTCTTACCATGGTCAACGTGACCAATCGTGCCTACGTTCACATGCGGCTTCGTGCGTTCAAACTTCTCTTTGGCCACAGCGGCGTCCTCTCAATTTTCAAACAGCGAACAGCGGACGATGCAGTTCGAATCTTTATGCAATTAGTGATCAGCTCAACATCTGACGCTCGGCGGCACGCGCTCGGCCACGACGCCAGTCGTGGCGACCCGCGCTCCGCCGCTTACCCTTTCTTGGTGATCGTCGCGGCGACGTTTGCCGGCACCTCCATGTACTTCGCGAATTCCATCGTGTAAGTCGCGCGCCCCTGGCTCATCGAACGCATGGCGGTCGAGTACTGGAACATCTCCGCCAGGGGCACCTCGGCCGTCACGACCTTGCCCGCGACAGAGTCTTCCATGCCGATGATCTGACCGCGACGTCGGTTCAAGTCGCCGACGATGTCGCCGTAGTATTCCTCCGGCGTCACCACCTCCACTTTCATGATCGGCTCGAGGAGGACGGGCTGCGCCTTGGCCATGGCCTCCTTGAAGGCCATCGAGCCAGCGATTTTGAACGCCATCTCACTCGAGTCGACGTCATGATACGAACCGTCGAACAGCGTCACCTTGAAATCGACGACCGGATAGCCAGCGAGCACGCCGCTCTCCGCCGCCTCCCGGATGCCCTTGTCGACTGCCGGGATATATTCCTTGGGGATGACACCACCGACGATCGCGTTGACGAATTCGTACCCCTTGCCGGGCTCTTGCGGCTCGAGCCGGATCCACACGTGACCGTACTGACCGCGACCGCCCGTCTGTCGAACGAACTTGCCCTCTTGCTCGACCACCGCGCGAATCGTCTCGCGGTACGCGACCTGGGGCTTGCCGACATTCGCCTCGACCTTGAATTCGCGCTTCAAGCGGTCGACGATGATCTCCAGATGCAGCTCGCCCATGCCGGAAATGATCGTCTGGCCGGATTCCGGGTCCGTCGACATACGGAACGACGGATCCTCCTTGGCCAGACGCTGCAGGGCCATGCCCATCTTCTCCTGGTCCGCCTTGGTCTTCGGCTCCACCGCGACCGAGATCACCGGCTCCGGAAAATCCATCTTCTCCAGCTGGATGATGTTCTCCGGATCGCACAACGTATCGCCCGTCACGACGTCCTTCAGACCCACCGCCGCCGCGATATCACCCGCGCGCACTTCCTTGATCTCGTTACGCTCGCTGGCGTGAATCTGCAGCAGGCGCCCGATACGCTCCTTCTTGTCCTTTCCGGCGTTCGCCACGACGTCACCCGAGTTGAGCACGCCGGAGTACACCCGGAAAAAGGTCAGGTTGCCGACGAACGGGTCGTTCAGGATCTTGAACGCCAACGCCGAGAAAGGCTCATCGTCGCTCGCCTTGCGCGTTACCTCTGCGCCGTCCAGCGTGGTGCCTCGCACAGGTGGCATATCCACCGGCGAGGGCATGTACTCGATGATCGCATCCAGCAACGCCTGCACGCCCTTGTTCTTGAAGGCCGAGCCGCACAGACACAGGACGATCTCGTTGCGAATCGAGCGTTCGCGTAGGCCGCGTTTGATCTCCGCTTCGGTCAGCTCTTCGCCCTCGAGATACTTGTTCATCAGTTCTTCGTTGGCCTCGGCCGCGGCCTCGACGACCTTGGCGCGCCACTCCTCACATTGCTCGCGCAGCTCATCGCGAACGTCGCGATACTCGAAACGGGTACCCTGCGTGGCCGGATCCCACCAGATCTCCTTCATGCGCACGAGGTCGACCACACCTTCGAACGTATCCTCAGCACCGATCGGCAGCTGGATCGGAACCGGCACGCCGCGCAGGCGGGTCTTGATCTGGTCGATGCAGCGGAAGAAGTTGGCGCCCGCACGATCCATCTTGTTGACGAACGCGAGGCGCGGCACGTTGTACTTGTTCATCTGCCGCCAGACCGTTTCGGACTGCGGCTGAACGCCAGCGACGGCACAGAAGACGGCCACAGCAGAGTCGAGCACTCGCAGGCTGCGCTCCACTTCGATCGTGAAGTCCACGTGACCCGGCGTGTCGATGATGTTGATGCGGTGCTGCGGAAACTTGCCTTCCATGCCTCTCCAGAAGCAAGTCGTCGCCGCGGACATGATCGTGATGCCCCGCTCTTGCTCCTGTTCCATGAAGTCCATCACCGCCGAGCCTTCGTGTGTCTCGCCCAGCTTGTGCGACACACCTGTGTAGAACAGGATACGCTCGGTGGTCGTCGTCTTACCGGCGTCAATGTGCGCAGAGATACCGATGTTTCGGTAGCGCTCGATTGGGGTCGTACGGGGCATGCGTTCTCTCGTTTACCGAAGGTCGCGGCCTCAACACGGCCGCCACCATTGATTGTTACCAGCGATAATGCGCGAATGCCTTGTTTGCCTCGGCCATGCGGTGCGTGTCTTCACGCTTGCGTACGGCCGCGCCGCGATTCTCGGCAGCATCGAGCAACTCAGCTGCGAGACGGTGCGCCATTGATTTTTCCGATCGCGCCCGCGCAGCCTCGATGACCCAACGCATCGCGAGCGTTTGACGGCGGGCGGCACGCACCTCGACCGGGACCTGATAGGTCGCACCACCCACTCGGCGGCTCTTGACCTCCACGCTCGGCTTGACGTTGTCGAGCGCAGCGGACAGCAGCTCGATCGCCTGCTCCGGTGTCTTGCCGGTTTTCTCCGCAATACGATCGACCGCACCGTAGACGATCTTTTCGGCAAGGGATTTCTTGCCGCGTTCCATGACCATGTTGACGAACTTCGCCAACAGTAGGCTGTTGAAACGTGGATCCGGAAGGATCGTGCGAATCGGGGCCGCTGCTCTACGAGACATTTGGGTATACCGTCATTCGTGATTCGTGATCCGCGACCGAGAAGACAGGGCTCGCGGTCCGCTTGCGAGCCACCACTCCCGAGTCACGAGTCACTTACTTCTTGGGCCGTTTGGTGCCGTACTTGGATCGACCTTGCTTACGATCAGCAACGCCCGCACAGTCGAGCGTGCCGCGCACCGTGTGATAGCGCACACCGGGCAGATCCTTCACACGCCCACCGCGGATCAGCACAACCGAGTGCTCCTGCAGGTTGTGCCCCTCGCCACCAATGTAGCTGATGACCTCGAAGCCGTTCGTCAGCCGCACTTTTGCGACCTTGCGCAGCGCCGAGTTCGGCTTCTTCGGCGTCGTCGTGTACACGCGCGTGCACACCCCCCGCTTCTGCGGGCACCCTTCAAGGGCCGGGACTTTCGTCTTGTACTTCGGCGGAGTCCGCGGTTTGCGAACGAGCTGACTGATAGTGGCCATAAACGGTTGATCCTTGCAGAAACACTAGGCCGCCAGGGACGGCGGCCTAGTGAGGAAATCGCAGAACGGCGGGCGAGTACGTTCGGGCGCCGGCCGATCAAAGGCGCGCGATTTTAGGAATCGCTTTCGACGGTGTCAACCGCGCTCCTTGCCGCCGATGTGACGACATGCGGTCGACGCCACCGTCGACAGCCGAGGGATGGAGCTCCGACTGCCGACGGTGAGCGACAGCCTGCTACTCCGCCGAGGCACCCGCCTCGTCGGATACGGACTCTTCGCCCTCGACTACACCGCCGCCCACGTCCATGAAGCCGCGACCGCTGCCTGCGGCCATTCGCTTGCGCCGCCGCGCGTGGAAGAACGAACCGGTGCCGGCCGGGATCAGCCGGCCGACGATCACGTTCTCCTTGAGGCCGCGCAGATCGTCCTTCAAACCTCGCACCGCCGCTTCCGTGAGCACACGAGTGGTCTCTTGGAAGGAAGCCGCCGAGATGAAGGACTCAGTCGCCAACGAGGCCTTCGTGATGCCGAGCAGCACAGGCTCGAAGATGGCACCCTCCTTGCCCTGCTCTCGCATGCGCTCATTGATCTCCAGAACACGTGCCCTGTCGATCTGCTCGCCGCGCAGCAGCCCGGTGTCGCCCGGGTGAACGATCTCGACCTTGCGCAGCATCTGGCGAATGATCACCTCGATGTGCTTGTCATTGATCTTCACACCCTGCAGGCGGTAGACGTCCTGGATCTCGCGCACGAGATAGTTCGCAAGTGCCTCCACGCCCTGCAAGCGCAGGATATCGTGCGGGTTCGGCTCGCCGTCTGCGATCACCTCGCCGCGCTCGATCTGCTCGCCCTCGAAGACGTTCAGATGACGCCACTTCGGGATCAACTCCTCGTATTTCTGGCCGTTCTCGTCGGTGATGATCAGACGACGCTTGCCCTTCGTCTCCTTGCCGAAGCTGACCGTGCCCGAGTGCTCCGCGAGGATCGCGGAATCCTTCGGCTTACGGGCTTCGAACAGATCCGCCACACGCGGCAGACCGCCGGTGATGTCGCGGGTCTTCGAGGATTCCTGCGGAATTCGCGCGATGACGTCTCCCACGGACACTTTCGCGCCGTCCTCCAGGCTCACGATCGCGCCCGGCGGCAACGCGTAGACGGCCGGAATGTCGGTATTCGCGAACGTGACTTCCTTGCCCTTTTCGTTGACGAGGCGAACGACCGGACGCAGGTCCTTGCCGCCCGAGCCACGCAGCTTCGGATCGATCACCACGATGCTCGACAGGCCCGTGATCTCATCGACCTGGCTCTGTACGGTCAGACCCTCAATGAAGTCCTGGAACTTGATGAACCCAGCCACCTCCGTCACGACGGGGTGCGTGTGCGGATCCCACGTGGCCAGAACCTGACCGGGCTCGACCGGATCGCCATCCTTGACATTGAGGACCGCACCGTACGGGATCTTGTAGCGCTCGCGCTCGCGGCCGTACTCGTCGATGATGCCGAGCTCGCCGGAACGAGACACTGCCACCCAGTATCCCTTCTCGTGGTGCACTGTCTTCAAGTTGTGTAGGCGGGTAGAGCCGCGCGTCTTCGATTCGACGGAGTTCGCGGCAGCAGCTCGCGAAGCGGCGCCACCGATGTGGAATGTGCGCATCGTGAGCTGTGTGCCAGGCTCGCCGATCGACTGCGCCGCAATGACACCAACCGCCTCGCCCAAATTGACGCGGTGACCGCGTGCGAGGTCACGCCCATAGCACTGTGCGCACACGCCGTAGCGGGTCTCACAGGTGATGGGCGAGCGGACCTTCACCTGGTCCACACCTTCCTGCTCGAGGAGCCTGACGAGCTTCTCATCGAGCAGAGTGCCGGCCGGGATCACGACCCCATCGCCCGACGGGCGCAGCACGTCTTGCGCGGTCACACGGCCGAGCACGCGCTCGGCCAGACCCTCGACGACGTCGCCGCCTTCCACGATCGGCGTAATCGTCAGGCCGTTGCTCGTGCCGCAATCCTCCTCGGTCACGACGAGGTCCTGCGCGACGTCGACCAGACGACGAGTGAGGTAACCGGAGTTCGCCGTCTTGAGCGCCGTATCGGCCAGGCCCTTGCGAGCACCGTGCGTCGAGATGAAGTACTGCATCGCGTTCAGGCCTTCGCGGAAGTTCGCCGTGATCGGCGTCTCGATGATCGAGCCGTCCGGCTTGGCCATGAGACCGCGCATGCCAGCGAGCTGACGGATCTGCGCAGCGCTACCGCGCGCGCCCGAGTCGGCCATCATGAAGATGGAGTTGAACGACTTCTGGACGACCTTGTTGCCGTTCGCATCGATCACCTCCTCGGTGCCGAGCTTCTCCATCATCGCTTTGGCCACCTGGTCGTTGGTGCGCGACCAGATGTCCACGACCTTGTTGTAGCGCTCGCCGTTCGTGACCAGACCCGAAGCGTATTGCTCCTGAATCTCCTTCACCTCACGCTCCGCGTTGGCGAGGATCTTGCTCTTCTGCGGCGGCACGACCATATCGTCGACGCCGATCGAGATGCCGGCCCGGGTGGCGTAATGGAAGCCGGTGTACATGAGCTGGTCGGCGAAGACCACCGTCTCCTTCAGCCCAACGGTGCGGTAGCACACGTTGATCAGGTTGGAGATCGCCTTCTTGGTCATGTCGCGGTTCACGAGATCGAACGAGAGACCGCGCGGTAAGAGCTCCGACAGCAGCGCACGTCCAACCGTCGTGTCCACCATGCGCGTCTTGGCCTCGAGCTCACCGTTCTCGTGGCGCACGTATTCGGTGACCCGCACCTTTACTTTTGCTTGTAGATCGACGACTCGGTTCTCGAACGCGCGGTGCACCTCCTGCACGTCGGCGAAGATCATGCCCTCGCCCTTCGCGTTGATGCGCTCGCGAGTCATGTAGTACAGACCGAGCACCACGTCCTGCGACGGGACGATGATCGGATCGCCATTCGCCGGCGACAGGATATTGTTCGACGACAACATCAGGGCGCGCGCCTCAAGCTGCGCCTCGAGCGAGAGCGGCACGTGCACCGCCATCTGGTCACCGTCGAAGTCAGCATTGAACGCCGTGCAGACGAGCGGATGCAACTGAATGGCCTTACCCTCGATCAGCACCGGCTCGAACGCCTGGATACCGAGACGGTGCAGCGTGGGTGCGCGGTTCAGGAGCACCGGGTGCTCGCGAATGACCTCCTCAAGGATGTCCCACACTTCCGGCCCTTCGCGCTCGACCATGCGCTTCGCTGCCTTGATCGTGGGCGCTTCGCCGCGCATCTGCAGCTTCGAGAAGATGAACGGCTTGAAGAGCTCGAGTGCCATCTTCTTCGGCAAGCCGCATTGATGCAGGCGTAGCGTCGGGCCGACCACGATGACGGAACGCCCCGAGTAGTCGACGCGCTTGCCAAGCAAGTTCTGACGGAAGCGACCCTGCTTGCCCTTGATCATGTCGGCCAAGGACTTGAGCGGGCGCTTGTTCGTGCCCGTGATGGCGCGACCGCGACGACCGTTGTCGAGCAACGCATCGACCGCCTCTTGCAGCATGCGCTTCTCGTTGCGGACGATGATGTCCGGCGCGTTGAGCTCGAGCAGGCGACGCAAACGGTTGTTGCGGTTGATGACGCGACGATAGAGGTCGTTGAGGTCCGACGTCGCGAAGCGACCGCCATCGAGCGGCACGAGCGGCCGCAAGTCCGGCGGCAGCACGGGCAATACGGTCAGCACCATCCACTCCGGTCTATTGCCGGACTCGATGAACGATTCGAGCAGCTTCAGGCGCTTCGCCAAGCGCTTGATCTTCGTCTCTGAAGTCGTGCTCGCCATCTCTTCGCGCACGCGCTGCGCCTCGGCCTGCAGGTCGAGTGACTTGAGGAGCTCGTACACGGCCTCGGCACCCATCCGTGCATCGAACTCGTCGCCGTGCTGCTCGATCGCCTCGAGATACATCTCGTCGGTGAGCAACTGTCCCCTCTGCAGCTGCGTCATGCCCGGATCGATGACCACGAACGCCTCGAAATAGAGCACTCGCTCGATCTCGCGCAGCGTCATGTCCAGCATCAGGCCGATGCGCGACGGCAGCGACTTCAGGAACCAAATGTGCGCAACCGGGCTCGCCAGCTCGATGTGGCCCATGCGCTCGCGGCGTACCTTCGACTGGGTGACCTCGACACCGCACTTCTCGCAAACGACGCCGCGATGCTTCAAGCGCTTGTACTTGCCACACAAGCACTCGTAATCCTTCACTGGGCCGAAGATCTTTGCGCAGAACAAACCATCGCGTTCGGGTTTGAACGTGCGGTAGTTGATGGTCTCCGGCTTCTTGACTTCACCGTACGACCACGACCGGATCATCTCCGGCGAGGCAAGCCCGATCCGAATCGAGTCGAAGTTCTCGACCGGCGTCTGTTGCTTGAACAACTTGAGTAGGTCTTTCATTTCACTACCTGCTTTGGGGAAGCGATCACCGCTTGGTCGTCCGGCGCAAATTTAGAAACGCCAAAGCGTTCCGAACCTCGCCGCGCTCCCAACCATTCGCCCCGTCTCCTGAAATACAAACCGTCGTCCACCACTGCTCGGCATGCGAGCCGTTACTTCTCGCTCTCCTGCTCCAACTCGATGTTGATGCCGAGCGCGCGGATCTCCTTCACGAGCACGTTGAAGGATTCGGGCATACCGGCCTTCATCTCGTGGTTGCCGTCGACGATCGCCTTGTACATCTGCGTACGTCCGGTGACGTCGTCCGACTTGACGGTCAGCATCTCCTGCAGCGTGTAAGCGGCGCCATAGGCCTCGAGCGCCCAAACCTCCATCTCACCGAAGCGCTGTCCGCCGAATTGCGCCTTACCGCCCAGCGGCTGCTGCGTGACCAGCGAGTACGGACCGGTCGAGCGCGCATGCATCTTGTCATCGACAAGGTGGTTCAGCTTCAGCATGTACATGTAGCCGACCGTCACCTCGCGATCGAAGCGTTCACCAGTACGTCCGTCATACAGCACCGTCTGGCCGCTGAGAGGCAACCCCGCCAGGGCGAGCATGTGCTTGATCTCCTCTTCCGTGGCACCGTCGAAAACCGGCGTGGCCATGGGCACTCCGTTACGAAGGTTCTCCGCCAGCGTGATGATCTCGTCGTCCGTGAGCGACGCGAGGTCGGCTTTTTGCCCGCCCGTCTTGTTGTAGATCTCATCCAGGAAGGCACGAATCTCGGCCGCGCTACGCGCCTCATCCAGCATCTTCCCGATCTTCAAGCCAAGCCCCTTGGCTGCCCAGCCCAGGTGTGTCTCGAGAATCTGGCCAATATTCATGCGCGATGGCACGCCCAGCGGATTGAGCACGATGTCGACCGGCGTACCGTCTTCGAGGTACGGCATGTCCTCAATGGGAACGATCGTCGAGACCACGCCCTTGTTCCCGTGGCGGCCTGCCATCTTGTCGCCCGGCTGGATGCGCCGTTTCACGGCGAGGTACACCTTCACCATCTTGAGCACACCCGGGGCGAGGTCATCGCCTGCGGTGATCTTCGCCCGCTTCTCTTCGAAGCGCTTCTCGAACTCATTGCGGAGCGTCTTCAAACGCTCGGCTGCCCGCTCGATCGCGGCATTGTGCTCTTCGTCCTGCAGGCGTATCTCAAGCCATTGCTCGCGCGGGAGCTCCGACAGATACGTCTCGTCCACAAGCGTGCCGGCCCGCAGCTTCTTCGGGCCTGCCGCTGCCGGCTTGCCGAGCAGCACTGCACGGACGCGTTCGAACAAGTCGTCCTCGAGGATACGGCGCTGATCGTCGAGGTCCTTGCGGACCCTTTCGAGCTCGGCCTTCTCGATCGCCTTTGCACGCGAGTCCTTCTCGACGCCGTCGCGCGTGAACACGCGCACGTCGATGACCGTGCCGTCCATTCCCGGCGGCACACGCAGCGAGGTGTCCTTCACGTCGGATGCCTTCTCGCCGAAAATCGCGCGCAGCAGCTTCTCTTCCGGCGTGAGCTGTGTCTCACCCTTCGGCGTGACTTTGCCGACCAGGATGTCGCCCGCCTTCACCTCGGCGCCGATGAACGCGATACCCGCTTCATCCAGCTTCGCCAGCGCTGCTTCGCCGACGTTGGGAATGTCGGCCGTGATCTCCTCCGGTCCCAGCTTCGTATCGCGCGCCACGCACGTCAGCTCCTCGATGTGGATCGTCGTGAAACGATCCTCATGGACGACGCGCTCGGAAATGAGGATTGAATCCTCGAAGTTGTAGCCGTTCCACGGCATGAACGCGACGAGCAAGTTCTGCCCCAGCGCAAGCTCGCCCAGGTGCGTGGAGGGACCGTCTGCCAGCACGTCCCCGCGCGCGATCACGTCACCCGCCTTCACGAGCGGACGCTGGTTGATGCAGGTGTTCTGGTTCGAGCGCGTGTACTTCGTGAGCGTGTAAATGTCGACGCCCGGCTCGCCGGCCGTCGTCTCGTCGTCGTTCACGCGCACCACGATGCGTGATGCGTCGACCGAATCCACAACACCACCACGGCGCGCGATCACGGTCACGCCGGAATCGATCGCCACCGTGCGCTCCATTCCCGTGCCCACGAGCGGCGGTTCGGCACGCAAGGTCGGGACAGCCTGCCGCTGCATGTTGGAGCCCATCAACGCGCGGTTGGCATCGTCGTGCTCCAGGAACGGAATGAGCGACGCCGCCACCGACACGATCTGCTTGGGCGACACGTCCATGTACTGGATCCGATCCGGCGTCGAAAGCATGAACTCGTTCTGATGGCGACAGGAAACCAGCTCGTCGACGAAGCGACCCTCCTCGTCGAGGGCAGCATTCGCTTGCGCGATGACGTACTGGCCTTCTTCGATGGCCGACAGATACTCGATCTCGTCGGTCACCTTCCCGTCGACCACCTTACGATACGGTGTCTCGAGGAAACCGTACTCGTTCGTACGCGCATACACCGCCAGGGAGTTGATGAGACCGATATTCGGTCCTTCCGGCGTTTCGATCGGGCATACGCGACCGTAGTGAGTCGGATGCACGTCGCGCACCTCGAAACCTGCCCGCTCGCGTGTCAGGCCGCCGGGTCCGAGCGCAGACACGCGCCGCTTGTGCGTCACTTCCGAGAGCGGATTGTTCTGATCCATGAACTGCGACAGCTGCGAGGAGCCGAAGAACTCCTTGACGGCCGCGGCAACCGGCTTCGCGTTGATCATCTCCTGCGGCATCAGGCCTTCCGACTCGGCCAACGTCAGGCGTTCCTTCACCGCACGCTCCACGCGCACGAGGCCGACACGGAACGCGTTCTCAGCCATCTCGCCCACTGAGCGCACACGACGGTTACCGAGGTGATCGATGTCGTCGACCTGGCCGTTGCCGTTACGGATCTCGCAAAGCTCGTGGATGACGGCAATGATGTCCGACGTCTCGCCGAGCTGCTCAACCAAGCTCTTCGAGAACTCGTCCGTACGCTTCGAGAAGTACGAATAGTCGTACAGGATGCCGGGACCGGTGACCTCGTCACGGTGCACGCGACGATTGAACTTCATGCGGCCCACCGGCGAGAGATCGTAGCGTTCCGGATTGAAGAACAGGTTGTAGAACAGGTTCTCGGCGGCATCCTTCGTCGGCGGTTCGCCTGGACGCATCATGCGATAGATCTCGACCAACGCCTCCAAGCGCGTGCGCGTCGGATCGATGCGCAACGTCTCCGAGATGTACGGACCGCGGTCCAAGTCGTTCACGTAGAGCACGCGAATCTGATCGATTCCCGCTTCGATCAGCTTGTCCACGATCGGGATGGTCAGGATGTCGTTCGCCTTGGCGAGAATCTCGCCGGTCTCGGCGTTGAAGACATCGTGCGCCAACACCTTGCCGACCAAGTAGTCCTTCGGCACGTGCAGACGCGTGACATTGCGCTGCTCGAGCATGCGCACGTGACGAGCGGTGACGCGCCGTCCTTCCTCGACGATCACCTCATCGCCAACCTTGATCGTGAACGTCGCCGTTTCCCCGCGCAGACGTTGCGGGATCAAGTCGAGCTCGATCTTCTCCGGCGAGAGATGGAAGGTGTTCGTCTCGAAGAACATGGCGAGCATCTGCTCCTCGGTATAACCGAGCGCGCGCAGGATGATCGTCACCGGCAGCTTGCGCCGACGATCGATACGCGCGAACACGCAGTCCTTCGGGTCGAACTCGAAGTCGAGCCACGAGCCCCGATACGGAATGATGCGAGCGGAGAAGAGGAGCTTGCCGGAGCTGTGCGTCTTGCCGCGGTCGTGATCGAAAAACACACCGGGGCTGCGATGCAGCTGGGACACGATGACACGCTCGGTACCGTTCACGATGAACGTACCGTTGTCGGTCATCAAAGGCATCTCACCGAGATAGACCTCCTGCTCGCGGATGTCCTTGATGGTCTTCTTCTGTGGCGTGGACGTCTCCTTGTCGTACACGACCAGACGCACTTTCACCCGCAGCGGCGCAGCGTATGTGAGACCCCGCAGCTGGCATTCCTTGACGTCGAACGGGGGCTCGCCGAGTCGATAGCTCACATACTCGAGAACCGCGTTCCCCGAGTAGCTCGTGATTGGAAACACACTCTTGAACGCGGCGTGCAGGCCCACGTCCTCGCGGCGATCCGGGTGGACGTCGGCTTGCAGGAACTGGCGGTACGAATCCTTCTGGATCGCGAGCAGATAGGGCACCTCGAGGATGCTCCGCTGCTTGCCGAAGTCTTTACGGATGCGCTTTTTCTCGGTGAACGAATACGCCATCTGGGTCACCTATCTATTCGGGCCGCCGGGGATTCGAGGCAGCGACGAAAACCGGGAAGCAGATCGACATCGAACGCTGCCCTTCTGGACACGAACCTAAACGAAACGCGAAACGCCGAAAGCGACTGCGGAAATCCTCCCGCAGCCGCCTCAGATCCTTGCATGCTCCGACCGCGCTTCCCTGCACGGTCACCTGAGCGGGCGAGGACAGCTCAAGCGTCCTCGCGAGATCCATCCGCTCGAACCCTCACTTGATCTCCGCGACGGCGCCTGCTTCTTCCAGCTTCTTCTTGATCGACTCGGCCTCCTCCTTGGAAACACCTTCCTTGACCGTCGACGGCACGCCCTCGACGAGGTCCTTCGCCTCCTTCAAGCCAAGACCGGTGATCTCACGGATGACCTTGATGACGCCGACCTTGTTCGAACCAAAGCTGGTCATCGTCACGGTGAATTCCGTCTTCTCCTCCGCCGCAGGGGCAGCAGCTGCGCCAGCTGCAGCGACGCCCGGCGCTGCGATCGCCACAGGGGCCGCGGCCGTCACGCCGAACTTCTCTTCCATCATCTTGACGAGATCCACGATCTCCAACACGGTCATGTTGCCGATCGCTTCGAGGATCTCTTCTTTCGTTGCAGCCATTGTCGTCACTCCAACCTTGTTACCTAACTTCAGAATCTCAAGCTTCGTAAGTCGAACTTCTGTCCGACATCGCCGGCCGTCAGCCAGCCTTCTGGTCTTTCACTGCAGCGATCGTGCGCACCAACTTCGCGTGTGGCTCCGCAACCGTGCGTACGAACTTGCTGATCGGCGCCATAAGCACACCAGCCAGTTGGCTGAGCGCCTCCATACGCGTCGGCAAGCTCGCAATCTTGTCGATTTCCTTCGCAGGCAAAGCCGTGCCGCCGAGGGATACCACCTTCGGCACCAGCTTTTCGTGCTCCCTCGCGAAGTCCCTGACGAGACGCGCAGCGGCACCCGGATCATCCTTCGAGAAGGCAAGAAGCAGCGGCCCCTTAAGGCTGTCGCGCACGCACTCGAACTGAGTGCCCTCGATCGCCCGACGAGCCAGCGTGTTCTTCACCACTCGCAGATAGACACCCGAGCTGCGAGCCTTCGAACGCAGACTCGTCATCTGCGTCACCGTCAGCCCGCGATACTCTGCAGCGACGACCGACTGCGCGTTCGTGGCGACCGAATTGATCTCCGCGACCAGCGCCTTCTTGTCATCGAGTCTGAGCGCCATGAATTCCTCCTGGCGTGAAGAGCCAAAACATACGGACACGCATCCTGCATGCCCTCCTAAGGCTGTAGGCTTCTGAACCATCGGCCGCCGCGACCGGAACACTTTCCGGTCGTCGCCCGTGGCCCGACACCCGAGCCCTCTTTGACGGCGCCCTTCAGCCGGATCCCATGTGCGGACGATGCCGCTCTTGAGCTCCGATTCGGGTAACACCATCTGCGCAGGCATTGCATTAAGGCCGTCGGCTACAGGCCGTAGGGGTAGGCAAAGCAACGATCCATGCTCTGCGCACCTACTGCCGCCACCTTTGGCCGCCTGCGGTCTTCGATGATGGTCGGTAGTGAGTCGTTACCGACTCTCGACCGGCCCCACATCAATCTGATCCTGGCTGGAGACCGGCGACTGGAGACCGAAGCGAAGAAGAATAGGGTCTCCTCTGCTCCAGCCTCCGTCTCCGGCCGCCAGCCTACGCTCGCGCTTACAGCGCGAGCGACGCAATCTCCACCGGTATGCCCGGACCCATCGTGGAAGACACGGTGATCTTCCTGAGATAAACACCCTTGGCGGTGGCGGGCTTTGCCTTCTGCAAATCCTGCAGCAAGGCAATCAGGTTCTCCTTGAGCTGCGAAATCTCGAAGTCCGCCTTGCCGATCGTGCAGTGCACGACACCGCCTTTGTCAGAGCGATAGCGCACCTGACCAGCCTTTGCATTTCGAACCGCACTCACAACATCGGGCGTGACGGTTCCGACCTTCGGGTTGGGCATCAACCCGCGCGGCCCCAGAATTTGTCCCAGCTGACCGACGACACGCATCGCGTCCGGGCTGGCGATCACGACGTCAAAGTTCAGCTCACCGGCTTTCACCTTTTCCGCCAAATCCTCGAGACCGACGATATCCGCACCCGCTTCACGGGCAGCATCCTGATTCTTGCCGGAGGTGAACACGGCCACGCGCACCGACTTGCCGATACCATGCGGCATGACCGTCGAGCCGCGCACCTGCTGATCCGACTTCGTCGGATCGATACCGAGATTCACGGCAACGTCGACGGACTCCCGGAACTTCGCCTTGGCGAGCTCTTTGACGAGCGCAAGCGCCTCGTCGATTGGGTATTGCTTGCCGGGCTGAACGCGGCTCGCCCACTCCCGCACGCGCTTTGCTACTGCTGCCATCTCAGAGCCCCTCCACGTCGACGCCCATGCTGCGTGCGCTACCTGCAATCGTGCGAACCGCTGCTTCGAGATCCGCGGCAGTCAAATCGGGTTGCTTGATCTTCGCAATCTCCTCCAGCTGCGCACGCGTGATTCGACCGACCTTGTGCGTATTCGGTGCACCACTGCCTTTTTCGATACCGAGCGCTTTACGGATAAGCACCGAGGCAGGTGGAGTCTTGAGGACGAACGTGAAGCTGCGATCGCTGTACACCGTGATGACCACGGGTATCGGCAGCCCCTTTTCGAGGTTCTGCGTCTGCGCGTTGAACGCCTTGCAGAACTCCATGATGTTGACGCCCTGCTGACCCAGCGCCGGACCGACCGGCGGGCTCGGATTCGCCTGGCCTGCAGGGATCTGCAGCTTGATGTAGCCAGTGACTTTCTTGGCCATTTGCACTTAACTCCGTGGGTCCAAACGCTCTTGCGAGCTCCCCGGTCGTCCATGCCTTGAAAAAGCTTCGTTCTCCGAACGAGCCTCACGTGGGCTATCGGGCCCTGGGCGCTGAGCTCTGGCTTGCGCGTGCTCGTTGCCAGCAGCCCAGCGCCCAATGCCCAGCGGCCCTTTACACCTTCTCGACTTGTGAGAAGTCCAACTCAACGGGCGTTGAGCGCCCGAGAATCTGCACCGCCACCTGCAGGCGATTCTTCTCGTAGTTGACCGATTCGACGACGCCGTTGAAATCGTTGAAGGGCCCGTCAATGACGCGCACGACCTCTCCGGGCTCAAACAGCACCTTGGGCTTCGGCTTGTCGGCACCCTCTTCGACCCGACGCAGGATGCTCATGGCTTCCTTGTCCGAGATCGGTGCAGGCTTGTCCGGCGTGCCGCCGATGAAACCGAGGACCTTGGGCACCTCTCTGACCAGATGCCACGTGTCCTCGTCCATCTCCATCTGCACGAGCACGTAGCCGGGGAAGAACTTGCGGTCGCTCTTGCGCTTCTGACCGTCGCGCATCTCCACGACCTCTTCCGTCGGCACGAGAATCTCGCCGAACTTATGCTCCAAACCCTGCCGCTTGATTCGTTCCTTCAGAGCTTCGGCGACGCGGTGCTCGAAGTTCGAATAAGCGTGCACGACATACCAACGCAGGGCCATGTCAGCTCCCTTGTCCCGTCAACCATCGAGTGAGCGCGCCCAAAAGCGTGTCGAGCCCCCAGAAAAACAAACCAAGCAGGATGACCATCACGAAAACCACGAGGGTGACCTGCATGGTCTCTTGCCGGCTCGGCCACACGACCTTGCGCAACTCGATGCGCGAGCTCTGCACGAAAGACCAGAACGTCTTGCCTTGGTACGATTGCAGACTGACCAGCGCGCCTACGGCCAACGCCGCCAGCACAATGAGCCAACGCAGCCAAATTGGCTGGTCGGACAGCCAATAAAACCCCGCGATGCCGGCGGCCAAAATGGCAACCCCGGCCGCAAGCTTCGCCGTATCGAGCGCTGTGGGACCTTGTTCTACCTGTTCAGTCATGAAACTGGCGACCAGGGAGCCTGAGGGACGGGATGTAGACAGTCAGCCTGACTATCCGTTCCCCATGACCGACCCGTACTCCGTTTCTAATGTGGCAGGCCAGGAGGGAATCGAACCCCCAACCTGCGGTTTTGGAGACCGCCGCTCTGCCAATTGAGCTACTGGCCTATCACCTGCCAAGACGGGCGCCGGCTAGCTCACCACCATTGACGACCGCGGTTCGACCGGACAACAAAATGCGGCAGCCGCGCTTGGACTGCAACACCCCACTTGCCCGAGACGCTACCGCTGTCGCTCTGATTCCGAGCGCCAACCCCAATTCAGCAGCCGCCCAAGGCAGCGACGCCCGCGAGGGACGTCACTGCAGGATCTTCGTCACCACGCCCGCGCCGACTGTGCGGCCGCCCTCGCGGATCGCAAAGCGCAAGCCCTCTTCCATCGCAATCGGGCTGATCAGCTCCACCGTCATCTTCACATTGTCGCCAGG
>Ga0207864_1000661_pt1 | contig 44774 bp, 33 predicted proteins | sample HigsolmetaAR202D_FD_184834 | JGI IMG/M metagenome (GOLD analysis project Ga0207864, IMG submission 184834) | Ionic liquid and high solid enriched microbial communities from the Joint BioEnergy Institute, USA - AR20-2-D (SPAdes) (version 2) ...
CTGCTTCTCGTTCAGGCAACGATCCAGTTCGCCCTCGGCGTGCTCGCGGAGGCGGGGTTGTCCTATCTGGGGCTCGGGGCGCAGCCGCCCATGCCTTCGTGGGGGCGCATGCTGTTCGACGCGCAGACGCGCATCGCGGTCGCGCCACATCTTGCCCTCTTCCCCGGCCTTGCCATCGTTATAACCGTGCTCGGCCTCAATCTCCTGGGCGACGGGTTGCGCGACGTGCTGGACCCCAGACTGAGGCACGAACGATGAGCCTGATCGAGATCCGCGACCTGAGGCTGTCCATCGGCGACGTGCCGATCCTGAGGGGCGTCGACCTCGACATCGCGCCGGGCAAGGTGATGGGTCTCGTCGGCGAATCCGGTTCCGGCAAGTCGATGACGGCCCTGGCGCTCATGCGTCTCCTGCCACGCGGCGCGCGGGTGTCGGGGCGCATCACCTTCGATGGCATGGACATCCTCACCGCGCCAGAGGCCGCCATGTGCCGCCTGCGCGGCAGGCACATCGGCATGGTCTTCCAGGAGCCCATGACCGCGCTCAATCCCCTGAAGACCATCGGCGAGCAGGTGGCGGAGGGCATCCGCTGGCACACAGGGGCAAACCGCGCCGACGCCGAGGCGCGCGCCCGCGCCATGCTAGAGCGCGTCGGCCTTCCGGAAAACCGCTTTCCCCTTACCCGCTATCCGCATGAGCTCTCCGGCGGGCAGCGCCAGCGCGTGGTCATCGCCATCGCCTGCGCTCTGAAGCCCAAGCTGCTGATCGCAGACGAGCCCACGACGGCCCTCGACGTGGTGCTGCAGGCGCAGATCCTGCAGCTTCTCCGCGATCTCGTGGATGAGAACCGGATGAGCCTGCTCCTCATCTCGCACGACCTTGCTGTCGTCGCGGAGATGGCGGACCGCATTACCGTCATGCGCCATGGCGAGGTGATGGAGACGGGAGGGGCCGTCCGCGTTCTCGCCGAACAGGCGCACCCCTACACGCGGCAGCTCGCAAGGGCTTCCACCCACGTCCCGGCACGGCCGAAACAGGCCGTCCGGACTGCGGAGAAGCCGCTGCTCGAGGTCGAGAACGTCAGCCGAGACTATGCGCTTCGCCGGCAGTCGATCTTTTCCCGCCGCAGGACCTTCCGCGCCGTGGACGGCGTCTCCTTCTCGCTTGCTACGGGCGAGTCGGTGGCCCTGGTCGGGCGCTCGGGATGCGGGAAATCCACCCTCGCGCGCGTGATTCTCGCGCTGGACAGTCCCACTTCCGGCGCGATCCGCTTCATGGGCGAGGACATCGGCGCGCGGGCAAAGGACGCCCTCCGGCCCGTCCGTCGCAACATGCAGGTGGTGTTCCAGGACCCCTACGGCTCCTTCGACCCGCGCCACAAGGCGGAAAGGCTGGTGGCCGAACCGCTCTATCTGCTGGACGAGAAGCTTGACCGGCGCAGGCGCCGTGAGATGGTGGCCGAGGCGCTCACCCAGGTCGGCCTTTCGCCTGCGGACATGGACAAGTATCCGCACGAATTCTCCGGCGGGCAGCGCCAGCGTCTCTCCATCGCCCGGGCGATCATCACGCGGCCGCGGCTCATCATCGCCGACGAGCCGGTCTCGGCCCTCGATGTCTCCATCCGGGCGCAGATCCTCGATCTTTTTGCCGATCTTAACGCCCGTCTCGGCATTGCCTACCTCTTCATCACGCACGACCTGACCGTCGCCCGTGCCATCTGCGACCGGGCGCTGGTCATGCACGAGGGACGGATCGTCGAGGCCGGGCCGACGGAGATGGTGCTGCAGACACCCCGCTCCGAACCCGCCAGGGCGCTCGTCGAGACCGCGCCTGATCTTGAGCGAATCCTTGAAAAGCGGATCGTGGCTTCATAGCCGCGGCCAAACCTAACGCCTGCAACAAACTCGGCCCGATGACATTCCTTAAGAGGCGCGCCCTCACCCGTGCCGCCAAGGAGGATGTTCATGAACAAGTCCGTTGCCATCCAGCCGCCCAGGATCTTTCCCACATTCCGCTACCGCGACCCGGCTGCCATGATCGACTGGCTCGTCCGGGCGCTGGGCTTCTCGATTCATGCCCGCTACGAGGATGGAGACCGCATCGCCCATGCCGAACTGGCCCTCGGCTCTTCCATAATCATGCTCGGCCAGGCATCGGATGACGCGTTCGGCGCCATGGTGGGTCCGCCAGGCGAAAACGGCGGCAAGGCGGTCTATATCGCCGTAGAGGACGCCGATGTCGTGCATGAGCAGGCCGTAAAAGCCGGCGCGGAGATACTCGAGGGCCCCATCGACCGCGACTATGGCGGACGCGAGTTCATCTGCCGCGATCCGGAGGGAAATATCTGGTGCATCGGCACCTATTGGCCGAAGGCGCACGAGGTGCAGCAGGATTAGGGGCCCTATCGCGCGGCAGCGAGAAGAGCGTCGCAATCAAGGTGCCGTTCAAGGTGACATGCGAGGGCATCGAGCGTGCTTTCGATCCGGTTCAGATGACTGGCCTCGCCCGCGACAACACCGAACTGCGCCAGAAACCGCCGCCGGAAGCCGTCGGCGCTGAAAAGGCCGTGCAAATAGGTCCCGAACACTTTTCCATCGGCTGACATCGCGCCTTCCGTCCGGCCATCCACAATGGCAACGGGGCGCGCGCAATCCGGGCCCCATGTTTCGCCGGCATGGATCTCGTAGCCGGTGAGAACTTCCTGATGCACGGCGGATATGGCGCTCACGTTCCGCACGGTCTTCTCAGGCGTTATGACGGTTTCCACATCCAGAAAACCCAATCCCTCCGCTTGGCGCTGCTCGCCTTCAATGCCGTGCGGGTCAGCGACCGAGCGGCCGAGCATCTGGTATCCCCCGCACAGGCCCACGATCGCGCCGCCTCTTCGTCGGTGTTCGATGAGGTCCAGCTCCCAGCCATTGGCGCGCAGGAATGCAAGGTCCGCGATTGTCGATTTACTGCCGGGCAGAATGACCAGCGACGCATCCTCGGGCAGCCTTTGGCCGGGCGGCACGAAGACGACATCCACCCCTGGCTCGGCGCGCAGCGGGTCGAGATCGTCGAAATTGGCGATCCGCGACAGCATGGGCACGGCAATCTTGAGGGTCGCCGCCGCGCCACGGGGCAAGCGTTCCAGAATCACCGAATCCTCCGAGGGCAGAAGCGCGGCTTCGCGAAGCCAAGGCACAACGCCGAAGGAGCGCCAGCCTGTAAAGCGTTGGATCGCGGAGATTCCACCCGAAAACAGGGAAAGATCGCCGCGGAATTTGTTGATGATGAAGCCCCTTATCATCGCGCGGTCCTCCGCTGGCAGGACGAGGTGCGTTCCCGCCAGCGCGGCGATCACGCCGCCCCGGTCGATGTCGCCGACCATCACCACAGGAACGCCTGCCGCTACGGCAAAGCCCATATTCGCGATGTCGCGGTCGCGCAGATTGATTTCAGCCGGCGAGCCGGCTCCCTCGACCACGACGAGATCGGCCCCCTCGCCTACCCGCGCCCAGGAATCCATAACAGCCTCCATGAGGCGCTGTCTGAGGCTGCCGTAATCGGCCGCCTGCGCCTCCGCAAGCACCTTTCCCTGAACGATGACCTGGGCCGCCGTATCGCTCTGAGGTTTCAGGAGTACCGGATTCATGTGCACTGTGGGCTCCGTCCCGCAGGCAAGCGCCTGCAGCCATTGGGCGCGGCCTATCTCGCCGTCACCTCCGGTTTCGGGGATTTTGGCAACAGCGGCGTTGTTCGACATGTTCTGCGGCTTGAACGGCCGGACCTGCAGCCCGCGCCGACGCGCGAGGCGGCACAGGCCCGCGACCAGCAGGGTCTTGCCGACATCGGAACCCGTGCCCTGAAGCATGATGGCGCGCGTCATCTTCTCTTCCCTATGACCGCGACAGCGATCCATTCCCTGTGCTGCAGACTGGCCGGCGGCAAAGCGTCTGCATTTCGGCCAATAACTCGCCGCCTGTTCCGCCATAAGCGTGTCGCCTACCTGACAGCTCGATATTTTGAAGGCGTTCAAAAAAATTCCGAATTAAGGTTTGCTCAATGACTTGCTAACTCCGCGGTAAGGATATCCGCTTAAAAGAGGGGACGAGGCGGATGCGACACGCCTCCAGGCTCCGGATCAGGTCTCGCGTACCGGAGCGGCGTTCTTCTCCAGTCAACTTCTCAGCAACGCCCGCGCAGTTCCGCCGGAACTGCGCTGCTGTGGGAAGACCGCAAAGGTCGCCGCGGCGCCTTAGCTGTCTTCTTCGAGCATTTCCTTCACGGTTGTCGCCAACTGCTTCAGCGAAAATGGCTTTGGCAGGAAACCGAACTTGGCGTCAGAAGGCAGGTTCTTGGCGAAGGCGTCCTCGGCATAGCCGGAAACGAAGATGAATTTAACGTCAGGCCGTATCTTGCGCAGCTCGGCAAGCAGGGTCGGCCCATCCATCTCGGGCATCACAACATCCGAGACGACGATATCGACCTTGCCATCAAGCGCCTTGAAGATTTCCAGTGCTTCGGTGCCTGAGCTTGCCTCATGCACCTCGTAGCCGCGCGAGGTGAGCGCGCGCACATTGCCCATGCGCACGGCATCCTCGTCCTCCACCAGCAAGACCCGTGCGGAGCCTGAAAGGTCACGCGTGGTCTGGCGGGGCTCCTTCGCCTGCTCCGCCCCGGCGCTCTTCCCCTCTTCCGTCTGAGCGGACGGCACGTGACGCGGCAGGAATATCCGGAAGGTCGTTCCCTTGCCGACCTCGGAATCGCAGAAGATGAACCCGCCCGTCTGCTTGACGATGCCGTAGACCATGGAAAGGCCAAGGCCCGTGCCCTTGCCCACTTCCTTCGTGGTGAAGAACGGCTCGAAGATCTTCTTCAGCGTTTCGGGCGGAATACCGGTGCCGGTATCGGCAACCTCGACCATGACGTAATCGGCCGGCTGCAGCTCGCGATAGGGATATTGCGCACATTCACTGGTCGGCACGTTCCTGGTGCGTACAGTGAGCTGGCCGCCGTCGGGCATGGCGTCGCGCGCATTGACCGCGAGATTGACGATCACCTGCTCGAACTGGCCGATGTCGGCCTTCACCGGCCACAGATCCCTGCCGTGCTCGATGGCGAGCGTGATGTCGTTGCCCATGAGACGGGAGAGCAACATGCGAATGTCCGCCAGAACATCCGTCAGGTTCAGCACTTCGGGCCGCAACGTCTGCCTGCGCGAGAACGCCAGAAGCTGCCGGACCAGCGAGGCGGCACGATTGGCGTTCTGCTTGATGTTCATGATGTCCGGGAAGGACGGGTCCGATGGCCGGTGGTTGGCAAGCAGCAAGTCCGAGGCCATGATGATCGCCGTCAGCACATTGTTGAAGTCGTGCGCGATGCCGCCGGCAAGCTGCCCGACCGCCTGCATTTTCTGGCTCTGCGCCATCTGCGCTTCGAGCGCCTTCTGCTCCGTCGTATCGACCGCGTAGACGATCGCCGCCTCTTCCACATCGCTGCCGCTTCCGGCATCGGCCACGGCATTGACGTAGAAACGCACATGGCGTTCCTCGTTACCCGGCAGCACGGTATCGATCGGAGGAATGTCGGCCTGATGCTGCTTGGCTTTCTCCAGCGCCAGCGCGAAAGCCTCCCGGTCGCGCTCGTGCATCACCGTATCGAGGCGCACGCGCCGGTCCACCGCATCACGATCGACCACGCTGGCAAACAGCGATAGGAACGGTGCATTCGTGCGCAGGATGCGCCCGTCATGGTCCACGCTGGCGATGGCCATCGGCGTGGAATTGAAGAACCGGGTGAAGCGGACCTCGGAGGCCCGCAGGTCCGCGGATGCATCTTCGCCGAGCGTGCGGTTCAGGACGATGGTTCGAGTCGGTCCCCGCTGCCCCTCGCGCGTGGCCGTCACCCGGTGCATGAAGCGCACCGGCAGCACCTCGCCGCGCACGGTGGAAAGATCGAGATCGATAACGGAGTTGCGCACAGTGCCGGGCTCCGCCTTCACGGCCTGGATCAGCGCCATACCGTCGCCCGCCACGATATCGGAGAGCGACAGCGCGCCGGGCACGAAATTTGCCAGATCCACGCCCAGCCATTCAGCCAGCGTGGCGTTGAGATAGGTGATGCGCCCGTCGGCATCGGCCGCGAAGAAACCGGCCGGAGCGTGATCGAGGTGGTCGATCGCCTTCTGAAGATCGAGGAAGAAGCGCTCCTGCTCGGCCCGTTCGTCAGAAATGTCGGTCAGCAGCCATGCCGAAAGCGGCCGGCGATAGCCCGGAACCTTGAAGACGCGCGCCAAGGCGCGATACCACCGCGCGCCCGTTCCGGCGCCGGGGCGAATCGGCCGCGACAGGCGGAACTCGCCGTCTCCAGGCTTTCCGTCGCGCAAGCCCGCTGCCACGCGCTCAATGACGGGAGCCGCTTCGGGATTGTCGGAAAGCAGCGCCTCCACCGTCTTGACGTCGGTGGCCGAAGCGGCACCTGTCAGTTCCGCATAGGCGCGGTTGGCATAGAGGATTCGGCCCTTGGCGTCGGTGACGACCAGCCCCTCACCCATGGAATCGATGAAGGCGCGCGACAGCTCGTCCCCGGTGGAGCGCGGCGCGATCTGAATGAAGCCGATGGCGCTGGCGAACAGATAGCCTACGCCAATCATCGCCAGCACGCCCAGTATGCCGAGCAGAAATTCCTCGCCGAGCCTGTCCTGGAACAGAACAAAGACCAGCGCAGAGCCGGTCAGCACGAGTATAAATATGATTAGCCGGGTAATGACGCCGGGTCGCGCGCCCTGATTGACGATGGGCGCCATTTCCACTTCGCCGTCGCCAATAGATCTGGCCATGCGTTCCCTGCCTGTCGCGCCGAGGTTCCTCGGCATACATCAGGGCCGCGTCACGGCGCAAGATCGCCGACAGTCCCGTCCCCCGCTGTGTCCCGTTTGGCTCATTCCGGCTTGCCGCCTCGGCCTCTCATGCCTAGTCTAACCTCTTGAGCCAGACAGATGTATCGGAGAGTGGCAAATGAGCGAATGGCTGGGAGATTTTGGTGAGGGCAGCTTGGCCTCGGCGGCGTTCTGGGTCGCCGCCGCGCTCGTCCTTCTCCTCGGCGTGCTCATCATCGTACGCATGATGCGGAATCTGTCCTCGGGCACCTTCATAGCAGGTGGCCGCAACCGGCCGCCGCGGCTCGCCGTGGTGGATGCGGCCGCGGTCGATAATCAGCGGCGGCTGGTGCTTGTGCGGCGGGACGATGTGGAGCACCTCATCCTGATCGGCGGGCCGACGGATATCGTGGTGGAACAGCACATAGGCGCCGCCCCTGCCCGCGCGGCCTCCGAAGCACAACCCGCCGCGGAGCGGGCGCGCGCGCCGCAGCCGGCAGCACCGGTCCGCCGCTCCCAGCCATCCGATATTACGGGAACGCAAACGGCCTCAGCACCGCGGCCTGAACCCTCCCTTACCCGCTCTGAACCATGGCCAGCCGCTTCCCCGGCGCAGCCCCTGCGGAACGACCGGATTGCGCCCGCACCGCGCGCGGAAAGCCAGGTGCGCACAGGCTCAGAAGCCGGCCTACTCGTTGAAAAGCCCGCGGCTCAGAGGCGGCAGCCGACGCCGGCCGCGCCGGCCGCTCCATCCGTCGCGGCGTGGAACAACCGGGGAGAGGAGGAGACCGTACGCCTTCGCAATGAGGACGTCTCGCTGCATACCGTCAGACCCGCGGCCGAGGCGTCCGCTCCCGCGGCAGCACCCGCACCGCAGAACCGCCAGGAAGAGTTTTCTATCGAAGACGAGATGAGCCGCCTGCTCGACGATCTGAGCGAGGAGCGTAAGCGGGAAGGCTAAGCGGCAGAGCGGCTGCTTACCGCTTGCGCGCCGAAAGCTTTTCGCGCAGAGCTTTTCCTCGGCCCTCATAGGTCGTCTGCCGCGCGCGGCCGAAGGCCAGCGCATCGTCGGGCACGTTCTGCGTCAGCACGCTGCCCGAGGCCACATAGGCCCCGGTGCCGACCGTGATCGGCGCCACGAGCGAGGTATGCGTGCCGATGAAGGCGCCTGCGCCGATTTCCGTGCGGTGCTTGGCGTAGCCGTCATAATTGCAGGTAACCGTTCCCGCCCCGATATTGGCGGCGGCACCGATCGCGGCATCTCCGATATAGGACAGATGCGGCACCTTGGCGCCGGGCCCGACCTCGGCATTCTTGATCTCGCAGAAATTGCCGACCTTCGCCTTCTCCTTGATTGCCGCCCCGGGCCGCAGTCGCGCGAAGGGGCCGATCAGGGCGCCGCTTTCTACGGTGGCCCCTTCCAGATACGAAAAAGCATGGATGCGGGCGCCGCTGCCCACCCGGACGCCCGGCCCGAACCAGACATTAGGCTCCACCACCGTATCAGGTCCGATTTCCGTGTCGTGGGAGAGATAGACGGTCGCCGGGTCCACCAGCGTTACGCCGGCCAGCATCAGTTCCCGCCTGCGCCGCGCCTGCCAGACGGCCTCCGCCTCCGCAAGCTGCGCGCGGTTGTTGATGCCGAACGCGCTCTCGGGGCTGATCTCGGTGGCGACCACAGGCAGGCCCCGGCTGTTGGCGATCTCGACAATGTCCGTGAGATAGTACTCGCCCTTGGCATTGCCGTTGCCGACGGCCTCGAGCAGCGCCAGGGCGCTGCCGCCGGCGACGGCCATGATGCCGCTGTTGCAGAAGGCGATCTTCCGTTCCTCGTCCGAGCAGTCCTTCTCCTCCCGGATCGCCGCGAGGCGCCCCTCCTTCTCGATCAGCCGGCCATAGCCGGAAGGGTCGGACGGGCGGAAGCCGAGCACGGCCACAGCGGCTCCCTCTGCAAGCCTGGCGCGCGCCTCAATGAGGGCCGCCGACTCGAGCAGCGGATGATCGCCAAAGGCCACAAGCACGTCGTCATAGCCGCGCGCGATGGCCGCGCGTGCCGCGAGCACCGCATGCGCCGTGCCAAGCCGCTCCGTTTGGACGAAGAACTCCGGCGCCGGCGCGCCGCGCAACGGAACCTCCGAGAGCGCCGCCCTCACCCGCTCCGCCCCGTTGCCTACCACGAGGGCCAGCGCGTCGGCACCGGAAGCATCTGCTGCCGCCATCACATGGGCAGCCATGGGAAGCCCGCCGACCGGGTGCAGCACCTTCGGCAGCGAACTCTTCATCCGGGTGCCCTCACCCGCGGCAAGGATGATGGCGAGACAGCTGCGTTTCTTGTTCATGGGCGCCTTCCGCTTCAACAGGATGGTTCGGCAACAAGGCAGTAGGGCAGCGGGGCGGCCGCCGTCAATGCGTCAGGCCTTCCGTCCCGACTACTCAGCCCAGCATTCCCAGCGCCGGGAAGGTTTCCAGAAGCCAGTAGGCCATGGACTGCATGCCGCCCGTCAGGAAAAGCACGCCGGCCAGAACCAGCATGCCGCCGATCGCCTTCTCCACGCGGCCGAGATGCACGCGGAAACGCTGCAGGAAACGCATGAACGCGCCGGAAAAGAGCGCCGCCACCAGAAAGGGAATGCCCAGACCGGCGGAATAGACGGCGAGCATCAGCGCGCCCTCGCCTACCGTCTCGCGCCCGCCCGCCAGCGTGAGAATCGGGCCCAGGACGGGGCCGATGCACGGAGTCCAGCCGAAGGCGAAAGCGAGTCCCATGATGTAAGCGGCCGTCAGGCTGGCGGGCTGGCCGCCCGCCTGGAACCGCACCTCCCGCGACAGGAGAGGTATGCGCATCACGCCCAGGAAATTGAGGCCCATCAGGATGATGACCACCCCTGCCGCGATCGCCAGTTCCTGCTGCCATGCACGCAGCAGCGCGCCGATGGTGGAGGCGCCCGCACCGAGCGCGGTGAAGACGGTGGCAAAGCCAAGCACGAAGGCGAGCGAGGCGGCAAGCAGCGGCAGCCGCGTGCTCCGTGCTCCATCGGGCTTGCGGAAATCCTCCACCGAGACGCCCGCCATGTAGCACAGATAGGGCGGCACCAAGGGCAGCACGCAGGGCGAAAGGAAGGAGAGCGCCCCCGCGAAAAGCGCGCTGGTGTAGCCGATATCGATCGCCATGCTTTGCTTCAGGCTCCTGATTGACGACTTTCAGGCGGCATATAGCCGTATGCCCCTGCCCTCTCCAATCACCATCTCGTGGCATACCGCCGCAGCGTGCACTGCGCTCCCGTGCACATCACAAACATTGCGGTCAGATGCACATCACAGATTTTTTACGAGCTGCGAACATGCACAGCACCACCGCTGCCGCACAACCGCTCTACCGCATATTGCTTCACCGTCATGGTCTTCCGGTATTTCTGGGCACATCGCGACGGCTTTTGCGGTTGACCGCCGGGAGACGGCTGACTATGTTCCGCCGCAATTTCGCCGGCCCATTTTGCGCAGGCGAGCGCGTAGCTCAGCCGGTAGAGCAACTGACTTTTAATCAGTAGGTCCTGGGTTCGAATCCCAGCGCGCTCACCATAAGTGCTTGATTTAAAATGATAAAATAGCTTGCCTGTAAGAAAGTGAGCTTGCCGCCGCTTAGCTTCCCTGCCACATTGACGCAATGGAGCGCTCAGACTCTAATGGGCAGGACAAAGCCTGGAGTAGCTCGCATGTTGCCGCTTCGTCTTGCCGCTGCCATTGGCCTTCTGACGTTGGTCGCCGGATGTGCGACGATCACGCCCGAGCAGCAGCGCGCCATGGACGAGGAGGAATGCCGCTCCTATGGCTTCCGTCCGGGAACCACCGGCTTTGCCGAATGCCTGCAGCGAATCGAGCTTGATCGGAGAGCGGAACGCCGGGCCAGAATGATCGCCATGGACCATTGGCTGGAGCCCAGAGTCGTCTATCGCCCCATCATCGTGAGGGCGGAGGACGATTAGGCGGGGAGCGGCCAAAAGAATCTCGGCCTGGCGGCCTTCTGCCTGTTGTCAACGCGGCCAACATAACTATATAGGTCGCTCTTCTGAAAAGAAACGCCACATCTGCTGGTTGGAGAGGACGCCATGGTTGACGACGCCCTTTTCCAATTGGGGATGGATTCAGCGCGTCTGAACACCGCCCAAACGGAAGAAGAGGTTACAACGCGGCCTTATGTGCCGGAGTGCAACGATCACTTTATAGAAAGGGACGGCGTCGTGTGCGCCGGCGAGCATCTGATCATCGATCTGTTCGATGCGGAGCGGCTCGACGATCTGCCCTTTATCGAGCGAACGCTGATCGAGTGCGTTCGGGCGGCGGGTGCCACGCTTCTGCACATCCACCTTCATCCCTTTGAGCCCAATGGGGGGGTGAGCGGGGTTGCGGTGCTGGCCGAAAGCCACATTTCCATTCACTCCTGGCCCGAGCGCGCCTATGCGGCGCTCGACGTCTTCATGTGCGGCAAGGCGCAGCCCAGGCGCTGCGTGGACGTGCTGAAAGCGGCCTTCCGGCCGGGGCGCATAGAGGTGAAGGAGCTTCTGCGAGGGCAAGGGGCGTGAAGAAGACCGTTACGGAGACACTGCACGACGGCGTACAGCTTTCGTTCGCGGTGGAAGAGGTACTCCACGAGGAGGCAACCGGTCATCAGCGCCTGCAGCTCATCCGCAATCGCCGTTTCGGCAAGGTGCTGCTGCTCGACGGCGCGGTGCAGGTCACCAGCGCCGACGAGTTCATGTATCACGAGATGATGGCGCATGTGCCCCTGATGGCTCATGGCGATCCCGCCGATGTTCTCATCATCGGCGGCGGGGATTGCGGGCTTGCCGAGGAGGTGCTGAAGCATCGCCGGGTGAAATCGCTGACGCAGGTGGAAATCGACGCCTCGGTCGTAGATTTCGCGCGCCAACACTTCGGTGAATTCAACGCACCCGTCTTTGACGATCCGCGTTTTTCTGTGGAGATCGGCGACGGCTCCGCCTTTGCCAGGGAGACGGACCGTCGCTTCGACGTGGTGCTTGTGGATTCCACGGACCCGGCAGGGCCGGGTGCGGTGCTTTTCACGCGCGAATTCTATGGCAATCTGAAGCGCATCCTGAAGCCGGGCGGCATTGCCGTCACCCAGAACAGCGTTCCGTTCCTGCAAAAGAACGAATTCGTGGCAGGTTTCGGCGCACTGGCCTCCGTGTTTCCGGTCGCCCGGCCCTATGTGGTGGCCGTGCCGACCTATTTCGGCGGGTTCATGACGCTCGGCTGGGCAAGCGACAGCGAGCAGGCGCTTCAGGTGGACCAGAAAACGCTCGAGGAGCGGGCGGCGGGGATGGAAACCCGCTACTACACGCCCGCTCTCCATCAGGCGGCTTTCGTGCTGCCGCGCTACATCGCGGATCTGGCGGAAAAGGCTCGTAAAGGCGTCTAGCTACCTCTACGCCCGTCCCGCCATGATCTTCTGGAGGGTCGGAATCTCCGCAGCCATTGCCGCGTCCCGCTCGGCGGTCAGTCTGAACGCCGGGCGGTCGGTCGTCCGTGCGACATAGTCGCGGAAAACGGGCCGTTCGGGCAGGGCTTTCAGCACATTCATCACGTAGTTGATGCCGCCCCCCAGGATCACGTCGGCAAGCGTGAAGCGCTCGCCCGCTGCCCAGGGATTCTCCGAAAGCTTGCGCTCCAGATAGGCGACCATATCCTCGTAAAGGCCGAAGGGATAATCGTTGCTGACGTAGCTGAGGCCCTTCACCTTCGCGCAGACGACGGGATCGAACACCGCGTCGTGATAGACGAGCGTGCTGATGTAGGCCGCCCGATCCGGGTCTCCGATGGCGGGCGCTAAACCCTTCTCGGGGAATACGTCGCCCAGATAGATGGTGATTGCCGCCCTTTCGGTGACAACCTTCCCGTCATGCACGATGGCCGGTACCTTCTTGTTGGGCTGGATCTTCCGGTATTCCTCGGGAGCGCCGCCCTCGCCGCGTATATCGACGAGTTCCATTTCGTATTCCAGGCCCAGCTCCTCCAGAAGCCAGAAGATCGTGGACGAACGGGACCAAGGCGCGTGATAGAATTTAAGCATCGTCCTCTCCTCTTTTCGGATATGGACATGCTAGCAGGGGCCTACTGACAACAGCCTGTCAGTAGCGATGACAGGAGGGCGGTTTTGGACCGCCCTCCCCGCCGCCTGAAAGGCGTCAATTCGGCAACTGGTCGTCGATGCCCTCGACATAGAAGTTCATGCCGAGAAGGGTGGCATCGTCGGCCACCTCGCCGGCGGCAAGCCAGGGCGTGCCGTCCTGCCTGTTGATGGGGCCGGTGAAGGGATGGAATTCGCCCGAACGGATCTTTTCCTCGGTCTCCTCTGCCAGCGCCTTCACCTCGTCCGGCATGTTCGCGTAGGGCGCCATCACCACATGGCCCTCGGCAAAGCCGCCCCAAACGTCAGACTGCTCCCAAGTGCCGTCCTGCACGGCTTTCACACGCCTGATGTAGTACGGGCCCCAGTCGTCCACGATCGAGGTGAGCTGGGTTTCCGGCCCAAACTCGATCATGTCGGAGGCCTGTCCGAACGCCTTGATGCCGCGCTCGGCCGCCACCTGCATGGGCGCCGTCGAGTCGGTGTGCTGGGTGATGATGTCCACCCCCTGGTCGATCAGCGCCTTGGCCGCGTCGGCCTCCTTGCCCGGATCGAACCAGGTGTTGGCCCAGACGATCTTCACCTTGAAGTCCGGGTTGACGGACTGTGCGCCCAGCATGAAGGCGTTGATGCCCATCACCACCTCGGGAATGGGGAAGGAGGCGATGTAGCCTGCAACGCCGGCCTTGGAAAGGCTCGCCGCGATCACGCCCTGAACGTAGCGACCTTCATAGAAGCGCGAATTGTAGGTTGAAACGTTCGGATGCTCGCGCTTGTATCCCGTGGCGTGCTCGAACTTCACGTCCGGGAACCTCCCAGCCACCTTGTTAGTGGGGTCCATGTAACCGAAGGAGGTAGTGAAGATGATGTCGCAGCCGGAACGGGCAAAACGCTCGATGGCGCGTTCGGCGTCCGCGCCCTCCGGCACGCTTTCCAGATATGCCGTCTCGACCGTGTCGCCGAGCTCTTCCTCAAGCTGCAGAACACCCTGATGATGCTGATAGCTCCAGCCGAAGTCACCAATGGGCCCCACATAGATGAAGCAGGCCTTGGTCTTGTCCTGCGCAAGCGCAGCACCCGGTAGCGCCAGGAATGCGGATGCCGCTAAGGCCAGCATTTGTCGTTTCATGTCATCATCCTCTTTCGGTTTGCCTCTTTTGCATCAAGCTTCCTCCCCACATCCCCTGCTGCACTCAGCGGTCCGGAACGAATGGCTGTCCCAAGGAAGCCGGTGTGTTCATCATCGTCAGCCGCCTGTTACGCGAGATCAGGACGAGGACGACGATGGTCGCCAGATAGGGAAGCGAGGAGAGGAACTGAGAAGGGATGCCGACGCCAAGCGCCTGGGTATGAAGCTGGCCGATCGACACCGCGCCGAACAGATAAGCGCCCACCAGAAGCCGCCACGGGCGCCAGGACGCGAAGACCACGAGAGCCAGCGCGATCCAGCCGCGGCCCGCAGTCATGTTCTCCACCCATTGCGGCACATAGACGAGTGACAGATACGCCCCGGCAAGCCCCGCGCACGCACCGCCGAACATGACGGCCAAATAGCGTATCGTGATGACCCTGATGCCAAGCGCGTGGGCGGATGCGTGATTGTCGCCCACCGAGCGCAGTGTGAGGCCCGCGCGCGTACGGAACAGGAACCATACCACCCCCGCGGTAAGCAGGATGGATACATAGAACAGCGGATCCTGCCCGAAAATGAGACGTCCGATATAGGGAATGTCGCTGAGATAGGGAATGCGGATAGCGGCAAGCTTCACGCCCGCGCGCCCGACGAAGCTCTCGCCGATCATGCCCGAGAGGCCGAGGCCGAGCAGCGTCAGGGAAAGGCCCGTCGCCACCTGATTGGTGACCAAGGTGAGCGTCAGGAAGCCGAAAAGCAGGGAGAATGCCGCGCCGACCAGAATGGCCGCCAAGACGCCAAGCCAGGGAGAGCCGGTGGTGACCGCAACGGCAAAGCCCGTCACCGCGCCCATGATCATCATGCCCTCGACACCGAGATTCAGCACGCCCGAGCGCTCGGTCACGAGTTCGCCAATGGCGGCGAGCAGAAGCGGCGTGGCCGCCGTGGCGATGGTGATGAGAATGTCCTCAAACATCGGCCCGCGCCCCCTCCCCGCGCACGGCCGGCTCGGCCACCAGCCGGATGCGGTAATGTATGAGCGTGTCGCAGGCGAGCACGAAAAACAGGATCATTCCCTGGAAGACCCGTGCCACTTTGTCGGACAGGCCGACGGATATCTGTGCCGCCTCGCCGCCCAGATAGGTGAGCGCCAGCACGAGGCCCGCCGCCACAATGCCGAGCGGGTTGAGCCGGCCGAGAAAGGCGATGATGATGGCGGTGAAGCCGTAGCCGGGCGAGATGATCGGCCGCAACTGACCGATGGCGCCGGAAACCTCGCATATGCCAGCAAGCCCGGCGAGCCCGCCTGAAACCAGGAAACTGAACAGAACCATCTTCTCCCGGGAGAAGCCCGCGAAACGCCCTGCCCGCGGGCTTTGTCCCAGAAGGCGGATTTCAAAGCCCTTCAGCGTGCGCGTCATCACGAACCACAGGACGAGGGCCGCGAGAAGCGCGAAGATGAAGCCCCAATGCGCCCTGCCCGACGCCGGCCAGATCTCAGGCAGGGTGGCGAAGGCGTGGAAGGTGCGCGTCTCGGGAAAGTTGAAGCCGGCCGGGTTGCGCCACGGGCCGCGAACCATCCAGTCGAGGAAGAGCTGCGCCACATAGACGAGCATCAGGCTGGTGAGAATTTCGCTGGTGTTGAAGCGCGCCTTAAGCACCGCGGGGATTGACGCATAGGCCGCTCCGCCGGCGACACCCAACAGCAGCATCAGGGGGAGGACCACCCAGGATTGGAAATCCGGGAACATCACAGGCAGAATGGAACCCGCCATGGCGCCGATGATGAACTGCCCTTCCGCGCCGATGTTCCAGTTGTTGGAGCGGAAGCAGACCGAAAGCCCGACGGCGATCAGTATGAGGGGTGCCGCCTTTACCGCCAGCTCATGCAGCGACCAGGTCTCGTGCAGGGGATCGACGAAATAGTAGTAGAGCGCCTCGCCCGGGTTCTTGCCTAGCGCGAGAAACAGGGCGGCACCCGCGACGAGGGTAAGCCCCAGCGCAATGAAGGGCGAAAGCATACTGAAAAGCGCCGAGCGTTGCGGCCGTTTGACGAGCTCGATGCGCATCACACCGTCTCCTCCAGCGGAAGCCCGGAGGTGGCCTCAGGGCGCGCGCCACCCATGAGCAGGCCTATCTTCTCATATGTCGCCTCGGCAATGGGGACGGGCGTAGAAAGTCTTCCGCCGTGCATGACGGCTATGGCATCGCAGATTTCAAACAATTCATCGAGATCCTGACTGATGACGAGCACGGCCGAGCCGCCCTTGGCGAGATCGACAAGCGCCTGGCGAATCCGCGCCGCCGCCCCCGCATCGACGCCCCAGGTGGGCTGATTGACCACCAGAACGCGCGGCTGACGGTCGAGCTCGCGACCAATGACGAATTTCTGCAGATTTCCGCCCGAAAGCGCTGTCGCCTCCGGGTCCTCGCTGCCCTTGCGCACGTCCATCGCGGTGGAGACCCGCTTGGCGGCGCTGGCCACCACCGCGTTGCGGATGATGCCGAGGCGGCCAAGGAAGGCGCGCGCATCGGTCCGGTAGCGCGAAAGAAGCAGGTTCTGCGTCAAGGTCATGAACGGGGCCGCCGCATGGCCGAGCCGTTCCTCAGGCACGAAGGCCGCGCCCATAAGCCGTCGGCCGGTGATGTCATGCCGCCCGGCAGCGTGACCGCAGATCCGCACGGTATCAGCACTTTCCTGCAGCGCCTCTCCGGAAATCGCCTCGAAAAGCTCGCCCTGTCCGTTGCCGGCAACACCCGCAACGCCGAGGATCTCGCCCGCGTGCACCGTCAGCTCGATTTCCGACAGGGACACGGCGAAGGGATGCCCGGCCTTGCGATTGAGGCCGCGTACTTCCAGCAGCGCCTCCCGCGTGGCTGCGGGCTTGTCGCGCACCACGACCGGCACATCACCGCCCACCATCATGCGTGCGAGCGAAGCGGCCGTTTCGCGGCGCGGATCGGAATGCCCAACCACACGGCCCCCGCGAAGCACGGTGGCGCGGTCGCAAAGGCGCTTCACCTCCTCCAGCCGGTGGGAGATGTAGAGGATGGAGCGGCCCTCGGACCGCAGCGTCTCCAGGGTATCGAAGAGCTTGTCGGCTTCCTGCGGTGTCAGCACCGAGGTCGGCTCGTCCAGAATGATGAGCTCGGGGTCCTGCAGAAGGCAGCGGATGATCTCGATGCGCTGGCGCTCGCCCACCGAAAGATCGCCCACATGGGCCTGCGGATCAAGCGGCAGCCCGTAGGCGCGCGAGAGCTCCCGCGCGCGGGCAGCCACGGCGCTGACGGGAGCAGGATCGTCCAGCGAGAGGATGATATTTTCCGCCGCCGTCAGCGCATCGAAGAGGGAGAAGTGCTGGAACACCATGCCGATGCCGAGGCGGCGAGCTTCCCCGGGGCTGCGGATGGCCACCTCCTGACCTTTCCAGCGGATCGTTCCGGCGGTCGGCTCCAGCGCGCCGAACAGCATCTTGACCAGTGTGGACTTGCCCGCGCCGTTCTCGCCCAAGAGGGCGTGGATTTCACCGCGCCGGATTTCAAGATCGATGGAATCGCAGGCTTTGAGGGTACCGAAAATCTTCGACAGCCCCCGTACCTCCAGCAGCGGCTCGGCCGCCGCGTCGCCCGTTGAGTCCACGACACCTCCCATTTCAGCGCCGTTCTTCTGTGTTCTTCCTCGCCATCGTAGGCGCGCGGTTTTGCGATGCAACAGATTTTGTGTGGAATACCCTACGGGATAAGCACCGTCGTGCCGGTGGTCTTCCGCCCTTCCAGATCCTGGTGCGCTCGTGCCGCTTCCGACAGTGGATAGCGCTGGTTGATCACGATCTTCACCACTCCCGATTGGACCATGGCGAAAAGTTCGCGTGCTGCTTCTTCAAGGTCGCTGCGTGCCGCGATGTAGGTGAAAAGAATGGGCCGCGTTGCGAAAAGCGACCCTTTCTGGGACAGTAGACTGATGTTGAAAGGCGGCACCAGGCCGGAAGACTGGCCGAAGCTCACGAACATGCCGAGCGGCCTCAGACAATCGAGAGAGCCCGGGAACGTGTCCTTGCCGACGGAGTCATAGACGACGTTGCATAGCCGGCCTTCCGTCAGCTCGCGTACGGCCGCGACGAAATCCTGCTTCGTGTAGTCGATCACGTGATCGAAGCCGTGAGCACGAGCAAGCTCGATCTTTTCCTGAGAGCTTGCCGTGCCGATCACCGTCGCGCCCAGATGTTTGGCCCACTGGCCGAGGATGAGCCCGACGCCACCCGCGGCCGCGTGGCAAAGAATCGTATCGCCCGGCTTGACGGGGTAGGTCCGGCGCAGGAGATACCACACCGTCATGCCCTTCAGCATCATGCCGGCGGCCTGTTCGTCCGAAATGGCGTCCGGCACGCGCACCAGACGGTCGGCCGCGATCACCCGACGCTCCGCATAAGCGCCGCCGCCAGCCACACAATAGGCAACGCGGTCGCCCGGCTTCAGCCCCTCGACGCCCTCCCCCACGTCGAGCACGACGCCTGCCGCTTCCGCGCCCGGGATGAAAGGCGTCTGCAGCGAGTAGAGACCTTTGCGCTGGTAGACATCGATGAAGTTGAGGCCGATCGCCTTGTGCTCGATCAGTGCCTCGCCCCTGCCCGGTCTGCCCGGATCGGCGTCCTCCAGACGCAAAGCCTCGGGACCGCCAGCTTCGTGTACGCGAATTGCCTTCGTCATCCAGCCCTTCTCCCCAGTTGCGGCATCGCCTGCATGATTGCGCCGATGCAGTAGAGATAGAGTCCCGTCACGCCAACGCCCGCCTTTACGGCGGCATGCGCTTCGAGGCCCTGCAGAAGGGCCACGAGCCCGAAGGCGCACCAGGCCAGGAAAATACCGAGATTAAGCGGCCGCAGCCGTTTCACGCGCACGGGATGCAGAAAGTGGAGCGGTGTGAATGTCAGCACGGCCGAGATCACGACCACTGCAAAGGAGACATATTCGCCGGGACTGATGACAAACAGGGTGAAGACGATCATGTTCCAGACGACCGGGAAGCCTTTGAAGAAGTTCTCCGCCGTCTTCATACCCGTGTCGGCGTAATAGATGGCGCTCGACACCACGATGATGGCCGCCGACAGGAACGACAGCCCCTCGCCCATGAAGCCGCTCTGATAGAGGGCGAAAGCGGGGATCAGCACGTAGGTCACATAGTCGATGATGTTGTCCAGCGTGTCGCCCGACCAGGTCGGCAGCACATGCTTCACCTCGAGCTTCCTGGCGATGGGCCCGTCAATGCCGTCCACCAGCAGGGCAAGCCCCAGCCACCAGAACATGGCCGTCCAGCGTTCCTCGCTTGCGGCGACCAGCGAAAGGAAAGCCAGGAAAGAGCCGGATGCGGTCAGCAGATGGACCGAGAAGGCCTTTGCCTGAGGGGCCGTAACCTTTTTTCTTTTCATAAAAGCGCGTCCGCTGGGCGGGTTCACGAAAGGAGCACCCTGTGGCGGCCCGAACCGGAGCGCCCTTCCATCGCCTCGCCAAACTCCACCTTCCCCCTCATTACCTTCCTCTTCTGGTTCTTTTCGCGCGTCATTATCACGACCGCGCGGCTCAGACAGCATAAACAGGCGAAGGGTGTGGAAAACAAGGTCCCCCGAGTGCGGTGCTCCGCAACCCTTTGCCGCGCCCGCCGACATTGAACCATGGGACCGACTGCGATATGTGCCGGATTGCGAACAGGTTGAGACGATGGCGAGCGAAGAAAACGGCAGGGCGACGATCCTTGTTGCCGGAACCGGCCCAGCCGGCCTCTCCGCAGCGCTAGCGCTTGCCGGGGCTGGTGTCCGCACCGTCCTTGCCGGTCCCCCGCCTTCCACCAGCGACAAGCGCACCACCGCATTGATGCGGCCCGCGGTCGCGTTTCTGGAACGGCTCGGCCTCGGGCGGGCGCTGGGCCCGGACGCGGCCGCGCCGCTTGCCACCATGCGCATCGTCGATGCAACAGCGCGGCTTATCCGCAGCCCGGCGGTCACCTTCAGGGCAGCCGAAATCGGCGAAGACTATTTCGGCGTCAATATTCCCAACGCGGTGCTGAACGCAGCACTGGCTGACGCCGTTCGCGCCCGGGGCGATATTGTCTGGCATGAGACCATGGTCGAGGAGTGGCGTCCCGAAGCCAACGGCGTCGAGGCCAGGCTGGCCGACGGAACGGTGGTGCGTGCTGCTCTGGCGGTTGCCGCCGATGGGCGCAACTCGCCCGCGCGAAAAGCGGCCGGTATTTCCGTGACCACACACCGCCTGCCGCAACGCGCACTGGTGCTTAACTTCGCCCATCAGCGCCATCACGACTTTACCTCGACCGAATTTCACACCGAAAGCGGCCCCTGCACGCAGGTTCCGTTGCCGGGCGGTTTCCGCTCCAGCCTCGTCTGGGTCCTGCGCCCCCGGCAGGCGGAGGAATTGTCCGTACTTGACGATGATGTCCTGTCCAAGCGCCTCGAAGCGCGCATACAGTCCTTCCTTGGCAAGGTAACGGTCGAGCCGGGGCGGCAAGTCTACCCGCTTTCCTCCGCCCTACCGGCGCGCTTCGCCGCCCGGCGCATCGCGCTCGTGGGCGAGGCGGCGCATGTCTTCCCGCCGATTACGGCGCAAGGGCTCAATCTCGGCCTGCGCGACGTGATGGACTTGGCGGAGGTCATCCGCGCCCATGTGCAGGACCCGGGCTCGCCGGCGGCGCTGCTTCGTTATGACATGCGTCGCAGGCCCGACATTCTGGCGCGTTCCAGCGCGGTGAACCTCGTCAACGCCTCGCTGCTTTCCGGCCTGCTGCCGGCCCAACTTGCCAGAAGCACTGGCCTTGCCCTCCTGAGCAGCCTGCCTTTTCTGCGCGGATTTTTCATGCGGGAAGGGATGCAGCCGGGCAGCGGCTTTGCGGCCCTATTGCCTACCGTCGCGCGTCGTGGCTAATTTGCACCGTTGCCTTAATTGTACCGGTGTCGTTTAGCATTGAATTGCCGAGCAGGCTGATCCAAATTCAGGCCAAAGGTTGCGGGGCAATGCAGAAAGTCAAAACGGCAAAATTCTCGATCGGCCAGGTTGTCCGCCACAGGCTGTTTCCCTTCCGGGGCGTCATCTTCGACGTCGATCCCGAATTCAGCAACACCGAGGAATGGTATGAAGCCATTCCGCCCGAGGTGCGTCCGTCGAAGGATCAGCCTTTCTACCACCTCCTCGCGGAGAACGACGAGACGGAATACGTGGCCTATGTTTCGGAGCAGAATCTCCTCGAGGACGAATCCGGTGAGCCCGTGCGCCACCCGCAGCTCTTCGAGCTGTTCGTTCAGACCGCGGACGGCAAATACGCTCCGCGCCAGCGTTTTCGTCACTGAAACGCAAAAAAGGCCGTGTGACGCCCTTTTTGGTTAAGCGCAGAACATCGGTCTTTGAACCACATCATTTAAAAATGCGATTGAACGCTGACCGGCCGCTAGTCCGGCCGGCGCGCGAGCAAGCTGGCCCGCTTATCGGGACTGCTTAGCCTCTTCCTGGGCCCGCTTCAGTCTTTCGGCGAATTCCTCGTTGTTCTTGCTGACGAACTCTTCGAGCTTCTTCTGACGCTCGTCCAGCTCGCTCTGCTGCAGCGGCTCGCCGTCGAACGCGCTGGTGAAGCCCTGAAGCGTAACCTTGATCGGATTGGGCTGGTTCTGGAAATTGACGGAGGTGAGGGTCAGTTCTGACCCGCGCTTGAACGAATTCACGAGCTCATCCGTAAGCGGAGCTTCGGCCACACAACGGTCGGGAACGCAGATTGCATATTCGATCTTGCGGGTCGCGCCGCCGTCGATCTGCATTCCGATTCCGGGCGGGATGAGCCGGCCGGTGGGAACGGCGATCTGCAGCACACGTCGATTGATCTTCCCCTTTACCTCGATCAGGTTGACCGCGGTCAGAAGCTGGCCCGTCTCGGCGCGGCGCAGGAACTGCACGTTGCAGACGTCCACATCCTCTTGCTTGGTGCAGGCCTTGAACCAGCCCTGCGGCGGCTCCTGCTGCGCGTGCGCCGCATTCGAGGCGCCGATGACGGCCATGCACACCCCTCCGGCCAATGCCGCGATCAAACGGTGTGCTTTCGCATTCTGGCTCTTCATACTTCCCGTTCCTTTGGAATCCCCAGCGAACATAGCGTTTCTCGTTTCCTGTTGGCCGAATGCGGCGACAGCAAGGCTTTGGGCGCGTGTTACAACGCCTGCTTTCCCGAATCCAGAGCCCATCGGCATTACCGCGTGTTTGCCACCGGAATCTTCCCGGTGCACCGGTGGACAAGGCGGGCAAGGCGCGCAAGGATGGCAGCGGCACCCCCGAGTCCATTCAACACGAGGCCTTGCCATGTCGCGCCTTCATCTCGCTCCGGCGCTTTCCGCCCTGATCCTCTGGGCCGCCGCTGCTTCCGCCCAGGAGACGCCGATGCATGGCGTCGCCATGAACAGCGAGCCGGAGCTGCCCGCAGGGTTCACTCATTTTCCCTACGCCAATCCGGATGCTCCCAAAGGCGGCGAGATCACCTACTGCGTGACCGGTTCGTTCGACAACCTGAACCCGTTCATCCTGAAGAGCATGCGCACCACGGCACGCGGCGTCATCGATACGATCTTCGGCAATCTCGTCTTCGAGCCGCTGATGCGGCGCAACGGCGCGGAACCGTTCTCCCTCTACGGGCTTCTCGCCGAATCGGTGGAGATGGATGCAGAGCGCACCTACGCCGAATTTCATCTCGACCCCGACGCCAGATGGTCGGACGGCAAGCCCGTCACGCCTGAGGACGTCATCTTTACCTACGAAACCTTCGCCGAGAAAGGCCGTCCGCCCTACAGCACGCGCATGGAGCGGATCAAAAAGATTGAAAAAACAGGGGAGCATAGCGTCCGCTTCGCCTTCAACGAGAACTCCGACCGTGAATTTCCGCTGATCGTGGCCATGACACCGGTGATCCCGGCGCATGCGTTCGACCGCGATACGTTCGACCAGTCGACGCTCAAGCCGGTGACTGGCAGCGGACCCTATGTGATCGATGAAGTTATCCCGGGCCAGCGCATCGTCTTCAAGCGCAACCCCGACTATTGGGGGGCCGACAAGCCCTCCATGCGAGGCTTTCATAACTACGACCGCATCACCATTGACTACTTCCTGAACGGGAACGCCCAGTTCGAGGCTTTCAAAAAGGGCCTGTGCTCCGTCTATGCGGGCGCGATCTACACCGGAATGGATGCCACCCAGGTCGCACGAGACTTCGACTTTCCGGCCGCCCGCAATGGCGACGTGGTGGTGAAGGCGTTCGAATCGAAGATACCTCCGGTGGTCACCGGGTTCGTCTTCAACACCAGGCGCGAGATATTCGCCGATCCGAGGGTGCGGCGCGCCCTGTCGATGCTCTACGACTTCGGCTGGGTGAACAAGAACGTCTATGACGGCCAGTACCACCGGACGCTGAGCTACTGGCAGAATTCGGAGCTTTCCGCGCTCGGGCGGCCCATGGACGAAAGGGAGAAGGAGCTGCTTGCTCCCTATATGGACAAAATCCTCCCCATGGTGGCCGACGGCACCTATGGCAAGGATGCCGACAAGGGGGAGGGGCTGAGCCGCGAGACGATGCGCGAAGCCCTCGATCTGCTTCAGGATGCGGGCTACACGCTCGACGGCGGCAAGCTCAAGGATCGAGAGGGAAATCCCCTCTCCTTCGAGATTCTCATCGTTTCCGCGGAGCAGGAGCGGCTTGCCAGCGTTTTCCAGCGCGCCCTCTCGCGTCTTGGAATAGAAGTCACGCTGCGCATGCTCGACGATTCGCAGATCCAGCAGCGCAAGCAGACCTTCGAGTTCGACATGCTGATTTCGTCGGTCGGCTTCTCGGGCTCGCTCTCGCCCGGCATCGAGCAGATCGGCCGCTGGGGCTCCGAATCGGCCAATGCCGAAGGCTCCTTCAACCTCTCCGGGGTTGCCGATCCGGCCGTCGACGCCATGATCGAGGCGATGCTGAGCGCGCGCGACAAGAAATCCTACGTTGCCGCCGTGCGGGCTCTCGATCGGCTCCTGATCTCCGGCGCCTATATGGTGCCCACGCAGCACAACACGCAGAAATGGGTCGCTTACTGGAACTATCTGGAGCACCCGGAAACAGCGCCGTTGGATGGCTTTGACCTTTCCGCCTGGTGGCGCAAACCGCAGGGGGCTGGCGACTGATGGAACCGAAGATCACCATCAGCGTCGATGTCATCTCCGACGTGGTCTGTCCTTGGTGTTTCCTCGGCCAGCGCAATCTGGAGCGCGCGAAGGCTCTGCTTTCAGATATCGACGTGCCGGTGCGCTGGCGCCCCTTCCAACTCGACCCGACAATCCCGCCTGAGGGGCTGGAGCGACAAAGCTACATGCTGTCGAAATTCGGCAGCCGCGAGCGCATCGACGCCGCTCACGACCGGCTTCGTGAGCTCGGTGCCGCCGCGGGCATCAAATTCGACTTCGAAGCCATAAAGGTCGCGCCGAACACGCTCGATGCGCATCGGGTGATCCGTTGGGCTGGTGGCGCGAGCGAAGACATACAGAGCCGCCTGATCGGCAATCTTTTCAGCCTCTATTTCGAGGAGGGGCAGAATATCGGCGACCCAGCCGTTCTCGTCTCCGCCGCAGAAGAGGCAGGCATGGATCGCGCGGTGGTGGAGTCGCTGCTTCCCTCGCCAGCCGACCGGCAGGAGGTTCAGGCCGAGATTGCGACCGCGCAGAGAATGGGGGTCACCGGCGTGCCATGCTTTCTACTGGAGGGACGCTACGCATTGATGGGCGCTCAGCCTCCCGAATCCTTGGCCGATGCCATCAGGAAGGTGGCACAGGCCAAGGCGAGCGGGGAACTCGCCGCGGACGCTCCGGACCCGCATGACGGCTAAGGAGGCAAAAACCCTTACCTGGCGAGTGGTTAAGGCGCGCGTGCCCGACACGGCGCGCGATGTCATCCGGCTTCACAAGAAGCATCGCGGCACGATCGGGCGCCACGATGTGGTCAAGCTGTCCGCCAACGGGAATTCCTGCCACGTGTCCGTTCTCGGCACGGAAGAGGAAGACGTCATCGAGATGGATCTCGACACTCGTCTCGATCTAGGCGTGATGCACGACCAGACATACGAGTTCTCGCTGACGCGTGCCGGAGTGGTAGGCCAGTTGCGATGGTATCTTGACGCCAAAAGCCCCGCCATCCGGATTCCCGCGTGGCTGGCGTTCTGGTCACTCCTGATGGGAAGCGCCGGAGCCATGCTTGGCCTCCTCGGATTGCCGCTGGCCATTTTCAGTTAGGCCTGATGGCAACCCTCAGGCGGCTTTCTTTTCGACGAGCCGGACAAGCTGGGTCATAATGACGGCCGCGCCTGCAAGGCGCTTTTCCGCCGTCGGCCAGTCGCGGATGAAGACTACGCTCTGATCGGGCCGGATTTTTGCAAGCGGCCCCTGCTCTCCAATGAAGCGAACCAGTGCCGCAGGCTCTGCGAATTCCCGGTTGCGGAAGTGCAGCACCGCACCTTTCGGCCCGGCATCGAGCTTCTCCACATTCGCGCGGCGGCAGAGCGCCTTGATAAAGACGATCTTGAGGAGATGCTGCACTTCTTCCGGCATTGGACCGAACCGGTCGATGAGTTCCGCGCCGAAGGCGTCGATCTCTTCCGTCGTGGTCAGTTCGCCCAGCCGCCTGTAAAGCCCAAGCCGAAGCTGAAGGTCGGGCACATAGCTTTCCGGGATCATCACGGCCGTGCCGACGGTGATCTGCGGCGACCAGCCCGTATCGGCCGCCTCTCCCTCGCCACGCAATTCTGCCACCGCCTCCTCCAGCATCTGCTGGTAGAGTTCGTAGCCCACCTCCTTGATGTGGCCGGACTGTTCCTCGCCAAGCAGGTTGCCCGCGCCGCGAATGTCGAGATCGTGACTAGCAAGCTGGAAACCCGCGCCCAGAGTGTCGAGCGATTGCAGGACCTTCAGGCGCCGCTCGGCCGTGGGTGTTAGCTTCTTGTTGGCCGGCAGGGTGAAAAGCGCATAGGCCCGCACCTTCGAACGGCCGACGCGGCCGCGAAGCTGATAGAGCTGCGCCAGGCCGAACATATCGGAGCGGTGTACGATCAGCGTGTTGGCCGTCGGGATGTCGAGCCCCGATTCGACAATGGTGGTGGACAGGAGGACATCGTATTTGCCCTCGTAGAAGGCATTCATGATGTCGTCCAGTTCGCCCGGCGGAAGCTGGCCGTGCGCTGTCGCCACCTTCAGTTCCGGCACCTGCTCGGCCAGGAACTCGCGCACCTCCGCGAGGTCCGAGATGCGCGGGACGACATAGAAGCTCTGGCCGCCCCGATAGCGCTCGCGCAGGAGCGTCTCGCGGATGACGAGCGGATCGAAAGGCGAGATGAATGTGCGCACGGCGAGCCTGTCCACCGGCGGCGTGGCGATCAGCGACAGTTCCCGCACACCTGTCAGCGCAAGCTGCAGGGTGCGCGGAATAGGCGTCGCTGACAGCGTGAGCACATGCACGTCCGACTTCAGCTCCTTGAGCCGCTCTTTGTGCTTGACGCCGAAATGCTGCTCCTCGTCGATGATCAGCAATCCGAGGTTCTTGAACTGCACCGACTTGCCAAGCAGCGCATGGGTGCCGACGACGATGTCCGCCGTTCCATCCGCGATCGCCTTCTTGGTCTCCGCAAGCTCCTTGCTGCTGACGAGGCGCGACGCCTGCCGCACCTTCACCGGCAGGCCGGCGAAACGCTCACGGAAAGTCTTGTAATGCTGGCGGGCAAGCAGAGTCGTTGGCACGACGACAGCCACCTGGAACCCTTCCATGGCCGCGACGAAGGCCGCGCGCAGTGCAACTTCAGTCTTTCCGAAACCCACGTCGCCGCAGACGAGCCGGTCCATGGGGCGGCCTGAACTCAGATCCTCCAGCACGGCCTCGATGGCCGTCTGCTGGTCTTCCGTCTCGTCATAGGGGAAGCGGGCGGCAAACTCGCCATAAAGCCCGTCGGGCGGCACGAGTTTCGCGGCCGGGCGCATCGCCCGCTCGGCGGCAAGCCGGATAAGCTGACCAGCCATTTCCAGCAGTCGCTTCTTGAGCTTTGCCTTGCGCGATTGCCACGCGACCCCGCCGAGCTTGTCGAGCACGGCTTCGGCTGCATCCGACCCGTAGCGCGACAGAAGGTCGATATTTTCCACCGGCAGGAACAGCCGGTCATCGCCCGCATAGCGGATTTCGAGGCATTCATGGGGAGCACCCGCGGCCTCGATGGTCCTGAGGCCGACGAAACGCCCGATGCCGTGATCGGCATGCACGACGATGTCGCCGGCGGAGAGTGCCGTGACTTCAGAAATGAAATCAGTGGCCTTGCGGCTTCTCTTGGCACGGCGAATCAGGCGGTCGCCCAGGATGTCCTGCTCGGCTATGACCGCCAGCGCATCGGTTTCGAATCCCGTTTCCAGCGGCAGGACGGCAAGGCCGGCCTGACCTTTCGGAAGTTTGGTGAGCGCTTCGAGGCTTTCCACCCGCGTCACGCCGCCCAAACCATGCTCGGTGAGGATCTGGTTGGTTCGGTCTGCCGAGCCTTCGCTCCAGCCGGCAATCAGCACGCGCTTGCCCCGGACCCGCAGCGCGCCGATGTGCTTCACCACGTGGTCGAAGACATTGGCATTGGGATCGGCACGCTCCTCCGCGAAGCTGCGCCCGGGGTGTGAACCGGCGTGCAGCACCTTTCCGGCTCCCTCCGGCGCCGCGAAGGGCGTGAAGCGGACGAACGTGCGGGTCTCGGCCGCGGCCGCGATCTCGTCGGGGCTCAGATAGAGGCGTCCCGGCTCCAGAGGCTTGTAGGGCACGGCCTCGCCGAGATTCGCACCCTCGCTGAGCTGGCGCATACGAGCCTCGTAGTGGTCCGTCACCAGCGCGTGACGCTCGCCGATCGCTTCCTGCGCCAGGTGATCGAAGACGAGCGGCGCGTCGGGCAGATAGTCGAACAGTGTCTCCAGCCGCTCGTAGAAAAGCGGCAGCCAGTGCTCCATGCCGGCGAAACGGCGCCCTTCCGAAACCGCGGCATAAAGCGCGTCGTCGCGCGAGGGCGCGCCGAAGGCCTCGATATAGTTGCGCCGGAAGCGGCTGATCGTCTCGGGCGTCAGCGTCACCTCGCTTACGGCCTGGAGCGAAACCTCCTTCTGCTGGCCGGTCGTCCGCTGCGTCGCCACGTCGAAAGCGCGGATCGATTCGAGCGTGTCACCGAAGAAGTCGAGACGCAGGGCCTCGTCCCAGCCGGGCGCGAACAGGTCGAGTATGCCGCCGCGCACCGCATACTGGCCGACATCCCGCACGGTCGGCACGCGCTCAAAGCCGCCGAGTTCAAGCCGGCTGATCAGCGCTTCCATGTCGACCTGATTGCCGGGTCTGGCCCGGAATGTCTGCCCCTCCACATGCGCGGCAGGCGGCATCCGCTGCAGCAGCGCGTTGGCGCTGACGAGGACCACCGCCCGGTGAGGCTGGCGCTTCAGCGCGGCCAAGGCCGAGAGCGCGTCGAGCCTACGGGCGGCCGCGTCGCTGCCCGGCGAAACACGGTCGTAAGGCAGGCAGTCCCAGGCCGGAAGCTGGAGGACCGGCAGGCCAGGAGCGGCGAAACGCAAAACCTCGGCAATGGCAGGCAGCCGCTGTCCGTCCCGAAGGACGAAGATCAGCGGCCGGTCGGGCGCGATCTCGCTTGCAAGCTGCGCCAGGGCAAAGGCTTCGTAGCCGTCCGCCACGCCGTCGATGATCACGGAACCGTTCCGGCCGGGCGCAAGGCCGATAGGTGTGACAAGGTCGGTCATCTTGGATCGTATCAGGCCGTCGGTGTTCCGCACGCAGCTCGGATGCGCCGGAAAAGTTGCGTGTCGAAGGATTCAGGCACCTTTGCCTGACCGGTCACCCACGACAGAAGGTCCGTATCGGGCACTTCCAGCAGAGCCTCGAACTGCGAAAGCTCCTCGTCGGAGAGCGAGCCTATATGCGCATCGGCGAACGCACCCAATACGAGGTCCATCTCGCGCATGCCCCGCCGCCAGGCGCGAACAAGCGCGCGGCGTCGGCGCGGGTCGAGATCGGCGCTTGAGCGAGTGCTTCCGGTCATTGCCTGTCTTTCGCGGTGAGAAGGGGCATATAGCGTTTCGGCCGGCCGATGTCAGCCTCCGTTGCGGTTTTCATCCGCTTCAGGGTCGCATAATTTCAATCCATGCGCCCGCCTCTTCTCGATCCGCTCTTCGCTCCCGCCACGTCATTGGACGGCATCGGCAATCGCATCGCAGGGCTTATCGCCAATGTGGTGCCCGGAGACCTGACGAACAGATCGCTTCGAGTGGGCGATCTTCTCTTCATCCTGCCGCATTCGCTCATCGACCGTACTCGGCGGCCCGAGGTGGCGCATGCGCCCCACGGCGCGACGGTGACGCTTCAGGTGACGGTTGCGCGCCACCAGCCGCCCCCACGCGGCAAGAAGAACGTGCCCTACCGCGTCTTCGCCTTCGACGAGACGGGCGAGATCGCGCTGACCTTCTTTCACGCGCACCAAGCCTATCTGGAGCGGCTGCTGCCGGTTGGCGCGGAAGTGCTGGTCTCCGGTCGCATGGACTGGTTCAACGGCAGGCCCTCCATGGTCCATCCGGACTATGTAGTGCCCGTCGCGGAGGCCCAGGAGCTTCCCGCACTGGAACCAGTTTACCCGCTGACGGCCGGCCTTTCACCCAAGGTTCTGCGACGGGCCATTCAGCAGGCGCTCACCCGTCTCCCGGACCTGCCGGAATGGCAAAATAGGGATTTCAGGGGCCGCCTCGGCCTGCCGGGCTTCAAGGCGGCCCTTGCGCAGCTGCACGATCCGAAAGGTGCGGAGGATATTTCGCCCGAGGGGCCAGCCTGGCGCCGTCTGGCGTATGACGAATTCCTGGCAAGCCAGCTTTCGCTCGCGCTCGTGAGAGCCCGCGCGCGAAAGCTTTCAGGGCGGCCGCTGACGGGGGACGGCAGGCTCATTGCCCACATCAGGAAGGCCCTGCCCTATTCGCTTACACCCTCGCAAGAGCAGGCGGTGGCCGACATCCTTTCCGACCTTGCCAAGGAAACCCGTATGCTGCGCCTGCTTCAGGGCGACGTGGGCGCGGGCAAGACGGTGGTGGCGCTCATGGCGATGGCGCGTGCCGCCGAGGCAGGCGGCCAGGCTGCGCTGATGGCCCCCACGGAACTGCTCGCCCGCCAACACCTCGCAACCATAGCCCCTCTGGCGCAGGCGGCGGGTCTCAAGGCGGCGTTGCTGACGGGTCGAGAAAAGGGCCGCGAGCGCGACGCCGTACTCAAGGGGCTGGCCTCCGGCGAAATCTCCCTCGTCATCGGCACGCACGCGCTCTTCCAGGCACAGGTGCGCTTCCGCGACCTCGTGCTTACCGTCATCGACGAACAGCACCGTTTCGGCGTCCATCAGCGGCTTGCGATCAGCGCCAAGGGCGAAGCGCCGGATATGCTGGTGATGACAGCGACGCCCATTCCGCGCACGCTGGTGCTTTCGGCCTTCGGAGACATGGACGTCTCGCGACTGACGGAGAAGCCGGCCGGGCGCAAGCCCATCCGCACCGTAACCATGCCGGCGGACAGGCTCGGCGAACTGATCGAACGGCTGCAACAGGCGATCGCCGGCGGGCAGAAGGTCTACTGGATTTGCCCGCTCGTGGAGGAGTCGGAAGAGCTCGAACTTACCTCCGCGGAAGACCGCTTCGCTGCCCTGGAGAAAATCTTCGGCGAGGCGGTCGGGCTCGTGCATGGGCGGATGAACGCGCGCGAGAAGGACGCGGCCATGAGCGCTTTCAAGGAGGGGAAAACGCGCATCCTGGTCGGCACGACCGTGGTGGAGGTGGGCGTGGACGTGCCGGACGCGACGATCATCGTCATCGAGCACGCGGAACGGTTCGGACTTGCCCAGCTTCACCAGCTTCGCGGCCGCGTGGGGCGCGGCGAGAAGCCGTCATCCTGTGTCCTGCTCTACAAAGCGCCGCTCGGAGAAACGGCCAAGCGACGGCTCTCCATCCTGCGCGAGACGGAGGATGGCTTCCTGATTGCCGAGGAGGATCTGAAGCTGCGCGGAGAGGGCGATCTGCTTGGTACACGACAGTCCGGCACGCCGGGCTTCCAGGTGGCGCGGCTGGAGTTCCACGGCGATCTGCTGGCCGCCGCGCGCGACGATGCGCGCCTGGTACTCGCGCGCGATCCCGAGCTTACCTCGGAGCGCGGACAGGCGCTCAGGATACTGCTTTATCTCTTCGGCAAGGACGAGGCGGTTCGCCTCCTGCGCGCGGGCTGACGACCGCAACCCATAGCTGTCACTGAGACGCGACTAAGCTTGCGGCTTATCGCCCGCCTCGTGCGGCCCGTTCGGCTTGTGCCTCTTTCCAAGAAATTCCTCGGCAAGCGCCTGGGTGGTCTGCTGGTATTCAGGCGATATGAGGCCGGCGGAGATGAGGAGTTTGGCCCCGTCCTCAATCGACATCGAAAGCTCGATCACCTCGCTCTTGCGCACATACATGAGAAAGCCGGTGGTCGGATTGGGCGTAGTCGGCATGAAGACCGCGATCATCGGGTCTTCCTCGCTGCCAATCGACTGCTGAATTTCACCGCGCGCCTCAGCCGCGATGAAGACGATGGCCCACACACCCCGGTGCGGAAACTCGACGAGACCCACCTTCTTGAAGGTCTCCGACCGCTCCGAAAAGATCATCTCCAGGATCTGTTTCAGCGTCTTGTAGACGGTTCTGATGAGCGGCATGCGGTCGAGCAGATACTCGCCGTAGTGGATGATCGTCCGGCCGACGAAGCTTGCTGTCAGGAACCCTACCAGCGTGATGAGAACGCAGGCGACGATGAGGCCGAATCCCGGCACCGCGAAAGGCAGATAATTGTCCGGGTTGTAGCGGGCCGGAATGTAGGGCTTAACCCAAGAATCGACCCAGCCGATGAAGGACCAGACGATGTAGATCGTGATCGCCAGCGGCGCGGTCACGATGAAGCCCGTCAAGAAATAATTGCGCAGACGGGTCATCAACGGAAGGCACCTCGGACAATGCGGGAAAACACGGCTGCGGCACGCCCGGGACTTTAGCCAAGACAGTTCCGGCCGTCCAGCCATGCGTTGATGACCGCGGCAGGTGCAAGCCCGCCGAGGCCACCATGCTCCAGTGGGTCTATTCGACGGTCACGGACTTCGCGAGATTGCGCGGCTGGTCGACATCCGTGCCCATCGCGACGGCCGTGTGATAGGCCAGCATCTGTACCGGAAGCGCATAGACGATCGGGGCGATGAATTCCGGCATTGTGGGCATGACGATCGTCTCAAACTTGTCGAGCGACGCACGCGCGGCACCCGCTTCGTCTGTAATCAGGATGATGCGCCCTCCCCTCGCCGCCACTTCCTGCATGTTGGAGACGGTCTTTTCAAAAATGCGGTCGGTCGGTGCAATCACGATGACCGGCATGCTCTCATCGATCAGCGCGATTGGCCCGTGCTTGAGTTCGCCGGCCGCATAGCCTTCGGCGTGGATGTAGGAGATCTCCTTGAGCTTCAGCGCCCCTTCCATGGCGAGCGGATAGCTCGTGTCGCGCCCGAGATAGAGCACGTGGCGGACCTGGGACAGCTCGCGCGCGATCTTCTCGATGTGCCCTTCCAGCCGCAAGGCCTGGGCGGCATAGCGCGGCGCTTCCGAAAGCGCACGGACCATCCTGCGCGCCTCCTCGTCGGAAAGCGTGCCGCGCTGGAGGCCGGCGCGCGCCGCAAGGGCGGCGAAGATCGCAAGCTGGCAGGTGAAGGCCTTGGTGGAGGCCACACCGATCTCCGGTCCCGCAAGCGTGGGGAAGATGCCGTCGCTCTCGCGCGCGATGGTCGAATCCCGCACATTCACGATGGAAGCGATCGGCACTCCCTGGGCTCGGCAATAACGTAGCGAAGCGAGCGTGTCCGCCGTCTCGCCGGACTGAGAGACAAAGAGTGCCGCGCTCGATTTCGAAAGCGGCATCTCGCGGTAGCGGAACTCCGAAGCGATGTCTATGTCCACCGGCAGCCGCGCATAACGCTCCAGCCAGTATTTTCCGATGAGACCCGCAAGATAGGCGGTTCCACACGCCGAGACAGCAAGCCGGTCGATCTTTCCGAAATCGAACGGCATTTCGAAGGCTCTCACGCCACCTTCAGCAAAGTCGAGATAATTGGCGAGCGTGTGCGAAATCACCTCCGGCTGCTCATGGATCTCCTTTTCCATGAAGTGCCGATGATTGCCCTTGTCGACAAGGAAGCTCGTTCCGACGGACTGCTGGCGGGGGCGCTCCACTGGCCGGCCTTCCATGTCGAAGATCTGCATGCCGCTGCGCCGCACGACCACCCAGTCGCCGTCCTCCAGATAGGTGATCGCATCGGTAAAAGGGGCGAGCGCTATCGCATCGGAGCCGAGGAACATTTCGCCTTCGCCATGGCCGACGGCAAGCGGCGGGCCGCTGCGTGCGCCAATGATGAGGTCTTCGTCGCCGCGGAACAGGATAGCGAGCGCGAATGCACCCTTGAGACGCTTCAGCGCCGAAAAGGCCGCTTCCTGAGGAGAGGCTCCGCCGCGCAAGGCGCGCGAGACGAGGTGAGCGACCACCTCCGTGTCCGTTTGCGATGCGAAGACGAATCCTTCCGCCACAAGTTCCGAGCGCAGCTCGGAGAAATTCTCAATGATGCCGTTGTGGACGATCGCGACATCCTCGGAAAAATGCGGATGCGCATTCACCTCATTGGGAACGCCGTGCGTTGCCCAGCGCGTGTGGCCAATGCCGATGAAGCCGCCGAGCGGCTCTTCGGCAAGCCGCCGTTCCAGGTTGACAAGCTTGCCTTCCGCCCGCCGGCGGGCGAGCTTGCCGTGCTCGATCGTGGCCACGCCCGCCGAGTCATAACCGCGATATTCGAGCCGCTTGAGCGCATCCACGATGAGCGGCGCCACCGGCGAGTGCCCGACAATGCCGACAATACCGCACATCCGTCCCCACTCCCGTCTTGCAGTGATCCCACAACCAGATGCCCGCCGCCTTCAGAGGCGCAGGGCAGCGAACCTATAATAGTGCCCTAGCGCCATACCGGCAGCGGCCAAAATACAATTATGGTTTCGGCCATGTCACGACGCCGCGCTCATTCGATATCCTCGACCGGCGCGGCGGCACCGCCGCTGATCCTCTGCGACAGCGAAGCCTTCATAAACTCGTCCAGATCGCCATCGAGTACGTCCTGAGGGCTGGGGCTTTCAACGCCCGTGCGCAGATCCTTCACCATCTGATAGGGCTGTAGCACGTAGGAGCGGATCTGGTGGCCCCAGCCGATGTCGCTCTTGGCGGCTTCGGTTGCGTTCGCCTCTTCTTCGCGCCGCTTCAACTCCAGTTCGTAAAGGCGCGCGCGCAACATCTCCCAGGCCTTGGCCCGGTTCTTGTGCTGCGACCGCTCCTGCTGGCAGGAAACCGCGATCCCGGTCGGCAGATGGGTGATGCGCACGGCCGAATCGGTGGTGTTGACGTGCTGCCCGCCCGCCCCGGAAGAGCGGTAGGTGTCGATGCGAACGTCCGATTCGGGAATCTCGATTTCGATCGAATCGTCGATCACCGGATAGACCCACACGCTGGCGAAAGAGGTGTGGCGGCGCGCATTGCTGTCGAAGGGCGAGATGCGCACGAGGCGATGCACGCCCGATTCGGTCTTGAGCCATCCATAGGCATTGTGGCCCTTGATCAGGATGGTGGCCGATTTGATGCCGGCCTCATCACCGTCGTGTATCTCCAGCACCTCGACCTTCATCTTCCGCCGTTCCGCCCAGCGCGTGTACATGCGCAGTAGCATCTGCGCCCAATCCTGGCTCTCGGTGCCGCCCGCGCCGGCGTGGATTTCGAGATAGGTATCGTTGGCGTCCGCCTCTCCCGACAGCAGCAGTTCCACTTGGCGCGAGGCGATCTCACCGCGCAAGGAACGGATTGCTGCCTCCGCCTCCTCTACGATCTGTTCGTCCCCTTCCTCCTCGCCGAGCGCGATCAGCTCAATGTTATCATCAAGAGCCTGAGAGAACCCGTTGACCGTATTGATATTTTCCTCGAGCGTCTGGCGCTCCCGCATCAGCTTCTGCGCTTCCTGCGGGTTGTCCCACAGTTTGCCGTCCTCGGCGCGCGCGTTGAGGTACTCGAGCCGTTTTACTGCCTCGTCCCAGTCAAAGATACCTCCTCAGCAGGCTTATGGCCTGCCTGATTTCGTCGACCAGCGTTGCCGTTTCAGTGCGCATGGCATCCTTCTTTCGGATAGGGATCAAAGTCGGGCGGAACTTATGAACGGAATAGCCGCCTGTAAAGGACGGGCGACCGCTTTGCAAAAGCAATAGGCTGCGAAGGACTCTGTAACGGCAATGTGCCTAGAACAGGCCGCCTGCGCCTGAGGTGATCGCGCGATTGGCCTGGGGCGAGATGGTGTTCGCCCGCTCGCTGTCCAGTTCCTCCATGCCGATCACCCAATAGCTGTCCGCAGGCCCGGTGCCAGGCTTGAATGCCTCCATGATGACGCCGGGCTGGCCGGGCTCGGCGTGCATGCCCGTCTGCCGATCGATAGCGACAAGACGCATGCCTTCCGGCATCTGGAACTCTACCGGGCGCATGTCCTTCAGCGCGTCCTCCATGAAGTCCTTGAAGATCGGCGCCGCGAGCCCGCCGCCCGTCGAACCCTTACCCATCGGGCGCGGCTGATCGTAACCCATGAAGACGCCGACGACGAGATCAGGCGTATAGCCGATGAACCAGGCATCCTTCTCGTCATTGGTGGTACCGGTCTTGCCGGCGATCGGCCGGCCGAGCTCGGAAATCATCGTCGCCGTGCCGCGGGTGACGACACCCTGCATCATGGAGGTGATCTGGTAAGCCGTCATGGGGTCGAGCACCTGCTCGCGGTCATCCACGATCTCGGGCTCGCTCTGGCCGTTCCATACCTCCGCCGTGCAGCCGATGCACTCGCGCGTGTCGTGCTTGTAGACGGTCTTGCCGTAGCGGTCCTGTATGCGGTCGATCAGCGTCGGAGTGAACGCCTTGCCGCCATTGGCCATGATCGCATAGGCGGTAACCATGCGCATCACGGTAGTCTCGCCGGAGCCGAGCGACATGGCCAGATGCTCGGGCATGTCGTCATAGACGCCGAATCGCTCGGCATATTCGGCCACCAGATCCATGCCCATATCCTTGGCGAGCCGTACCGTCATCAGATTGCGCGAACGCTCGATGCCCATCCTAAGCGTGGACGGGCCGGCGAAACCACCACCATAGTTCTTGGGCTCCCAGACCTGATTGCCGATCTGGATAGTGATAGGAGCGTCCAGCACCACGGAAGCGGGCGTGTAGCCATTGTCCAGCGCCGCCGCGTAGACGATCGGCTTGAAGGAGGAGCCCGGCTGGCGATAGGCTTGGGTGGCGCGGTTAAACTGCGATGCGGCATAGGAGAAGCCGCCGACCATCGCAAGGACGCGGCCGGTATGGGGGTCCATGGCCACAAGCGCGCCTCCGATCTCAGGCACCTGGCGCAGAATCCACTCACCTCCGCCCTCTTCCTTGCGCTGTACATAGACAACGTCGCCGGGTTTGAGCACTTCGGCGGGGGAATTAGCCTTGACCGTATGGCCGTCCACCACGTGGCGCAGGGCCCATTTCATATCCTCAAGCGCGATCGTGCCGGTCTCACGCTCTTCCGAGAGCGCGCCGGACACCTCCCGCTTAGGCTGCAGGCCGATGCGGACGGACTTGCTGTCGGCTTCGAGCACGACCGCCAGACGCCATTCGGGGACGTCGCTCAAAGCCTCGATATCGCCGAGCGGAGCGCCCCAGTCGCCCGAAACGTCGATCCTGTCGACCGGGCCGCGGAAGCCGCGCAGCGTGTCGTAGCGAATAAGCCCGTCCTGGAGCGCACTGCGCGCGTAAAGCTGCAGTTTCGGGTCGAGCGTGGTGCGCACATAGAGGCCGCCCTCATAGAGGGCATCCTCGCCATAGCGCGCGATGATCTCGCGCCGCACCTCCTCGGTGAAATAGTCGGCGGCGAAGAGATAGCTGCCGCGCGGCCGCGGATTGACGTTCAGATCCGTGGCCTTGGCCTTTTCCGCCTCCTCGGCGGTAATGTAGCCATTGGCGTGCATCTGGTCGATGACCCAGTTGCGCCGCTCGATCGCACGGTCGGTATGGCGGAAGGGATGGTAGTTGGACGGCCCCTTGGGCAGTGCTGCGAGATAGGCCGCCTCCGCGATCGTCAAATCCTGGACAGGCTTGTTGAAATAGGAGAGCGCGGCGCTCGCCACGCCGTAAGAGCCAAGCCCGAAGAAAATCTCGTTGAGGTAGAGCTCAAGGATCCGGTCTTTCGAATAGGCCTGCTCAATGCGGAAGGCCAGGATCATCTCCTTGATCTTGCGCTGGATGGTCTGGTCCGAGGTAAGCAGGAAGTTCTTTGCAACCTGCTGGGTGATGGTCGACGCACCCACAAGGCGGCGGCCCGAACCAAGATTCTGCAGGTTGGTGACCACCGCACGCACCAGCCCCAGAGCGTCGATGCCGGGATGGCTGTAGAAATTCTTGTCCTCGGCGGAGAGGAACGCGGCCTTGACGCGATCGGGAATGGCCTGAATCGGCAAATAGAGCCGCCGCTCGCGCGCGAATTCCGCCATCAGCGAGCCGTCGGAGGCATGAACGCGCGTGGTTACCGGCGGCTCGTATCTGGCCAGCACCTCATAGTCGGGCAGGTCCTTCGTGAGGCCACCGATATAGATGGCGACCCCCGCCGCCGCGACCAGGGCGAAGACCACTCCGATGCCGAAGAAATAACCTAGCAGACGTAACATGCGTGCTCCAAAGCGCCAAGGTCCGGCGGCGTCCCATCATCCCGCCTCCGCCCGGCCATGATAACATCATCACCGCGAAGAGGGAAAACCGCCCTGATCGGCCCTACTGCCTTGTCCATGTGGACAAAATGGGGCTGCACCCGGGGCCGAATCACAAATTGATACGCGAAAAGACCGGTGGTGTTGTGCGGCTGCAACGGTTCTCATCCGCGCGCGCCCGCCTCCGCGAAGATGTTGATCGCCTCAATGATCCGATCCACGGCCTCGGAGCGCCAGGCGGCATCACGCATGAGCTTCTCGTCTTCGGCATTGGACAGGTAGCCCAGTTCCAGAAGCACGGACGGCACGTCCGGCGCGCGAAGAACGATGAAACCCGCCGAGCGCAAGGGGTTGCCGACGAGTTCTACGCTGCCGCTGAGTTCACCGAGGAGCGTTCGGGCAAAGCGGATGGAGAAGGCGTGGGTCTCGCGGCGAATAAGATCGATCAGGATGTCAGTAACTTCGTCATCCGATTCCGCCGCCACGAATCCCGCAATCTCGTCAGACAGATTTTCACGTGCCGCCGTGGCGGCCGCCTCCGCATCGGACGCGCGTTCCGACAGGGTGTAAACGGTCGCGCCGCGGAAATTAGGCAGTCGGATCGAATCGGCATGAATGGAAATGAACAGGTCCGCCTCATTCTCCCGGGCGATGCGCACGCGCTCGTCAAGGCGCAGGAAAACGTCGGTTTCACGCGTAAGGGCGACATTGTACTTGCCCATCGCCTCCAGCTTTTTCCGCAGCTCCAGCGCGAAGGCCAGCGTGATCATCTTCTCCTCGATGCCGCTGACCCCGCGCGCCCCGCCGTCGATGCCGCCATGGCCCGGGTCGATGACCACGGTGAAGCGTCCATCCTTGGAGCCCCTTTGCGTCGGCGCCTTAGCGATGCCCGCATCCTCCGGCAGGGCGGGAATGCGTTTGCGCATGGCTGCTTCAAAAGCTTCCTGCGAGGCCGCGGCAATGTCGATGATGATCCTGTAGCCCGGCGCATTCTCGTTCTTGAGCACGTTCAGATCATCGACCGTAAACGGCCCTGACACGGTGAAGATCATGCGCGAATGGCCAGGGCTCATGCGGCCGTAGCGCACCCGCGCCACCAGCCCGCGCGGGGCAATGGCCTCCTCCTCGAAGGAGAATTCGCTTTCGGGAAGGTCGAGCACCAGGCGATGTGGCGCACGCAGGAGGAACCAGCCGATCTCCGGCTCACGGTCGAAATGAATGATGATTCGGGTATGGGTTTGGTCGCCCGCCATGCGGTAGTCGTAGGCAAGCAGCCTCGTTTCGTCGCTGGAGGCGGCAAATGCTGCCGCCGCGAAACAGACAAGAAAACCATGGATGAGCCAAGTAAGGGTCAGCAAGGGCGCAGCCCCGTGAATCCATCGCACGGCAGGCTGCAAATTCCAACGTTGCGACACCAGCAGCAGTCCCCGATTAAGGCCCCTCGCCAAGGCGGTTAGCGGAAGTCTCTGGCTGCTTCAAGGCGGCGATGGCACATTTCGGCGGCAGTGAAATCAGGGTTGCCATTGATTGTGTCAAATCATAAAAGCGGTGGTGAACCATCGTAATGCCCTTCTCTGGGGCCATCCGCTTCCGAGATGCGGCGAAGGGGGCGAGACGTTTCCGAGCCGACGCTGCGCGGGCGAGGACGATGGCTCAAAGGATTCTCTTCAAGGTGTTTGCGGCCTTGCCGAAACCCTGAACTTGAGGAAAGCGGCCGGGAACTCCGTGCCGGCTCTAGTAGAGCGAAGTAGCGGGTCCGATCCATTGGACCTTGGTTGAAACAGTACGGTCGGGCGGTGCGATGGCTGTGAGCGCACTCAGGACGTTACATCGAAACCCCCGCGATCCATTCGCGGCGGTGCGTTCTGCGGATTTGGCCTCGTCGCCGGCAGACCCCAGATTGTCCGGCACCACAAGTCACGCGACGGGAAGGCGCACAACCTTCACCGCCCGTGCGATGCGTGCCGGGGAGACACGACTTTATGCCCAACAAGATGCTGATAGACGCCTCCCACCCGGAGGAGACACGCGTAGTCGTTCTACGCGGTAACCGTGTCGAAGAGTTCGATTTTGAATCCCAGGACAAGAAGCAACTCCGCGGAAACATATACCTAGCCCGGGTCACGCGCGTTGAACCTTCACTGCAGGCGGCTTTTGTCGAATATGGCGGCAACCGTCATGGTTTTCTCGCCTTCAGCGAAATCCATCCTGACTATTACCAAATCCCAGTAGCCGACCGGCAGGCGCTCCTTCGGGCGGAGGCCGAGGAGGCGAAAGCCGCGGACGAGGACGCCGAAGAGCAGGACGCCCATGCGGGCAACGGCAAGAAGCGGCGGCGTTCCCGTTCCCGCCGAGGCTCGGGGGCGGAGGAAAACACGCCCGCCCAGGCCGAACAGGCCCACGGGGACGTGATCGCGGAGGGCGTTTCGGACACCGAAGCCGAGAACGGCAACGGAGCCGAGGAAGAAGGCGAGGTTGACACTGTCGGCGCTGAAGATGCGCTCGATGAGGCGCAGAACCGCCGCCGGCCGATACGCCGCAACTACAAAATCCAGGAGGTGATCAAGCGGCGGCAGATCCTGCTCGTACAGGTGGTGAAAGAGGAACGTGGCAACAAGGGCGCGGCGTTGACCACCTATCTGTCGCTCGCCGGCCGCTATTCCGTGCTGATGCCGAACACGGCGCGCGGCGGCGGCATCTCGCGCAAAATCACCAACCCGCAGGACCGCAAGCGGCTCAAGGAGATCGTCAAGAGCCTGGACGTGCCGGAGGGAATGGGCGTCATTCTGCGCACCGCCGGCGCCAACCGGACAAAAGCGGAGATCAAGCGCGACTACGAGTACCTGCTTCGGCTTTGGGAGCGCGTGCGCAACCTCACGCTTCAATCCATCGCTCCCGCCCTCGTCTACGAGGAAGGCAGCCTGATCAAACGGGCCGTGCGCGACCTCTACAATAAGGACATCGACCAGATCCTAGTGGCCGGCGAGGAAGGGTATCGCGAGGCCAAGGATTTCATGCGCATGCTGATGCCGAGCCATGCGAAGGTGGTGCAACCCTATCGGGACTCCGTCCCCATCTTCGCCCGCAATGGCATCGAGGCGCAGCTCGACAAGATGCTGCAGCCGCAGGTGACGCTGAAATCGGGCGGATACATCATCATCAACCAGACCGAGGCGCTGGTTGCCATCGACGTCAACTCGGGCCGCTCCACCAAGGAGCACTCCATCGAGGATACGGCGCTCCAGACCAATCTGGAAGCGGCGGAGGAGATCGCCCGCCAGCTGCGCCTGCGCGACCTTGCGGGCCTGATCGTCATCGACTTCATCGACATGGAGGAGAGCCGCAACAACCGTGCGGTGGAAAAGCGCCTCAAGGAATGCCTGAAGAACGACCGCGCGCGCATCCAGGTTGGCCGGATCTCCCATTTCGGCCTGCTGGAAATGTCGCGTCAGCGCATCCGCACGAGCGTGCTGGAAAGCACCATGAAGCCCTGCCCCCATTGCGGCGGCACGGGATATGTGCGCTCCGACTCCTCGCTGGCGCTGCTCGTGGTCCGCGCGATCGAGGAGTATCTTCTCAAGGACCCGCGCAACGACATCGTCGTGCGCACGCCCTCCTCTACCGCGCTCTATCTGCTCAACCAAAAGCGCTCGAACCTGATGGAGCTCGAGTCGCGCTTTGGCGTCTCGATCACGATCGAAGTCGACGACGAGCTGGGCGGCCAGCATTACGCGATCGTGAAGGGCCAGCCTTCCACGAAACTGCCCGCCGCGCCTCAGGCGGCGCCGGTGATCTCCGCGGAGGCGGATGAGGGCGAGACCGCCGCTTCCGAAGAGGAAACACACCAGGCCGCACCCTCCGCCGAAGAGGAGGATGGCAGCCATGGCCGCAAGCGCCGCCGCAAGCGCCGCCGGCGGGGCGGCCGTGACCGGGGCGGCGAGCAGGCCGCCGGAGCTGCCGTACAGGAGCAGGTGAGCGAAGATACAGTCGCCAGCCCCGCTGAACCCAGCGAGGAAGAGAGCGCGGCCGCCGCAAGCGATGCGGACGAAGAAAGCGTGGAGGCGGCCGAGGCTGGCGAAGGCGAGAAGAAGAAGCGGCACCGGGGCAAGCGCGGTGGCCGCCGCAACCGCTTAAAGCGGGACGAACAGGAAACCGCTTCAGGCGGAGAAGTTCCGGTTGGCGCACCTGCTGAGGAGGAAACAGCGGAGCCCTCACCTGAAGAGGCCGAATCTGCGGCGGTGGTTGAAGTTGAGGTCGAGGTGGCCTCCCCCGAGCCGGAGCCTGAGCCGGCAATCCAGGAGAAGCCGGCGAGGAAGCCACGCCGGCGCACCAAGAGCGCCCAAGCGCAGGAAGCGGCCGAAGCCGATACGGCGACAGCGGCACCTGAGCCTTCTCCGGACGTTGCCGAGACGGCAGTAGCAGAGGAAGCCGAGCAAGCGAAAAAGAAGCCGCGCAGCCGGCGCAAACCTTCAGAGGAGCAGGCGCCCCTTTCTCCGGAGCCTGTAGTCACCTCGCCCGAAGGCGAGGAGGCGCCCCCGCGAAAGACCGGCTGGTGGCAGCGCCGGAGCTTTTTCTGAGGGCCAACCCTATAAGCGATAGCTGAGCCGCCGCAGGTAAATCACCGCGGCGGCTTCGTTTTTTAGGCGATGGACACATGCCGCGCCTCTGCAAGCAATACCCGCGGCGGTTACTGATCCCGCGTGAAAACCGACTCGCTTAAGACGCGGCTCCCCAATCAACAAAAACCTCGGCCAATTTGTGAACTGACTCCCGAAGGCTGCGTCCGGGATCAGTTCATTTGACCGAGGGTTTCTTATTCGATCTATGGATCAGCCTACTCGGCTTCGACCTTCTTGGCGGCCTTCTTCCTGGGCGCGGCCTTCTTTTTCTCGGCCGGCTTGGGCTTCTCCGCCTCGTCTTCGTCGTCAGCCAGGAGCTCTTCGCGGCTGACCTTCTTGTCCGTCACATCGACCTGGGCGAGCAGATGGTCCACCACCTTCTCCTCGAACAGCGGCGCGCGGATGGTGGCCAGCGCCTGCGGGTTCTGGCGGTAGAACTCGTAGATTTCCCGCTGCTGGTGCGGCGGATAGCGGCGCACCGTGTCGATCAGGGCGCGCTGCATTTCATCGTCAGAAACCTGGATGCCGGCCTGCTCGCCAATCTGGGCCAGGACGAGGCCAAGGCGCACCCGGCGCTCGGCCAGCCGCTTGTATTCCTCGCGCGCCTCCTCCTCGGTCGTGTCCTCATCCTCGAAGGTGCGGCCCGCGCTCTGCAGGTCCCGCACGACCTGCGACCAGATGTTGTTGAATTCGGCTTCGACGAGCTTGGACGGAGCCTCAAACTTGTAGTCTTCGTCCAGCGCGTCGAGAAGCTGGCGCTTAGCCTTCTGACGCGTCATCTGGCCGAACTGGCTCTCGATCTGGCTGCGCACGATCTCGCGCAGCTTTTCCGCCGATTCGAGCCCCAGCTTCTGCGCCAGCTCGTCGTCGATCGTCAGCTCCTCGGCCGCGGCCACCTGCTTCACGGTGACGTCGAATTCGGCTTCCTTGCCGGCCAGATGCTGCGCCGGGTACTCCTCAGGGAATGTGATCTTGAAGGTCTTAGTGTCCCCAGCCTTGAGGCCCTTCAGCTGTTCCTCGAACCCGGGGATGAACTGACCGTGGCCGATAACCACTTCCGAATCCTGGGCGGAGCCGCCATCAAACGGTTCGCCATCGATCTTGCCGACATAGTCGATGGTGACCTTGTCGCCCTCTTCGGCCTTGCCGTCCTTCGGCTCATAGGTGCGGGCGGAGTCGGCCACACGCTTGACCTGCTCCTCCACCTCCTCCTCCGGCACGTCATAGACGGGCCGAGTGATCTTGATGCCGGAGAAATCCTTGATCTCGATCGTCGGGATGACTTCGTAGGACAGCGAGAACTCGAAATCGGCCCCGCCCTGAAGGACCTTCTCGGCCTCCTGCTCGTCCTCAGTCATCGTGATCTCGGGCTGCATGGCGGGCTTTTCGCCGCGCTCTTCGAGGATGGTCCTCGAGGAATCGGTGAGGATTTCGTTCACCACCTCGGCCATGAAGGACTTGCCGTAAATACGCCGCAGGTGCTGCACGGGTACCTTGCCCGGCCGGAAGCCTTTCAGCCGCACCTTCTTGCTGGCATCCTGAAGCCGCTCCATCAGGCGGGCTTCCATGTCCTTGGCCGGAACAATGACCTTGATCTCGCGCTTCAGACCGGAATTGAGAGTCTCGCTAACCTGCATTCATCAAACCTTTGTGTTCACTCGCGCCGCGCATCGCAGCCATCATTCGGCCCTGCGGAGGTTCCTGCCGGTGTGCGGCCCGGGTTACAGGTCAATACCTCGACCGCACGACCTGCCACCCTTCCCGTGAAGCGGGTGGTGCGGGTGGAGGGACTTGAACCCCCACGGCTTGCGCCACAGGAACCTAAATCCTGCGTGTCTACCAGTTCCACCACACCCGCTCGAAGGACGCCGCCTCCGAAAGCGCGGGTTCTATATCACCTGCCCCTTGTCTATCAAAGGAAAATTGGCACGAGGAGCCGTTTTCGGCCCGCATACCGGTTCTTTGCCGTGCTGCACTTGCGAAGGAACCCGATTCGGCAGGTTCCTACACGCAAATTTGGCCATCCGATGAAGCCACTCGTTCACTCTTGCGGCAAGATCATGGTGCATTGCACAATATGCA
>Ga0207864_1000665_pt1 | contig 44583 bp, 37 predicted proteins | sample HigsolmetaAR202D_FD_184834 | JGI IMG/M metagenome (GOLD analysis project Ga0207864, IMG submission 184834) | Ionic liquid and high solid enriched microbial communities from the Joint BioEnergy Institute, USA - AR20-2-D (SPAdes) (version 2) ...
GCGCAGGTACGCCCCGTCCGCCGCCGGGCCGCGGCCGGGCAGCACCTGCCCGGTCACCTCGGCGACGCCGGGCAGCACCAGCGTCGGCCCGAGCGCCAGCGCCACGCAGGCCGCGCCGGCCAGCGCCATCCCGGCCAGCATCGACGGCGGCGCCTCGTGCGCCCGTTCGGCCTCGGCGCTGCGCGGACGGGCCAGGAACCCGGTCCCCAGCGCCTTGACGAAGGTGGCCGCCGACAGTCCCGCGGTCAGCGCGACGGCCGCCACCGCCAGCGGCATCACCACCGCCGCCGAGACCCCGCCGTCCGGCAGGGAGCGGATCAGGCTCTGCAGCATCAGCCATTCGCTGACGAAGGCGTTGCCCGGCGGCAGCGCCGAGGCGCACAGCGCGCCGAGCGCGAACACGATCGTGGTCAGCGGCATCCGCTCGCGCAGCCCGCCCAGGGCGTCCAGGTCGCGGGTGCCGGTGCCGTGCAGCACCGACCCGGCCGCAAGGAACAGCAGCGTCTTGAACGCCGCATGGTTGATCACGTGCAGCAGCGCGGCGGCCAGCGCCAGGGCGGCCAGCGCGCGCTCGCCGGAGGCCTCGAAGAACCCGGCGGCGCCCACGCCGATCAGCACCAGCCCCATGTTCTCGGTGGTGGAGTAGCCCAGCAGCCGCTTGAGGTCGCTGGCCACGGCCGCCTGCAGGATGCCGTGCAGCGCCGAGAGCGCCCCGGCCGCCAGCACCACCAGCCACCACCAGCGCGGCCCGCCGCCCAGCAGGTCCAGCCCGACCCGGACGATGCCGTAGATCCCCATGTTGACCATGGCGGCGCTCATCAGCGCCGACACGTGGCTGGGGGCCTCGGGGTGGGCGCGCGGCAGCCACACGTGCAGCGGGACGATCCCGGCCTTGGAGGCGAACCCGGCGAAGGTCGCCAGGAAGACGCCGATGGCCAGCGCGCCGCCCGCGTCGGCCCGCCGCAGCTCGGCGAAGCTCTCCCCGCCGGCCGCGGCCGCGAACGCCACCAGCCCGCCCAGGATCGCCACCAGCCCCAGGTGGGTCAGCACCGCGTACCACACGCCCGCCGACCGCACCGCCGGGCGGGCCCGGTGGTCGGCCAGCACCAGCAGCAGCGAGGCGATCGCCATCAGCTCCCACAGCAGCAGGAACGTGCTCACGCTCGCCGCCGCGGGCACCAGCAGCAGCGCCGCCGCGAACAGCGGGACGAGGATCTGCGCGGTGCGGGGGGCGTGCCGGGCGTAACCGATCGAGTAGATCGCGGCGGCCGTGATGACCCCGCCGGTCACCGCGGTGAACAGCCCGCCCAGGGCGTCCAGCTCCAGCCGCACCCCCGCCAGCGGCAGCAGGTCCGGCAGCCAGGCGCTCCAGGTGCGGCCGGCCATGGCGGCGGCTCCGGCGGCCAGTGCGGCCGCACCCGCCCCGGCCAGCGCCGTCCCGGCCAGGGCCGACCGCACCCGGGCCGGCGGGATCGAAGCGAGCAGCGATGCGAGCGCGCACAGTGCCAGCGCGCCGGGGAACAGCAGGTTCATCGTCCGGTCAGACCCCGCAACGCCTTGGTGATGTCCTCGGGACGGGGCGGGCAGCCGGGCACCTCCACGTCCACCGGGACCACGTCACCGACCGCGCCGGCCACGCCGTAGGCGCCGGCGAACACCCCGCAGTTGCGGGCGCAGTCGCCCAGCGCGATCACCACTTTGGGCTCGGGGACGGCCTCGTAGGTGCGGCGCAGCGCGGTCTCCATGTTCCGCGTCACCGGCCCGGTCACCAGCAGCGCGTCGGCGTGCCGGGGGGAGGCCACCAGGCGCGCCCCGTAGCGCTCGGCGTCGTGGACGGGCCCGAACACCGAGGCGATCTCCAGTTCGCACCCGTTGCAGGACCCGGCGTCCACGTGCCGGATCTGCACCGACCCGGCCAGCTCGGGTTTGGGTGGCTTGTCCTTGGGCCGCGGGGGAGCCGGTTCGGCGACCCGCCCGGTCTTGCGGATCTTCTTCCAGAGGTTCACCGCTCCCCCTTCGCGCCCGTTTCCGGCATGAGTCGTCGCGGGCCGGCCGCGTTGCGGAACGTTCCGGCGGGGGAGGGCGTGGATGGGCCGACTCGGCGGATCTTGTTGGTCATCGGTGTCGCGGTGGTTCTTCGGGATGTGCCGGCGTGCCGTAGGAGCAGCGGGACGTCGCCGGGGGCGGACGGGGCCGTACCGGCGGGTCCGGCGGTCTGGCCGGTGCCGCGTGCCGGGCGGGTCACTGGTCTTCCTCCTCGGCGGCCTTCAGTTCGGCCAGCAGCTCCTCCCGGCTGGTGATCATCTCGGTGAGGATGCGCCGGGCCGCCCGCATCAGGTCGGCGATGTCGCTGGTGGACAGCTCGTAGACCACGGTGGAGCCCTCGCGGGTGGCGGAGACGATCCCCGCCCGGCGCAGCACCGCCAGCTGCTGGGACAGGCTGGAAGGTTCCACTTCGATCTCGGCCAGCAGATCCCGCACCGGCATGGGACCGCTTTGCAGCAGCTCCAGCACCCGGATGCGCACCGGATGGCCGAGGATGCGGAAGAACTCGGCCTTGGCCTGATACAGCGGCACCGGCACGCGGGTCAGCCCCTCTCGGTGGATGCAGGAAGTAGTGGAACCTTCACTCAATCAATTGAAGAATTCTTCAAGTCATCTTCCCGCGGCCCGAAGTCCGCTTCGTACGTTTTAAACCGTGATGTGCGTCACCGGTGATCGCCGGGGGGTGCCCCGGGTAACTGGAATCCGAGAGTCTAAATTAGAAGGAGCAGGTCCGTCCCACGACCCGAAGGGAGGCCCGGTGACCAGCGACACCGCTTCCACCCGGCCCGCAACCACCGCCTCCCCGCGCCGCGAACGCGGCAACGCGCGCAGGCGACGCGGCCAGTGGGTGCCGCCCCAGCACGGCGCCTGGGCGATGCTGATCGTCCCGTACCTGGCCGGCCTGATCGCCGTCGGCTTCACCTGGCCGCACCTGCCGCTGCTGGTGGCCTGGCTGGCCGGCTACCCCCTGTCGTACTTCGCGCTGCTGGCCGTCAAGACCCGCCGCTTCGCACGCTTCCGCCCCCAGATCCTGACCTTCGGCACCGCCGCCCTGCTCGCCGGCGGCATCACCGTGGCCGCCCGCCCCGCCCTGCTCTACTACGCCCCGCTGTTCGCCGTCGTCCTGGTGATCAACGGCCTCTTCGCCGCCCGCCGCGACGACCGCGCCCTGCTGAACGGCCTGGTCTCGGTGGCCGGCGCGATGCTCATCCTGCCGGTGGTCGCCACGGTCGCCGGCCGGCCGCCCACCGAGGTGATCGACGCCCTCATCGTCTCGTTCCTCTACTTCGCCGGAACGGTCTTCTTCGTCAAAACCTGCATCCGCGAGCGCGACAACCGCGCCATGCTGGTCGCCTCGATCACCTACCACGCCGCGGCCTTGGCCGCGGCCGCCTGGGTCCACCTCCTCTACGCCATCCCCTTCGGCCTGTACCTGGCCCGCTCCGTGATCGTCCCGGGCAAGAACCTCACCCCCAAGCACCTCGGCGTGATGGAGATCGTCAGCTCCGTCCTCCTGCTGGCCACCGTCGCCCTCACTTGACCGCGCCCGGGCCTTCGTCCTCAGCGAGCGCCTGCGCAGAGATGGTGATCACCCGGCTCAAGAACCACCACATGGTTGTTCCCTGCATTGAATCTTTTTCAGTGGATGCGGGTCTCGCAGGCCTGCGGCACGAGGACGGCCTTGGCGATGTGCCCGGCCCGGTGTGGGCGGCAACGAACCGGTGCAGGATGCGCCGGCTCCTTGACTGGGCGATCACCCGCTCGGCCGGGCTGCGTAACCGGGTGTGAGCCCCCTGGGGAGATGGGTGGTTGGTGGCAAGCAACCTGTCTACCAGGGGTTTCACCATGTTCAGAGCCGGCCGCTCAACCTGTGATCAGTACCCCCATCAAGCCCGCTGAAAAAGGCTCAGTATTCCGGTGTCCAGAGCTGTCCCTCGCCGAAGAGGAACGGCGAGTGCATGTCGAGGTCCGCTGGGATGACGTCGGTGATCTTCAGTCGTGCGACCCGGCCCAGGTCGGTCACCACGCAAAATATCTCTCCCTTGAAGATCCCGGCCTCCTTGAATGTTTTTTCGGTGCGGCTGGGTATGTGGTCGCCGGTGACCTCCGGCGGTCCTTTGTGTGCGGCGTCGTAGCAGTCGAATGGGTTGTCTGCTCGTCCTTCCCTGACCCAGGAGACGAATGAGTTGATGGCCGCGGACTTCAGCGCCTCGTGTGTGGTGCGGCTGCAGCCGACATGCTCGTACTTGATGTCGGGGATTCCCGGCTTGGGGTCGGGGTGCGCGCCGATGTTGTCGAGGTCTATCTTTTCGGGTTTTTTGCTGCAGTCCCAATAGGTGAAGGTGTGTGAGAAGCCCCAGGTGAAGTGTTCTGGTTCCGAGTACGACTCGGCACGCGGGGCGGGGCCGGGCGGCTCGTCGGGACCGCTCGTGCAGGCGCTCACGGTGCTCGAAGCCGTCACCAGCGCGAGAAGGAGGCCACTGCGGAGCCGTCGCCTTCTGCTCGCTTTGTGTCCCGTCGGTTTTTCCCCTGCCATGGACCAGCCTCGATCAGTCGGTCTCTTCCCAGATTAGCGCAGTTCCGCTCATCGTCGTTATGACGCCGTGGATTCCGTCCTCACCGAGAGTGAGGTCCTCGATCTCTGCGCGGACGATTCGACCCTGATCGGTGACCAGGCAGAATGCGTTGCCGGGAAGCACCCGAAGGGCTTTGCGGGTGTCAGGACGCAGGTACGACGGCAGCGCCCCGGTTATGGCCGCGGTGCGGCAGCTGATGGGATCTGTCGCCTGTCCTTTGAGGACTATACCTCCGTGTCCTTCCTCGGACGTGTACAACCGGGTGTTCTTCGAGCACACCGAGTGCACCACGTAAGCGAGATCGCTCACTTGAGGTTCGCTGTCGTCGATGGCCGCGTCGAAATCGATTTCGCTGGGATGTACCCTGACGAGGCCACCGCACCCGTCATCGTGGTATTGCAGCGTCCACGGAACTGTGACCGGTTCTTTATAGGCCAGCTTGGGGTTTTTGTCTCGTACCCCTATAGCGGAGGGCGTCGCTTTGCTCGGAGCAAGGTTCGACGGTGGCCTTTCACGTGAAGGGGGTTCCGGATCTTTGGGGGAAGGGGGGGAGAGTGCAAGCCATGTGCCAATGGTACCGAGAGTTCCCACGATGAGACCGAGAATGGCCACGATGATATTGATGAGCTCGAATCTCCCAGTCGCTCGCCCCACGGAAACAGGATAACTCGGCAATCCAAAACTTTATGCGATTGGATGCGGTTGGCGGGGTTTGTGTGGCGAACCGGGGCGGGTGCGTGCCGCGCGGCTTCCTGCCAGGACGGTGCGTCGGGGCCGGTCTCTTCCGCTTCAACGCAGGTCAGAGGGGTTAGGAGCCAGCAGGCGTTTTCGCTGCACAGTCCCTGCTTCGGGGTGCGAGGGGCTGCCTTCGGAAGGCTCGACGGCCGGCGGACCGTCCCGCTTTCGGGGCTGTGGATCGGGAGGCCGTGGGATGAGTGGCGTGGCCGCTTCCGGACAAGCTGCCGGAGGCCACCGGAGCGGACACCGGCCGGGAGGACCAGAGCGTCATCGGGATGGCTGCCGCCTATGCCAGGCGCGTCCCGGACGGGGATCGCGATCTGAGGATCGGAGCCATCAGGAGCAGGGAGCGCCGGGGAATGACTCTCGCCTCTGTCTGTTTTTCCGTCCCCGCAAGGACACCGATGCCGATGTCCTCATCGTGTACTCGCCCACGGAGCTACTGGAGATACTCACCAGCCGGTCAAGGAAGACGGCGAACAGCATGGATGCTGTGCGAGCTGCCGGACTCTTATGCGGGCTGCCCGTTCCTTCAACGCCCCTGCGTTGAGGACGGCAGAACAGACGGGGCGGCGAACTCGGTGGCTGCCTGCAAAGCGGGCAATGTTGTCGGCGGGGTGCGTGCGATGAACGCGCTGAGCCCGGACCTGAACGCTCCGTACGACGAGGAGTTCGGTGACGACTCCGCTTCCGCCAAGGCATGGACGGGGATTGCGGCTTGCTCGTGGCCGAGGGATGACGGGGAAGCGCCGGTGCCGGGCGAGCCGCCGCGGCGGTCTGAATCCGGCTCCGGCAGCGGGGCGGTGATGCGGTCTTGCACGGGCGGTGCGGCGGCGGTTTGAGCCGGTTCGGTGTGGGCGGTCATCGGGTTCTCCTAGTGGTCGGTCGGGGCGGTTGCAGCGGGCGGGCTGGACGGGATCCGCTGGGCGGTCACGTGGGCGGCCGTGGCGGGTTTTGGCGGACGGACGGGCAGCGGGTGCTCTTGCATGAAGGCCGGTGTCGGTGGCTGTCCGGGATGCCGTGGCCGTGCGGTGGGTGGCGGCGTGGGGTCGGGGCGGCTGTCCAGGGTGGTGTGCGTTGAGGCGGCGGTATCGGGCGTGTCCTGAGGGCCGGAGTGGTGGTGCGGCGGTCCGCTGCCGGCTTGGGAGGCGGGGGTGCCCGGCCGGGTTTTGGTGAAGCGGCGGATGGTGTGCCGGTGGTCCGGTTCGGATCGGTGGGCGGATGAGCGATGCGATGAGGACCTGGCCCGGCCTGAGTGACGGAGCAGTGGTGCGAGCCGGTTCGGACGGGTGTGGTGCTTCGGCTCGGACTGGAAAGTGTGCGGGGACGCAGTGGGAGGGCTTGGCTCGGTTTGTGGGGCGGGAGGGGAGGCTGGCTGAGGACTCCGCTCGGCCCGAGCGGTGGGAAGAGCGGTGTGGTGGCGGCCCGGCCCGACGCGGGGGACATGCCGGGCGGTGGGACGGTCATCTGGTCTGCTCCAGGGGACGGGGTGATGGCCCGGCTCGGATCGCCGGGCGGCGGGGCGGCGGCTGGGTCTTGTGCGGGAACCGGGCGGAGGGAGGCGTGGGACTGTGCGCGATGGGCGGATGCGGGGTGCGGGGCGGTGACAGGCGCAGGGGACGGGGTGAAGGGCTGATGGAACGGGGGCGGATCGTGCCTATCGCCGGTGCGGCGCCTCGTGATCATGCGGAACTTCCTGGAATCGTCGCCTTCAGCGCACCAGAAACCATCCGGATTCCTTGAAATCCGGACACGTAGAGCGCTGGTCTCGCTACACTCCGAGTTCGAGGAATGGCAGTGATCGTTAGCAATGCATTCATCGGAACTAGTTCCAATTTCTTAAGTTCCCTATCGGCCATAGGGGGAGCAGCGTGGCAAAACGGACGAGCCCTACGGTGCGCCGGCGCAGACTGGCGGCCGAGCTGAAGCGGCTTCGCAAGGAGGCGGGTAAGACACGAGAAGAAGTGGCCGACTTCGTGGCGTGCGCTCCGGCCACCATCACCAAGATCGAATCAGCGGCGACCACCGCCCCGCCGGCCTACGTGGCCCGGATGCTGGAGCTGTACGGCGTTGACGGCGCGGAGAAGGAAGCCTGGCTGGTCATCGCCAAGCAGGCCCGCAAACGCGGCTGGTGGCAGTCCTACAACGACGCCATCCCCAACTGGTTCTCGGTGTACGTCGGCCTGGAGCAGGAGGCCAGCAAGATCCGCGAGTACGAGTGCGAGATCATTCCCGGCCTGCTCCAGACCGAGGGCTACATTCGCGCTGTAATGGATGCCGCTCCTACGATTCCGTCAGATGAAGAGGTGGAGCGTCGGGTCGCCGTCCGGCTCAAGCGGCAAGAACTGCTCGAGAACGGGGATGCGCCCGATGTGTGGGTCATCCTTAACGAAGCCGCCGTCCGCCGAGAGGTCGGAGGTCCTGAGGTGATGCGTGAGCAGCTCGCTCACCTCGTGGAACTCTCCCAGCTCAATACGGTGACGCTTCAGGTTCTGCCCTTCAGCGCAGGAGCGCATCCTGCTCTACAACACGGATTCACCATCCTGGGATTCGCTGAACCCGCCGATCCGGACGTCGTGTACGTTGAGTATGCGACAGGTGGCTTGTATCTGGAGCTACGCTCCGAAGTGGACATCTACGGGACCTACTTCGATCACTTGCGTGCCAAGGCGCTTGCGCCGGATGAGTCACGCAGGTTGATCATGGAGCTATCCCAACAGGTGTCCTAGTTGCAGGGACGGAAGGAAAGGCAAGGTGCCCCCGGTGGACCTCTCCCACGTCGCCTGGCGTAAGAGCCGACGCAGCCACAACGGTGGTCAGAACTGCGTTGAGATCGCCGATGCCGGACGGGCAGTTGCTGTGCGGGACAGCAAGGACCCGGGCGGCGGGAGGTTGGTGTTCTCGCGGAGTCAGTGGCGCGTTTTCGCTGAGCGAGTCAAGAACGGTGACTTCGATCTGAGCTGACCCGTCGTTTCGTGGTGCCGGGCCGCCTCTTGGGGGTCGTCTGTGTCTCAGGTCGGGTGTGGGGGCATATGCACACTGACCGAGGTCGGAAACCCCCAGGAGTGCCGTCCAAATGATCGACTTGTCAGACGCTGCTCGGCGTAAGTCCAGCCGCAGTGGCATCGGGGATGACTGCGTAGAGGTCACCTCCATCCTCTGGCACAGATCCAGCCGAAGCCACACCGGCGACAACTGTGTAGAGATCGCTCCTGTTCACTGGCGTAAGTCTCGCTGGAGCGGTCCCAGGGGCAATTGTGTGGAGGTCGCCTCTGTCGCTTGGCGGAAGAGTCGGCGCAGTGGCAACGGTGGTCAAAACTGCATCGAGGTCGCCGACGCCGGGCAAGGGATCGCTGTACGCGACAGCAAGGATCCGGACGGTGGGAGGCTGGTGTTCTCGCGGGGGCAGTGGCGTGTCTTCGCCGAGCGGGTCAAGGGCGGCGAGTTCGACTTGAGCTGAGCTGCTGCTCTGCGGCGTCAGGCCGGTCCTTTGAAGAGGTGCTTCTGTGTCTCTGGCCTGTTTCCCGGGGGCCGGGGCACAGGTTGCCGAAGGGAGTCGCGTCTGCGCCGGTCGCTTTCTGCGCGGGCGGTGGCATGTCCGGTGAGCGTCCCTGCGCCTGGTAGTGGTGTCACCGCTTCCGTGTCGTCGGGATGCCCTGCGCTCTGTGTGCGCCCTTCTTGTGGTTTTCCTGCACTGGGCTTTTTGGCAGGTTCGGATTCCTTCTAAGATCGGCTGGCTTGGGAGGAATCGTGGAACTTCACGGACGGAGAGCGATGAAGGGCGCCGGCAGGGTCGGGCTGGCCGGATGCCTGGTGGCCGGGGCCGTGGGGCTGGGCGTGCCCGCCGCGGAGGCGGCGCCTGCGCCCGGGTGGCGGGTCGTCAAGAAGGTCAGCGCCAAGGGCGAGTTCCAGAGCGTGGCCGCGGTCTCGGCGAAGCGGGCCTGGGCGGTGCTGAGCGCGCCCATGGACGGCAACGGGGCGGCCGCGCTGCTGCGCTGGAACGGCAAGAAGTGGAGCAAGCAGAAGCTGCCCGCCTCCTACAGCCGTTATGCGCTCGGCGGCGTCGAGGCGACCTCGGCCAACAACGTGTGGCTGTACGGGGTGGGCAAGGGGCACAAGCCCTTCCTGGCCCGCTGGAACGGCAAGACCTGGAAGAAGGTTCCGGCGCCGCTCAAGCCCTACCAGAAGGTGACCTCGCTGCTGGTGCGCGGCCCCAAGAACGTGTGGTTCTTCACCCACGAGGGAGGCGCGGGCCACTACAACGGCACCAAGTGGCGGACCTACAAACTCGACATGGAGCCGGTGGACTCGGCCGCCCACGGCGGGACCGTCTGGGTGGCCGGCTACGAGCCCGAGCAGCGGCTGCCCCGCATCGCCGTGTGGAAGGGCGGCAAGTGGACGTACGCCGCGCTCCCCAACGGCGAGACGGCCGGTTTCGTCTCCGGCATCACCGCCTTGGGCCCCAAGAAGGTCCGGGCGGTCGGTGACGACGGCAGCCGGGGTGCCCTGTACTCCTGGGACGGCGGCGAGTGGAAGGTCACCCGGGCTCCCGGCACGTCGCTCAGGAGCGTCGTCCCCGACGGCTCCGGCGGGCTGTGGGCGTCCTCGCGGAAGGGCGGGGTGTACCGCTACAAGGGCGGCAAGTGGACTCGCGCGTCCATCAAGGGCGGCGGCAAGAGCAAGCACCCCTTGGTCCTGGTGGACCTGGCCCGCATCCCCGGCACCAAGGCGTCGGTGTGGGCGGTCGGCGGCCACTACGGCGGCCGGTACTTCACCGACGACCTCATCTTCAAGTACGGCAAGTGACCCTTGCGCCCTGGGCGCCCCTCAGTGGGACGCCCAGGGCCGGGGCACCGCCCGGCGAACCGGGCGCATGCGGTGAGCCGGCCGGCTCTGGGAACCAAGGGGCGGCGAACCCCAGACGAGGACCGCCGGTCAGACCTCGACCAGCACCGCCGCGACATCGTCGGATCTCTTGAACTTGCCCGGCACGGAAGCCGCCGCGTTCTCAAAGGCCCGCAGTTCGGCGATCACCGCCTCGAGCCCCTTGCCCAAGCAGGCGTCGAGCAGTGCCGGCCAGCCGGGGAAGAGCCGGTATTCGGTCACGGCCCGCGCCAGCCCGTCCGTGCACAGCAAGACGACCAGTCCGGCACCGCGCCGGGGCACCAGGAGGGAATGGGCGAACAGGTTCCCCTCCGGATGCCCGGAGAAGACCGACTCGCCGTTGATCCCCCGGATGTACTCGGCACGCCGCCGGTACATCGCCGAGGTGATCTCCTCCGCCGTCAATTCGAGGGTCTTGGCCCGCTCGACCGCCGCTGCCTCCCGTGCGTCGAAGAATCCCGTGCTGACCTCCAGCTCCAGCGAGCCGCCGCGCAGGAAACCGACCGCGTCCCCCACCCGCACGATCTCCACGAAGCCCGGACGGACCACCAGCAGCGCCAGCGAGCAGCACGGATGCTGCCGCATCTCCCGCAGGTCATAACGGGCCAGCTCGGCGGCGATCTCGGCTTGCAGCTCGCTCAGCAGGCCGGTCCCCGACACGACGGAACCGGCGGCGCCGCGCTCCCGCAGAGCCTCGTGCACCCGGTCCACCAGCCAGTGCACGTTCGACGCGGCGGGAAGGTGCCGCTCGTTCCGGAAGTCCGAAGCACCGTCGATGACCCAGGCGAGGTTCCCCGCCGCCCCGAACCTGTCCTCAGAGAGCCTGCCGGACGCACCGGGCGATCCCGCCGAATCGATGAGCCTCACGGCTGCCACCTTTCCACGAAACCCGGGACGGACGGTTCTGGCTGTGGGATGCGGCTCGGATGAGCTGGACGGCGAGCCGGTGTGTTCTCTCGGGATGAACGGCGTGTCTTCGCCGAGCGGATCAAGGGCGGCGCCTTCGACCTGAGCCGGCCTGGCAGTGGATCGGTGTCACCGTCCGGTGCGGTCGGCGGGTCGGGGCCGGCGAGGACGGTATGGGTGAGGCCGTGCGTCGGTTCCGGGGTAAGCAGGCCGCAAACCCCGGCCCACGCCCCCGTTGACGTCGGCCACGGCACGTGGATGCTCATTCCCGTTCCGGCTGGTGGCTGGCCACTGTCGCTCATCCCTGCTCTTCACCGGTCAGTGGCGTTCATGAGACGGGAGGTCATCAAGCCCAAAAACTACAGTGTCCTGTAGATTTTGGGCTGAACTTGTGGAAATGCTGTAAGATCCGGGGGGTAATGGGATGAGAATCTGCAGTCGCCTGTAGGTTCCGGCTGCGAGTTCGTGTGGAGGATCGGTGACTGCCGACAGGGTCAGGATCTCTGAACTGGCCAAGGAAGTGGGCCTGTCCCCAAGTCGGCTGCGTCAGTTGGCCGACAGCGGAGTGATACCGTCCGAGCGTACCCCTGGTGGACACCGTCTGTTCGATGTCGCTGCGGTCCGGGCCGCACTGGCGAGACGGAGCCTGGGAACGGCTGTGAAACCTGCAGGTGGCCTGGGTGCTCCGAGCTGGCAGCGCAGGCTCGGCCTGCTGGGACTGGCGGAAGACCGAGTGTGGCAACAGATCGCGGCCGGCTTCGATCTCGATACCGACAGTCCCGCCTGTCACATCTTCCGCTACGCCTTCATGGAGATGCTCAACAACGCCATCGACCACTCGCAGGCGGAACATGTGGATATCACTTGGTGGATCACCGACGACCTGTGGGCCTTTGAAGTCAGCGATCCTGGAGTCGGTGCTTTCACACGCTTGCGTGAAGGGCTCGAACTCCACGACGAGTTCGAAGCCGTGCAAGAGCTGACCAAGGGCAAACGCACGACGGATCCTGCTCGGCACACCGGAGAGGGCATCTTCTTCACGTCCAAGGCCGTCGACCTCTTCCAGCTGACTTCTCGGGGGGTGCGGTGGACGGTGGACAACCTGCGGGATGACGTCGCACTGGGAATGATCGAGGAGGCTCCGGGGACGACGGTGTTCTGCCAGATCGACCCCAGGACCGATCGTCGGCTCATTGACGTCTTCCAACGTTTCACCGAGGGGCACTCCTTTGTGCGCACCCGGCCCACTGTGAAGTTGTTCGGCCTGGGGTTGACCTTCGTCTCTCGCAGTGAGGCCCGGCGGTTGCTCGATGGCCTCGACCGGGACTTCGAGGAGATCGAGGTCGACTTCTCGGGGGTCACGGACGTCGGTCAAGGCTTCGTCGATGAGCTGCTGCGGGTCTGGCCGTCCGCGCACCCGGGCAAGAAGGTCATCCCGGTCAACATGAATCCGGCGGTCGAATTCATGGTGCGGCGAGGGCTGGCGCGGTTCTCCGACGACGGCCGGTAAGGCGCCCGGCGGGTCAGGGGCGGCGGTGCCTGCCCTCGGCGGCGGTCAGGCGGCCGCCGGCGCGGTGGATGGCCTGTTCGATGCCGCCGACCCGGTCGGCCAGCAGGCCCAGGGCGCCGACGGCGCGGGTGACGGCGTCGTCGCCCTCGCCGCCCAGGGCCTTGGCGCGCTGGTAGGACTGTTTGATCTCCTGCCAGCGGGCGGCCTGGCCGGGGGTGAGGGTGCCGCGCAGCTCGGCCAGTTTGAGGAGGTTGGCCTCGGCGCCGGAGGCCAGGGTCTGCGCCTCGCCCAGGTAGTGGTCGTCGATGAGGGCGTTCAGCTCGGCGTCGTTCATCACCGGGACGATGCGTTCGGCGAGCTTGTTCATGTTGCGGTAGGAGCCCTGCAGCTGGAAGGGCGGCTCGGTGCGGGACTCGTCCGACTGGGCGGCCGAGGCGATGTAGGCCTGGTTGACCGCCAGCACGACCTGCTGCACCCGCAGCAGCTTGGCCAGCACCGAGACCATCTGGTCCAGCTCGACCCGCGAGTAGGGGTGGGAGAGCCGGTCGGGACGGACCGTCTCGTCGCCCCTGGCCAGGCGGATCAGCAGCTCCAGGTCGCCGCGGTCGCGGGTGGACAGCGGGGCCAGCACGGGGTTGGAGGTCAGCGCGTTCTCGATGTAGCTGAGGGCGAACAGGTCCTCCTTGCCCGACAGCACATCGCCCAGGTTCCACACGTCCGCCCGGTTGGCCAGCATGTCGGGGATGCGGAAACGCTTGCCGGCCTCGGTGTAGGGGTTGCCGGCCATGCACACCGCAAAGCGCTTGCCGCGCAGGTCGTAGGTGCGGGTGCGGCCGTTCCAGACGCCCTCCATGCGGCGCTGGGCGTCGCACAGCGAGATGAACTTCTGCAGCAGCTCGGGGTTGGTGTGCTGGATGTCGTCCAGGTACAGCAGGGTGTTGTTGCCGCACTCCAGGGCGAAGGAGATCTTCTCCACCTCCTGGCGGGCGGTGGCGCTGGGGGCCTCGGCCGGGTCCAGCGAGGTCACCGAATGCCCCAGGGCCGGGCCGTTGACCTTGACGAACATCAACCCCAGCCGGCTGGCCACGTACTCCATCAGCGTGGTCTTGCCGTAGCCGGGCGGGGAGATCAGCAGCAGCAACCCCATCTGGTCGGTGCGCTTGGCGTCCCCGGCCGCGCCCAGCTGTTTGGCCAGGTTGTCGCCGATCAGCGGCAGGTACACCTCGTCCAGCAGGCGGTTGCGGACGAACGCGCTCATCACCTTCGGCTGGTACTCCTCCAGCCGCAGCCGGGCCCGCTCGCGCGCCACCAGTTCGCTGCGCCGCCTGGCGTAGGCGCGGTAGGCGGGGACGCGTTCGGTGCGGAAACGCCGGATGCGGGTCAGCGCCTCGTCGATGCGCAGCTCCATGCGCCGGTCGGTGATGCGCGGGTGGGTGCCCAGCAGCCCTTCCACGGTGGCGGTCAGCGTGGCCGAGGAGTCGTAGCGGGGCACGGCGGCGCCGCACAGTTCGATGGCGATGGCCTCCGGCAGGTCCATCTCCAAGCCCGCGGCCTCTTCGCCCCGGGAGGCCAGATAGGCCCGCAGCCACGCCTCGGCGAGCTGGTGGCGGGCGGCCAGGTCGTCGCCCAAGGCGCGCAGGTCGTCTTCGAAAGCGGACAGGGACCGGGAGCCGCCGCCGCCCAGCGCCCGGCGGAACCGCTCCAGCAGCGTCCGGGCGCCCGCCCCGGTGACGAAACCGGCCGGGGACGAGCCCAGCTCTTCGAACAGGTACTCCCCGGCCAGCGGATCGTCCGGCCGTGACGAGACGGCCAGGCCGTGGCCGGTGACGAAGGCCGCGATGGCGTCGGTGAGCTCCCGGCACAGCTCGGCGATGGCGGGGGCGGAGCCGAAGGCGGCGCGGGCGCGGGCCAGCGATGCGGCCCGGCGGCCCCAGCGGGTGCGGGCGGCCTCGTCGGTGCCGTGCGCCCAGAACAGCTGGGCGGCGGCGCGGGCGGACGGCGGGTAGCGCAGCAGCCCGGCGGCCGAGTGCAGCCGCAGCAGGGCGTGCAGGATCAGCGCGGCGTCATGGTCGTGGACGCCCCGCTCATAGCCCTCGTCGTAGCGGGATCCGGCGATGCGGCGGACGACCTCCAGCAGCGCGCCGCCCTCGTCCACCGCGGCCTCGTGCAGGGCCTCCAGCGACAGCCCGTCCTCACCGGCCTCGGCCATGGCCAGGATGGAGGCGGCCAGGTACTCGGCCCGGTAGACGTCCGGGGACTCCGACACCAGCGGCTGGTCCCAGAAGTCGCGGGTGGCCTGGAACTCCTCATCGGTCACCGGCGCCCGGTAGTCGGTGCCGGTGATCGCGTACGCCATGCCGCCCTCGTGCGGGACGAGCGTCAAGTCGATCGGCTGGGTGTTGACGGCGAAGCGGTGCCGGCCCAGCCGGATGGTCTCCCCGCCGTCGGCGAACAGGTCCTGGCGGTCGCGCAGCGCCCGCCCGGCCTCCTGGCGGGCGGCCTTGATGCGGCCCTCCAGCTCCTCGGCGCGCACCGCATCGCCCAGTTCCCGCAGCTCGGCGGCGACCTGGCGGAGCTTGGCCACCATCGGGTCGGCGGCGAAGTAGGTGTTGATCTCATCCAGGGACGACAGGGCCGCCAGGCGGCGGCGCACCCCGGCCAGGGTGCGTTCGGCGGAGGCGGCCAGCCGGTCGGCGCGGCGGGCCCGCTCGTCCAGCAGCGCCTGCTTGCGGGAGGAGAACGCCTCGTAGACGTCCTCGCGCTTGGCGGCCAGCTCGGCGAGGAAGTCGTCGAAGTCGCCGAACCGGGCCTCCAGGTTCTCCAGGTGCAGCATCAGCCGGCCGAGCTGCTCGTCGCAGCGTTCGGGGGTGTCGGCGACCGCCAGCGCCCCGGTGACCGCCTGCCCCAGCAGCGCGAACTCGGCGGCGAACGCGGCGCGTCCCTCACTGGCCAGAAGCTCGCGGCGGCGGCCCTCCAAGGCGGCGCGGGCCCGGTTGACGCCGCCGAGGACCTCGCCGATGCGTTCCAGGATGCGGGTGCGCACGGTGGCGTCGGCGATCTCCAGGGAGCCGACCACCTCGGTGACGGTCTCCAGCGCCGCCGACCGCTGCGCCAGGCGCTCGCTCAGCGGTTCGGCGGCGGCCGCGGTGGCGATCTGGGACGCCTCGGCGGCCAGGCGTTCGATCTCCTCGTGGTAGCCGGTGAAGGCGTCCTCGCCCTGCAGGAACGCCACCGCCCGCTGCCCGGCGGAGGCCAGCTCGGTCTCCAGCGCGGTGTTCAGCTCCTCCAGCCGCTCGGTGTCGGCGTAGCGCATCTCGCGCAGCGTCACCAGGCGGCCCTGCTCGCGGCGCAGCGCGGCGAGCAGGCCCACCCACTCGTCGGCGGTCTTGGGGGCCTCGCCCCGCACCGTCCGGATCAGCGAGGCGACCTCGGCGGCGGCCTCCTCCACCGCCTGGGCGGCCTGCGCGGTCAGCGCCTGGACCTTCTCGAACTCCTCCAGCACCTGCTCGGCCGCCGACCGCACCGCCGTCAGCGGCTCCCGCAGGTCGCCCAGCTCCGCCTCGCCCAGCCAGTGGTAGCGGTCGAACACCCGGGTGCAGGCGGCGATCAGCCCTTCGTAGACCGCGGTGGACGGGGCCATCTCCGCGACCATCCGCGCCACCGACAGGCAGTCGGAGATGCCGCGCACCAGCTCGGCGTTGCCCACCCGCTCCAGCGGGCCGGTGCCCACCGGCTGGGCGGCGGCGTAGGCGTCCGACAGGTACGGCGTCTGCCACACCTGCATCGGGTGGACGCGGGTGGGCTCGTCCGACAGGGCGCGGAACACCACCAGCGTGCCGTCGTCGAACAGCGAGTAGCCGTGGCACGACAGCGGCGCGGCGACCTCCTTGCGGATCACGTTGTAGGGCAGCAGCAGGGAGCGGCCCTCGGCGCGGGCGTGGAAGACGTACAGCACGTCCTCGCCGTTGGTGGAGCGGATGACGCGCTCGAACTCCAGGCCGGTGACGTCGGTGTCGAAGGTCTTCACCGCGCCGGTGGTCAGGTAGTAGCCGCCCGGGAAGATCAGGCCGTGGTCCTCGGGCAGGCGCCGGCAGGCCTGGCCGATGCCGTCCAGGCGCACCACGTCCTTGGTGCGGGTGTTGAAGACCAGGTGCCGCCACTCGCTCTCGTTGTAGGGGCGGATGCGCAGGCAGATCAGCGAGCCGACGCGGGCGTAGTGGACGTCGGCGTCGGCCAGGCTCTGCAGGGGGTCTTCGACCGGTTCCTCGTAGACGCCCTGGCCGGTCTCGGTGTTGTTTTCGATCTTGATGGTGAGGGTGCCGCCGATCGTCTCCACGAACACCTCGTCCTCGATGGAGATGTGCGGGTGGCGGCCCGGCACGTGGTGCTCGCGGGTGGTCTCGATCCACTCGAAGTCGTGCGAGGGCGGGAAGACGTGGTCGCGTTCGCCCCGGTCGTCGATGTACTGAACGGTGCCGTCGGTGCCGATCTGCCAGCGCAGCACCCGGATGTCGCCAAGGCGCGCCCCGGTCTGGAAGACCGCCAGCAGCTTGTCCTCCAGCCGCCGCAGCTGCATCAGCCGGGTGTCGCGGTAGTAGCGGTACAGGTCGGCGAAGTCCTTGAGGAAACGCGGGTCGCGCAGCAGCCCCGGGACCTGCCCGGGGTCCACCTCATCGAACCGGAAGGCGTCCCCGTCGCGGGTGAAGCGGTGCAGGGAGAAGACGTCATCGACCGTCGTCTCCGGCTTGAGCCCGATGAAGACGTTGTAGCCGAACAGCATCAGGCCCGACTGGCCCGTGGTCTCGCCCTCCAGCGGCACCGCGGTCCCCGAGACCGGCACGATGTCGCGCGGCACGCAGTTGTTGTCGGTGCGGATCCGCTCGGTGCCCAGCAGCCGCAGCTCGGTGCCGCCGAACACCTCGATCCGGCGGGCGTTGAGCGCCTCGGCCCGCCGCGCCAGCTCGGCGGCCTGCTCGGTCAGCCGGGCCCGCAGCACCTCGTAGGTGCCGGTGTCCATCTCGGCGGGACGCTCGCCCGCGTCCACGGGCGCAACGTCGGCGGTCTCCGTCACGAAGTCCTCCTCGCTGGTGTGCGGCGGGCGTTCTGCGGGCTTTCCCCGGGCGGACGGCGGGTGCTCCCGGGCGGGCCCGCCGGGGGCACCGGTCCGGCCGGAGCACGGGCGGGTGCTGCGGGCGGCTCGTCCGCCCGCAGCACCCGGGAGCCGGCCGGTGCCCCTTTCTCAGCACGCCGTTTCCGGGGGCCGGGACGGGAGCGGCTTCACGCCCTGGGAGGGCGCGGAACCGGACGCCGCTGCGGCCCCGTCCCGGAAACCGGGACCACGTGCGTGAATCAGTGGTCGCCGTTGGCCGCGGAGACCGCGGGCTGCTTGGGGATCAGCGCGGAGACCGGGGCGTCGGCCAGGCCCAGGCGCTGGGCGGTGTTCAGCAGTTCGCTCAGCTTGTCGGTGTGCGGGCCGCCCGCCTTGATCAGCTTGAGCAGCAGCGCCGAGAGGGTCAGGTCGCGCACGCCCCCGGCGTCCAGCGACCCCAGCACGCGGGTGAGGTCCTCGGTGAAGCTGCCCTCGCCGGTCAGCCACGGACCGCCCAGCGCCTGGGCGACCTGGGAGTTGTTGACGAACCCGTCCACGCTCTTGCCGAGCGCCACCGAGTTCATCAGCTTGTCGAAGAACACGCTGTCGCCGCCGACGATGCTGATGTCGGCCTTGCTGAGCCCGGCGGCCAGCACGTTGGCCTGCTGCTCGGCGATCTGCCGCTGCATGTCCAGCCCGGCCAGGCGGATGTCCTTTTCGGTCTCCAGGCGCAGGCGGTACTCCTCGTGCTCGCGGGTGGCGTCGGTGAGCTTGGCCATCGCCTCGGCCTTCTCGCTGATGCCCTCGGCCTCGGCCTTGAGCTTCTCGGCGATGCCCTCGGCCTGCGCCATCGCCTTGTCCTTTTCGCCCTCGGCCTCGGCCTGCAGCCGGTCGCGCAGCGCGGCGGCCTCCACCGCCCGCATCTCCCGCTCCACGGCGGCCTGGGCGCGGCCCTCCTTCTCGATGGCCTCGGCGTTGCGCTCGCGCACCTGCACCTCGGCCAGCCCGGGGGCGGCGTGCTCGGCCTGGATGCCCTCGGCCAGCCGGATCTTGGCGCGGGCCTCCAGGTCGGCGGCCTGCTGCCGGGCCTCGGCCAGCGTCAGCTCCTCGCGGGCCTTGAACTTGGCGGCGGCCTCGGCGGCCTCGGCGGCCTTGATGTCCTTGACCAGGGCCTCCTGCGCCTCGGCCTCGGCCTGGATGATCAGCGCCTGGCGGGTGCGCTCGGCCTCTTCCACGGTGCGCAGCCGCTTGATGCTCTCCTCCTGCTCGGCCACGGTCTTTTCGACCGCGATCCGCTCCCGGACGACCTCGGCGATCTCCCGCTTCTCGGCCTCGATCTCCTTGTTGGCGGCGATGCGCGACAGCTCGGTCTCCCGCTCGCGGGCGATGACCTCCAGCTGCCGGTCCTTTTCGATCCGCTCGGTCTCGATGGCGATGACCCGCTCGCGGTTCTTCTCGGCCACCGCGATCTCGCGGGCCTTGTTCTCCTGCTGGATGCCCAGCTGCTCGTCGGTGCGGATGTGCGCGGTCTGCGCCCGCAGCCGCTCCTCGGCCTGCACCCGCGCGATCTCGGCCTCCTCGCGGGCCTTGAGGGTCTCGATCTCGCGCCGCTGGCGGATCTCGGCGTCGGCCTGCCGGCGCTCCAGCTCCAAGATCGCCTCGCGGGCGTCCACGTTCTGCCGAGTGATCTCCTTTTCCTCGTTGCGCCGGTACTCGTTGGTGCGGACGTGCTCGATCGCGGTCAGCTCGGTGATCTTGCGGATGCCCTGGGCGTCGAGGATGTTGTCGGGGTTGAGGTCGCCGAGCGGGGTCTGCTCCAGGTAGTCGATGGCCGCGTCCTCCAGCACGTAACCGTTGAGGTCGGTGCCGATGACGCGGACGATGTGGTCGCGGAACTCCTCGCGCCGGGTGTACAGGTCGACGAAGTCCAGCTGCTTGCCGACGGTCTTGAGCGCCTCGGAGAACTTGGCGCTGAACAGCTCCTGCAGCGTCTCCTGGTTGCTGGCCCGCTCGGTGCCGATGGCCTGCGCCACCTTGATGACGTCCTCGACGGTCTTGTTGACCCGCACGAAGAACGTGATGCGGATGTCGGCGCGGATGTTGTCGCGGCAGATCAGGCCCTCGCGGCCGGTGCGGGCGATCTCGATGGTCTTCACCGAGATGTCCATGACCTCGGCCTTGTGCAGCACCGGCAGCACGATCGCGCCGGTGAAGGTCACATCGACCTTGCGGACCTTGGAGACGATGAGCGCTTTGCCCTGTTCGACCTTGCGGAACAGGCGGCTGACGATGATCGCCATCCCCAGCCCTATGAGCAGCACGACGGCGAGGAGCACGCCGAGCCCTAGGGTGATGGACTCCATGAACACATTCCCTTCGGGGGTCGGGACGCAGGCGGTCGGGCCCTGCGCGGGCCGGCACGGCGGTCAGGACAGCGGGCGGTCGGGATCCATGGACGCGTCGTAGGGCATCACCCGGAAGAACTCGCCCTTGCTGTCGTAGTCGAAGATCAGCGCGGTGCTGCCGGCGGTGAGCGGCCCGGCCAGCGGGTCCTCGCTCTCCTGGCGGACCTGGATGATCGCCGAGGAGCCGTCCGGCGCGGTGATCTCGGCCTGCCCGAAGTCCGGGCCCACCGTGGAGGTGCGGATCACGCAGACCCGTCCCACGAAGTCGTGCCGGGACGACTCGCGCAGCCGCGGCAGCGCCTTGCGCAGCGGTATCACCACCAGGCAGGTGGCCAGCCAGGCGAGCACCACGGCCAGCGCCAGCACCACCAGCCCCAGAGCGATCGTCAGCGGCGAGGACAGCTCCAGCCCATCCAGCATGACGGCACCTACCAGACTGAAGAACCAGGAGAAGGCGATCAGCAGCGACAGCGCGACGGTCACCGGAACGTCGCCCAGCCGCAGGGCGCCGAGGAAGCCGCTCAATCCCGCGGCCTCATCGTCTCCGTCCAGCAGTTCCAGGTCCGCGGCGCCGAGCACCATGGCCAGCCAATAACCGCCGACGACCACCAGGGCGAACGTGAACAGGCCGGTGGGGAAGGAGAAAATCGTCTCGATGAACTCGCCCATGGCCTAGCCGACCTCCCCCGTATTCGCTTCCGCTCCAAAGCGGAATTCCACGACCGTCGCGATCCGAGCGGCCGGATCGCCCGAGGGGACGGCCGGAAGGCTCGCGGTGTCGCCGGGGGCGAGCAGGCTCGGCCATCCCCGCCGACCAGACTTCCCGGCGCACCGTGCGGCGAATGGTACAGGTGTCGCAGATGAGCGACCAGTCCGATCCGCTGTGACCCGTCGCGGGCGGCGGGGAATCGGACGTTCGAACCGCACCCTTTACATCCTCCCATTCCGCCTGTTCTCAATGGGTTCGATGGGACGGGACGGAATGCGGTTCCATTTCCCTGCTGGCCGGTTCCGGCCAGCAGGGAACAAAACATCGGGTCCGCCCTCAGGCCCAGGCCGCGCGGACGGTTTCCACGGCGGACGCGGCCTGCGCCACACCGGCGTCGAAAGCCGGACCCCACAGTTTGGGGCTGAGGATGTCGGCGCCGAAGACCCGCTGGGCGGCCTCGTCGGGGGCGACGGTGGCGATGCGGGCGCCCTCCAGTTCGGCCAGCTCCCGCTGCAGGGTGTTGCGCGGCGTCAGATGGGCCATGGGCTCCAGGACGACCACCGCCTGCGCGCCCTTGGCCAGGTCGGCGTTGGTGACCGAGCGGATGCCGCCGTCCATGTAGCGGCGGCCGTCGATGGCGACCGGCGGGAAGACGCACGGCACCGAGCAGCTGGCCCGCACCGCCAGCGCCAGCGGCACCCCGGAGGCCGAATCCCACACCGCGAACGAGCCGTCCTCGGCGTCCACCCCGGTGATCAGCAGCCGCCGCTTGGGCCAGTTCTGGTCGGGCAGCCGCCGGCCGACCTCCTCCAGGACGGCGCCCATCTCGTCCACCTGTGCCTCCAGCGCCATCCGGCCGACCTTGGCGCGGGCCTCCTGGGGATCCAGGGAGGTGTCGTAGAGGATGGCGAACGCCTCCAGCACCGCGTTCAGGTCGGTGTTGCGGGGCGCGGTGCCCGGCCCGCCGCCGGTGGAGCGGGCCGCCAGGCGCTGCACCGCCTCCGACAGGTCCGCGCCGTGCGCCACGTGCGCGCCGACCACCGAGCCCGCCGAGGTGCCCACGATCAGGTCCGCGGTGGTCAAATCCACCCCGTGCGCGGCCAGCCCGGTGATCAGCCCGGCCTCCCAGGCGATCCCGGCGACCCCGCCGCCGCCCAGTACCAGGGCCCGTCCGCCGTCCGTCGTCATGCCTCGATCCCTTCGCTAGCCCACTTCAACCGGTCAGCAGTTTTTTCATGGCCGAGCGCATCGGCTCGCCGATCTCCACCGGCCGGCGCGTTGCGCGGTCCACGAAAACATGGACGAAACGCCCCTCTGCGATCAAGGTCTTGCCGTCCTCGCGGAACAGGCCCACCTCGTAGTGGACGCTGGAACGGCCCAGGTGCCCGATCCGCAGCCCCACCTGAAAGGACTCGGGAAATTCGATGGAACCCTTGTAGACGCACCGGGATTCCACGCACAGCCCGATCTGGGAGCCGTGGTGGATGTCCAGCCCCGCCTCACGGATCAACCAAGTGTTGATCACCGTGTCCATGACCGAGTAGTGCACGGCGTTGTTGACGTGGCCGTAGACGTCGTTGTCCTTCCAGCGGGTGGGGACGGTCTGCCAGTAGCCGTACTCAGCGTTCACGGCGAGCAGTGTATGTGCGCCCCTTGTGCCGCGATCGGCCGCCCTTGCCCGGCTGACCTGCGGGTTCGGCGCGCGGTCGCCTCGGTTGTGAAAGACGCCGGACGGGCGGGCGGCGGGGATGGTCCACCTCACAACGCCCGGCCGCCGGGGCCGGGACGTGAGGTAACTCTCGGTCGCTGCAACTTTCAACCGAGGACGAGTGATTTGTACCGTTTGAAGGTATGACCGCTCCCACCGAATCCCGGTCCGCCAAGCGCACCAGCGCGGCCTCGGAGATCACCACGCCGCCGCCGGGCGCGACCGTTCCCGCGGTGGACCCGGCCGCCGGCCAGGAGTACGAGCTGTCGGACGAGGTGCTGGGCAACGAGTGCTTCGGATGCGGCCCCCATGTGGAGCACGGGCTGCAGATGAAGCGCATCGGCCGGGACGGCACCACCGCCTACGGCGAGATCGTCGTCAAGAGGGAGCATCAGGGGGCGCCGGGGCTGGCGCACGGCGGGATCCTCGCCACCGCGATGGACGAGATCCTCGGCACCTCCGCCTGGCTGACCGGCGGCCGCTATGTGACCGGGCGGCTGGAGACCGACTACCTGGCCCCCGTGCCCGTGGGCTCCACCCTCTACTTGAAGGCCTGGTGCAACGGGGTGGAGGGACGCAAGGCCTACATCGAGGGCGAGGGCCGCATCGGCGGCCCGGACGGCCCGGTCGCGGTGCGCGCCGCCGCCATCTTCGTCCGGGTGCCGATGGAGCACTTCACCAAGCAGCGCTGAGCGCCGGCCCCGTGCGGCCGCTTCGGCGGCACGGCTAACGCACCTCCGCCAGCAGCCGCCGGGCGTTGCCGCCCAGGATCGCGGCGCGGGCCGCCGGCGACAGGCCGTCCAGGCGCGCCATGCCGGACTCGATGGTCAGGGCCACGTTGGGCGCGTCGGTGCCGAACAGGAACCGGTCGGCGTGCTCCTCCAGGACCTCGGCGGGCACCTCCACCGGCTCGGTGACCACGGGGGTGAGGTCGGCCAGCACGTTGGGGCACCGGCCGATCAGCTCGATCGCGGCCGCGGAGGCCGGGTGCGCGGCGTGCGCGATGATCAGCGGGGCCTGCGGGTGCCGCCGGGCGACGTTCTCCAGCGCCGCCAGCTCCTCGCTTCGGGTGTGACCGGTGACGGCGTGGCCCACGTGGACGACCGCGGGCAGGCGGCGCCGCTCGACCAGCCGCCACATCGCGTCGAAAGCGGGATCGTCGGCCCTGAAGTCCCCCACCGAGCAGTGCAGTTTCAGCACCCGCAAACCCAGCTCGTCGATCGCCCGGCCCACCACGCGCTCCGGATCGGCGTCCCCGGGGTGGACGGTGGCGCCGCCCACCACCTGCACCGACGGGTGGGGAGGGCGGGCGGCCAGGCGGGCGCTGGCCTCGTTGAGCCCGGCGGCCACACCGGGCTTGTGCGCGTACGGCAGGCTCCACACCTGGCCGACGCCCGCCCGCTCGGCCGCCGCCAGGACCGCGGCGTGGTCGTTGGGGTAGCTCAGCCGTCCCGGGATGTAGGCCTCGAAGATCGCACGCACCTTCTCACCGAGCCGGCCGGGCAGCAGGTGCACATGGGTGTCGACGATCACGCCGCCATCTAATCAGGGACGGATCCGGCGAACGCCCGCCGGATCCGTCTTTTCCGCACCCGGCCTTCTCGCGATGGGGGCCTCGACGGCGCTCGTTGCCCGCGTCTTCCGGCCGCGAGGCCCCCTTCCCGGGTACGGCGACGACGCCTCGGCGGGTTCACCGGGACGTCACGCCCGGCGGAGCAGCAAGGTCAGCTCGACCCGGGAGCGAATGTCCAGGCGGGTGAAGATGTTGCGCAGATGGTGCTCGATGGTGCGGGGGCTCAGCGACAGCTGGGCGGCGATCTCCCGGTTGGTGGCGCCCTCGGCGACCAGCCGGGCGATCTGCAGCTGCTGGGGGGTCAGCTCGTCCAGCCCGGGCGGCGCCGCGGGCGCTTCCACCGTCTCCCCGGCGGCGCGCAGCTCCGCCCGGGCCCGCTCCGCCCAGCGCTCGGCCCCGTACTCGGTGAAGATCTGCAGTGCGTCGCGCAGGTGCTCGCGGGCGGCCCGCGGCTTGCGGCCGCGCCGCAGCCGGTGCCCGTACAGCAGCGCGGTGCGGGCCATCTCGAAGGCCGATTCGGCCTTGGCGTGGTGGCGCAGCGCCTCTTCGAAGTGCGCCACCGCCGCTTCGTCGTCCTCGGCCAGCAGCCCCTGGCAGCGGTGCGCCAGCGCCAGCCGCGCCGGGCTGCCGGTGCCCTCGGCCCACTGCCGGTAGGCCGTGAGCGCCCGAGCGGCCTGCCGCCGCCGGTCGCTGCGCACCGCCGCCTCCACGAAATAGGGGGTGGCCAGGACGCGGATGGTGCGGTGCTGGGCGCCGGCGACGCCGCGCAGCCGCAGCCGGGCGGCGGCGTCGGCGGGCCGGTCGTCGGCCAGCTCCAGGCAGGCCAGCGCCCAGGCCGCCACCGTGGCGGGACGGCTCAGCCCGCGGGCGCCGACCGGTTCGGCGATGGCCGCCAGCTGGGACATGGCCGCCTCACGGTCCCCCAGGAACGCGTTGACCAGCGCCATCAGGGCCAGGTGGTCGATGGCGCAGTTGTCCTGCCCGGCGGCGCGTGCCAGGCGCAGCCCTTCGGCGGAGTGGGCCAGCGCGGCCGGGAAACGCCCCAGCAGGCACTCCACCAGCGACAAGGTGACCAGGCAGGCGGGCAGCAGCGCGGCGGCCTGGGGCCGGCGGGCGGCGTGCACCGCCTGTTCGGCCAGTTCATGGGCGCGCAGGTCGTCGCCGAGGGTGATGGCCGACACGCTGCCCCAGATCTTGGCCGCCGGGTCGGTGCTGGTCTCGCTCAGCTCCATCGACCGGCGCAGCGGGGTGCAGGTGCGTTCGTAGTCGCCCTGCAGCGCCGCCGCCATCCCGGCGAAGTGCGTCATCATCAGCTCGGTCATCGGGTGCCCGGCCGGGTGGCACAGCTCGGCGGCCCGCTGCGCCGCGTTGCGCTGGGCGCGCAGGTCGCCGGTCAGGTCGGCGGCCTCGATCGCCCGCATCAGCGCGCTCAACGCCAGGCCGGGCCGGGACTCGGCCAGCCTGCCGGCGGCGTCCAGCAGCAGCCGGGCGGCGGCGGGCGGGTGCCCGGCGCGCAGTTCGATCTCCCCGTGCAGCCGGTCGGCCCGGCCGATCAGCTCGGCCGACCCCAGCAGCGGCCGGGCCCGCTGCAGCAGGGCGCGGGCGCTGCGCGGCCGGCCGGCCCGCCAGTGGTCCTCGGCGGCCGCCAGCAGCCGGTCGGCCTTCAGCCGCGGCTGGGGGGTCAGCGCCGCGGCCCGCTGCCAGGCCCGGGCGGCCGCGGCGTGGTCACCGGTCTCCTCGGCCAGCACGGCGCCCGCGCTCAGCTCGTCGGCCAGCGCCGCGTCCACCCCCTCGGTGATCGCCGCGCGGTGCCAGGCCCGCCGCAACCGGTGCCAGGGGCGGTCCAGCACCTTCGCCAGCAGCCGGTGCACCGCGCGCCGCTCGGCCAGCGCCGCGTCCGTCTCCAGGCAGGCGCGCGCCAGCGGGTCGGCCACGTGGACGCGTTCACCGTCCACCCGCACCAGCCCCGACTTCAGCGCCACGTCCCATTCGGCCAGATCGACGCCGGCCTCGGCGGCGGCCCGGGTGAGGGTGTCCAGCTCCAGCCGGTCGTCGGCGACCGCCAGCAGCACCAGCATCCGGGCGCCCGGCGGCAGCCGGTACAGCCGCCGCCGGTAGTGGGCGCGCAGCCGGCTGTGCGGGGGCAGCGTCACGGCCGTCGCCTGCCGGGCGGGGGCGTCGCCGAGGGCGGCGGCCAGCTCGACCATCGCCAGCGGGTTGCCGGCGGCCGCCTCCAGCAGCTCGGCGTCCAGCTCACTGTGGCCTCCCCCGGTCCGCCCGCGCAGGATCGCCAGCGCGTCGGCCTCCTCCAGCGGGCCCAGTTCCAGCGACCGGATGTCCGACAGCGGCCCGGCCTCCTCCGGCGGCCCGTGCTCGTCGCGGACGGTGAACAGCATCGCCACCGGTTGGTCCGCCACGCGGCGCGCGGCGAACGCCAGCGCCTCCAGGGACGGGGCGTCCAGCCATTGGGCGTCGTCGACCCAGCACAGCACCGGGCCGTCCCGGCCCAGCTCGGTCAGCAGGCCCAGCACGGCGCGGCACAGCGCGAAGGAGCCGGCGGGCGGCTCCGCGGCGGCGTCGGTCAGGAAGGCCAGCGCCGCCGCCTGCTGCGGCGGCAGCCGGTCCAGCCGGTCGGCCACCGGCCGGAGCATGCGGTGCAGGCCGGCCAGTGCGAAGCGGGACTCGTCGGGGATCCCGCGGGTGCCGAGCGTGCGAAGGCCGGCCGCGGCCTGGCGCAGCGCGGCCTCCAGCAGGGCGGTCTTGCCCATGCCCAGACCGCCTGAGATCTGCAGCGCGCCGCCCCGTCCGCGGCGGGCCTGCTCGATCAGTTCGCGCAGCGCCGCCAGCTCCCGGTCGCGTCCGTGCAGGACGGGTTCGGGCCCGGGGGCGGATGCCGTGGGAACGGCGGTTTCGACGGCCATGGGGGGTGCGAACGTTGAGCCGGGTGGCATGGCGCTCCTTCCCGCTCAGGGCATCGCTCAGAGGGGTGGGTCGTAGCTTTTCGCCAGGGTGGATTCGAAGGGCTCGCGGTGGATCGTCAGACCGCCGAGGGCGTCGCGGTCCGGCCGGAGGACGTAACTGGCCCGCGAGCCGGGCCTGGTCCACTGGGTGTAGTTCTGCGGCGGGCCGCCCAGGCCGGCGTCGAAGGCGTGCGTGGAGCGGTGCGCGGCCACGATGCCCTCCCGGCTGAGGTCCCGCATGGCGCACGCCTTCTTGAGGGCCTGCCCGACGATCGCGGCGGCCATGTAGCCGGACAGCACGCCGGAGTCCAGCGGCTGCCCCCGGTAGGCCCGCCGGTAGTCGCGGGCCAGCGCCTTGACGCCGGGAATGTCGGCGCTCATCGGCGCCCCGGCGCTGAGGACGAAGTAGTTCTTCTCCAGAGCGGGGCCGATCGGGCTCTTCAGCAGCTGCTCGGCGAACGCCGAATTGCCGGCCACGAACGGCACGTCCAGTCCTTGCGCGGCGGCGGCGCCGACCAGGGAGGCCGCCTGCGGCGGGCTCACACTGACCAAGATCGCCTTGACGCCGGCCCGGCGGAACGCGGCGGCCTGCGCGCTCATGTCACCGTCGGCGGCCTTGACCCGCTGCTCGATGAGCCGCAGCCCGGCCTGCCGGGCGGCCCAGCGGGAGCCGGCCAGCGCGCTGTGCCCGTAGTCGCCGTCCAGGAACAGATGGCCGATCGCATCCCCGCGCCGCAGGCCCTTCTCCTCGGTCAGGAACGCGACCCCGTTGATCATGTCCAGGTCGTAGGTCGTCCCGACGACCTGGATGTACTTGCTGCCCAGCAGGGTGTGCGCCCAGGCCTGCGGGACGGTCAGCACCCCGGCCGACTCCAGGCGCGGGCGCAGCGCGTTGGTGATCGGGGAGCCGATGACCTGGGCGATGGCCGCCGAGCGCGGCGCCACCTCACTGTAGGCGGCCACAGCCCGCCGCACGTCGTAGCCGTGGTCGCGCACGATCAGCTCCACTTTGCGCCCGCACACCCCGCCGGCGGCGTTGAGGCGGTCGAAGTACAGCTTTTGTGCCTGGGTCACACCCTTGCCCAGCGGCGCGTACGGGCCGCTGAGATCGGTCAGCGCGGCGACGGTGATCCGGTCGCCGGTGACGCCGTGACCGACCCGCATCGCCGCCGCGGACGGGGCGGCGGATGCAAGCGGTCCCTTGCCGGTGCAGCCGGTCAGCAACGCGGCCGCGCACGCGAGCGCGACCAGGACGACGGCCCCGCCGCGGGGTCTGCCGGGGCCGTCGGCTTCGCTCGGGGGGTGGGAGCGGGGAGCGAGCACGCTGCCTCCTTCGGGGGACGCTGGCACACCAGCACGCCCCGGCGGGCAGGTCCATAGTGCTGTCCGAATTGAGGGAGAAGTATCAATCCATAGGGGCCGCGGTTGTGATCGCACACAATCCCGGGGTTTTGTTGGATCGCCCGTATAGTCGCGGCCCCAAGGTGGGTGGCAGCATGAGCGCACTCACCGAGGGAGGTGGCGCATGGGCGCACTCACAACCTCGCCCGAAAAGGCCGACCGTGTGATCATCCGTCGGGCGGTGCGTAAACTGGCGGACCGGCTGCCCCAGCTGGCGGATCGACTGGTCAATGAGATCTTGGCCGGTGAGGGACAGGACCGTCCAGCGGAACTGCGCGCCGATCTGTGGGAGTTGTCTCACATCGGCCTCGGGCATGGGATCGAGGCGATCCTCGACCCCAGCCGCGGCCGCGCCGACCTGCGCTGGGCCGAGGAGCTGGGGCGGCGGCGGGCCGAGCAGGGCCTGCCGCTGGACCAGCTGTTGCGCTCCTACCGGCTGGCCGGCTGCGTGTTCTGGGAGGCGCTGGTCGAGGCGGTCAGCGAGGAGAACCCCGAGCATGTGCCGCTGCTGGTCCGCAACGCCACACTGACCTGGCACACCATCGACCAGCAGTCCACCGCCGCCGCGGAGGCCTACCACCGCACCGAGTACGAGCTGCTGCGGCGCAGCGAGGAGCGGGTGCAGGCGATCGTGGACGCCCTGCTGGAGGGGCGCGGCACCGACCCCGGACTGCTGCCGGCCGCCACGCGCGCGCTCGGCCTGCCCGCCCAGGGCCGCTACGCGGTGGTGGTCATCGATCAAGGCGAGGTGCTGGGCGGACGCGGTTTCAGCCGCCCCACCGACGGCGGCGGGCTGCGCTTCATCTGGCGGATGCGCGCCGACACCCAGATCGCCGTGGTCGATCTGGGCAACGCCGACCTGGACGACCTGGTGGAGGTGCTGCGGCCCCGGGTCTACGGCCACGCCGGGATCAGCCCCGTGGTGGAGGCGCTGGCCGACCTGGGCAAGGCCCGCTGGCTGGCGGAGCTGGCGCTGCGCACCTGCCGGGAGCCCGGCGCCGAGATCGCCCGGCTGGACAGGCGGCTGCCCGATGCGCTGGTGGTCTCCCAGCCGGAGCTGGCCGAGCGGCTGGGCCGCGGGGTGCTGGGGGCCTTCTCCCAGATCAACCCGGCCTTCCGGGACGTGCTGATCTCCACGCTGGCCACCTGGCTGGAGTGCGACGGGTCGGCCTCCAAGGCCGCCGGCCGGCTGTATTGCCACCACAACACCGTGCTCAACCGGCTGCGCCGCATCGAACAGCTCACCGGCCGGTCCCTCAACCGGCCCCGGGAGCTGGTGGAGGTGGTGCTGGCGCTCAGCGCGCTCAAGCTGGTCGGCCGGCCCGACGACGGGCGGCCCTGACCGCCGTCCCACCCGTGCGCGAGCCGCCCCGTGGGCCTTGCGGGCCCACGGGGCGCGGTCGCGTCCGCGGGTCAGCACTTGGGCGCGCAGACCCGCCGGGAGGTGCCGGCCAGGAAGATGTTGCGCATGTCCTCGGCCGTCTTGGCGAAGTGCACGCTGCCGCCGGTGGCCTCCGCCAGCTGCTGCAGCTCCTTGCGGTCCACCTCGTCCCCGAAACCGATGATCACCAGCTGGACGGGGCGTTCGGGGTCGTGGCCGGCCCGCAGCTTGGCCAGCGTCTGGCGCAGCGTGGGACCGTCGTCATCGTCGTTGCGGCCGTCGGTCATCAGCAGCACCGTGTTGACCATGTCCGGTTTGTAGGTCTTGCGCATGTAGGACAGGGCGGCCAGCACGGTGTCGTACAGCCCGGTGTCGCCGTCCGGCTTGGGCTGCAGGGACGCCAGGGAGCTGAGGATCTGCTGCCGCCGGGTCCCCGAGCCGAGCCGCTCGCCCAGCGGCCCCACCGGCACCGTCTCCTTCCAGTCCCGGTCGCCGTCCAGCTTGGTGGAGAACACCCACTGGCCCAGCTCGGTGTCGTCGGGCTGGAACTTCAGCCCCAGTTGCGCGGCCTTGGCCAGCACCTGCATGCGGGTGTCGCCGGTGCCGGGCACCCGCTGCAGCATCGATCCGGAGATGTCCAGCAGCGACAGCATCCGCGAGGTCAGCGACAGCTTCGCCCACGCCTGCAGCGTCTGCTGCACTTGCTCGGCCTCGGGCAGGGGCAGCAGCCGCACGCCGCCGTCGGAGCGGTCGGTGCGGAAGCCGAGGGCGCGCAGGTCCCGCCTGGTGGCGGCGCTGCGCACCTCTCGTTCGAACAGTCGCGCGGCGGTGGTCTTGTCCAAGGCCGCGGCGATCGGGGTGTAGGGGTAGTCGAGCGCCAGCGTCCCCTCGGCCGGCCGCAGGATCTGCAGCCGCTCGCCGGGGTGGTCCCGGTTGTGCCGGAGCACCGCCTGCTCGGAGGTCACCAGGAGGCGGTCGCCGGTGCCGGCGGCGAACTGGGTCTGCACGTCGGGCACCACGCCCTGGCGGACGCTGCGGACCAGGCCGGTGAACTTCTCCACCGCCTTGGAGTCCCCGGCCAGCGACATGCGCACCGCCATGAGCATGCCCAGCCCGATCGCGCTCCGGTTGGGGTCGGGGGTGCGCGATCTCGCCCGGTCGGAGCCCAGCAGCCCTTCCCAGCTCGGCCGGGAGGCGGCCGCAAGGCCGCGCACCGACTTGCCGGCGCCGATGACGATGGGTGTCTCGGCGATGGAGGTGCCCGGCTGCGGCATCCGGGCGGCGGGCTGGGAGCCGCCGGGGGCGGACCGGGCCGCCCACAGCGAGGAGTCGGGAATCCACACGTCCGGGACGCGTTCGGCGCCGCGCGAGGTGCCGGTGCCCGACAGCAGGGTGGCCACCGCCTGCGGGTCGGCGGGGTGGACCGTCACCTTGATGCAGCGTCCCTCGGCCACCTGCTTGCGGCCGTTGAACCGCTGCGCCGCGGACCGCAGGGCGGGCTCCAGCTCCGGCGCCACGGTGACGTTCAGGTCGAGGGTGCCGCGGGCGGCGCAGTTGAGGGAACCGGCGAAGGCGTACACGCCGCCTCCCACCAGGAGCGTGGCCGCCACTGTGCTCACCAAGGTGACAAGGGAACGCCGCCGTCCCCGGCGCCGGGCCCTCCTCCTGGGGGGAGCCGGGCTCGGCTGCGCTCCGCTCCGCCGACTCGGGCGCCGCTCCCACGGCGATTCCGGACGACTGCCATGGCGTCCGCTCACGTTCGGTCCCCTATCTCAGACATGCATCCAGCCCCGGCGCCGGAGTGTCAGAAGGGTCGTCCGTGCACTATGGGGGGTCAATCGGGAGTCGATAACACTGTTGCCGCCCAGCGTTCGCCGGCATTTCGGTTGTCGTGCCTCACAGCGGGCGCCCGCCGTCCTGGACCGATGGGCGGACGCCTGCCGCCGTCGTGGGCATCTGGGTTTCCTTTGTCACACTCCCGTAGCGGCCCGGACCGCGAAGACCGGCGCTGACCTGGAAAAACAGGGAAGACTGTCACATAGGTGACAAAAAACGCAGGTGGTGGGTGATACGGCATGATGGCGACCGCCCGTCCGGCTGCCTAGCCTCGGTATCCGGCGATGACAGGGAGCGTTCATCCGGGCGGGCCCGGCGGGAGGTGGAAAGCAGGCGTGGCGCAGACAGCCGGGATCAGGCAGCGGGCCGAGACCATGCTCAGGGTCGCCGCCATGTTCGCCAGCAGCGGGCTGTGGCGGCCGGGGCCGCCGCTGAAGGTGGCCCGCCAGCTCGACGCGCTGCGGCGCTGGGGAACCACGCTGGGCGGATCGCTGGTGTCCGCGGCGGCCCGCGACCCCGGCCGGGCGGCGATCGTGGACGAGTACGGGACGCTGACCTACGCGCAGGTGGACGCCCGCACCGACCGGCTGGCGGCGGCGCTGGGCGACGGCGGTGCGCGGCCGCGGGTGGCGGTGCTGTGCCGCAACCACCGCGGGATGGTCGAGTCGCTGGTGGCCTGCAGCAAGCTCGGCTCTGATGTGGTGCTGCTCAACACCGGCATGAGCGCCGAGCAGTCGCTCAAAGTCCTGGACGAGCAGCAGGTCGAGGTGCTCATCGCCGACTCGGAGTTCGCCGAGGTCCTCAAGGGCGCCCCGGCGGCGGTGCGCACCCTGACGGCCGACGGCCCCGGCTCGGCGGTGGCCGAGCTGATCGACCGGACCGTGCTCAAGGCGCCGCTCACCCCGCCCCCGCACTCCGGCCGCACGATCGTGCTCAGCTCGGGGACGACCGGGCAGCCCAAGGGCGCCGGCCGGCACTCCAGGCCGGGGCTGGGCCCGCTGGCGTCGGTGCTGTCGCGCATCCCGCTGCGGGTGCACGAGACGATGCTCATCGAGGCCCCGATGTTCCACACCTGGGGCTATGCCGCCCTGCAGATCGCCTTGGGGCTGCGGGCCACCATGGTGCTGCGCCGCCGGTTCGACCCCGCGGCCGGCCTGCGCACCGCCGCCGAGACCAGGGCCACCGCGCTGATCGCCGTCCCGATCATGGCGCAGCGCATGCTGGAGTGGCGCTCGTCCACCCAAGAGGAGCTCGACCTGTCGGCGCTGCGGATCGTCGCGCTCAGCGGCTCGGCCCTGCCCGGCGGGTTCGCCACCCGTTTCATGGACGCCTTCGGGGACGTCCTCTACAACCTCTACGGCTCCACCGAGGCCTCCTGGGTGACCATCGCCACCCCCCGTGACCTGCGGCGCCACCCCGACACCGCGGGCAGGCCGCCGCGCGGCACCAGGCTGGCGATCCTGGACGAGGAGGGCCGGCCCGTCCCGCCGGGCACCGTCGGGCGCATCTTCGCCGCCAACGAGCTGCTGTTCACCGGGTACACCAGCGGCGCCACCAAGGAGACGGTGGACGGCATGATCAGCCTGGGCGACCTGGGCCGCATCGACGAGGACGGGCTGCTGTTCGTCCAGGGCCGCTCCGACGACATGATCGTCTCCGGTGGGGAGAACGTCTTCCCCGGCGAGGTCGAGGACGCGCTCAGCGAGCTGGAGCAGGTCCGCGAGGTCGCCGTGGTCGGGGTGCCGGACGAGGAGTTCGGGCAGCGGCTGGCCGCTCACGTGGTGCTGCACCCGGGCGCGGAGCTGACCGCCGACCAGGTGCGCGACCACGCCCGCCGCCGGGTGGGCCGCTTCGCCGTGCCCCGCGATGTGTACTTCCCCTCCGAACTGCCGCGCAACGCCACCGGCAAGGTCCTGCGCCGCCAGTTGCGGGCCGAGGCGGACCGGGCCTCCTGACCGGCCCCGCGCGGCGGCGGCCTTTTGGCCGGGGAGCAATTCGGCGGCGCGAATGCGAAGAGGGGATCGGCGCGCGAGCACCGATCCCCTCTGGGTGTGAACCGTCGTCAGTTCCTGTTGATGATGGCGTTGGCCTGGTCGCACCGGCCGGCGTTGATGTCGTTGGCGCTGTCGGCGGCCAGCAGAGCGACGTCCTGAAGGAGGTTCAGGTCCAGCAGGCCCCGGTCGGTGCCGGCGTTGATGTCGCACTCGTTGGCCAGGATGTTGTGGTGGTTGCTGTAAAGGTCGGAGTCGTAGTCGCCGCCGGCCATCGCGGGGGAGGCACTCATCAGGACCCCGCCCACGGCCACGGACAGAACGCCGGCCGCCGCCAGTCGCTTGAGCATTGTGGTCTCCTTCTTGTGATTTGCGGTATACCGATCCGGATCCGGCATTCGGTGTCACGCTTTCGCGGTCGCCCGTCGCCGGTAGCAAGCACAATTGGTATCACCTGAATCGGCCGCGGAACCAGCCTTCTCAGAAGGCAAGGGGAACTCTTTTGAATTGCATTGCCCGACCAGGGCTCGAGGCGGGTGGCATTTCCACATTGTCGTCGGGAAATGGATGCCGGTCCCGCGGCTGTATTTTCGGTGACTTCTCGGACTTGTCCGAATGGCTGCTACCGGAGGCGGGCTGGCGCTGCAGCGGTTCACCTGCCGGGGGTATGCGAGGAGGCCGACGCTGAGCGCCGGCCTCCCTGCGGGTGGAACGCGGTCAGCGGTTCCGGTTGACGATGAAGTTCTCCTGGTCGCACTCGGCGACGTTGACGTCGTTGGCGCTGTTGGAGGACAGCAGCGCCAGGTCCTGGAGGATGTTGATGCTGATGAGGGTCCGGTCGTTGCCGGCGTTGATCTCGCACCCGTTCACCAGGGCGTTGTGACGGTTCTTGTACCCGTCGGAGTCGTAGTCGTGGTGCCCGTGCGCGGCGAAGGCCATCGCCGGGGTGGCGGTCATCAGTACCCCGCCTGCGGCCGCGGTCAGAACGCCGGCCGTTACCAGTCGCTTGAGCACTATGTCTCCTTTTTTGGGTGTGACTGCCGATCTCGACCCGCGGCGTGATACAGCCCGCCGGTCAGCAGACATCGTGGCACCGTGAATTGCCCGCGTCACCGGTAAATACGGGGTCCCGAACATTTCTTTCCCCGAACATTGCTTTTAAGGGCGTCCGGCGGGATGCGGGGGCGCGGCCGGTTCACGTTGGTCCCGGTCCGTGCGGATTTCCGGAAATGGCGGATGGGGAGGAAGACGGCCTGAGCCGGTCGCGGCGGGGCCGGCCGCCTCGCGTGCTCACCGGCGTGACAGGCGGCGACAAAAACCGGTGGCGGTACGACCTTTGTGGTCGTACCGCCACCGGTGTATCAGGCGATGCGGCACACCCGCTCCGCAGGCCTCCCCGAGGCTTCCACCCCGGTGAACCTTTTCGGGTGCGTGGCCCAAAGCTCTGCGAACGGGAGCTCCGATGCTGCGACGTCCCCGTCTCGATCTGCGGAGACGGCGTGTTGAAAAGGTTCGGTGCCGTGGGCCGGGCGCTGGAGGGAAAGCGGCGCGCGGGTCGTCAGCGGTTCCCGTTGAAGATGATGTTGACCTGCTCGCACCCGCCGCCGCTGTAGGAGCGGCGGTCCTCGAGCAGGAAGCCGTAGTCGCCGGACGGGCAGCTGCGCAGCAGGGCGTTGTCGTGGCGCACCCCGTAGTCGCCGGCCAGCGCGGGTGCGGCGCCCATCAGCACGCCGCCTGCGGTCAGGGCCAGCAAGCCGGTCGCCGCCGTTCGCTTGAGCATGGTCGTCTCCTCCGCTGATCGTGGATATCGATCCGGTTGCAGACCTGCGGCGCGAGGCGACCGCCGGTCGCCGGCTATACCTACACAGCGCCCGCCGGGCTGTCGATGCGGGCCGTGACTTCCAAGGAAGTTTTTCCTTGCCGGTTGAATGATTTTCACCACCCGCCCCATGGGCGGGCGCGGTGCGCGGGCCGTATTCGGACGGACCGCCCCCGAACCTTTTCCGCCCGCCGCCTGCCGGGAGCCGGACGGCGGGCCGCGGCCGGGGAGGCGCGGCGGAGGCCGCCGCGGCCCCGCCGGCGGGTCCGGGAGGCCGCGAGGGCCGGCCGGCCCCGCCGTCCGGCACCGGAAATGGGAAACCGGCGAGCCTTTCAATTCTTGATCTCTCAACTTTTCGGGGGTGCCTCCCAAGCGCCGTCCGGATTCGCCTCTTCCCAGGTGACGGCCGCAACGGGCGGGTTTGGCCGGCCTGCTGGATAAGGCGCCTTGGATGGGCTTCCGCGGCACCCGGCGAGTCCTGCCGGAAGGTCAATTCAATAAATGACAAAGTGTCGGCTTTATCTGGTTCAAAGGGTCGGCCGGAGTGCGGGTGCCATGGCAGGCTCGGGCACTGAACCTTTTTCAATACACGCTTCAGGGCGCCGGGATGGGAGCCTCATCGATGTTCGGTTCGGTGACGTTCCGGGTCACGGCCCCCGAAGACGGCGTGTTGAAAAAGTTCACTGCGCCGGAATGGCCATCCGGCCGGGCCGATGACGTTCCGGGACGGACTGAAAGCCCGCCGTCCGGCGTTCGGGCGCCGTTCTTTCGGGAGCGCTCTGCGGCATCGGCGCCCCTTCTTCATCGGCCGTCCCGGTCCGGGCCGTGTCCTGACGAACGGGGAGAGGGGGATCGGCCGGTGAAGCCCTGGACGGCCCGCATGCCGTTGATCTTGAGGTATCACTCGGTGGACCGGATCGCCGATGCGCGCCGGCCGCCGGTCCGCCCCGAGACCTTCGAGCGCCAGATGGACTGGCTGCACCGCAACGGGCTGCGCGGGGTGAGCGTGGGGGAGCTGCGTGAGGCACGGCGGGCCGGGCGAGGACGCGGCCTGGTCGGGCTGACCTTCGACGGCGGCCACGCCTGTTTCGCCACGCGCGCCGCACCGGTGCTGGTGCGCCGCGGTTTCACGGCCACGGTCTTCGTGCCCGCCGAGAAAATCGGCTCAGATGCGCCCGGCCCCCGGCGCGGGCCGATATCGCCACGGCAGTTGCGGTGCATGGCGGGCATGGGCATGGAGATCGGCTCGCACGGGCTGCGGCATGTGTCATTACCGGAGACCGATGATGAGGAGCTGGCCGAAGAGCTGACCCGCAGCCGGGCGATCCTGGAAGAGATCATCGACGGCCCGGTCACCGGCTTCGCCTACCCCTACGGCCGCGTGTCGCACCGGGAGGTGGACGCCGTGCGCAAGGCCGGCTATGAGTACGCGTGCGCGATCGAGCCGTCACCGCTCATCGGCGATCACGCGCTTCCCCGCACCTGCATGGACGATCGGGACCGCGGCCTGCGGATGTGGGGCAAACTGCTCCGGCACCAGATCCGCTGGCTCACCTGGGTGTGAGGAATGTTGCAAAGCCGACAATAAGCGTCCGATTGCTAACTTTTCGGACTGTCTCCGCAAAAGTGGCGGAACGGGAATATGGGTCAGCCGGCGCCCCCGGCCTCCCCTGTTGCGCAGGTCAATGCCGCTTGCATCAGTCTTGACCTTCCGCCAAGTGTCCTGGCCGGGGGCGCGGGTATTTTCCCTGCCAATCGACCACTTCTTTCAGCACTCGATTCGGATGCCGTGAGAATCGCTGGAAGCGGCCGATCAAAAGTTGGTGGAGCCATGCCGTGTCATGACTTCGCGCGGACCGTTTTTCGGCCCTTCCGGGGCACCCGGGCGCCGGAAGGAAAACAGCTCGAAAAAGGGTTCACCGTTACTTGGACCGTTTGCTCGAACCCCCCGGGAAGGGTCTTTGAAGGCTGATGAGAGACCAGTGCCGGCGCAAGTCGCCATCGGAGCCGGACCCGGGCCGCCGACCCGCCCTGCGGGTCCGCGTGCACCGCACCGGCAGTGACCTGTTCGTCCAGCTCACCGGTGAGCTGTGCGCGCGCACCGTGGAGATCCTGCGCGCCCCGGTGCTCGGCGCGCTGCGGGCGGTGCCCGCGGCGCGGCTGGTACTGGACCTGTCGCGGGTCCGCATGAGTGACCGGTTCGGCCTGGGCGTCCTGGTCGCCCTGCGCAACACGGCGATCGACGTGGGCGGGCGGGTGATCCTGCTCAGCCCGGGCGCCGAGATCCGGGCGCTGCTGGCCGAAAGCGGGCTCGACCGGCACCTGATCACCTGCACCGGCCTGGAACTGACCGGCACTCAGGTCCCGGTCAGCACCCGTCCCGCACCGCCGCTGCCCCTGCGCGCCGCTTCGCCGGCCCTGCCGCTGGAGGCGCCGCCCGAGCCCGCCGGGGAACGGGCCGCGCCCGAGGGCGCGGAGGCCTGACGGCCGCCCCGTCCCGCCGGCGAAGGCGGGACGGGGCGGCGGGCTCATCCGGCGGCGGCCGCCTCGACGAGCGTGGGCCCGCTGGCCAGCTCGATGGTGCGCAGCGGCTTGAAGCCGCCCTCTTCGAGCAGGCCCAGGTAGGCGTCGCGGGTGCGCTCGTGGCCCTCGCCGAACAGCGCCATCATCCGGATGTCCATGTCGTAGCCCAGGTGGGGCCGGTCCGGCACGTCCGGCAGCAGGATGTCCAGCAGCAGCACCCGGCTGTGCTCGCCCATCGCCTCGCGGACGGTGCGCAGGATCTGCAGCGCGGTCTCGTCCGGCCAGTTGTGCAGGATGCTGGCCAGCAGGTAGCGGTCGGCCTTGGCCGGCACCGACTCCAGGAAGCTGCCGGCGACCACCTCGCAGCGGTCGGCGACCCCCTGGGAGGCCAGGTAGGCGTGGGCCGCCTCCGTCACCGAGGGCAGGTCCAGCAGGGTGCCCTTGATGCCGGGGTAGGCCGACAGCACGTCGGCGATGATGGTGCCCACGCCGCCGCCCACGTCCACCATCGTCTGGACGCCGCTGAAGTCGTAGGCGTCCAGCAGGCCCCGGGCGAACGAGCGCGAACGCGCCGTCATGTAGGCGGCGAACTGCTTCTCCAGTTCGGGCCGGGTCGCGTAGTAGCCGTACAGGGAGCCGTGGCTGTCGGCCACCGGGGAGCGGCCGGTCCGCACCGTGTCGGCCAGCCGCCCCATCAGCGTCCAGCTCATCTCCTCCCCCATCACCGCGACACCCGGGTGCATGGAGTCGGGGACGTCGCTGCGCAGCAGGGCGCCGACCTCGGTCAGCGCGTAGGTGCCGCGCTCGGTGTCGGCGGTGACGACGCCCAGGGAGGCCATGGCGCGCAGCAGCCGCTCCATGGACGGCGCGTGCGCGCCGCACCGCTCGGCCAGCTGCTCGGCGGTGAGGGGGCCGCCGGCGAGCCGGTCCGGGCAGCCCAGCTCCACCCAGGCGTTCAGCGCGCAGAACCGCCACCAGCCGCGGATCAGCTCCCAGATCCGGGCGTTCGGGTCGGCGGTCGGGCTCGGGCTGTCAGACATGCGAAGGCTCCGTACGAGACGAGAAGGAGGTGTCGATCGAGTGGCGGTGGCGGGCCAGCGCCCACCGCTCGCAGCGGCCCAGGGCGAGCGCGAGCAGGTAGCCCAGCGCCCCCAGCACGCAGATGCCCGCCCACATCGCCGGCATGTCGTAGTTGCGCTGGGCGTCCAGCAGCAGGGAGAAGGCGATGCCGTCCACCGAGCCGGTCATCTCGGAGACGACCATCAAGATCACCGCCAGTCCCAGCGAGACGCGCAGCCCGGCGAAGATCTTGGGGGCCGCCGAGGGGATGATCAGATAGCGGACGCGCTGCAGCGGGCCGAGCCGGTAGATCAGCGCGGTGTCGTATTGCACCGGCTCCACCGAGCGGGCGCCGTCGATGGTGTTGAGCAGCACCGGCCACACCACCCCGAAGGCGATGGTGACCAGCTGCATCGGGGTGCCCACCTCGAACAGCACCACCCACATGGGGGCCAGCGCGGTGGGCGGGATGGCGCGGGCGAAGTGCAGCGCGGGCTCGAACATCTCGCCCAGCCAGCGGATCCGCCCGATGGCCAGGCCGACCGTGATGCCGATCAGCGACGCGATCGCCCAGCCGGTCAGCAGCCGCAGCACGCTGGGCGGGATGTTCTCGATCGCGGTGTCGGTGAGCCACAGCCGTTCGGCGGGCCCGCTGAACCACAGCTCCCGCAAGCGGGCGGCGATCTGGGAGGGCGGCGGGGCGAACGGGTTGGCCGCCAGCCGGGTGACGATCTCCCAGCAGACCACGGCGACCAGGACCGTCCCCCAGCCGGCGGTTCGCGACAGCAGTTTCCTCATGAGACGCGGGCCGAGGTGTGCCAGTGGAACAGCCGCCGGGAGGCGGCCGACAGCAGGACGTCGGCGGTCAGGCCGAGGATGCCGGCCCACACCACCGCGCCGAGGATCACGTGGGTCTGCCCGGCGCTGGCGCCGGCCTCGATCAGCCAGCTGCCGATCCCCTGACCGCCGCCGGCGTACAGCTCGGCGGTGATGGTGACGATCAGGGAGATCCCGGCGGCCACCCGGACGCCGGTGGCGATGAACGGGGCGGCGCCCGGCAGCGCCACGTGCCACAGCACGGCGGGTCTGCCGAACCCGAAGGTGCGCATGGTGTCGACCGCGATCGGGTCGGTGGCGCGCAGCCCCCGGATGGTGTGGATGAGCACCGGCCAGGAGCAGGCGAACGCGGCCACCGTGGTGGCCATCCGCCCGGTGTTGCCGAACGCCAGCAGCGCCAGCGGGATCAGCGCCACCGGCGGGATCGGCCGCAGCAGCTCCAGCAGCGGGCCGGTGAGCCGGTCCACCAGCGGCAGCGCCCCGATCACCACCCCGACGGGCACGGCGATCGCCACCGCGATGGCCAGCCCGCTGACCCACACCTGCATGGTGGTGACCAGCGCGGTGCGGAAGTCCGCCTCACCGGGCAGGGTGAAGGTCTGCCCGAGGATGGTGGAGGCGTACGGGAGCACGTCCGGGTCGATGAGGCCGCTTCGGCCGGCGGCTTCGGCGAGGGCCAGCAGGCCCGCGGCGCCCAGCGCGCCGCGGGCCACGGTGGCCGGTGGGGTCCACCTCACGCGGACGGCCCCGGGACGATCATCGACTTGACGTCCAGCTTGTCGGGGTTCTTCAGGTAGCCGTGGTTGCCCATCAGCCCGGCCAGCCGCTCCAGCCGGGTGGGGTTCTGGCTGGTGGGGAAGGACCCCAACGTGATGGTCTGCGCGGTGGCCTGGTCCAGGCCCTTGACGTAGGTGGGCAGGGTCCGGGCGACCAGGTTGCGGTCGGAGGCGGCCATCTGCTGGGCCTTGGCCATGGCGCGCTGGAAGGCCGCGACGGTGTTGGGGTACTTCTTGGGGTAGTCGCCCAGCGTGCCCCAGCCGGAGATCGGCAGGTTCTTGGTGGGCCCGGAGGGGTCCATGGTGTCCAGGACCGTCCGGCCGCCGGCCCGGTGGATCTGGGTGATGAACGGCTCGGCCATCCAGGCGGCGTCCACCCGGCCGGCCTCCAGCGCCGGCTGCATCTGCGGGAAGGCCATCTCCACGTAGTCGATGGACTCATCGGAGATGCCCGCGGCCTGCAGGCAGGCGCTGATGGACAAGGTGGCCACCGACTTCAGGCCCGGCACCGCGATCTTCTTGCCGGCCAGGTCCTTGGGCTCCTTGATGGAGGACTTCTCCGGCACCACCACCACGAAGGAGCCCTTTTCGCCCTGGTAGGCGTCGGCGAGGATCTTCCAGTCCACCGCGCCGTTGCTCTGTTCCTGGGCCAGCAGCGCGGCGGTGTAGTTGGTCATGGAGATGTCCAGCTGGCCGCTGCGCAACAGCGGGACCGCGGCGGCGCCGGTCTGGATGAACTGCGTCTTGACGGTGAGCCCTTCGGCCTTGAAAAGGCCCTGCTGAATGGCGATGTACAGGGCGGCGCCCTCGGGCACCGGCAGCAGGCCGACCGTGATGGTGCTCTTCTCCAGCCCGCCGCTGCCGCCGCCTTCGTCGTCGCCGCTGCAGGCGGCCAGCGCGCCCGCCGCCAGCAGGGACGGGAACAGCGCCAGAACCCCGCGACGGGACATGGACGGGACATTCATGCTGCTTACGGCGTTCTCGTGCGTATAAGCCCCAGTGTGGGGCGAAGTCCGCCGATGCGACGGGGTGTTTCGATCTTCGATGGGCATGCCTGGGACGGTTGCGCAGAAGTCGCGGCATCGCTATGACATGCTTCTGACATATGCAGACATCTTCGGACGTTTCAGGACGTGTGACGTTCTGATTGGGTGTCAATCCCCACAGTAATCGGCCGTTCGGCCCGAGCGCTCTGCGGCCCGAGTGGAGAACGCGATGAGCCATCCGACGTTGCTGGCGGAGATTTCGGCCAAAAGACGCTGGTCAAGCGATGATGGGGCCAAGGCATTCCGGGCCATGGCCCGGGAAATGGGGGAGGACGTCGAGATCAGCGAGCGGACCTGGAACCGCTGGTGCCGGGGCGGTCTGCGAAAGCGTCCGCGGATGGCCTGCTGCCGCGTTCTGGAGCGCATGTTCGGCAAACCGGTGGAGGTCCTGCTGGCCCCGGCCGACTCCGCCGACCGCTCCGCCGAGAGCGGCCCTGCCGACATCACCGACATGCTGACCGCCGCCGCCGAGGAGTCCACCGCCCACCTGGCGCAGGTGGAGTCGCTGGCGCTGGGGCCGGTCACCTTGGAACAGGCCGCCGACGACGCCATCCGGCTGGCCCGCGCCTATGCCGCGCTGCCCCCGGCGCAGGCCCTGCAGCAGGGGGTGCGGCTGCGGCGCCGGGTGGCCGAGCTGCTGTCGCAGACCGCCCGGCCCGCCCAGCACCGGGACCTGTACCTGATCCTGGGCCAGCTGTGCGGGCTGCTGTCGGTGGCCTCCTTCGACCTGGGCGACACCGGCGCGGCCACCGCCCACGCCCGCGCCGCCTGGGGGTACGGGGAGCTCATCGAGCACGACGCGCTGCGCGCCTGGGCGCGCGGCACGCAGGCGCTGATCGCCTACTGGGAGGGCCGTCCCAACGCGGCGGTGCGGCTGGCGCGGTCGGGACGCGGCTACGTCAAGGGCGGCACGGGGCTGATGCGCGTCTGCTACATCGAGGCGCGCGCCCACTCCTACCAGCGCGACCACGTCAGGGCGCGGCAGGCGCTGGAGGACGCCCACCGGGCCCGCGACGACCGGCGGCACGATGAGCTGCACGACGGGATCGCCGGGGAGTTCGGCTTCGGCCCGGTGCGGCAGGCCCGCTGTGAAAGCAGCGTCCACGTCCAGCTCGGCAACGGCGCCGAGGCGGTGCAGGCCGCCGGGCGGGCGCTGGAGGCGATGGCCTCCTCCGGGCGCCGCAACCTCAAGCTGGCCCCGCAGGCGCACGCCGACATGGCCGCCGGGTATCTGCTGCAGGACGCCCCGGACGCCGCCGCCGAGCAGCTGCGCAACGTGCTGTCGGTGCCCGCCCAGCACCGCATCACCGGGCTGATCGAGCGGGTGCGCACCGTGGCGGACCTGGCCGGCGGCAGGCACGCCGCCGACACCCCGCTGGTGCGGGAGATGATGGACCAGATCCACGACTTCATGAACGCCCCGGCCGGCCGCTGCCTGGTTCCCTGACCCCTTTTTCAGGGGGCGCGGGGAAGCGGCACGGGCGACGGCGTCCGCCCCTCGGAAGCGGGCAGCGGGCGCGGGCAGGCCACCCCGGCGTACATCAGGGCGTGCTCGGGCGCCCTGGGCGGGTGCGCCGGACGCCACTGGGCGGTGAAGACCAGGCCGGGCTCGACCGGCGGCAGGTCGCCGAAGAACGCGGCGATCTCCTCCCGGGTGCGCGGCACCAGCGGGCAGGGGCACTCGGCGCCGAACAGGCGGGCGGCGGCGGTGGTGGCCGCGCCGTCGGCGTCGGCCGTCAGGTGCGTGATGACCAGGGCGCTGTCGTCGGGCAGCCCGCGGCGCAGGCGGGCGACCGCCTCGTGCGGCCGGTCGGCGTCCGGCACGAAGTGCAGCACGCACGTCAGCAGCACGGCGACCGGCCGTTGCAGGTCCAGCAGGGCGCCGGCCCGCTGCAGCAGCCGCCCGGGGTCGCGCAGGTCGGCCCCGATCACCGCCACGTTCCGCTCCCCGGCCAGCAGCGCCCGTGCGTGCGCCAGCACGATCGGGTCGTTGTCGACGCACACCATGCGCACTCCCGGCCGTTCCCGGACGGCGATGCGGTGCACGTCGTCGGCGGTGGGCAGACCGCAGCCGATGTCCAGGAACTGGGCGTAGCCGGCGCGGGCGAGGCTGCGCACCGCGCGGGCGACGAATCGCCGGTTCTGCCGGGCGGCCTGGATCAGGCGGGGCTGGAGGCGCAGCATCCGCTCGGCCAGCGCCCGGTCGTTCTCGTAGTGGTCCTTGCCGCCGAGCAGATGGTCGTAGACGCGGGCGGGACTGGGGGCGGCCTGCACGGCGGCCACGGAGGGCCGCAGTTCCTCCCAACCGTCCTCAAAGCCTTCGCCCCAGGGGCGCCGGCCACCGTGGCTCACCGTTGAACCGCCTCTCGCAGGTCAAGAAAAGCTGCGCTCTCATTGTGGCCAAGCCGGCGCGCCGATAAGGCCGAACCGCCTTTAAAAGAGAGCGGATAACGTACCGCCTGAAAATAGTGGCATAAGGTGTCAAAAACGGCGTCATCTGGCGTGACAGGTGACCTTACAGAAGGTGCGGGGGATGGATTGTCCGCATCCGGCCATATGGCCGTTCTTTTCGGACCGGTGCGGGCCGCCGGGAGCGTCGGCCCAAGGATTCGGCGCCGGCCGGGTGCGCCGCCCGCGCCGTCCCGCTGCGAAGATCCCGGTCAGGAGGAGGAGTGAGGGACGGGATGGCGGGCTTTACTGACCGGTGGCCGGTGGGCGTCCCGGGTCGCCTGCGTACCTTACCGTGCGGCGGCATTGGGTGCCCGCATGAAATGTGAATTTCCTTCAATTTCTGGTCCGGGGCGGGCCGT
>Ga0207864_1000673_pt1 | contig 44378 bp, 33 predicted proteins | sample HigsolmetaAR202D_FD_184834 | JGI IMG/M metagenome (GOLD analysis project Ga0207864, IMG submission 184834) | Ionic liquid and high solid enriched microbial communities from the Joint BioEnergy Institute, USA - AR20-2-D (SPAdes) (version 2) ...
GAATCCCCGCCATCGACCTCGCGAACGAGCTCCTTCCACTCCTCACGCGATCTCCGCCGCTGCGCCATGCGCGGCAGGCTCCTCGATCACGTCGCCGGGCGCGAGCCGTCCATCGCCGGACGGATACACTCCTTTCGCTGGGCGCCGGGCGTCTCGGCCCGGCTTCGCCGCCCCAAGCGCAGGTTCCGTGACGGCGGCCGTACGACGAGCTGACGACGTCGAACGAACGGCACCGGCCGCCGGCGCGGAACCTGCGCGCCAAAGGCGGAGCCGGGCCGAGGCGCCCGGCGCCCACCAAGGACGCGAAGGCCGAAGAAGTGTCAGCGGTCTCCTGTCCCGTTCCTCCCTGATCCCCGAATCCGGATCCCGGCCCCTGATCCCGGAATCCGGACCCGGACCCAGACCCAGACCCAGACCCAGACCCAGACCCAGACCCAGACCCAGACCCAGACCCAGACCCGGACCCGGACCCAGACCCAGACCCGGCCCCAGACCCAGACCCAGACCCAGACCCAGACCCAGACCCGGACCCCGACCCCACCGCGCAGTCTGCACCCGAGTGCATCAGTTGCGCCTCACGCCACATCGCTCGCGCTCTCTCCCGCACCGTCGAACGCGGCACGCCGTTCGCAACTCCACCGAGCATGAAGCGACGGCCCTCGTCCGTGGAAACCATCCTGCCGACGCAACTGCTCCGCGACCTGTTGAGCGGCCGCCGCCTCCTCCTCATCGACGTGCGCGACCCATCCGAGCTCACCGATCCGCGCGCCCGTCTCCCTGGTGCGAAGCATGTCCCGCTGCAAAAGCTCTTCGCGAAGCGCGAGGAGCTCGCACGCGAAAAGGTCGAGGGCGTCGTGACGATCTCGAACAAAGGCGATCGAGCGCGCGATGCCGCGTTGACGTTGTCGCTGCTCGGCCTGCCCGACGTGAAGTGGCTCGAGGGCGGCCTCGAGGCGTGGAATCGGGAGGTCGCGTTCGCAACGTAGGCGATTTCGCGCGACACGAGGCCGGCGCTCGTGGCATCGAATCGGTCCCCGGCGCATGGAGCCCACCCCCCGGTTCACGCGTTACCAGCTCTTCGTCGTAGCGCTGCTGGCGTTCCTCCAGTTCACGGTGGTGCTCGACTTCACGATCCTGTCGCCGCTGGGCGCCTTCCTCATCGAGGACCTGGGCATCACGCCGGCGCAGTTCGGCGTGGTCGTGTCGGCGTATGCGTTCAGCGCAGGCGCCTCGGGCCTGCTCGCCGCAGGCTTCGCGGATCGGTTCGACAGAAAGCGCCTGTTGCTCTTCTTCTATGCGGGCTTCGTCCTCGGAACGCTGCTCTGCGGGATCGCGACGAGCTATCGCTTCCTTCTGGTGGCGCGGATCGTCACGGGGCTGTTCGGCGGAGTCATCGGCTCGATCAGCCATGCGATCGTCGCGGATCTGTTCCCGCTCTCGATGCGCGGCCGGGTGATGGGCTTCGTGCAGACGTCGTTCTCGGCGAGCCAGATCCTGGGCATCCCGGCGGGGCTGTTCGTCGCGACGCATTGGAACTGGCACGCCCCTTTCTTGATGATCGTGGCCGTCGCGCTCGTGGTCGGCGTCGCGATCGTCCTGCGCCTGGAGCCGATCGCAGGCCACCTCGAAGCGGCGAAGGATCGGAACCCGCTCGCGCACCTTCTCCAAACGGCGACACGCCCTCGCTACATCGCCGGTTTCGCGTCGACGATGCTCCTCGCGACGGGAGGGTTCATGCTGATGCCTTTCGGGAGCACGTTCCTCGTGCAGAACCTGGACGTCCCCCCCGAGAGGCTGCCCGCCGTCTACATGGCGACGGGACTGAGCTCGTTCGTCGCCGGCCCGCTCCTCGGCCGCGTCGCGGACTCGATCGGAAAGTACAAGACGTTCTTGATCGGCACGATCGTCGCGGGTGTGGTGGTCGTCTGGTACACCGGCCTCACACGCGCGTCGCTCGCGCTCGTCATCGCGCTGAACGTCGTGCTCTTCATCGGCATCTCGGCGCGCATGGTCTCGTCGCTCGCGCTGACGTCGGCGCTGCCGGCGCTGCCGGACCGCGGAGCGTACATGTCGATCAGCTCTTCCCTCCAGCAGCTCTCGGGCGGGGTCTCGGCGTGGACGGCCGGGCTCGTCGTCCATCAGGCGACGCCGACGTCGCCGATCGAGGGCTACCCGACGCTCGGTCTCATCGTCGTGGGCACGATGGTCATCACGCTCGTGCTGATGCTGAACGTCGACCGCATCGTCCGTCGGGGGGAGCCTGCCGTGCAGGGGGCGTGAGGGCCGATGCCGGACGATCGCCCCTACTTCCCGTCCCTCGACGGGTTGCGATGCCTCGCGATCCTGCCGGTCGTCTGGCATCACTCGACGACGCGCCCGCTGGACGGCGTGCTCGGGCGCGGCCCGCTCGGCGTCGATCTGTTCTTCGCAGTGAGCGGCTTCCTCATCACGACGCTCCTCTTGCACGAGCGCCGGCGCGGCCGCGTCTCGCTCGGCGGGTTCTGGATCCGCCGGAGCCTTCGCATCTTTCCGCTCTACTACCTCGTGCTCGGAGCGTTCGTCCTGCACGCGCTGTTCGTGCGCGAGCCCGGCCCCGTGCGCGATCACTTCCTCGCGAGCGTCCCGTACTACGCGACGTACACGTCGAACTGGGCGCTGTGGCAGCCGGTCGATCACGCGATCGTGTTCTCGTTCGCGTGGTCGCTCGCGACCGAGGAGCAGTTCTATCTCGTGTGGCCGCCCGTCCTCCGCGTGTGTCGGTCCGTCGTCGTGCCGGTGCTCGTGATGAGCGGCCTCGTCCTCCTCGACCAGGGCGCCGAGCGAGGTTGGCTCGTGCCGGTGCTCCACGAGGGCCTGGCGCTCCGGATCGTGAGGAGCTTCGCGACGCCGATCGGGCTCGGCGCCCTCCTCGCCCTCGCGAACGATCACCCGACCTCGTCACGAGCCCTCCGCGCGATCCTCGGGCGGCGGTGGTCCTCCTCCGTCGCGCTCGGGCTCGTCGTGGTCGCGGTGATCGCGCCGTGGCCGCTCTTGCCGACGCACTTCGCGCTCGCAGCGCTGGTGGGCGCGTGCTCGCTCCGCCGCGATCACCTCCTCGCGCCGCTCTTCGAGAACCGCGTGGTCCGCCACGTCGGTGTGGTGAGCTACGGCATCTACCTGCTCAACGTGCCCGTGGTCTCCGCCACGCGCGCAGTCTTGGGCGCGGAGGCGAGCTCCGCGCTCGTGTTCGCCGTCGCGGCGCCGGCGAGCGTCCTCGTGGCGACGGTCGTCCATCGGTGCGTGGAGCGCCCGTTCCTCGTGCTGCGTGATCGCCTGCGCGCGCGCTCCTCGGCGCGCTCGGCGACCTCGACCGTCGACGCGGCTGGCCTTCTGCGCGGATTCCCGCAAAATTGACAGACGGGGGCACACCTCACCCGCGGAGAGGATCATGAAGCGTGCAGTCTGGCTCGTGCTCGGAGCATCGATGATTGGCTGGGGGATCGCCGGCGCGCTCGGCGGCTGCAGCAGCGAGGAGCCCGAGCCGGTCGAGGAGCCGGACTCCGGCGATACCCCGTCGACGAGCGGCAGCCCCGGACCGAGCGGACCGAGCTCCTCGTCGGGAGGAACGAGCTCGTCGGGCGGCCCCACGGACGACCTCGACGCGGGCGACGAAGGCGACGCCGACGCGGCGCCGAGCCCGCCGGCGTCGAACCCGGGGAAGGTCACGTGCGGAGCGACCGAATGCGACGCCGGCAACCGCTGCTGCTGGCCGGAGAACGACGCGAGCGCCGGCGTGTGCGGGAACTTCTGCATGGGCGCCAACGACTTCGAGATCCTCTGCGACGAGAAGGCCGACTGCCCGAACCCGAACCAGAGGTGCTGTCTCTTCTACGGCGAGTCGAGGTGCGCCGTGAACTGCGCCCCCGGCGGCAACATCCAGCTCTGCAAGACGGACGCCGAGTGCGCCAACGACGCGGGCTGCTCGGAGAGGTCCTGCGCACGCGGCGCTGGAGACGATATCGTCATCCTCCGCCTGCGGGTCTGTGGGAAGCCGGCCAACTGCGAGTGATCGAGCGCACGCGCGGCGGCCGCCCCGGCGCCGCGCTCCGCGTCACTTCGTGCGCCGGCGGATCCCCGCCTCGTACGACCAGTAGACGTACGTCGCGTCGAGCGCGACGCCGTTGATCCGTCGCTGGTTCGTCACGAACGCCTGGGCGTTCGCCGTGGACACGGGGCTCTTCATCAGCGTTCCGGAGTCGCGGTTCGCCCACCAGAGCGAGACGCCGTCGGTCGCCATGCAGCGCGGGCCGCGCTGGCCGTCGAGGAAGACGGAGGTCACGCCCCCGCCCGGGCGACCCTTCCGGATCCTTCCGCTCTCGGAGTCGTAGTTCGTGTAGAAGACGTCGTTCGGCTCGACCACGACGACACCCCACGGGTTCGTCGCCTGCGTCACGAGAGTCGTACGCTCGCCGTTGTTGGTCTGTACGACGTAGATGTTCCCCGCCTCCGGAGCGGACGCGAGAAGCTCGGTCGGAGTCCTTCCCCGGCGGAGACAGCCACCTCGGACGTCGGCGAGGGTCGAAGCCCCGGAGCCGTCACGCGCGCTCGCGCGACGGAGCTTTCCGCTGGCCGTCCAGTAGACGTACTGCTCGTCGGCCTCGAGCCCGGCGAGCGAACCGCGCTCTCCGCTCACGAGCGTCCGGGCGCCCGAGCCGTCCTTCGCCGCGATCCCGATCGCCCCGTTCGAGTCGAGCCAGTAGAGCGCCGATGCGTTGACCGCGACATCGAGGACCGTGGTCGACGCGATCACGTCGCAGACGACGCCGGGCGGGCACTCGTCCACGGGAGGCGGCTGGTCGGGAGGAGGCTCGTCGGGAGGCACGGAGCCGTCGCCGGGGAGCGTGGCGCCGTCGCCCGGAGCCGCATCCCCGGCGTCCGGGAGCACGCCCTCCGAGTGCGTGCCCTCGAACTCTCCGACGACCGACAGGCCGCAGCTCGACGCCGAGAATGGCGTCGCCATGGCGAGAGCCAACAGCAGGGCGGCGCGCCAGGCTCGTCGAGGCATTCACCACCAACTTAGCGAGCGGGCGAAGCGTCGGGAATGGCAAGGCGGCTTACCGGGCGTCCGCGCCGGCCACGCGCGGCCGTCTGCCTGCTGGTAGGCTCGCCCAGCGCCGCACGCCGACGCGAAGCCATGTGGCGGTCTCGCATCCCCTTGCTTTTCTTGCTCTCCCTCACGGTGTCGCCCGGGCTGCCCCCGCGCGGGGAGGAGCCGCCGATCCCTCGAGGGGTCCCGTCGCCCGACGGGCCGCCCTCGGAGGGCTGGACGCCACGAGCCGCACGCGTCCAGGCCTTGCGGGTCCGCCTGAACGGGCTCGGCGCGCGGACGCATGCCAACTGGGTCCTTTTCCGGCTGCCGTTCGATACGACCCGGAAGGACCGGATCCGCTCCGTCCGATACCGTCCGAGCTGCCGCTCTCGGACCGACGTCGGCGCGCTCCGAATCGGCAGCGTCTGCGTACAGTTCCGTCCGGCCGGGAGCGTCGAGAGCTGGACGCTCTACACCGTCGGGGGCGTTGGGAATACGCGGCGTTTCGCCTGGCATCCGTCGCCTCCGACGGACGACCCGACCCTCTTGGGCATCAACGTCCCCACGCGTGTCGCGAACCACGTGGCGTGCGGCCGGGACGAGGGAAATCTCCTCGATCCTGCGGAATGGACGCTCGACGTCACGTGGGAAGAGCGCTGACGGAAGGCCGCCGCCGACGAGACGGCAACTGCGAAGGGCGCTGCGCAGTCGCGAAATCTTCGCATCGGCGGGACGACGCGGGACGACGAGGATGACGCCTCCATGACCGAAAAATGTCCGTATGGAGCTTGCCCCTCGCCCCAGTCACAGCTACCCCAACGCCGCATGCTTCCGCGCTACTCGGCCGACTACCGAACGCTGCTCTGGGCGCTGATGATGCCCGTGGTGCTGGTCGCGCAGTTCGCCAATCCGAACCTCGTCCCGTACCTGTCGCCTGTGAGCTTCTACTTCGCGATGGCTGCCGGGACGATGGCGCACAACCACAATCACTGCCCGGTCTTCACGTCGAAGCGAATGAACGCGTTCTACGCGATGTGGATCTCCATCTTCTATGGATATCCGGCGTTCGCGTGGGTACCGACGCACAACCTCAATCACCACAAGCACGTCAACCGCGAGGGCGACGCGACGATCACGTGGCGGCACACGAACCGGAACACTTGGTACGTCGCGATCACGTACTTCTTCGTGTCGGCGTATTACCAGGCCGGTCCGATCAAGGAGTACATCGCCAAGGCGAAGAAATCGAACCCGCGGCTCTATCGGCAGATCATCACGCAGTACACGGTCTGGATCTCCGTGCTCGTGGGAACGCTCGTCGTCGCGATCGGCCTGCACGGGACGTGGCCCGGCATCAAGCTGTGGCTCTTCTCGTTCGGCCTCCCGTCGCTGTTCGGCACGTGGTCGATGATGTGGTTCAACTACATGCAGCACGTGCACTGCGACCCGTGGTCGAAGTACAACCACTCGCGCAACATCACGGGCCGCATCTTCAACTTCCTGGTGTTCAACAACGGACTGCACACGGTGCACCACGCAAACGCCAGCGCGCACTGGAGCACCGCGTACGAGGAGCACGCGAAGATCGCCGACAAGATCCACCCGGACCTCAACCAGCGCAGCTTCTGGTGGTGGATCATCCGCGGCTACGTCATTCCGGCGTTCATCCCGAGCCTCGAGACGAAGCAGATCGGCCGCGCCCCGTTCGATCCCCCCGAAGGTGTGCGCGCCGGGCGTCCCGCGAACCGGCGCCCCCAGACGGACTCCGTCGAAGCGCTCGAGGCGGGCCACAACGCCCAGATGGCGTGACCCGACGGCGCGCCCTCGCGCGCCGTCGACCGATGAACGTGCCCGGGCGAAGAGCGGCGGTCGCGTGGCGACCCCCTCGACGTCCCGGGCTTATTCGTCAGAGGCAGCGCGGTCCCGTGACGGCGAGGAGCCGCTCGTACGAGTTCTGCGCGGTGCCCTCCGTACACTCGCAAGGCGTCGACTCGTCGTGCCCGCACGGCAGCGGGACGTTCGTGAAGGGAGCATCGGCGCAGGCGGTCGGGGCGAAGGTCATCGCGTCCGGACACTGCGTCACGGACTCCAAGCCGAGCGAGTAGCCGACGCTCTGCACGGCGGCGGCGCAGCCCTGCGTCAGGTCGGCCTCGGCATGCGCCTGCGAGACGAAAGCGATCGCGTTCGGAACCACGGAGCAGGTGAGAGGAGCGATGGCGGGCTCACCGAGGAGCGCCGGAAGCGTCGCCTGGGCGAAGACGATCTCGATGTGCTCCTGGTTGCCGGGATCGACGTCGGTCACGACGACGTTGAACGGCGCGAACTCGTTCTTTACGCACGTGACGAGCGCATGCCAGCTCTCCTCCGCCACGGTCCACGGGGACCCCGTGTTCGCGACGAGCGGCGTCGTGTTGGTGCGAGAGTCGTGAGTGGCTGCCGGGGTGTACGTCCCGCCTCCCCATAGCGATCGGCTGGTCCGGTCGATGGCCGCTCGACGCGCGAGAGCGCCGCTCGCGACAGCGCGCCGCTCGGGCACGCGCTCGATCGACCGATGGCATCGGGTCTGCACGCCTCGACGCATCATGCGACTCGCCGAGATCATGAACACGAACGTCGTCGGCGTGCGGCCCGACGACGACGCCGAACGCGCCTGGTCGTTGATGCGGACGAAGGGAGTGCGCCACCTCGTGGTGATGGATGGCCGCAACGTCGTCGGCGTCCTCTCCGAGCGAGACCTGGGCGGCCGCAGTGGGGCGGCGGTGCGCAGAGGCCGGACGGTCGCGGATCTCATGACCGAGCAAGTCGTCGAGGCGAGCCCGTCGACCACGATCCGTCAGGCGGCGAACCTGATGCGTGGCCGCACGATCGGATGCCTCCCGCTCCTGGAGAACGGGCGCCTCGTCGGCATCGTGACGACGACGGACATCCTCGAGCAGCTCGGCCGCGGGGCGACGCGGCCGACCGTGCGGGCGGAGCGACAGATCCGCCGCGCGCCGGCCGGACACCATACGCTGGGCGATCGAAGGCGCGTCCTCGCCCGGCCGTCGAAGGTGAGGGGCCGAGCCAGGAAGGCCGGGTGACGATGGGCGTCAGCTCCGCGCCGGCGCGACACGCCGACCGGCGCGCCTCGGCGCGAGCGGCTTCGTCCGCCTGCGCGTGAGGGAGCGCCGGACGGCGCGCTCGATGCCCGCGAGCGCGGCGTTGACGGCGGCCTCGCGGGCGGCGTCCTTCGCCTCGAAGACCACGCTCGGCAGGCCGGAGAGCACGACCTTGACGCGCACGCATTGGTCGACGCCGCCGCGCGGACCGTTAACGTCTTCGACACGCACGCTGACGCGCTCGATCGATTCGGCGAACTTGCCGAGCTTCATGCCGAGCTTCCGCCGGATGTAGTCGCGCTCCGATTGCCCGAGCTGCGCCCCGAGGACCCGGACGTGCGCCGGAGGTCGCTGGGTCCGTCCAGCTCGTCGTTTGACGGGGCGCGGCACGCGCGCGGCGAACGGCGCCCGCTTCGCGTCGCCTCGCCGTCGCGACCGCGTCGAGTCGCCGCGGGGTTCCATCAGCCGGCCGCCCTCGGAGCGAACACCTCACGCATGGGCCGCGGCAGCTGGGCTCGCACGTCCTCCATCTGGCCGGGGCTCACGAGCTGGCCGACGGTCGTGCCGACGCCATGGATGATCTCCGACGCGCGCTCGGGGTCGACGTCCATGCGCTTGACGACCTCCGAGACGATCGACTCCATCGTGATCCGTTTGTCCGGTCCCGGCGGAAGAGCGCGAAGCGTCGGCTGGATGACCGAAGGCAGCTGAGCGATGAAATCCTTCGCCTCCTCCGGTGTGAGCCGCCGTACCACGGCCGAGAGGACGATCTCGAGCGCCGTCTCCGCTTGATCGTTGGACTCGAGGTTGGCCGCGGCCCTCACGTGCGAGAGCAGCCTGCCGTACGTCGACGCGGCGCGCCCGGCGCTGCGCGCGGCCGCCCGCGTTCGGATGGGCGCCGCGGGCCCGCCCTCGCCGATCTGAGCCGCGACGACGGACGCGAGCTCGTCGATGGATGCGGCTTCGTCGATGAGCAGATCGTCGAGCGTGACCATGCCGACGAGACGACCGTCCTCGACGAGCGGGATGCGGCGGACGTTGCGCTCCTGCATGAGCCGGATCGCGTCCTGTTGGTCGTCCGAAGGCGAGAGCGTCACGACCGGCGACGCCATCACGTCACCGATGTGCGTCGTCTTCGGGTCGAGCCCGCGTCCGACGACGCGGACCGCGAGGTCGCGATCGGTCACGATGCCCACGACCTCACCCTTGTCCTGCACGACGACGGCGCCGATGTTGTTGTTCTCGATGGCGCGCGCAGCCTCGAGAGCGGTCGCACGCGGGCCGAGCACGACGAGGCGGGGTCTGACGTAGAGTCCGAGGGACATGATGGGCTCCTTCCGCGGTGGGTCTCGCCCCGTCGCAGAAGCAGCGAGCGTGCCGGCTCGGGTCACGCGGAGGTCGTGCTCGCGTCAGCTCGAGCGTTCGCCGACATGTCCGTCCACGTCGGCGTCGACTTCACCTTCGACGTCGCCGAGCAACGTGTGGATGTCCTCGTCGGTGAGCCCGCCGAGCGCGCCCGCGTCATGACCGATGACCGCATCCACGAGCTCGCGCTTGTGCTGCTTGAGGAGCGCGATCTTGTCCTCGATCGTTCCACGCGCGACGAGGCGCACGACCGTCACCGGACGCGTCTGACCGATGCGGTGCGCGCGGTCGGTCGCTTGATCCTCGGCCGCGGGGTTCCACCAGGGATCGCAGTGGATGACCGTGTCGGCGGCCGTGAGGTTGAGCCCGGCGCCGCCCGCCTTGAGCGACACGAGGAAGAGGGGGGCGCTGCCCGACTGGAAACGCTCGACGACGGCGTCCCGGTCCTTCGTGGTGCCATCGAGGTACTCGTACGGAACCTTCGCCGCGTCGAGGTCCTGCCGCCAGAGGGCGAGGAGCTCGACGAACTGCGAGAAGACGAGCGCGCGGCGCTCCTCGGCGACGAGCTCTCGCACGAGGTCGAGGAACACGGCGCGCTTGGCGCTGTCCCAGGCGGGCACGTCGGGGTCGACGAGCCGGGGGTCGCACGCCATCTGGCGAAGCCGGAGGATCGCGGTCAAAGCGGAGAGCCTGGCGCGTGCGCCGTCGCGTCGCCTGAGGTCGCGCGCCACGGCCTTCCGCAGCGCGAGGGCGAGCGCGTCGTAGAGTCTTCGCTGGCGCACGCCGAGCACGCACGGCCGCTCGACCTCCGTCTTCGGAGGCAGGTCGAGCAGCACCTCGGCCTTCGTTCTCCTCAGGATGAACGGCCGCACGACCGCGCGGAGCTCGGCGGCGAGCTCGCTGTCCGGCCTCGTCGCGATCGGCCGCGCCCAGCGCTCCTCGAAGTCCCGTAGCGTGCCGAGCATTCCCGGGTTCGCGAACGTCATCAGCGACCACAGCTCGCCGAGCCTGTTTTCCACCGGCGTGCCCGTCAGGGCGATGCGCATCTCGGCGTCGAGGGCGCGCGCCGCGCGCGACGTCTCGGCCGCCGGGTTCTTCACGTTCTGCGCCTCGTCGAGCACCACCGCACGGAACCGCGTCCGTACGAGGCGATCGACCTCCCGCCGGAGCAGGCCGTACGTCGTCACGACGAGATCGTGCCGTTCGAGCGCCTCGCTCGCGCGGCTCGTGCCCGTCCAAGCGGCGACCCCGAGGTCCGGCGTGAAGCGAGCGGCCTCGCGGAGCCAGTTGCCGACGAGCGACGTCGGGCACACGACGAGCGCCGGCGCCCCCGTCCCCTCCTCTTCCTTCCAGCGCGCGAGGAACGCGAGCGTCATGAGCGTCTTGCCGAGGCCCATGTCGTCGGCGAGGAGCCCGCCGGCCCCCAGCTCGCGCAAGAGCTGCAACCACGCGAGGCCGGCGCGCTGATACGGACGCAACGTTGCCTGGAGCCCCGACGGCAGCCGTGGCTCCGGCCGCGCGGCGAGATCACGAAGCCGCTCGCGCAGCGCTCTCGCGCGCGCGTCGAGCGTCACGCGCGACGCCGGCTCGGCGCTCGGCGAGCCGCGCTCCGCGAGCTCGATCCAGCGCGCGACACGGCCGAGCTGATGAGGCGGCAGCCGCATCCGCTCCTCCAGCGCTCGCCCCGGCGCGATCTCACCGAGCAGGAGGGCGAGCTCGGAGGTGATCTTCGAGAGCGATCCGTCCGAGAGCACGACCCAGCGACGCCCCTCGGCGAGGGCCGCGTGCATGCGCGCGATCTCGACCGTCAGCGCACCGGCGCGGAACTCGAGCTCGACGTCGAGCCATCCCGCCGACGCCGTCACGCGGACGTCGACCGCGGCGGGGGGACCGATCCTCGTCCGGGCGAGAGCGTCCGTGACGAGGACCTCGAAGCGCGGCGACTCCGAGGCGCGGAGCTTGGCGAGGCCCTCTTTCCAGAACCCGACGGCGTCGTCGTCCCGGGCGACGAGCGCCTCGTCCTCGGATCGGAAGCCCGCGGCGCGTACGAGCGCGAGCGCGGCGTCCTCTTCGTCGACGTCGCGGCCCTCGCACGTGCGGACGTCGGATCCGTCGCTCGGCGGCGCGCTCTCCAGCGGGATCTTGCCGGCCGTGTAGACGGCCGCGAGCGTCGCGCGCACCTCGAGCGGCGTCCCTTCGAGGCGCAGCTCGAACGACGGCTTCTCGAGGGGCGGGAGCCCGAAGTCCTCCGGCGGCGGCAACGCGACGCCGAGCCTGCGGCCGCGCCCGAGAAGCGCGCGTCCCACCCGCTCTCTCGAGCCCTCCTCGAACGGCAAGGACGGCACACGGTGCAATCCCATCGCCGCGTCGAGATCGACCGACGGGGCCACCTCGTGGAACGTGAGCGTCGCCGGCGACCAGAGGTACGGAAACGGCCCTGCGAGCAGGAACGTCTCGCCGGCGTCGCCCACGCGTTCGCCGTCGGCGTCGTACCAGCGAGCCACGAGCCGCGAACCGTCGCGCTCGACGCGCGGGCTCACGGGCGATCGCCCGAAGCGGACGTACCCTTTGAAGTCACCGGCGCGGATGCCGATCGCGTCGCGGAGCAGGTGGACGAGGATCGAAGCCTGACCGCGCGTCGCGACGAGCGCGTCCCGATCGAGGTGGAACGGCGCGGTGAGCTCCACGAGCCGGCGGTGCTTCGGCGGAAGGCGCGCCGCGAGGACGTCACGCGCCGGGACGAGCGCACGCGAAGGCGGCCGGCGATGACGGAGGAGCACGGCCGCCCTGCCCTCCTCCCGCGCGGCGCCGGTCCACGACGGAGGGCTTTGCAGCGTGATCACGTCGACGTCGATCTCGAATCCGTCGTCGAAGCGCGGCGCCGGCAGCCACGCGGCGAGGCGGTCGTCGAGCGTACGCGCCTCGAGCGCGCTGGCGCGGAGCCGGGGCAGCTCCTTCGCGAGCGCCTCGGCGGGCTGGCCCGCGACGAGCGCCTCCCGCAGCGCCGGATGGTACGCGACGTCGACGAAGAGCCAGACGACGTGATCGCAGATCCGACCCTTCTTGCACGCGCACGAGACGTCGAGCATGTCCGCCTCGCGCATGCGCGCCGCGACCCGCATCGGCGAGCCGAGGCGTCGCTCGCCCGGCGCGTCCACGATGGACGCGACGAGCTTGGAGCCGTCCACCGACGGACCGCTCGCGTACACGCGCGACCGCGCGAGCGCGGCCGTCACCGCATCGGCGCCGAACCGGCGCTCGACGAGCTCCGGATCGATCGCACGGATCCACGACGCCTCGCTCACGCGCGAAGCATGCTCACCGAGCGGCCGGCGGCGCAAGCCGCATCACTGTTTGACCGTCGTCGACTCGAGCACGATCTTCTGCCCGTCGACGGTCGCGACGATCGACACCACGCCCGGGGCCCTCTCGAGGCCGAGCGCGCCGATCGGCGCCCCGTTCTTCGTGATGGTGCCCTCGGCCTTCCAGCCGGTGCCCGTGTCGATCTCGATCGCGTGGAAGTTCTCGAGGTGCTTCTGGACGACGGCCTCCGCCGCGTAAGAAGAGCCGCCCTCCGTCCAGGTGTCGTTCACCGTCCGCGTGATCGAGTGGAGGAAACGGCCGCTCGAGGCGACGGAGCGGTACCGATAGGTCTCCGCGAGCTGGACGGCGAGCGAGCCGGCCGTGATCGTCCCCGTGAGCGCCTCCTCCGTCGTGTGCTCGGCGAACTGGATCTCGACCTCCGACTTCTTCGTGCCGGCGCGGTGCACGTCGGCCGTGTACGAGACGCCGTCGACCTCGAAGGTGCCCTTCAGCGTCGCTTCGGTCTCGCCGCCGACGACGCCGTCGGCGATCTCGACGTCGAACGCGACCCTCCCGCCCGTCTGCACGATGCGGTAGCGGAAGACGTGATCGCGCGCGAGGTAGTCCTCGGGACCGCCCGTGAAGTCGCCGCGCATGTCCGTGACCCACAGCTCGTCGCGCGTGCCGTCCGTGAAGACGACGACGAGGCGGTCCGCGGGCTCCGGCGAGTAGACGAACGTCTCCGTCTGGCCCTGCTGCGTCAGCGTCCCTCGGGCGACGACCTCCGTACCGCCCATCTGGAGGCTCGCCTCGAAGACGGCCCTCGCCGCGAGCTCCTTCGACTCCTCGCCGAGATCGAACGACATCGCCGACGCGACGATCGCGCGCTTGACGACGGCCGCGTCGCCCGTCGGTGCGACGTCGCCGGAGCTCCCGCCGCTGCTCGACCCGCTCGACGTGCCGCCGCCCGCCGTGGATTCGGAGCACGACGCGCAAGCCAGAGAGAGAGCACAGAGGACCGTGGCGAGAGCAGCTCGAGCGTACATCGCGGCCTCGATAACACGGGCCTCGGCGCGCGCAAGCTCCGCGCCCCACGGTGCGAGGCGCTCGGCAGAACGAGCTCGACCGTAGGGCGCAGGATCGCAGCGGTCACTTGTTCTTGGGCCGAACGCCTCCACGCGGAGGGACGTCCTGGATCCGCTTGCTCGCCTCGCGGTAGCGGGCTCGCATCTCCTCCGCGAGCTCGGGCCGCTTGCGAATCAGGTCCTCCTTCTCCTGCGGGTCGGCCTCGAGGTCGTAGAGCGAGAAGCGGACGTCGTTGCCGAACGCGATGAGCTTCGTGCGCCCGTGGATGAGCGCGCGGCGGCGCTCGTTGTAGTCGTCCTCGGGGAGATCCACGATGACGTCGCGATCCTCGCCTTGCCCGGTGAACAGCTCCTCGACGAGGCTCTTGCCGGGAAGCGCGGGGACGTTCTCGGCGCCGAGCAGCTCGAGGATCGTCGGCATGAGGTCGACGTGCCCGCGTGGCCTCTCGATGACACGCGGCGCCGCGCCCGGGACGTAGAAGAAGAGCGGCACGTGCACGAGCTCCTCCCAGACCTCGTGCGCGTGGCGGTACATGCCGTGCTCGCCGAACGCCTCGCCGTGATCGGCCGTCACGATGATGGCCGTCCGACTCGCCCACGGCTGCGTGTCGATCCAGTCGAGGAGCTTGCCGATCCAGAGGTCGGTGTAGAACACCTCCTCGTCGTACAGATCCCTCTTCTTCTTGCCGAAGTGTGGGCTCTCCTCGTGCCCGTGGTATTCGTCGTGCGGATCCATGTAGTGGAACCACGCGAAGAACGGGCGATCCGGCGGGCCGCCTGCGTCGACGGCCTTGCCCGACGCGACCGTGTCGAGCACCTCGATCGCGAGCGGCGTCAGCTTGTGGCTCGTGACGTACGGATCCGTCTGGTAGTCGAACGTGATGCCGGGGACGATCTTCCAGATCGCAAAGCCGGTCTCGAAGCCCGAGTTCCCCGGGCTGAAGTACATGTGCGCGTGGGCGCCGACGCACGGGATGCCCTCGGCCGAGAGGTGCGTGCACACGAACTGGTCGCGCTGCACGTACCTCGTGAAGAACTTGCCGGTACGGGCGAGCTCCGAGGGGTAGCGCCCCGTCAGCATGCCCGGCACGCTCTTCGAGGTGAACGACGACGTCGAGTACGCGTACTTGTACGAGACGGACTTCGCGTGGAGCGCGCTGAGGCGAGGCGCGATGGGCCGCTCGTAGCCGGCCCACGGCATGTCCGCGCGGAGGCTGTCGATCGTCAAGAGGATGACGTTGTACGGACCTCGCGCGGCGGCGGCGCCCGCGTCGGCGACGGCCTCCTTCGGCGACGCGTCCGCCTCCGAGGCGGCCACGACCGACGACGTCGTCGCCGCGTCGGACGTCGTCGTCGCGTTCGAAGGCTCACGCTTCGAGCAGCTCGCCGTCGTCGCGAAGAGAGCGACGGCGAGCAAGCCCGCACGGTTCACGCCTGCGCTCAGGACTCCTTGAGCGCGCAGTGTCCGTTGTCGCACCAAACCTTTCGCTCCACGCACTTCGGAGGCTCCCGCTTCACGACGGACGCGCAGTCGTTGTCCGCCCACTGCTTGCACGCGCCCTCCTGGACCTTCTTGAGGGTCTCGTTCCACTCCTTCTCCTCGGACTTCGGGATGGCGGCGGTCACGCACTCGAAGTTGCACGCGCGGCTCTTGATCGGCATGCAGTCCGAGTCCTTCTTGCACAGCTTGTCGACGGCGATCCGCTCGGCGTCGAGCGCGCTCTGGGCCTCGTTGCGGAGGGCGGTGCATTGCTCCTCCTTGCTCGGTCCCGCGTCGGCCGTGTCCGCGGCCGCCGTGGGCGCGCCCGCTCCGGCCGGCTCCGCCGGCGGGGGCTCGGTGGGGGCCGTCGCCGTCGGCACCGCCGGGTCCTTGGCCGGCTCGGCGCCACCACACGCCCCGGCGAGCACGGCGATCAGACCGGCGGCGAGCATTCCTGGAATGAGCAGACGAAAGCTCTCTTGCCTCGTGGACATGTGCCGCACACTCGCACGATACGGCGACTTTCACAAACCAAACTCGTGCGCGGGAGCTCGTGCACGCACGGCTCCGGCCGTGCGGACGGCCCGGCTCGCGCCCCTCACGTCGGTCGGCGAGCGCAGCGCGCGATCATCCGCAGCGTCGCCTCCCGGCGCCCGCCGGACGCTCCCACGAACGGATCGTCGGGCCCCTGGATGACCGCCTCGACCCGCTCGAGGGCGGCGCGATCGCCGAGCGCGCACGCCGCGATCGCCCGCTGCCGGAGGGTCTCGCGCGCGATGCGCGGCGTCGGCAGCGATCCGGCGAGCGCGTCGTCGAGCGCCGCCGCGCCTCGTTCGTAGAACCCGCGCAAGAGCAAGTTGCGCCCGACGAGGTAGCTCGCGAGCGGAGAGCGCGCCTCTCCCTCGACACGCCAAGCCCCGAGCGCGGTGCCCGCGAGGAACATGTCCGGGCCGTGCTTCCCGTCGCCGAGGAGGAGCGACTGGACGGCGTCGCGCGCGGCCGGATCGCGCGTGGCGAGGATCTTCACCTCGAGCGTCCGTGCGGCGTCCTCGTCCACCGTGCGCGCGGCCAGCTTCTCGTACCGCGCGCCCGCAGCCTCGAGCGCCCCGTCGATGAAGTCCGCGTCGGCGAGCGCCTCCTCGGCGCGATCGCGCCACGTCCGCGGAACGTCCTCTCGAGCGGCGAGCTCCTCGAGCTCCGCGCGACCGCGCTCGCGATCGACGTGGCGCCGCAACGTGACCGCACGCGAGTGGCGCGAGGCGAAGTCGGCGGCGTCCTTCGACAGCGCCTCCTCGTAGAGCCGAATGGCCTCCTCGAAGCGATGGGTGTCGCGACACACGTCGGCCTGCCGTCGGATCGCGTCCACCGCGTGCGGGCACTTGCGCCCGAAGACGCCCGGACGCGTGAACTTCGCGCGCGCGAAGCTCTCGGCCTCGGGCGGCAGCGGCACGCGCTCGAGCCAGGCGCGGAAGCCCGCGTCGAGCTCGGGCCACGTCTTGCCCGTCAGCGCGTGGACGTCGGCGCCTCCGTACCAGAGGCCGACGCGGTCCATGCCCCACTCCTCGGCGATCCACCCGATGAACGCGCCCGCGAGCGTGTAGCTCTTCGCCGACGCGTCTCCGAAGAAGCCCAGCGAGAACACGCGCTCCATCCGCGGGAGGATCCCGATCTTCATCATCGCGTGCGCCCACTGCGCGTCGGTCAGGTCGTCGTCGTCCGGCGACGCGGCCACGGCGACGCCCTCGATGAGCCCGGGGTTCGGGAAGAGCCCGAGCGCGGCTCCGGCGATGCGGAACGGGCCGCGTCCGAAGCGCCCCGCGACGACGTGGGCGATCTCGTGACCGAGCACCGGATGCGGGTACGACGCGACCTGCAGATAGACCTCCTCGCGCCACGGCTTCGCGATGTACGTGTGCGCGGCGCCCATCAGGCGCTTCTTGTCGTGCTCGTCACGGAAGAAGAAGGCGGTGATCCGCTCGGGCCCGCGGATCCCGAGCCGCTCCTCGACCGCGGCGAGCTGCTCTTCGCAGTCCTGGAGCAGCAGGTTGGCCTCCTGCTCGCGCGTCGTCGCCGGATAGACGACGTCGCAGCGAGGCCCGTGCTTCTCCGCGCCGAGATCCGCCTTGATCGAAGCCGTGGTGCTGAAGTGCCCGAGCCGCGCGCCGGAGAGCACGAGCCCCAGGCTCGCGAGCCCCGCGGCGAGCCCGATCGCGCCGCGCGCGCGCGTCGCCGCCGTCCGCAGATCGAGCACGAGCCCGAAGGGCCGGTCGTCGTGACGCTCGAGGATCGAGGCGAAGAGCGCGAGGGCCGCGAGCGTCGCGAGCGAGCCGAGACGGTACGTGAGGATCGCCGTCCCCGGGTCGATGATCGTGTCGTAGAGCGTGCCGCTGAAGTAACCGACGAACGGATCGAACGCGAAGATCATCGGCGACGACCAGAAGCGGTACACGCTGACGACGACGCCGCCGACCGGCGCCGCGAGCGCTGCGAGCGCCGCGACGAGGCGAACGCGGCGCAGCCCGCGGCGACGAACGAGCACGTGCACGAGCTCCCCGGATGCCGCGCCCCAAGCGCCTCCCATCACGGTGCCCGCGCCCGCCGTGAGCGCGAAGTGGAGCAGGGCGCCCCAGAGCTCGCAGATGCCGACGCGCACGGCGTGGAGCAGCGCCGTCAGGAGCGCGAGCGCCGCGAACGCGAGCCCCGCGGCGACGCCGCGCCCGACGGACGCGAGAGGCGACTTCGAACCGCCGCGCGCGACGTCGATCGCGGTGGCGATGGCCGCAGCGGAAGGCGCGACGAGCCCCGTCGCGAGCGCGTGCTCGTACCCGGGCCCGCCGAACAGCGGCAGAAAGCCGATCGCGCCGAGCGCGACGGTGACGACGACGGCACCGATCGAGTAGGGCCGGAGCGGTCGAAGCACGCCCGGGTCATAGCACGACGCGCTGCGAAGCTCGCGCTCAAACCTGACAAGAAGCTGTCAACGCGAGCGCGTACGGTTTCCCGAGTCCTCAGCAGTGCTCGCCGCGGGGATCGACTGGAGCTTCTCCGGCCTCCCATCCGTGGCGGTGCGAGTCACCGGGCGCCGGCCTCCGGCAAGGACGTGCTGGAGACTGGAGGCTCGAGTCTGGAGACCGAGGTCAGAGAACGAGAACGCGAACCGAAAGGGAGATCGTCACGATGAGCAAGAAGGGTGCGACGAAGCACACGGGCAGCTGTCACTGCGGCGCGGTCCGCTTCGAGGTCGAGGTCGATGCGAACGATGCGACGGGGTGCAACTGCACGCTCTGCACGAAGCTCGGCCTGATCGGAGGGATCGTGAAGCCGGAAGCGTTCACCCTCCTCGCGGGAAAGGAGAGCCTCAGCGAGTACCAGACGAGCGCGAAGGTCTCGACCCGATACTTCTGCAGGCGGTGCGGCGCGCACTGCTTCGCACGCGGGCACCTCGACGTGCTCGGAGGCGACTACGTATCCGTCAACTTCAACTGCCTCGACGACATCGACCTCGCCGACGTGAAGGTCATGTACTGGGACGGACGCCACGACAACTGGCAGGCCGGCCCGCGGCCCACGCCGTGGCCGATCAGGGCCGCGAGCTGACCGTCACGGCGGATCGTTCGGCTGCGTCGGAGGTGCGCCGTCCGCGCCGACGCTCGACGCGGGCGGCTGCGTGGTCGGCTCCTCCAGCACGAGCGGGAGGATCTCGTCGACCTTCTTGATGAGGTGGATCTTCAGCTCCGCGAGGACGTCCTTCGGGACCTCCTCGAGGTCCTTCTCGTTCCGGCTCGGGACGAGGACCTCCTTGATGCCCGCACGGTGCGCCGCGAGGAGCTTCTCCTTGATGCCGCCCACGGGCAGCACGGCGCCGCGGAGCGAGATCTCGCCGGTCATCGCCACGTCCTTCCGTACCGCGCACGCGAGCAGGAGCGAGGCGACGGCGGAGAACATCGTCACGCCGGCGGACGGTCCGTCCTTCGGCGTGGCGCCCTTCGGGACGTGGAGGTGAAGATCGATCGTCTTGAGGAACTCGGGATCGATCCCGAGCCGCTCGGCGCGCGAGCGCACGTACGTCAGCGCCGCCGACGCGGACTCCTGCATGACGCTCTTCAGGTTGCCGGTGACGAGGATCTCGCCCTTGCCCGGCATCTTGCTCGCCTCGATGAAGAGGATGTCGCCGCCCGCCGGCGTCCACGCGAGCCCCGTCGCGACGCCCGGCTGGCTCGTGCGCTCGGCGAGGTCGGGCGTGTGCTTCGGCGGGCCGAGGACCTTCTGCGCGAACTCGGAGTCGCACGTCTCCCTGACATCCTCGCCCTCGGCGAGACGCATCGCGACGTGGCGACACACGGCGCCGATTTCGCGCTCGAGCCCGCGCACGCCCGCCTCGCGGGTGTAGCTCTCGATGATCGTCTCGATGCCGTCCTCGGTGAACGAGAGCCGCTCGTCGGTCAGCCCGTGCGAGGAGAGCTGCTTCGGGACGAGGAACTCCCTCGCGATCGCCTTCTTCTCGGCCCGCGTGTAGCCGGGGACCTCGATCACCTCGAGGCGGTCCCAGAGCGGCCCCGGGATCGTGTCCGGGTTGTTCGCGGTGGCGAGGAACGTCACCTGCGAGAGATCGAACGGCGTGTCGATGTAGTGGTCTTGGAAGGTCCCGTTCTGCGCGGGGTCGAGGACCTCGAGCAGCGCCGCCGCCGGGTCGCCCATCATGTCGACGCCGAGCTTGTCGATCTCGTCGAGGACGAACACCGGGTTCTTCACGCCGACCTTCTTGAGGCCTTGGATGATGCGCCCCGGCAGCGCGCCCACGTAGGTCCGGCGGTGTCCGCGGATCTCCGCCTCGTCGCGGACGCCGCCGAGCGCGATGCGGTGATAGCGGCGCCCCATCGAGCGCGCGATCGATCGGCCGAGCGAGGTCTTTCCGACGCCGGGCGGTCCGATGAAGCAGAGGATGGGCCCCTTCTTGTCCGCGCGCAGCTTCCGGACGGCGATGTACTCGACGATGCGCTTCTTCACCTTCTCGAGGCCGAAGTGATCCTCGTCGAGGCAGCGGCGGCAGTCCGCCGGATCGAGCTTGTCGGGCGTCGTCTTCGCCCACGGCAGATCGGCGAGCCACTCGAGATACGTGCGCGTGACGTTGTACTCGGCCGACTGCTGCTGCATCCCGGACAGGCGCCCGAGCTGCTTCTTCGCGATCTTCTGCGCGTCCTCGGGGAGCTGCGCCTGACGGAGCCGCTCGCGGAGCTCCTCGATGTCGTCCTCGTCCGTCTCGCCGAGCTCCTCGCGGATGCTCTTCATCTGCTGGCGGAGGATGAGCTCGCGCTGGTTCTTCCCTTCGTCCGCGACCATCGTCGAGATCTCCCGCTTCACGCGGAGCATCTCGAGCTGCTTCTGCACCATGGCGAGCACGAGGCGCACGCGCTCCTTCGTGTCGAAGGTGCCGAGGACCTTCTGCTTGTCCGCGACGGTGACGTTCTCGACCGTGAGGTTCGACGCGATGAGATCGGCGAGCGCGCCGGACTCGCGGACGTTCTCGAGGATGCCGGCCGTCTCCTTCGGGAGGTTCGGCATCAGCTCCAGCAGCTCGCGCGTGGCTTGACGGAGATCCGCCCCGAGCTTGTCGAGCTCCGCGTCCCGCTCGAGGTCTTCGGGGATGCGCCGGATCTTCGCCCGCATGTACGGCTCGAGAGCGACCTTGCCCGCGACCTTCAGCCGCGACAGGCCGTGGAGCACGACCGAATAGCTCGCGACGCCCAGACGGATGACCTTCACGACGCGCGCGACGGTCCCGACGTCGTAGATGTCGTCGAACCCGGGCTCGTCCACGTCCGAGTCCTTCTGCGAGACGATCCCGACGACCGCGCGGTCCTGCCCGAGCAGGTCCTCGACGAGACGAACGCTGCGTGCGCGGCCGACGTTGATGGGGACGACGCTCGCAGGGAACACCACGCTGTTGCGCAGCGGGAGGATGGGCAAAGTCTCCAGATCCGAACGCTCCTGGCTCATTCGATCGATCACCGTACCGCGGAAAACTCGCGCGCGATGGGAAAAAGGGGGTCCGTGACCACGGGCGCCGCGGGCGCGAAGCCGCGCCGCTCGAGGCCCGCGCCGCCGGCCCCGACCGCAGGCGCGGACGGCCGGTCGGGCTCGGCCGCCGACCTCGGCCGCCTGTGACAGGGGGCCCGGTGGCGTGCTAGTCCTTCGGCCCGATGAGAGCAGCAGCGAAGCTGGTGGTCGCGGGCCTCACGGCGGTGCTGGCGGCTTGCTCGAGCCCCCGCCCCGAGGATCCGCACTCCGTCCTGCGCGCGTACTCACGGGCCCTCGAGGAAGGCCGGGCGGACGACGCCTATCGCATGCTCAGCGAGGAAGCCCGCCGCGGGATCTCCCTCGAGGCGTTCCGTCGCATGGTCAAGGACAACCCCGAGGAGGTGCGCGAGATCGCTCGGGCGCTCTCCCGGCCGACGTCCACCCCCGTCGTCACGGCCACCGTCACCAGCGCGAACGGGCAGGAGCTCGAGCTCGTGCTCGAAAACGGCAAGTGGAAAGTCGAGGCGACCGCGATCGACCTCTACGCCCAGGACACGCCGAGGCGCGCCATCCAGGGCTTCATTCGCGCGGTCGAGCGGAAGCGTTACGACGTCGTCCTGAAGTACGTCCCGGACGCCCACCGCGAGGGGCTCGACGCAGAGAAGCTCAAGAGCGCCTGGGAGGGGCACGACAAGGACGAGATCGAGCAGGTCGTCGCGGGCCTCAAGCAGGCGCTGCCCTCCGCCACGATCGAGGAGACGGGCGACCGCGCCACCATGGCCTACAGCCAGGGCACGATGCAGCTCGTCCGCGAGCGTGGCTTGTGGAAAATCGAGGACTTCGACTGAAGGTCGGTTTATCGTGCGGCGCGCGAAGCTCTGCCGTTCCGGCCGAGCGCCGCAGCATCGATTGAAACAATTCCGCGAGCTGACGTCGAACAACGAGTCCAGCCCCGCTGGACGGTCTCGAGACGGGGGCTTCCCCCGCCTCCCCCGAGAGCGGAGCCGGCCACACCGGCCCGCAATGCACGGAGAGCTTGATGCGCAAGGTCCTCTTCCCCGCCGCCTTTCTCACCGCTTCCACCCTCCTTGCCTGCAGCTTCTCGTTGCGCGCGGGCGGAGGCACTGATCCGCAGAACCCGTCGAGCAATCCGGGTCAGTCGGGTGCGCAGCAGACCGCACAGCCGACTGCGACCACCACAACTCCGCCGGCGGCGACGACGTACGCCCCCGGCCCCATCCGGAGGCTCGGCAAGCGTCCCTCGCCGACGCCGACCAGCACGAGCACCGCCCCGCCGGCGCCGACGACCCCGCCGAACCCGACGGGCGCTCCCATCGTGAACGCAGCGACCATCTTCGGCAGCGGCACCGTCGACTCGACCGGCTTCAAGGGCAACATCTACTGGCTCGACGCCGGCACGACGAAGCTTCCCGACCTCGGGTCGATGCAGCCGAACGGCTTCCTCTTCACGAAGGAGCTCAACATCGCGCCGCAGGCCTTCAGCGGCGGCTTCCCCGGCGTGGACGCATCGCGCGTGGAGAACTTCGCGATCCGCTACGAGGCCCCGCTCATCGTGACGTCGCCCGCCAACTACGACTTCAAGCTCGTGGCCGACGACGGCGCGATCCTCAAGATCGACAACACGCTGATCGTCGACAACGACGGCGCCCGCTCCGCCCCCGCCGAGGCGACCGGCCCCGTCCACCTCGTCGCGGGCACGCACCTCGTGACGGTCGACTACCTCCAGACGACGGGCAACGTCGCGCTGCAGCTCCTCTGCAAGAAGGAGGGCGAGGCGGACTTCAGGGTTTGCCCGACGCAGCTCTGATCAGGCTCCAGGCTCCGGGCTCCAGGCTCCAGGGGAACGCAACAGGCACCGTCTCGACGAGGCGAGAGAATCTCGAGCCCGGAGCCGACCTGATCGACCTTCGCTTCGCTACCCCGTACCCATCCGGTACACGTCCTCGATCGCCGCCGCCAGGATCCGCGTCAGCGCTCCATGCGCTGCCTCCGGCTCTTCGCGTGGCTTCGCCAGCGACGCGGCGTCGACGCCGTAGACCTGGCCGGCGCACGACAGGACGCTGAGGAGGTCCTCCTTGCACTCGATCCCCTTGAGCGCGAGGAGCGCGCGGAGCGGGCGGCGGACTTGGCGGACCTTGCGTGCGACGGCGCCGCCGATCGCTTCGCGGGCGCCGAGCGCGTCGGTGACGGCGCGGCGGAGCCAGACCTGCGCCTCGCGGAGCTCCTGCTCGATGCGGAGGCGGCGGTTCGTGTCGTGGACGACCGTCGAGGCGAACGGATCGCGGCCGACGAGGACGATGTGCGAGCGCTTGATCTCGTCGTACAGCAGCGGGAACGCGTCGCACGAACCCGGGAGCTCGTTCTCCGTCAGGATCGTCGCTTCGACGCGCGCGCCGTAGCGCGCCGCCTGCATCGCGCTCGAAATCGCGTCGAGCTTCTCGAAGCTCGCGTCGCGCAGGACGATGATCGCGTTCACGTCGCTCTCGCCGGGCCGGTAGTCGCCGCGCGCGACGCCGCCCGTGAGGAGGATCGCGACGAGATCGTCGCCGAGCGCGCTCATCAGGCTCTTCATCCACTCCTCGATGCGCTCGCGCACGCTCGTGGGCAGCGCCAGGAACATCGGATGGCGTGTTCCAGCGGTCATCGCCGTCGAGCTTAGCGCGCCTCGGAGGCCGGGCGCTTGGGCGTCGTGATCTCGGGAGGTCGGACGTAGACCGGCTCGAGGAGCGCGGGAGCGACCGGCGGAAGGGAGCGACCGACGAGCGCCACGCCGCGCGCGTGCGGCAGCGCGTGCTCTCCGGAGGTGAACGAGCCGACGACGGAGCGCCCCGGCAGCGGAGGGATCTTCGCGGCGGCCTCGCCGACGACCACGACCTCGGGCGCGTCCGTGAGGCCGTCGAGCCACGCCCCGATCGCCTCCGGCCTGAGGCACACCGGCTCCGAGCGCACCGCGCCGAGCGCTTGGACGTAGAGCTCGCCGCGGATCGCGTCCACCGCCGAGAGGATCACGCGCGCCCGCTCGCCGCTGCCTGCGTCCGGGACGAGCGCGGCCATGGCCTCGAGCGAGCCCACACCGACGAGCTCCGCGCCCGTCGCGAGGACGATGCCCTTCACGGTCGCGACCCCGATGCGAACGCCCGTGAACGAGCCCGGGCCGACGCCCACGCACCACCGTGCGACGTCGGCCGGCTTCCAGCCGGCCTTCGCGAATACCTCGTCGATCATCGGCAGGAGCGACTCGCCGTGCGCGTTCGAGACGCGCCGCGCGTCCTCCGCCACGACGACGCCGTCCTCCACGAGCGCGACGGAGCCCAGCGCCGTCGAGGTATCGACCCCGCAGATGCGCATCGATCAGAGCTGGGCGAAGCGGCCGCTACGGAACGCCGCCTCGAGGAGCTGGTCGACGCGCTGGACGAGCTCGGGCGCGCGAGGATCCGGAGAGGCGCCGAGCGCCGCCTTGATCTCGTTGAGCGCCTTGAGCTGGCTGAAGAGCTGGACGTCGGAGAGGCCGGCGCCGCCGGTGAGCACCTGGCGGACGCGATCGATCTCGCCTGCGAGCGCTTCGATTCCGACGCCGGCGGCGCCGACACGCCGCGCGTTCGGGTGGTCGCGGTAGTGCGCCTCGAGGACGGGCGTGACGATGGACTCGAGGATCGCGGCCTGGTCCTCGTTGTTCCAGATGTGCTTGAGCACGAAGAAGTCGCTCGCGTCCGGCTGCGCGCGTCCGTCGAGGAACGCGCTCGCGGCGAAGAGCTTGAGCAGCTTCACGACGCGGCGATCGGACAGGCTCACGCCCTCGGCGCGGATCTGGAAGACGAGGCCTTTGTACTGGCTGAAGAACTCCTCCGTGAAGCGCATCCGCTGCGCGAAGGACCGGTGGAGCTCCTGGATCTCGCGCGCCGAGACGATGGGCTGAACCGGCGCATCCGTGAGCGCCATGACCTCGTGCTGCACGCCCTTCGTGAGGAGGTCCTGGAAGTGATAGGCGTCGAGGTTGTCCGACCGGATCCGCAGGAGGAAGCGGTCGAAGATCGCCGTCAGCGTCTCGTCGGTCGGGACCTCGTTCGAAGCGCCGAAGCACGAGAGCAGCGGGCACTTCATGACGACGCCGCCGGACGTGTAGCGGCGCTCGTTGAGGAGGGTCAGAAGCGCGTTGAGGATGGCGGAGTTCGACTTGAAGACCTCGTCGAGGAACACGATCTCCGCCGTCGGGAGCATCCCCTCGACGCGACGCTGGTAGCGACCCTCGCGGAAGGCGGCGATGTCGACGGGTCCGAAGATCTCGTTCGGCTCCGTGAACCTCGTGAGCAGGTACTCGAAGTAGTTCGCGTGGAGCAGCCGCGCGAACATCCGAATCAGCGCGCTCTTGGCGGTCCCGGGCGGTCCGATGAGCACGGCGTGCTCGCCGGCGACCACTGCGATGAGCAGAAGCCGAATGACCTCGTCCTTGCCGAGGAAACGCGACTCGAGCGTGCGCGCGAGCTGCGCGAGACGTACCGGGAGCGGGTTGGCCACAGCGTCTGCCATGAGCGTGGCTAACCTACCAGGGTTTTCACGCTTCGGGGCGATCTTGCGCGAGCGTCAGTCGCCGTCCGCCTTGGGGAACAGCTCCGACGGAGGCCCGAGGTCGATCTGACTCTCGACCGGCGGAGGTGGAGGCGCGGAGGGCCTCGGCACCGTCGGCGCCGGCGTCGGCGCAGGCGTCGGCGCCGCAGCGACGGCGGAGGCCGGGGCGATCTCGCCGGCCTCCGTGAGCAGGCCTTTCAGAGCGAACGTCGAGACGAGCTCGCCGAGAACCGCCGAGGCCACTGCGCACAGGAGCAACGTGTCGCCCACCGGGCCCGGGAAGCGCAGCGCGAAGACGAAGCCGCAGCAGATCGACACCGGACCGGACGAGAGCATGACGATCCCGAGCCACGGGCCCGCCGGACGCGCGTCTCGGAGCGTCGTCCGTACGAGGACGCCCGAGACGAGCTTGCCGACGATGCGCGCGAGGAGGACGAGCGCCGCGACGGCCATGAGCGTCGGGTGCTCGAGGACGGGCCTCGGATCGAGATGCGCGCCGGCGAGCAGGAGGAGCGGATAGAGGATCGCGCGCTCCGTGGGGCCGACCATCATTCGAAGCGCCCGGCGGCTCGGCGACACGGTCGCGAGCGCGATGCCCATCGCGAACGTCACGAAGATCGTGCACATCCCGAAGCGCGCGCCCGTCCCGACGAGGAGGAGGAGCGTGCCGATGAGCACGCCCCACACGGCGTCGCCCTCGGTCCCGCGCAGGAGCATCGCCGTGACGACACCGAGCAGTGCGCCGAGCGCGAGGCTCGCGGCGAACCACCCCCACGCCGGGAGCGAGAGCGCGAGCCCGGGCGCCGGCGCGATCGCGAAGACCGCACCAGCGGCGACGAGCGGCACGAGATCGTCCGCCGCGCCGATGTCGACGAGGAGCTTCGAGACGGGCCCCTGCGCGCCCCAGCGAGCCATGACCCACTGGACGGCGTAGCGCGCGGTCTCCGCGCTGACGGCGCCGGCGCCGGCGGACAGGATGATGGCCTTGTCCCGATCGATGCCCGGCACGGCGACGGTCCCGAGCGCCTTCCACACCGCCGCCGCGACGCCCACGCCCGTCAGCACCGCGCACGCGATGCCGAGGGCGGCGGGAGCCTTGCTGACGCGACGCCCCTCGACGCGCCCGAACTCGAGGCCGATGCCGAACGCGAGCCACCCCAGCGCGATCTGCACGATCGGCTCGAACTCGACGAAGATCTTCCGCTCGGCGAAGCCGAGCGCGTGCGGCCCGACGGCGAAGCCGAGGCCGATGAACTCGATCCCCGACGCCGACCCGCGCGTCTTGCCGCTGCCGACGATCAGGCTCCCGAGATACGAGAGCACGAGCAGCCCCATGAGCAGGGCGATCGCGCTCACGAGACCGACGTCCCTTCCTTGTTCGTGGACGCAGGCTGCGCGACGGGCGTGACCTCGCCCGTGCCGCGGCGTCCGAGACCGACACCGAGCTCGGCCAGCGCCTCCTGGATGGCGCGGCCGAGCGTCCTCTCTCCTCGATGCGTCGCGCTGTGGACGCGCCAGTGGGCGCCCGAGCCGTCGAGCTGGACGAGCTCGACACGGCCGCGCGAGCTGATGCTCCGCGCCGCCTCGAGGAGCCGCTTCTCCACGTCCGCCATGGACGCCGTCGGATCGACGATGACGTCGACCATCGCGAGCGGCGGGTGGCGGTGGATGCGCGTCGGATGGAACAGGCCGAGCAGGTGCGGCACGCTCACGTCGCACGCGCCCGCGTCCTCGAGCCGGACGTCGAGGAGCCGGACCTCCGCGACGCGGCCCGAGCGGCCTCCGAACTCGACGAGCTCGCCCTTCTTCAACCGGCGGCCGTAGACGACGACCGCACCCACCGCGGCGCACGCGAGGAGCGGCGTCGACGCGAGCGCGACGGCGACGAGCGCGACCAGGCCCACACGCGAGAGCGCGCCGTCGCTCTCGCCCGTGATGAGAGGCGACGCGAACACCAGCGACGTCACGACGATGCCGAACCGGACGAGCGCGCTCGTCGGGCGCGCCAGCTCGCGCGAGAGCCAGCCGATCTTCGTGTCCCCGCGGGCGACGCTGTCGAAGAAGAGCCCGACGAAGCGCACGAGGACGCTCACCGCGAGGACCGCGATGGCCGCGATGAGGAACAGCGGCAGGCTGGTGCCGATGCGCGTCGCGAGCGCGTAGATCGGCGTCAGCATCATGCCCGTGAGCTTCTCGGTGTACCCGCGGGTCGACTCGAAGAGCGACAGGCCGAAGATGAGCCACGCGTACGCGATCGCGATCTGCGTGAGGCGATAACCGAGCGTCAGCGCGATGGACGCGACGCCCCTCGCCGCGCCGGCGCTCACGACCTCGATCTTGCCGAGATGCACCGCCGTGAGACGCTCGGGGTTCTCCGCCATCCACGTCCGCAGCCGATCGGCGACCTGCGCGGCGCGGCCGAGCAGCCAGAACGCGATGAGGGCGGAGAAGACGAGCAGCGAGACGTTGAAGACCGTCGTGGCGATCGCGCTTCGCTTGCGCTCGCTCGCGACGGCGTCCGACAGCCGTGCCGTGATCTGCGCCGCGAGCACGTCGAGGCTCGGATCACCGCTGGCCTCGACGTCCTCCGGGCCCACGGTGAGGACCGGGGTCTTGCCGATGTAGATGACGGCCGTCCCTTGCGCCTCTTCCCAGCGCACCTCGCCGAGCTCCTCGGGATGCGCGAGCACGGCGTCGATCGCGGTCTGCGCCGTCTTCGCACGCTCGGCAGGCGTCCGGCCGCCGCGGGCGGCGCGCACGGTGAACACCGACTTGTCGTGGAGCTTGACCTCGGCGCTCGGCAGGCGTGGCGCGCTCGAAGCCGGGGCAGCGGCCGCACCGTTCGCCGCCGACGCGCTCGGCGTCGCGACCTCCGTCGGCGCGGTCGACGAGGCGGGCGCTACGTGGCCCTGAGCGAACCCGAGCGCCCCGTGCGAGAGGAGCGCAAGGATGCAGCCGATGACGACGAAAAGCCGCGCACAAACCAGGGCATGGTGAGAGCGGCGCATGCGCGAGCGACGAGGCTATCACGCTCTCGTGACGCGCAGGCCACTTACCCTTCTTCACCGCGTGCGCATCGCACGAGCGAGGAGGATCGGTCCGCTCGACCACTGGATCGCTCGCCACACCGCCCCGACCACGATCCGCGCCCCGCTCGCACGCCGAAGGCATCTCGACGTCCACGATTCACGGTATTTTTGTGACGATCCCCGGGCGCTCGCCCACCGGCACGGTCAGTGCACTGGTCCCGAAAGGTGGGACCATGTGGCGACGCTTCGGGGTGAAAGGGTGAAGGGCATGGATCGGGAGGCAGCAGAGAAAGCCCTCATAAAGCTCGCCCAGCACTCGGCCGCGGCATGGCAGCGCATCCGAGGTGAGGCTTTCCTCGGTCAGGCCGTCGTCGAGACCTCCAACACTCTCTATCGGTTCGAAAACGGCGTCCTACGTGGTCGTGCCCCCAAGGCGTCGGCGAACGACCCATCGATTCCTTGGGAGCTCCCGCCCGAGATGGAAGGCCTCGAGCTCATCGGCTTCCTCGGCGACGAAGGCGGCCTCTGGTCGCTCTCGCCGCGATGGCGCCCCGGCTCGCTCGCCGTCCTGTGGGCGCACGGAAAGCGCGCCGCGCCGGACAAGCCTGCGAGCGACGCCTTCACCCTCACCTCCCCGACGGAGGCGTTCCGGATCGACCGCGGCGTCGAGGAGGCTTCGTGGCCGATGCAGCTTCCGGATCAACCGGACGTGTTCGCGCGCAAGCGCCGAGGTCCGCCGACGGTGCACCGACCGGAACCACCGTCGATGACACGCCTCCAGCCGATGCCATCCGCGCGCTGAACGGGGAGACGCTCGGCGAGAGCGTCCGAGCGGGGCGTTCCATCACCATCGTCACTCCCGAGTTGACGTGACCCGCCCCGTGATCGACCGTTCTTTTCCTCATGCGCCGGTCCTGGCTCGCTCTTCTCGTGGCGTCGTTCGCCCTCGCGGGCTGTCCACCCGAGCCGCCGCCGCCGGCGCCGAGGCCGCCGCCCGTCGTCGAGCCGAAGACGAGCTTGCCCGATCCGCAGGCGGACGGACGGCTGCCGCCGCTCGCATCGCCGACGCGCTACGCGCTCGAGCTCGACGTCGATCCCTCGAAGCCACGCTTCGAGGGCGTCGTCCGCATCGACGTCGAGATCCCGAAGAAGACCTCGTACGTCGTGTTGCACGCTCACGCGCTCGACATCAAGCGCGCGAGCGCCTTCGTCCGAGGGCAGCCGCCGGTGCCCGCGCAGTCGCGCATGCGCATGGCGGCGGGGGGCAAGGCTCCCGAAGAGCTCGTCCTCGACTTCGACAGAGCGCTGCCGCCCGGCCCGGCCACCCTCGTCATCGAGTACTCGGCGCCGTTCGACGACGAGCTCTCCGGGCTCTACCGCGTCGAGGACGGCGGTCTCCACTACGCGTTCACGCAGTTCGAGCCCACCGACGCACGCCGAGCGTTCCCGTGCTTCGACGAGCCGAGCTTCAAGGTCCCGTTCGACGTGATGGTGACGGTGCCGAAGCCGATGATCGCCGTCGCGAACGCGCCCGAGATATCGCGCGAGGAGGTCGGCGAAAAGGTCCGGTTCCGGTTCGCCCGCACGCAACCGCTCCCGACGTACCTCGTCGCGCTCGCCGTCGGCGAGCTCGAGATCCGCAACGCGACGCGCTACTCGAGGCCGCCGATCCGGCTGGTGACGACGAAGGGCAAGAGCGGCCTCGGCGATCTCGCCCTCGAGGCGACGGGCGGCATCGTCGACGCGCTCGGCGAGTGGTTCGGCATCCCCTACCCCTACGACAAGCTCGACATCGTCGCGGTGCCGCACTTCCGCTCCGGGGCGATGGAGAACCCCGGTCTCGTCACGTTCCGCGAGGAGCGCCTCCTGCTCGACCCTGCACGCGCGTCCGTCGCCTCGCGCCGCGCCCAGGCGCTCGTGATCGCCCACGAGCTCGCGCACCAGTGGTTCGGCGATCTCGTCACCGCATCGTGGTGGAACGACCTCTGGCTGAACGAAGGCATGGCGACGTGGATGGAGTGGCGCATCGTCGACAAGTGGCGCCCCGCGTACGGCGTCCGCTCCGACGCGATCGTGTCGATCCACGACGTCATGGACCGCGACGGTCTCGGATCGGCGCGCGCCATCCGCCAGCCCGTCGTGTCGACGAGCGAGGCGGACGAAGCCTTCGACGGGATCACGTACGAGAAGGGCGCCGCCCTCCTCGCGACGATCGAGCGCTGGATCGGCGAAGAGGCGTTCCAGAGAGGCGTCCGCGAGTACCTGCGCGAGAACGCATGGAAGAGCGTGCAGGCCGATCGCCTGCTTTCCGCGCTCGACAAGGCCTCCGGCAAGGACGTCACGCAGATGGCGCTGACGTTCCTCGACAAGCCCGGCGTCCCCGAGATTTCGACCCGCCTCGAGTGCGAGCGCGGCGGACGGTGGCACGCGGAGCTGAGCCCCCAGCAGTGGCGGCCGCTCGGCTCGAAGCTCCCCGAACAGAGCGATCACTCCTGGACCATCCCCGTCTGCGTCCGTCCTCACGGCGAGAAGAACGACGTCTGCGCGGAGCTCGTCGCCGGCGCTCCCAGCCTCGTCGCGGGCCGCGGCTGCCCTCGGTTCGTGCACCCGAACGTGAGCGGGAGCTACTACCGCTTCTCGATGTCCGAGAAGGACTTTCTCCGCCTCGCCGAGGGGCGCAAGCAGCTCGACGTACCCGCACGCATCTCGATCCTGTCGAACGCGTGGGCGGCGGTCCGGAGCGGCCAGCTCGAAGCGAGCGCGATGCTGAAGATCCTCCCGGCGTTCGACGACGACGGCGCTCGTCAGGTCGTCGAGCTCGTCACGAGCATCCTGCACCAGATGAGCGAGACGCTCGTCGACGACGAGGTGCGACCCGCGTTCCGGAGGTTCGCCGCCGCCCGCCTCGCGAAGCGCAAGAAGGCGCTCGGCTGGGAGCCGCCGCCGAAGGGCGATCGCTCGAGCGACGACGCGCTCACGCGACGAAGCGTGCTGTTCGCCATGGGCGACGTCGCCGAGGACGAGACGACGCTGAAGGAGGCGGAGGAGCTCGCCACGAAGTGGCTCGCCGACCCGGCGTCGATCGACGCCGACACGGGCGCGGTCGCGATGGAGCTCGCGTCCCGGCGCGCACCGGAGGCGCGCATCGAGGCGCTGCTCGCCGCCGCCAAAGACGCCAAGACGCGCGAAGACCGAATCGTCGCGATTCGGGCGCTCGTCGGGTTCGACGACCCGGAGCGCCTCACCAAGGCGCTCGACGCGACGCTCGGCGACGCGATCCAAGCGGGCGAGATGCGTTACGTGCTCGGCACGGTGTTCGCTCGCCGCGCCGCCCGACCCGTCGCGGAGGCATGGGTACGCAGGCGCTGGGACGAGCTCTCGAAGAAGCTGCCCGGCGCGCTCTCGCGATCGCTCTTGCGCGCCGCGTCCGTCGGGTGCTCGAACGCCGACGCCGAAGAGCGCGCCGCGTTCTACGGCCCCCGCACCGCGTCGCTCGAGGGCGCCGCGCGCGGGCTCGCGCAGTCGCTCGAAGAGATCTCGCTCTGCGCCGCGCTCCGCGAGAAGAGCGCGCCGTCGCTCCGAAAGGCGCTCCTCGAGAAGCGCCCGTGATCCCGCGTCGTCTCAGAGGAGGAACGAGACGCCGAGCGAGAACGCGGGGTACCCGAGGCGCATCGTCAGCGCGATGCGATCGTTGAAGTGGTAGCGCCCGCCGGCCCAGAGCGCCGGGTGGGCGAAGTCGCGCCCCCTGTCGCGGTGGGGCGCGAGGACGAAGCCGGGCTCGCCGAACACCGACCAGTGCGTCGAGAGCCAGAAGTTCCACTGCATCGCGATGGGGACGAGGATCGTCCCGCGGCCGAAGAAGACGTCCGCGCCGAACGTCACGCCCACGCTGTTGTTGATCGTCGGGATGAACCCGTTGTCGACGATGACGACCGTCCCGCGAAAGCCTCCGCCGAGCTCTGCCCTGCCCCCGCGGAACGGCCCGCCGAAGCCGATGAGCGCATGAGGCTCCGCTTCGAAGCGATACTCGGGATGGTCGCCCGGGTACTTGATGACGGACTGATCCGCCCGCGCTCGGCCGGCGAAGAAGAGCGGCAAGGTCACCAAAGCGCAGAGAAGGAAGAGGCGAACAGCGAGGCCGTTGCGACGCATGACCGCGCATTCTGAGCCATGCGAGCGGTCGAGCAAAGCGTTTGCTAACATCCGGGCGCCGAGCCGGCGGCATCGCCGGCGAGCAGCGGCACGAGGCCGATCGTCTCGAGCTCGGCGTCGACGCCGCCAGCACTCGCTCTCGGCCCCTTGGCGGAACGGTATACGCAGGAGATTTAAAATCTCTGGCCCGGCAGGGCGTCCCGGTTCGAGTCCGGGAGGGGCTACCCACTTCGCGCGGACGTTCCCGAGGTGTGGCGGGCCTCTGCGACGATGGTCGCGCCGCACGCAGGACTTCCGGGCGCGGCGCAGTTTTCTGTACGATTCGTCCCATGGCGGGCACGGCGAAGGCCGCATCGGACGATCTGCTCACCTGCGAACGGTGCCACGGCTTCGTCGCCGTCGAGGCAGCCGGCGAGGGCAAGAACCCACGCGTACGCTGCGGCACGTGCGGGCACACGAGGGAGCTCACTCCTTCCAAGATGCCGCCGGCCCCGGCGAAGCCGGCCGAGAGCAAGGACAAGCCGGTCGAGAAGTGGACGGTCATCAGCCCCGACGGCAAGGTGATGACCTTCGGGTCGTGGGAGGAGCTCACGGCCGCGCGCCCCTCCCTCGTGCCGGCCGAGCCGCCCACTGCCGTCGCGCCGAAGACCGACACACAGAGCGGCATCGCGAAGGCGGAGGCGAAGGCCCCGGAGAAGACGACGGAAGAGAAGAAGGAAGCCTCGGCCTCCGCCCTGCTCGACGTCACGCCCACCCCCAGGGTGCCGACGCTCGCCCTCCTCGCCCTCGCCGACGAGAGCGACACGAACGTCGCCGAGGGCGACGCGAAGGCCGACGAGGACGACAAGAAGGGAAACGAGGCGAAGAGCGACGGGGCGAAGAGCAGCGACGCGAAAGCCGGCGAGCAAACGAGCGCCACGGAGCTCGACGCGAGCTCGCTCGAGGAGGACACCGACGACGAGCCTGCGCCCCTCTCGCTCCGCGACGCCGTCGTCGAGGAGGAGGACGAGCCGGCTCCCATTTCGCTCCGCGACGCCATCGTCGAAGACGAAGACGCAGACCCCACCGCCGAGACGGTGTCGCTCAGGGACATCCAGGTCGTCGCTCCGGCCTCGGAGGTCGACTCGACTCCCCCGCCGCCCCCGCGCGGGGTGCTGCGCACGCTGCCGCCGACGCCGCCGCGCAACAGCATCCCGATGCCGCCGCCCACGATCACCGTCGAGGACGGCAAGCCCGACAGCGTGCGGCCGGCCGCGAAGGACGACAAATCCAAGGGCTCGAGCGACGAGGGCGCGAAGGCCGAGGCCAAGAAGAAGAACGAGGCCAAGAAGAGCGGCGAGGCGAAGGGCGAGGCGAAGTCGGACGGGAAGACGGTCGCCTCCGCGCGTGCGGCCGTCGCGGAGGAAGAGCCGAAGCGCAGCTGGGTGCTGCCCGCGATCGTCGTCGGCGTCGTGGTCGTCGTCCTCTGGCGGATGATGAGCGCGTCGAAGCCGGAGCAGCCGCAACCGACGCCCGCTCCGACCGACACCGTGGCCGCGACGAGCACGACGGAGTCGAAGGAGAGCGCGCCGGCGACCAGCGACACGAGCGCCGCGCCGGCTACCACCGACACGCCGACTACGCAGGCGTCGTCGCCGACGACGTCCGCGACGGATTCGACCTCGGCGACGTCTTCGAGCGCGAGCACGAGCACGAGCACGAGCGCGAGCGCGACGGCCGCGAGCGCGACCGACAAGAAGGTCGCCACCGCCTCGAGCGGCCAGGAGAGCGCGGCGACGACGGAGAAGAAGCCGGCTGCCGCGGCCGAGTCGATGTCCGAGCTCCTCGATCGCGCCGGCAGCGCGCGCCGGAACGGCGACTACGCCACGGCCCGCGAGCTCTATCAGCGCGTGCTCCGGCAGAACCCGAACAACGTCGAAGCGAACGGCGGGCTCGGCGACGTCGCCCGCGCGCAAGGCGATCTCCAAGCCGCGAAGGCGAGCTACGAGCGCGCGCTCGCCGTGAGCCCCGCCTACGGACCGGCGCAGCTCGGGCTCGCCGACGTCGAGTGGGACCTCGGCAACCGCGCCGCGGCGCAGCGCCGTTACGCGCAGATCGTCGAGCGCCTCGGCGACCGCGCGCCCGAGCGCGCCAAGCAGCGCATGGCTGCGAGCGAGTAGCGGAGGCGCGCCCGACCGAGCGGCCCACCGCATCGCACCGTGGGCGCGCTCGAGCACGCCGCGAACGTGGGTTCGCGTCCCGGATGCGCACGGACGTGGACGTACGCGTCCGTGCGCGGTCCGACGTCACGAGGAAGCGCGCACTTGCGACTATCCCGATCGAGGCACATCGCTTGCTCGCGCTCCGGGTCGATGCAGCTCGCCGCGCGATTCGTCTCCGTCGCCACCCTGTCCTCGATCCTCGTCGCATGTGGAGCGACCACCGTCGACGGAACCGGATGGAGCGGCTCGGACGGATCGAGCGGGTCCGAGGGCACGAGCTCGGGCGATCCCTCGGAGTGCAGCGAGGACGCCGACTGCGCATGGCGCGACACCGACGACGACGTGTGTACGAAGGCCGTCTGTCAGTACGGCAGGTGCGTCGAAAAGCTCGTCAAGCACACGCCCGAGTGCCAGTGCCACGAGGCCGAGGACTGCACGTACTACGAGAAGAAGGCTTGCAGCTCGGTGACGTGCGAGGGGCACGTCTGCAAGAAGAGCCCCGCGCCTGCAGGCCCGGCGCCGCAACAGATCGCGGGCGACTGCGCCATCGCGATGTGTGACGGGACGAGCGAGGAAGCGACGAAACAGTACGACGCGGAGGATCGCGGCGACACGAGCAACCCGTGCATCGTGAAGACGTGCGACGAAACGAAAGGCCTCCAGACGACGGTTCTGCCGAACGGAACCGCCTGCGGCGACGACGGCAGCGTCTGCTTCCAAGGCCGGTGCATCTCGTGCAAGCCGCAGAACCCGACGTCCTGCGGTGGTGAAGGCCCGGGCGAGCCGGCGAACGACTCGAGCGCCACGCCGGCCCACTTCCCCCAGCACACGCCGGTCTGCGCTTTCACGAGCGGCAGCGACGTCGACTGGTACACGTTCAACGCCGAGGACAAGGCGCTCACGCACGACGTCTTCGACTTCAGGCTCTGGTCGAAGGCGCCGACCATGGAGGTGTGCATCTACGCCAAGTGCCTCATCGGCTCCCCCGGCGGCGGGTGCGCGACGAAGCTGCCGGGCCCGAACGGAAGCCAGGGGTGCTGCTGGTCGGGCGATCCCGCGACGCTCCATCCGCGCTGGGACCTCGACTGCACGGGCACGAGCGAGGACAGCGCCATCGCATACGTCAGCGTGCGCGCGCCCGGCGCGGGAGCGTGCGAGCCCTACCTCGTCATCGGCGGCTACTGACCGCGCACCCTCGCGTGCGCATACGTCGCCATCAAGCGAGCTTGCCGATCGCGCGCTCGACGGCGCTCGTGAGCTCTCCGGCGGCGATGAGCGAGGCGACGGCCTCGATGTCCAAGTAGAGCGGGCGATCGCCCGTCATCGGCGCGACGCGCTCGCGCACCTTCACGAGAGCGGCCTCGACGCCGCGGCTCGGTCGGAGCGGCTTGCGCTGGTCGAGGCCGGCGGCGGCCGTCATCATCTCGATGGCGAGGCACGACCGCACGTTGCGGACGACGTCGCGGAGCTTCTTCGCGCTGATGCTGCCCATCGAGACGTGGTCTTCCTTCCCGGCGGACGACGGGATCGAGTCGACGCTCGCAGGGTGCGCGAGCACCTTGTTCTCGCTGACGAGCGACGCGCTCGTGACCTGCGCGATCATGAAGCCGGAGTGGAGCCCGCTCTTCGGCCCGCCGGGCGCGAGGAACGGCGTGAGCCCCGTCGAGAGCGCCGGGTTGACGAGCTGCTCGACGCGGCGCTCGCTGATGTTCGCGAGCTCGGCGGCGGCGATCGCCGCGAGATCGAGCGCGAGCGCGATCGGCTGGCCATGGAAGTTGCCGCCGCTCAGGATCTCCGTCTCGCCTCGATCGGTGAAGACGCTCGGATTGTCCGTGACGCTGTTCACCTCGCGCTCGAGGACGGATCGCACCCACGCGAACGCGTCGCGCGAGGCGCCGTGCACCTGCGGCATGCAGCGGAGCGAGTAGGCGTCCTGGACCTTGCCGCAGTCCTTGTGACTCTCGGCGATCTCGCTGTCGGCGAGCAGCGCGCGGAGGTTCTTCGCCACCGCCTGCTGTCCCGGGTGCGGGCGCGCCAGGTGGAGGCGCTCGTCGAACGGGCGGCTCGTTCCCTTGAGCGCCTCGAGGCTCATCGCGCCGGCGATGTCGGCCACCGTCGCAAGACGCTCCGCCTCGAGCAGGGCGAGCGTGCCGAGCGACGTCATGTACTGCGTGCCGTTGATGAGGGCGAGGCCCTCCTTCGCCTCGAGGACGACGGGCGTGACGCCCGCCTCGCGGAGCACCTCCGCGCTCGGACGCGTCGGCCCTTCGCCGAGCCGCGCCTCCCCTTCCCCGATCATCGCGAGCGCGAGGTGCGCGAGCGGCGCGAGATCGCCGGACGCGCCGACGGACCCCTGCTCCGGGATGCGCGGGTGCACCTTCGCGTTGAGCATCGCGACGAGCACGTCGACGAGCTCGGGTCGCACGCCCGAGTGCCCGAGCGCGAGGACCTGCGCACGCAGGAGCATCATGCCGCGGACCTCGGGCACCGACAGATCCGGTCCCACGCCGGTCGCGTGCGATCGGACGAGGTTCTGCTGGAGCTCGCGGACGTCGGCGGCGGAGATCCGCGTCTCGCTCAGAGCACCGAAGCCGGTGTTCACGCCGTAGACCCGAGGCGCCGCGTCTCCGGCCTTCGCGATCGCGTCGATGGCAGCGCGTGAACGGATGACCTTCTCGCGCGCCTCCTCGGCGAACGCGACGGGCCGCCCGCGAACGGCGACGTCCTCGAGATCGAGCAGCGTGAGTGGACGACCGATGTAGACCGGCTCCGGCATGAGCCCCGCGATTAGCCCGGGGCGAACGGGGCAACAAGAGGAGGCCTCAGGCCTCGGGCCTCAGACCTCAGCGGGCTCGCCGAAAGAAGAGGCTCCAGGCTCCGGGCTCCAGGCTCCAGAAATTCAGCTCGTGTCGCGGAGGGCAGAGCTTCACGCACGAAGGCCGACCACCTTCCGCTGCACGCGGGACGACGACCGCTCTCCGACGGACGACGACCGCGGGGAGCCGTTGCTGAGGCCTGAGGACCGAGGACTGAAATGAAACAAGCCGGCCGCCCGCCCCGGAGATGGTGCTGGGTTCGCGCCCATCGGGGCGGCTCGGTCGTGTCGAGCCGTCGCGATGAGCCTCCGGGAGCGGGGGGCCGGCGTTCGTGCTCACGCTCGTCGTTTCGCGCGGGATGCTGAGTTGTGTCGGCGGGTCTCTCGGTGGGCGGGTCTCTCTCTCGGTGGACGGATTCCTCGTCGGCTTCGGTCACGCCGACGCGGCACCCTCGGGCGGAAGGGCCAGCGCGCAATCCCTCTGATTGGGCGCCTCCCTTCGGGCTCCGAGGGGCCTTGTGGCGTCGCCTAACCGACTGCGACCTACATGTAGCATGATTCGATCCGGCCTCTACCGATCGCTAAGTGCTCGAAACTTGGTTCGTGGAGGGGGTGAGGAGTGAGACATAGAGGACTCATGTGGGTGAGCCTTTACCCACCCTCCTTAACAGCCACGCCGCAGTCGGAGCCGACTATGCTGCCGCGCCCAGCATGGGCCGACGGGTGCTTGCCTTCGCGCTTCTCTCCGCCGTCGTCACGACGACGAGCCCCTCCTCCGCGGAGGACGCCCCCGACCGGAGCTCCGTCCCGAACGACTTGCCGCGCCTGATCCTCGACTCCGGCCGACCGGAGCCGACGCCCGCCGATCCCGACGCGTACCGATTCCAGGTCCACGGCGAGTACCAGGTTCGCTACCAGCTCCAACGAAGCTTCCCGCTCGTCGCGACGGCGAGCGCGGCCGATCGACAGCCGGGGCTCGTCGAGCAGTCGATCGGGCAGAATCAGTTCGTCCACCACTGGCTGCGTCTCACGCCGCGCCTCCAGCTCCGGGACACCGTCGAGGTCGTCGGACAGATCGATCTCCTGACCGGCCTCGTCGCAGGCGAGACGGCACGCGACACCCGCGCCGACGCGACGCCGCGCGACAGCTACGACGGGTTCTCCAACGTCCAGCCGCGGTGGCTCTACGTGCAGTGGAGGCTCCCCTTCGGCCTCTTGCGCGTCGGGCAGCAGCCGAACCACTGGGGCATGGGCATCCTCGCGAACGACGGCGATCACCCCGTGCTCTTCGGTGACTATCGCTACGGCTCGATCAGCGAGCGCATCCTGTTCGCGACGAAGCCGGGCGGAGAAGACAGCGACTTCTACCTCGCCATCGCCGGCGATCTCGTGTTCCGCGACAACAACGCGCGCCTCGTTCGTGGCCAGTACGCCTGGCAAGGCGTGCTGGCGGCGTTCTACGAGCGGGACTTCGACAAGATCGGTGTCTTCGCGACGCTGCGCCACCAGGAGAACGACGAGACGAGCGGCTCGGCGCTCTTCAGCTACACCGACGAGCTCGACGCGGCCGCGATCGACCTCCACGGGCGCATCGTCGAGCCCGTACCGGGCGATCCCGATTCGTTCATCGTCGGCGAGGCGGAGGTCGCGTACATCATCGGCTCGACGAACCTGATCCGCACCGCCGCGCAGGCGCTCGAAGGCGGCCGAACGCAGGTGCGCTCCTACGGAGGCGCGGCCGCGCTCGGCGTCGTGCACCGCGCGTGGTCGAAGCACTCCGCCCGCGACGAAGACGCGTCCGCCCGCGGGGCCGCGGGCAAGGGCCCGACGGACCCTCGCGGGCTCCCGTACGGAGACATCGTCGCGAACTTCGAGATCGGCTACGCGTCGGGCGACGCCGATCCCTACGACGGGACGCATCGACGGTTCGTCTTCGATCCGAACCACCGCATCGGTCTCCTTCTGTTCGACGAGGTCCTCCGCTGGCAGACCGCACGCGCCGCCACGGCCGCGACCGACCCGCTCCTCACGAACGCGTCGCGCCCCACGCCGGGCGTGGACCTCTTGCCGTCGAACGGCGGCGTGTTCGGGGCGCAGTACGTCAACCCGACCATCATCGTGCGCCCGCGGCACTGGCTCGACCTCAAGGGCGGGATGGTCGTCGCACAATCGACGAGCGACGTCGTCGATCCGTACCGACTCGCGACCACGGGCTCGTACGTGAACTACCGCGGCGGCAACCCGAGGAAGAAGGACCTCGGTGTCGAGCTCGACGCCGGCATCGAGGCACGAATCCCGCTCCGTCACGGCATCCGCTTCCTCACGGGAGCACAAGGCGGCGTCCTCTTCCCGGGCAGCGCGCTCGAGGACGCGCAGGGCGTCCGCCTGAAGACGCAGTGGGTCGGGATCGGCCGTCTGGGGCTTCTCTTCTGAGGCTGCTTCATGCGTCGCGCCTCCGTTTCGATGCGCCTCCTTCTCCTGTTCGTGGCGGGGCTGTTCGCGGGATGCGAGATCGACGTCGCGCCCGCCGGGCTCCGCAAGACGCCGCCCGGCGACGGGCCCGTCGTCAAGTTCGATCTCGGGCATCGGCCGCTCCCGGAGCTGCCGCTGCCGAACGACGTCGCGACGTTCCCCGATCCGACGAGCCGCACCGGCCGGCGCCCGAACGTGAGCATCGTCGCGCCCACCCGCATGGAGCGCCGCGCGCGCGAGGACTTCTCGATGATGGAGGGCTGGGGCGTCTCGTCGCCGATCACCGTCGCGTTCGAGCGGCCGCCCGGCGTCGACCCGACGGCCCCCGCGCTCGACCTCGGCGACATCGCCGCGCGCATGGAGGGCGACGAGCACGATCCCTCCGACGACCCCGTCTACGTCGTCAATCTCTCGACGGGCATCCCGGTCCTCCTCGACGTCGGCAGCGGTTACTACCCGGTCACCGTCCGCGACCCGTTCCGCTACGGCCCCTTCGATCCGAAGGCGAGCGAGCCGAACCTGATCTTCGAGACCATCGAAGAGGCGCCGGGCCTGCCGCAGCTCGCCTATCGGCCGGAGCTCGACCGCGACTTCGACGGCGTCCTCGATCACCCGAACACGCTCGGGCCGCGCAGCGGCGCCCGCGGCATCCCCGGCGTCGACGATCTCCTCACGTGGTACGAGCGCGAGACCGACACGCTGATCCTCCGGCCCATCGTCCCGCTCGCCGAGAAGACCGAATACGCCGTCGTCCTCACCGATCGCCTCCGCGGCCCGAACGGCCAGCCCGTGCGCTCGCCGTTCGAGGCGATCCATCACCCCTCGCAGGTCGCCGGCATCACGCGCCTGCGCGACTGGCTCTCCGACAAGCGGCTCGCGAACTACTACGGCGACATCGCGGGCACCGGGCTCGACCACGTCGCGTTCGCGTGGACGTTCACGACGCAGCCGACGCACGAGGACATGCGCCTGCTCCGCGACGGACTCTACGGAAGAGGCCCGTTCGCGCGGTTCGCGAGGGACTTCCCTCCGGAGGTGAAGGTGGCGCGTGTCGCCGGCGTCGCGGCCGCGCCCGACGAGCAGCCACCGGGATGGGAGACGTCGAGCGAGAGCTGTCGCAGGCGCTCGGAGCGGCCGTGGATCCTTCGGCCGAACGATCCGGACATCAAGGAGTCGCTGCGGAAGATCTTCGAGCAGCTCTTCGGCCTCGGACCGGGCAGCGTGCAGGCGCTCGAGGCCGCGTACGAGCACATTGATCACGTCGTCCTCGGCTCGTTCCGTTCGCCGTACCTCATGGGCGATCCCGCCTCGCGCGATCCGAGCACGCGCTTCCATCTCGACTTCCGCACGGGCGCGGGCGCCGTCGGATCGGACGAGGTGCAATGGGTGCTCGTCGTCCCGAAGGCGGGCGGAGCGAAGAGGCAGCCCTTCCCCGTCGCGATCTGGGGCCACGGCGTCACCGGCAACGCGAGCGACGCGCTGCTCTTCGCGGGAGACTACGCACGGCAGGGCGTCGCCGTGATCGGCTACAACGCGCCGGGGCACGGGCTCGTGATCGGTGACGGCGAGCGGCGCCTCGCCGAGGCCATCCTCTCCGGCAACTGCATCGCGCCCTTCGTCGGCGCGATCGCCTCCGGGCGCGCGCACGACCTCGACGGCGACGGGGTCGCCGACAGCGGGGGCCTCTGGTGGACGGCGCACGTGTTCCACACGCGGGACAACGTCCGGCAGGGCATCCTCGACGGCATGCAGCTCGTGCGCATCCTGCGGTCGTTCGACGGTCGCCGCGGGACGCAGGACCTCACGGGCGACGGCGAGCCGGACGTCGCCGGTGACTTCGACGGCGACGGCGTCCCCGACGTCGGCGGCCCGAACGTCCCGTACTTCGCAGCCGGCCGCTCGCTCGGCGGGATCATGAGCCAGATCCTGGGCGGCATCGACCCGTACGTCGTCGCGACCGCGCCGATCTCCGGCGGCGGCGGCCTGCCGTCCGACGTAGCGCTCCGCTCGTACGGCGTCGTCGACTCCGTCACCTCGCAGCTCCTCGGGCCGTGGGTGTTCGCGCTTCCCGCGAGCGAGCGCCCCACACGCCCCGAGGGCGAGCGCATCGAGCGCATCGGCTCGCGATGCAGCCCCGCGCAGCGCACGTTGCGCATCCAGGTGAACGACGGCTTGCACGATCGCGAGCTCGAGATCGCCTGCCTCGATCCGTCGGAGCTCTCGGCCGGGATGACGGTCGTCGTCACGAACGTCACCGCGGGCGAGGCGCGCTGCGCCCGCACGGACCTCGACGGGCGCTTCAGCATCCCGATCCCGACGAGCGTCGGCGACAAGCTCGACGTGCAGGTCTACGAAGCGCCCGACGCGGTCGAGTCGTACGAGGGCTGCAAGCCGAAGCCCGGCGCGCCGGTCGGCCGCCGCGTGAACACGTTCGAGCAGCCGGCCGTGACGACGTTCCCGGTCGCGGATCCCTCGCGCGACAAGTGCGAGGTCGAGGAGGGCTGCCAGCAGTTCCGCGAGACCTTCTTCGCCGTCGGCGATCCGCTCGTCGCGCCGAACGAAGGTCTCGGCCTGCGCCGCCAATCGCCGGCGCTGCGGCGCTTCCGCGATCTCGCGCAGGCCGCCTTCGATCCGGCCGACCCCATCGTGTTCGCGCCGTACTACATGCTCCAGCCGCTCGTCGACGAGAACGGCGTCCGCGTCGAGCCGCACGGGCTGCTCAACGTGAACACCGTCGGCGACAACTTCGTCCCGGTCTCGGCTGGAATCTCGTTCGCGCGCGCAGCAGGGGCGATCCCGTTCCTCCCTCCGAGCGCGGTCGAGCGCCTACCCGAGTACGCCGACTACGCCACGCCGCGCGAGCTCTACGACCGGCTCGGTCGGCGCACGCCGATGAAGTTCCTCGTCGACACCGGCGTCGTCGAAGGCATCGCGCGCCTCGCGCGCACGAGCGCCGGCCCGGACTGCAAGCCGAACTACCGCGCCGACGCGGAGACGTGCACGCGCCCCGTCTCGATCGAGCCCTACGAGTGCCAGACCGCGCTCTACGATCCCGACTGGATCAGCGAAGGCCGCCTCCCCTTCGATCAGCCGCACCCCGACGTCCCGCTCCGCCTCGCGCGCGTCGCGAAGGTCCGCGCCGTCGACTCCACCACGCTCGCGGCGACGTGGGAGCCCCGCCTCCGCGGCGTCCCGTTCGGCCCGGACGACGCCGGCTGGACCGCGACCGAGCGCGTCGTCGGCCTGCTCCACCACTACATCGCACCGAGAGGCCAACACACGTGGTCCGAAGGCGACACGTGCCGCGCCTGGGACTTCGCGACCTACGGCAACGCCCTGATCGCGCGCTTCTTCGCCTCCGGCGGCCGCGACGTCTACTACTTGAGCCATCCGAAGACGCACGGGTGTCTGGTGGATGGGACGTGCGACTTCTTCCGCTGAGGCCCGCTACCGCAGAGGCCCGCTTTGCGGGCCTCTGCGGAGACCTCAGTCCTCAGACCTCAGTCCTCAGCTTCGCGTCGTGGCAGCCCGTCGGCCCCTCGCTGACGCGGCCGGTGTATGTCGACCCGCAAGCGTCATGTATCCGTCCGGCGATGGACGGCTCGCGCCCGGCGACGTGATCGAGGAGCCTGCCGCGCATGGCGCAGCGGCGGAGATCGCGTGAGGAGTGGAAGGAGCTCGTTCGCGAGGTCGATGGCGGGGATT
>Ga0207864_1000675_pt1 | contig 44282 bp, 43 predicted proteins | sample HigsolmetaAR202D_FD_184834 | JGI IMG/M metagenome (GOLD analysis project Ga0207864, IMG submission 184834) | Ionic liquid and high solid enriched microbial communities from the Joint BioEnergy Institute, USA - AR20-2-D (SPAdes) (version 2) ...
TGCAGGACGATGGCCGCGCCCATCACGTTGAAGACCACCATGTCGAACAGCGTCGCCATGTTGAAGTGGCTCGTGGTGCCGCGGGCCGCCTGGAGGGCGACGAGGCCGACCTCCAGCACGAAGACCCCGGCCGTGACACGCGAGGCGAACCGCCGGAGGCGGGGCCACTCGGGCAACCAGCCGAGGATCCAGGCGAGCGTGAAGCAGTAGATGGCGCCGGAGGCGGCGAACTTCGCGGGCTTGAGCCAGGCGGGCGCGCCGGCAATGGTGCGGGGATCGAGCCAGAGGCCGACCAGCGTGGCGCCGAGCGCAGCGACGAGCACGGTGCCGGTCGCCGTCAGCAGGGCGTCGGCCCGGTAGAGCCGGTTCCAGAGGGCGGCGGGAGTCGTGCGGGACATGAGGGCTCCTTTCGGCGGCGCCAATGTGAGCGCCGTAAACATCGGACGTCCCACTGATACTCCACAATGTTGACGATGTCAACATTCGGGCGGTAGAGTGAATCATGTCCGCTGCACCTGCCGCTCCCCGCCCCGCCCGCAAGCGCCCCGGCCGCTACCACCACGGGAGCCTGCGCGAGGCCCTCATTCAGGCCGCCGTCCGCGTCATCGAACGAGACGGCATCGACGCGCTGACCCTCCGGTCCGTGTCCTCGATGCTCGGCGTGTCGCAGACCGCCATGTACCGCCATTTCGCCGACAAGGACAGCCTGCTTGCCGCCGTGGGCGCCGAGGGCTTCCGCACGCTCCGGGCGGCACTGGTCGAGGCGTGGGAGGGAGGCGGCCGCACGCTCGAGGCGTTTGCCGCCATGGGCCGGGCCTACGTGACCTTCGGCCTGCGTCACCCGGCTCACTACCGGGTGATGTTCGGCGGGGCGCTCGGTCGTGTCTTCAAGAGCGAGGAGTTGCGGACCCAGGGCGACGCGGCGTTCCTCGCGCTGCTCGACCCGCTCGTCGACCTTCAGCGCCGCGGCCTGATCCGCCGCGACGAGCCGATGACGCAGGCCGCCTGGGTCTGGGCGGCCGTCCACGGCATCACGATGCTGCTGACGGCCGGCAACCTCGGGCCGGGCGTCGACACCGACGCACTGTCGGCCTATGTGCAGGAGCGGATTGTCGACAGCCTGACGCCGGTCAACCGAGCTTGATCAGGTTGAGCGCGGGCAGTGGCCCGCCCGGAAACTGCTGCAGCCTCGCGCCGGTGGCCAGATCGCCAAGGTCGACGCCGGCAAATCCGCACGCGGCCAGCAGCGCCCCCACCTGCGCCTTCGCGTCCTCGTCGTCGCCGCTGTAGAAGATGACGCGATGGCCACCCGCTTCGCGCGGATCGCGCGCGATGACGGCCGGTGTCAGCGTGTTGAAGGCCTTGACCAGGCGCGCACCGGGCACCATGTCGCGAACGACCTCGCTCGACGTGCGCCCGCCGAGGTCGGCGACGGTGTAGTGCGGCGGCTCGATCGGGTTGGTTGTGTCGACGACGATGCGATTGTTCCAGGAAGGAATGCGACCGAGCGTCGACGGCAGCTGGCTCCAGGGGATGGCAATGAAAACGATCGATTGTGCGGCGGCATCTTCGACGGTGCCGGCACGGGCGCCGGGACCGAGCTCGGCGACTGTCGGCGCCAGCGAATCAGGGCCGCGCCGGTTGCTCAGAATCACGGTCGAGCCGCCGGCAATCAGGTGCCTGGCGATGGCCCTGGCCATGGCGCCGGCCCCCAGCATTCCAATCGTCACCCTGCGCGTCCTCCTCTGCGCGGCCAATGCGCGCGATCCTGTCAATTCTACCTGTCGGTCCGCACGGCGCCGGTGATCGCACCGCGGTCGCGATCCGGTATGCTTCGTCGCCATGGCTGCCACGTCGAAGAAGCGCTACTGGCTGATGAAGTGCGAGCCGAGTGCCTACACGATCGACGACCTCGAGCGCGACGGCACGACGAGCTGGGAAGGGGTGCGCAACTACCAGGCGCGCAACTTCATGCGCGACGAGATGAAGGTCGGCGACCTCGTGCTCTTCTACGCGTCGAACGCGAAGCCGTCGGGGGTGACCGGTATCGCGAGAATCGTCCGCGAAGGGTATCCCGACTCGTACGCGACGCAGAAGGGGCACCGCTACTACGACCCCGACAGCCGCCCCGATGCTCCGACGTGGTACATGGTCGACGTCGGGTTCGTCGAGAACTTCCACGGCACGATTCCGCTCGAGACGCTCAAGCAGACACAGGGCCTCGAGCGGATGATGGTCACGCAGAAAGGCAGCCGCCTGTCGGTACAGCCGGTACGGCCCGAGGAGTTCGAGATCGTGCTGAAGCTGGCGCGCAGCGGCGCGGTCGTGCCGGCCTCGGGCGACACGGCGCCCGTGTCGAAGCCGACGCGCCCGACGAAGGCGGGTTCGGCCGGCCGGGCGACGACGGCGAGCTCGTCGAAGAAGAAGAAGGCGACCGGCGCGCGGCGGCCGACGTGATCTCCTCCGGGCCGGGCGCCCCTACTGTTCCAGCGCGCGCTCGACGGCGACGCGCAGCGGGCCGTAGCCGAGCTGCAGCAGCGGCCGGCCGTTGACGAAGATCGTCGGCGTGCGGTTCGCGCCGAGGGCCAGGCCGTCCTCGCGATCCTGCTCGATGCGCGAACCCAGCTCGGGGTTGGTGGCTGCCAGACGCAGCTGCTCGACGTCGAGCCCCGCCATCGGCGCATACGTCAGCAGCAGCTCCGGGCGCGGTGCGGCATGGCTCGCCCATTCCGGCTGCCGCTCCATGATGATGTCGAGGTACTCCCAGTACCGGCCCTGATCGCGCGCGGCTTCGAGCAGCGTCGACGCGTACACCGAGTTGCCGTGCAGCGGCATGTAGCGGATGACGAGGCGCACGTTGTCGCCGAAGTCGGCCAGCACCTGCTTGACAATCGGGTACATCGCCCGGCACGCTTCGCACTCCGGATCGAAGAACTCGACGATCGTGACCGGCGCGCCGGGCGGACCGAGCGAGATGCTGTACGGCCGCTCGAGCCGTTCGGCGGCAGCCGCGGCCGCACCGTCGGCCGCCGACTCATGGCGATCGCGGTACCACGACGCCGCGAACGCGAACACGCCCACGAGCCCGACGATGACGCCGGCGAGCAGGGTCTTGCTGACTTTCATGCGGGAAACCTCTTCGATCGCTGCCGGAACCAGACCAGGCAGCCGGCGATGATGGCGAAAGCCGTGAGCGACAGCAGTGGAATCGTGATGAAGCCCAGCCACTCGATCTGCCGATCGGTGCACGAGACGCCCGTCGTGCAGGGCGTGATGCTGTCGGGAATCAGGTGGTAGTAGAGCAGGTTGTGGTACACCGCGATGGCCAGCCCCGCTGCCGCGAGCGGCCAGACGTAGCGCGGCAGGTGCCGGTCGCCCGACGCAAGCCCGACCGTCAGAACGAGGGCGATCGGGTACATGCAGATACGCTGATACCAGCAGAGCACGCACGGTGGCAGCCTCATCACCTCGCTGAAGAACAGGCTGCCCATCGTGGCGACGAGGCTCACGAACCAGGCCACCATCAGCGGGGCCCACGGGGCATCGCCGGCGCCGCGGCCGGCCAGGGTCGACGGCACGACGCCCCACACTACCATGCCCGGGCTGCCGCCCGTCCAGGGGAGACGCGATGAGATCGACCGATGTGATTGCTGCCGGAATCCGCTTCGAAACGCTGCTGTGGTGCATTGGCGTCGCCGTTGCCGCAGCCATCATCCACCTGCTGCTCCGCTGGCAGCTGGCGCGCGGCCCGGCGCGGGCCGAAGCGCCGGGCGCCGATGCGACGTCAGCCGCGCGGCTGCGCTGGTGGCTGGCGCGCGCCGTGCGCGCCGTGCTGCCGACGATCGGACTGATCGTCTGGATTCATGCCGGCTGGGCGATTCTCGATCTGCTCCTGGCCGAGACCACGCTGGTCGACGATGCGTCGCGGCTGCGCCTGGCGGTCGCGTGGATCTATCGCGCGCTGATGCTCGTCGCCGCGTGGAAGCTGCTGGCGCGCATCGGCGGCGTGCTCGAGGAGTTCCTCCGTCGCGTGGCCGAGCGCACCGGCACGGGCTGGGACGACGTCCTGCTGCCGCTCGCGGGCCGGGCGATCCGCCGGCTGCTGCCGTTCATTGCGCTGATTCTCGCGGCGCCGGCGCTCGCCGTGTCGCCGGCGCTCGAAACGATCTTCCGCAACGGCGCAAGCCTCGCGCTCATCGGCATGGTCGCCTTCGTGCTCTTTCAGCTGGTGGAGGCGGTGTCGATGCTCGTGCTGCGCGAGCACCGGCTCGATACGCGCGACAATCTTCAGGCCCGCGCGATCCACACGCAGGTGATGGTGCTGCGCAAGGTGGCCATCACCGTCATTGCCGTCTTCACGCTCGCGTCGATGCTGATGGTCTTCGACTCGGTCCGGCAGTTCGGTGCCTCGATCCTGGCCTCGGCCGGCATTGCGGGCATCATCATCGGCTTTGCCGCGCAGCAGAGCATCGCGACGCTGCTGGCCGGCTTCCAGATCGCGATCACGCAGCCGATCCGCGTCGACGACGTGGTGATCGTCGAGGGCGAATGGGGCCGGATCGAGGACATCACGCTGACCTACGTCGTCGTGCGCATCTGGGATCTGCGACGGCTGGTCGTGCCGATCAACTACTTCATCGAGAAACCGTTCCAGAACTGGACGCGGCGGAGCGCCGACATCCTGGTGCCGGTCTTCGTGCACGTCGACTACACTATGCCGCTCGACGAGCTGCGCGCCGAGCTGACGCGCGTGCTCGAGGCATCGAAGCACTGGGACGGCAAGGTCAACGTGCTGCACGTGACCGGCGCGAAGGAGCACACGCTCGAGGTGCGCGCGCTGGCGAGTGCGGTCGACTCGGGCACGGCGTGGGAGCTGGCGTGCGAGATACGCGAAAAGCTCGTCGGCTTCGTCCAGCGGAACCATCCCGACGCGCTGCCGAAGCTGCGCGGTCGCGTCGAGTCCAGGGTTGCGTGAACCGACACGCGTGCTAAGGTGAGCCGGAGATCAGCAGTGGCGAAGAAGAAGACTGCACGGAAACAGGCCGTGAAGAAGGCCACGAAGCGGGTCGCCCGGAAGGCGGCGCCGCGGAAGGCCGCGAAGACGGCGGCGAAGACGGTCGCGAGGCGGCGCCCCCTGACGGTCGATCAGGCGATCATCGCCGTCCTGATCGGCTCGATGCTCGCCAACGATCACGTCGCGCCCGATGAGAGCGAACGCGCGCACCACATCACCTGGTCGATGCGCCGCTTCCGCCGCCGGTCAGGCGAGGCCGTCGGCCGGCTCATCGAGAACGTGCGCCAGCGCATCGCAACCGACGGCGTCGGGCCGGTCGTACAGGAAGCGGCCCGCGTGCTGCCGTCGGCCATGCGGGCACCGGTGCTCGCCGTGGCCGCCGATCTCGTGCTCGTCGACGGCCGGCTCCAGCGACAGGAGCGTCAGTTCCTGAGCGAGCTGGCGCGGCAGCTGAAGGTGCCGCCCGCCCTGTCACTGCAGATTCTGAAGGTCATTTCGGTCAAGAACGCGCTGTAGCGCCGGCTGCTCGATCGGCTGTGGTCCTCGTGCATCGGGGCCGCCTCCCTGGAACCGCCAGGACGCGCCGGCGCGCATCGGCATCGGTGCGTCCCGTCGTTTGCCGATCGTCCGGATGACTCGTCTACAGCCCGCGGAGTGCGGCCCAGGCGAGAGCGATTGTGACGATCAGGACCGTGCCGAGCAGGCCGACGAAGCCGCCCGTACGCACGAAATCGCGACTCGAGAGTTCGCGCGTCGTGTAAGCCATGGCGTTCGGCGGCGTGCTGATCGGCAGCGCCATGCTGAGCGAGGCCACGAGCGCGACGATCATCGTGAAGGCGGTGGTGCCGATCGATGGCGACAGGCCGGCCGCCACGACGGCCACGGGAACGAGCATGCTGGCGATCGCCGTGTTCGAGAAGAACGTGCCCAGGCCGAGCGTGGCCGTCGCGAGCAGGACGAGCCGCGCCCAGTCGGGCGTGTCGGCCGAGACGAGTGTCGCCAGCCGCGCGTCGAGGCCGGTCACCTGCAGCATGAACCCCAGCGCCAGGCCGCCGGCTATCAGGATCAGCACGTCCCAGTCGAGCGAGTTCACGTCGTCGCGCGTGATGATCGAGGTCGCGAAGAAGAGCGTGATCGGCAGCGCGGCGGCCGCCGACGCCGGGACGCCGTGCAGCGGCTCGGTGAGCCACACGCCGAAGGTCAGTGCCGCGACGAAGATTACCCAGCGTCCGCGGCGCGAGAGTGACGCTTCGGGCAGGTTCACCCTCCACTCGAAGTCGCCGGCCGGGTAGAGCCGGAGCAGCCACCACCAGGTGAAGGCGAGCAGCACGAGGACGATCGGCACCGCGATCGCCATCCAGCCGATGAAGCTGATCTCGCCTCCCGCCCGCGCGATGTAGCTCATGGCGATGGCGTTGGGCGGTGACGCGATCGGCGTGCTCATGCCCGAGATGTTCGCCGAGACCGGGACGGCGACGACGAGCGCCCGGCGGAACGGCTGCCCTTCCGGAATCTGGCCGAGGATCGGTACGACGAGCGTCAGCATGAGCGCCGTCGTGGCCGTGTTGCTCATCCAGAGCGAGAAGCAGGTGGTGGCCGCGATGACGCCGAAGAGCAGCCGTCCGGGTGAATCGGCCATCGGGCGGAGCAGCACGGAGGCGAGCCGTCGATCGACGCCGGTCTTGACCGCGGCGCGCGAGAGCACGAGGCCGCTGAAGAACAGCAGCAGCACCGGGTCGACGGCCGCCGCCATGATGTCGCGCAGCGTCGGGCCGTTCCCGTCCTCGAAGCCGAGCCACGGCCAGTTGCCCGGATTGCCGATCAGCAGCAGCTGCAGCGAGATTGAAATGAACGCCGTCGCGAACAGCGGCAGCGTCTCGGTGACCCAGAGCAGCACCGTCGCCGAGAGAATGACGACGGCCAGCACCTGCTCGCGCGGCCAGCCCCAGGCGTGCGCGAGCCATCCGGCGCCGCAGGCCAGGCCCACGAGCACCAGGATGGCGACATACGGACGGATCCATTCCGGCAGGCCGGGAGTGAGGCGCAGCTGCTCCACGATGAACCGCGGGGGCGCATCTCGCGACGTGCAATATACTCGTCGGACGCCGCACCCGGGTTCCATCGTATACACGAATGGTCGTACGTACGCTCCGACTTCCCCTCGACGACGTCCTTCCGGATGTGCCCTCGCTCGATCCCTGCGTGGCCCGCCTGACCCACACGCTGTGCGGACAGCGGGGTGTGCTCGGTGCACATGTCATCCGCCCGCACGGCCGCGATCGGTTGTGCATCCACTTCGATCCGGCCACGGTGACCGAGGGGGCACTCGCCGGGATCGTCGAGCGTGAAGGTGCGCGGCTCGGCGGGCGCTACGGCCACGTGGTCCTGCCGATTCGCGCCGTCGCGTCGGAGGACGCGCACCGGCGCATCGAAGCGCGGCTCGGGAGCCTGCCCGGCGTGCTCGAGGTCATCGTGAACCTGCCCGCGCAGCGGGTGCGCTTCGAGTACGACCGGGAGGTCACCGACGAAGCCGCGCTGCGCGCCGCGATCCGGCGGTTCAACTACGATCCCGAACGCGCGCACCCGGCCGCGCACCCGCTGCAGCGGAACCGCGAGCTGCTGCTGAGCCTGACGGCCGGCGTCCTGCTGCTGGTCGGCTGGGTTCTGGAATTGGTCGGCCTCATCGGCACGACGACCGCCGTTGCGTTCTACGTCGCGTCGCTGGTCTTCGGCGGTTTCGACCTCGTCCGCCAGACGGTTGTCCTGCTGGCGCGCGGACGGTTCGAGTTCGACATCGACCTGCTGATGCTTCTGGCCGCGGCCGGGGCGAGCGCGATCGGCGAGTACGCCGAGGGCGCGCTGCTGCTCTTCCTCTTTTCACTCGCGCACGCGCTCGAGCACTACGCGCTCGGCCGGGCACGCAATGCCATTGCGGCGCTGGGCAGCCTGGTTCCGGCCTACGCCCGCGTGCTCCGCGATGACGGGGCCACGGACCTGGTACCGGTGGAAGAAGTGGCCGTCGGTGCGACCGTGCTCGTGCGGCCGGGCGAGCGCGTGCCGGTCGACGGGCGCGTCGCGCGCGGGACAACAGCGGTCGATCAGGCGCCGATTACCGGCGAGTCGATTCCCGTCGACAAGGGGCCGGGCGACGAGGTCTTCGCCGGCACGGTCAACGGCGAGGGCGCGATCGAAGTGATCACCACGCGGGCGACGGGCGATCGGACACTCGACCGCATCATCACGCTCGTCGCCGAGGCGCAGACGCAGAAGGCACCGACGCAGCTGCTCACCGAGCGTTTCGAGCGCGTCTTCGTTCCCGTGGTGCTTCTGGCCGACGCCCTCATCATCGTCGTGCCGCCGCTCGCCGGCTGGTGGGACTGGTCGACGAGCATCTATACCGGCATGGCGACGCTCGTCGCTGCGTCGCCCTGCGCGCTCGCGCTCGGGACGCCGGCATCGGTGCTGGCCGGCACGGCGCAGGCGGCGCGTCAGGGCGTGCTGATCAAGGGCGGCGTGCATCTGGAGCAGCTCGCTGTCGTGCGCGCGCTGGCGGTCGACAAGACCGGCACGATCACGACGGGGCGGCCGGAAGTCACCGACATCGTTGCCATCGAGGGCAGCGGGACGGAAACGCTGCGGATGGCGGCCGCCGTCGAGCGGCAGTCGCAGCACCCGCTCGCCGCGGCCGTCGTCAGGCGCGCCGAGGCCGAGGGCGTGATGCTGCCCGCCGCCTCGCCGATGGAAAGCGTGACCGCGCGCGGCGTGCGGGCAATCGTCGACGGCGAGACCGTTGAAATCGGCAGCCTGCGCATGTGGGACGACGACGCGATACCGGCGTCGGTGCGCGGGGCGGTCGAGGCGCTGCAGCGCGAGGGGCGCAGCGTCATGGCGGTGCGGTCCGGTGCGCGCTGGCTCGGCGTCATCGGCCTGGCCGATCGACCGCGCGCCGGCGTGGACCGCGTCATCGGGCGGCTGCGCGAGCTGGGCGTTCAGCCCATCGTGATGCTGACGGGCGACAACGTCGGCGTCGGCGAGGCCGTCGCCCGCGAGGTGGGCATCGACGACGTGCGGGGGAACCTGCTGCCGGAGGAAAAGGTCGAGGCCATTCGCGCGCTGCGACGCAGGCACGGCACGGTCGCCATGGTGGGCGACGGCGTCAACGACGCGCCGGCGCTCGCGCAGGCGACGGTCGGCATTGCGATGGGGGCAGCGGGGACGGCGGCTGCGCTCGAGGCGGCCGACGTGGCCCTGATGAACGACGACCTCGGCCAGCTGGTGTACGCCATCCGGCTCGCCCGTCGTACCCGCGCCATCATCCGCCAGAACATCGCGATCGCACTGACGGTCATCGTGCTGCTGATGCTCGCGACCATTTCGGGCGTTGCCGGCCTCGGTGTTGCCGTGGCGTTCCACGAGGGCAGCACGCTCGTGGTGATTGCGAACGCACTGCGGCTGCTCGGCAACCGCAGCCGCCGCGCGGAATAGCTCAGGGGGTGCGACGCCTTCCGGCAGGCCGTCAGGTATCGGGTCGCGCTCAGCCCAGGTTCCGTGTCGCGACGACTTCCCGCACCGCGCGGCGGTCGCCGGTGCAGCTGATTCGCCGCGGGGCGTCGATGTACCGAAGGCGGTAGCCCAGTGCCCGGTAGAGCCGTCGGATGCGGGGCGTTGCCTGGTTGACGAGCACCACCGGTCCGGGATGCGTGCTCAAGTAGACGGCCGTGCGCTCCTGGTCTTCCCACGTGAAGCCGCCGCGCGAATAGGCCGTGAACTCGACGTCGTACGGCGGATCGGCGTAGACGAAGTCGTCGGGCTCGAGCGGCACGTCGGCGAAGTCGCCGGCCCGGAAGGTCCAGCCGGCGAGCGCGTCACGGTACGGCGTGAAGTCCGACACGTACCGGATGGCGGCGTAGCGGCCGAACGGGACGTTGTATCGTCCGAGGCGGTTGAAGCGGCAGAGCCCGTTGTAGCCCGTCCGGTTCAGGTAGTACAGCAGCCCCGCCGCCTCGGCGGACGAGGCGCGTCCGGACTCGAGCAGCGCGTTGAAGCGATCGCGGTACGCGTAGTAGCACGACGCGTCGTTGCGCATCGGAAACCCGATGCGGAGGCCGCGCTGCAGCCACTGGTAGAAGTTGATCAGGTGCGGGTTCGCGTCGTTGAGCAGCGCGCGGTCGGGAGCCAGACCAAGCGCGACCGCGAGGCCGCCGCAGAACGGTTCCACCAGGCGGCGGTGCGCATGCGGCGCCCAGAGCCTGCGCAGCATCGGCACCTGCCAGCGCTTACCGCCGGCCCACTTCAGCGGCGGCGGCAGGCCGGTCCTGGTCGTCGCGATCGGCATCGCAGGGAAGTCTACCGGAGCGGGTCGTTCGTGCCGCCGCGCCGCCCGCGCAGGTGTCCCCATCGTTCCAGGTCGGCGGCCGTCTCGAGGATGGTCGGCTCGATTGGCCGGAACTCGAGACCGAGCTCGCGCCGGATCTTTGTGTTGTCGAACCGGAGCGGGGCGCCGACGTGGGTGCGGAGGTACTGGCCGATCCCCTTCGGCTGCGTCCACGACGCGAGTTTTGCGAGCCACGTGCCCACCGGGTTGTCGAACCCGATCGACGGCAGTCGATAGGCGTCGTAGCCGTTCTCGCGCAGCAGCGTGACGACCCGCCGCGCCGGAATCGAATCGGCCGAGCAGACGTACCGTCCCGCGGCCGCCGCCGTCTCCATGGCCCGGACATGCGCGGCCGCCACGTCGCGCACGTCGACCATCGCCCATGTCAGGTCGAAGATGACCGGGTACGTGCCATTGAGCAGCGCCGCGATGATGCCGTTCGATGTGTTCAGCGCGCTCGTCATGCTCGGACCGATCACCACCGACGGGTTGATCACGACGAGGTCCCACGCGGGCCGCCGCTCCTCGACGAACTGCCAGGCGGCACGTTCGGCAAGCGTCTTCGAGTAGTGGTAGGGATTGCGCTGCAGACTCGACGTCGTGTTCCAGTCGGTTTCGTCGTAGACGCGCCCGCGATCCGGCTGATCGGTGATGGCGGCAATCGACGACGTGAGGACGACGCGGCGGATGCCGGGTGTGGCGCACGCGGCCTCGAGCATCGCCCGTGTACCCTGCACGGCGGGATCGACCAGGTCCCGCTGCGGGTCGCGGACGTCGAGCCGATACGGGCTGGCCGTGTGCATCACGACGTCGCAGCCGTCGAGCCGGCCACCGAACGCGTCGGGCGCGAGCAGGTCGGCTTCGACCAGTTCGAGCCGATCGTCGGCGCCCGCCAGGGCGCGCAGGTGCGCGACCTTCGCCGGATCCTTCAGGCTGCGGACCGAGCCGCGCACCCGGTGGCCCGCGTCGAGCAGCTGCTCGACCAGGTGCGAGGCGATGAAGCCCGTGGCGCCCGACACGAAGACCGTGGCCATGTCGCCAATCATACGGCTCGCCGGGCCCGCCGCTGGCCTTTGACGGCGAAATCCGCGATCCTACTCCCCGTTGACGACGAAACGGACGAACGGCGCGGGCAATCACCACGCGCTGCAGCTGCTGACGTTCCTGGCGCAGAAGGGCGACGGTATCTCGCCGCTGCTCATCCTCGCGCACGACTTTCCCGACCCCGACGCGCTTGCCACCGCCTGGGGGCTGCAGGTCCTCGCGCGCGACTTCGGCATCGACTCGCGCATCGTTTACGGCGGGCTTATCACGCGCGCCGAGAACCGCGCGATGATGAAGCTGCTGAAGCTGCCGGCGCACCGCCTGCGCGACGGCGAGTTGAAGAAGGCGAAGCACGTCGCGCTGGTCGACACGCAGCCGCGCTTCGAGAACAATCCGTTTCCCGCGGGCAGGCGCGCGACCATCGTCATCGATCAGCACCGCACCGACGAGGCGGTGGCAGCCGACCTGGCTATCGTCGATCCCACCTGCGGCGCGACGTGCGTGATCGTCGCGCAGGCGCTGCTGCTGCAGCGGAGCGAGATTCCGTCGCCGCTGGCGACGGCGCTGGCCTACGGGATCATTTCCGACACGCTCGACCTGTACCGCGTCGAGCGCGACGACGTGGTGCACACGTACCTGCGGATTCTGCGCAGGGCCGACATGCGGGCGCTGGCGCAGATCCAGAACCCGCAGCGATCGCGTCACTTTTTCACCATCCTCAGCCGCGGGCTGCAGGCTGCCGCCGTGTACCGGCGGGTGATCGTGGCGCACCTCGGCGCGGTGTCGAGTCCCGAGGACGTGGCACACGTGGCCGACTTCCTGCTGACGTACGACCGCGCCGACTGGAGCTTCTGCACGGGACGGCTGCGCGGGTCGCTCTGCCTCTCGCTCAGGAGCGAGGTGCCCGGCGCGCAGGCCGGAGAGGTCCTCCGGCGCGTCGTCGACGATCGGGACGATGCCGGCGGTCACGGCGGCGTCGCCGGCGGACGCGTGTCGCTGCGCGGCCACGACGTCGAAGATGAGTGGAAGCAGCTCGAGCGGAACCTGCAGGAACGGCTCGCCCATGAGCTCGGCCTGCCGGGCCGGGCCGACTTCAGGCGCGCCTTCAGCTAGCGGCGGCCGATCACAGCCGTTCGTATTCCTTCCGGATCAGTTCGGGACCATGGGCGCGTTCGAGCCGCCGCACCACGAAGTGACCGCGCGCCATGTCCTGGAAGTGATTGATGAACATCACGTTGATGGCGGCGCCGCCGGCCGCGCCGATGACAGGCACGGCCTGCGCCGCCACCTTCTGCGAGACGGTGATCCCGAAGCGCGAGGCGACCTGCGCCAGGAAACGGACGAGCGCCGGCGCGCTGTGATCGACCACGCTGCGCTGCGCGATGTACTGCGCGGCCTCGCTCACCGATCGGGCGAGCGCGGCGCGGGCCAGAAAATACGATGACTCGGCCGCGTCGTCGGTCCGCGAGCGGCCTCCCAGCGAGAAGACTTCGAGGCAGGCGAGCCGTCCCTCGGGCAGGTCGAGCGGCTCGCCTTCGCTGCGGGCGATCTCGGCAATCGACCGGAGAATGATCGTCGTCGAGACGGGCAGTTCGATGGGCAGGCCGAGCAGGCCGAGCGCCCCGCCGCCCGCGCCGGTTGCGGCCACCGTGATCCGGTGGAGCAGGTCGCGCGAGCGCTTCGGCTCGTCGTCGAGCGTGTTCAGCGCGACGTCGAGCGCCGTGTCGAGCGAGCGGCGGGTGACGACCGCGACCGTCTCGGACCACCGCGCGGGCAGCAGCTCGAATGCCTTCTCGAGCGGCATGCCGATCAGGCCGCCGACGCGAGCGGCCAGACCGGGGTACTCGAGCAGCTCCTTTGCGCGACGGAGGTCGGCGAGATCGCCAGCGGTGAGGCTCATGCTTCCACTGTAACGGCTGCGCGCCCTCGCGTCGCTTCAGAGGCGGCTAGAAGCGGTAGCGGATGCCGACGCTGGGCAGCAGCGGCAGCCGGCCGGTGCGCACCTCCTTCAGCCGCGGACGGTCGCTGTCGGGATTGAATTCGAGTTCGGTGCTGAGGCTGCTGGCGTTGTCGCGATTGAGCAGGTTGATGGCCTCGACGTAGAACTGCCAGCGGTCGTTCGACCAGCGCGGCCGGAACGTGACGCGCATGTCGAGGCGCGCGAAGACAGGCAGGCGGCCGGTATTGAAGTTCGAGGTGTCGCCGTAATCAGGGGTCCACACGAGCAGCCCCGTCTCGTCGACGAGCGGCACGAGGCGGGTTCCGCTGCCGTCGGGGCGTGGCACTTCGACCGGAGACACCCGAAGCCCGAGCGCGGGCGTGTAGGGAAAACCGGACTGCGCGCGGAACGTCGTGGACAGTTCGACGAGCCGGCTGAGGCGGTAGGCACCGGCGACGCTGAGGGCGTGCCGGCGGTCGTAGTCGGCGGCGAAGGTCCGGCCGTAGGCCGTCGTCTCCGCGCGGCCGAGTGTGTACGACGCCCAGCCCGTGAGCGTCGTTTCCGGGGAAGTTGCCTGCTTTGCGGCGTACAGCTCGAGGCCGTAGGCGCGGCCGGTCCCATCGTTCGACGGGATGCTCGTGACCTGCGGCGCCCGTGGAATCGACCACGCGAGCCCGTCGGGGAAGTCGTACGTCGCGACGCGGGCTTCGACTTCCGCCGGCGTTTCGAGACGGCCGACGACCAGGCGGTCGAAGTGCTTGTAGTAGCCCTCGGCGCGAACCGTGATGCCGGGTTCCAGGCGTCGCTCGATCGACAGCAGCGCGTGCCAGGCGCGCTCGCTGCGGAGCCGAAGTGAATCGGTCGGGGTCAGGTCGAGGAAGTAGTCCGACTGCAGGAGCTTTTCGTAGCCCGGGCTCTGGGTGAACAGGCCGCCGGCCGCGCGCAGGCGCGTCCGATCGGTCAGGTCGATCACCGCGGCCAGGCGCGGCGCCACGGTCGTTTCGTCCGTCACGCCGCTCCGGTCGAAGCGGAGACCTGGCTCGACACGCAGGCGCTCGGTCAACGTCCAGCGGTCCGCGATCCAGGCGCCTCCGCGCCAGCTCGCCTGCCGCGAGTCGAGCAGCGACGGGATGCCGGCGCCGCCCTGTCCACTCGAGCCGTTCGGCTCGGTGAAGTTGCGATCACCTTCGATCCGCCAGCGCCAGTCCGTATCGAGGCTGTGCGACTCGAACCCGGTCTCGATCAAATGCCGGCTGCCGGCGTTGATCGTGAGCTCCTGACGCACCGCCACGTCACGAACGCCGAGCTGGCGCAGGAAGCGGATTTCGGCGAGCGGCTCGCCTCCGTCCGGCCGGTTCGACCGCCGCGATCCCGTCCGGACGTCGGCCGAGAAGTCGATCACCTCGCGGTTGCGGTACCAGGACACCGTTGTGCGGTTGTAGACGCGTGGCCCCAACGTGCCCGTGTACGTGATCGCCGCCAGATCGTTCCAGGTCGACGACTCGATGTCCACGAACTCATCCGGATCACCGTCGTCGTCGAACCGGGCGTCGGTGCTTTCCCGTGAGCCGAGACCGAAGATCGTCAGCCGGTGGCCCGGGCGGAGCTGAAGATCGACTCTGGCCTGAACATCGGCGAACGACGGGAGGTCGGCGTCGACGATCTGTTCGGCGATGAGGTCGTAGTAGGTGCGGCGCGCGGTTACGAGCCACGAGCTGCCGTGCAGTCCCGGCAGCCGGCCCTCGGCAAGGACGTTGCCGTCGGTGAGACCAAGCGCGGCGGTTGCCCCGACTGCACTCGCCGAGCTGCCGGGGCGGTTGTCGACGACGAGAATCGACGACAGCCGGTCGCCGTACTTCGCGCTGAAGCCGCCGGTGATGAGCTCGAACGCGTCGACGGTTTCCGGGTTGAACGCGCTCGTCAGCCCGAACAGCCGATACGGGTTGTGGATCTCGACGCCGTCCATCACCGTCAGGTTCTGGTCGGGCCCGCCGCCCCTCACGGTGAGCCGGCTGTCGAAGTCGTTGACGGCTGCCACCCCGGGAAGCGTCTGGAGGACGCGGAAGACATTGTCGGCCGCACCAGCAACGTTCATGACCGCGCGCGGCGCAATGGCAATGGTCGATGGTGACGCTTCGGGCGCGGCCTGGGCCGCGCCGACGGAGACGATTTCGCTGATGCCGGGGACGCGCAGGACGAGCGTCAGCGCGCGCGCGGCGCCAGGGCCGAGCACGATGTCGGGTACCACCGCCGGCAGCAGGCCCTGTCGTTCGGCAACGATGGCGTAACGGCCCGGCGCGAGACCTTCAAGCACGAAGCGGCCGGCTGCATCACTGCGGGTGTCCGCGGTGGCGGCATCGACCGTGGCCGTTGCGACGATCGAGGCACCCGCCACCGGCGCCCCCGATTCGTCGCGGACCTCTCCGGACAGCGTTGCGGTCGCCAGTTGTGCGAGAACGGGACCCGCGCCGACAAGGCAGACGAGACCCGCAAGAACAACGCGCAGGTAAGCAAGCATCCGTAGACCGATCAGGGGCGGGCCGAACCCGCCACCGTCATCGTCGCACGCGCACCCAGAAATGCAGCCAGGCGATCTGTCTGTGCTGCGAGGGCGCTCCGACCGATCCGATCGAGGGGGCGCCACAGCTGCACGGTCACTTCGACGCTATCGTCGCCGTCGCGGCGGCGCCATGCGCCTTCGACGATGCCGTCGACGAGCACCTGGTGGGGAAGGGGCGTCGCCAGCCCGTAGTGCGCCGCCGGCGTCCCGGGCCGCATCGTCCACTGGCGATCGCGATAGGCGACGAGGAACTCGTCAAAGTTGGGCAGCAGCAGAACGTTCGGCCGCCCGCGACGTGCCGTACGCGCAACGGAAGGAGCGAACCAGCACGCAAGGCCGTCGATCTCGCGCGAGGCGAGCGCGGTTCCGGCGATTTCGATGCCGCGCTTTGCCTGCGCGGCCGTCAGGCCCGCCCACCAGGTGAAGTCGCGAATCGTTGCCGGACCATGGCTCGTGAAGTAGCGGCGTGTCAGCTCGCCGAGGGCCTCGTCCGGGTCGAGTGGCGCGGTCGGCGGAACGCGCTCGTCGAGCAGCGCGTAGGTGCCCTGTCGTCCGCGGAGCGGCCCGCTGCAGATCAGGCCCTCGAGTTCCGCATAGATGATCAGGTGGGCGATGGCGTTTCCGCCGTGCGGGAGCTTTGCGGCGACGAGCCGTTCGCGCAGCTCGGCGCGCGTCAGGTGGCGCCCTCCCTCGAGCGCCCGCACGATGACCTCGGCGCCGCGAACGAGCCGGGTGCGATCGAGACCGTTCGTCCGGTACGAAAAGCCGTTTGCCTTCTGGACGCGCGGCCCCGTGAGCGCGAGCAGCCAGCGGATATCCTGCGGCGCCACGAGGTGCCACGTGGGCCGCAGGACGTGCGTTCGCAGGATCCGCCCTTCGTCGAATGCCCGTCGGATCGCGGCGTCATCGACGCCAGCGAGCCGGAGGCCAAGCGCCCAGCGGGCGCCCGGGAAGTCCTGTGCCTGGACGGCGCCGAGCCACGCGACGAGATCGGCTGGATCGCGGAACGGGTGCCGCGTCAGGCAGTGGCCGGCGAAGCGCAGCCGGAGCGGATCCACGCGCGTACGGATCGCGGCCGGACTAGTACCAGTTGCCGCGGACGACCCTGGTGGCGTTGGTTGCGGCCGTGAGGCGGCGCTCGAACTCGTCGAGGTCGCTCTTGCCGTAGTGGTACGGATAGACGACCTTCGGCTGGAACCCGGCGACGGCCGACGCGGCCTGGGCGACATCCATCGTGTACGGCAGGTTCATCGGCACGAACGCCAGGTCGATGCCTTCGAGCGCACGCATCTCGGGAATGTCCTCGGTGTCGCCCGCAATGTAGATGCGCTGCCCGGCCACCGAAAGGACGTAGCCGTTGTCGCGCCCCTTCGGGTGGAACTTCAGCCGATCGGGCGTGAGGTTGTAGGCCGGGATCGCGTCGATGCGCATCGGACCGAACGTGGTGTTCTCGCCATTGGCGAGCGACGAGGCGCGGTCCTTGAGCGCGGCCGGCAGCATGGCCAGCACGGCCGGGTTCGCGATGATGCGCGTCTCGTCGCCGACGAGGGCCTGGAGCGTGTCCGCGTCGTAGTGGTCGCTGTGTTCGTGGGTTATCAGGACGAGATCGGGCCTCGGGAGTCCGCTGTACGGATCGGCTCCACCGACCGGATCGGCATAGACGATGCCCGCCGGCGTGCCGAGCACGAGCGAGGCGTGCGTCACAGGGTGAACGATGATCTCGGCTCCATCGGCCGGGTAGCGATCGCCCGTGAGCGCGGTCTGCCGGGCCCGGGCCGGGGGGGCAAACATGCCGAAGCCGAGTCCGGCCGCAGCGGCCGCGCCGCTCTGAAGCAGCTGTCGTCGTGTAAGCGTCATGGGGCGGTCCTCCGTCGTCTGACGTCGGTCGTCTCTATTCGTAGTACTTCCGGTACATGCCCCGGCGGAACAGCCATCCGCCGAGCGGACCGAGCCACGCCAGTATGTAGTACATGTAGCCCAGGTCCATCAGTTCGATCAGGTTACCGTCGAAGTCGCGGACGAAGAAGAACGAGTGGCCGCGCGGCGATCGTTCCGGCGGGCTGACGATCTCGACGCCCTTCTTCTGCAGGTAGTCGTGCCACTTCTGCAGATTGCGCACGTTGAACGAGATGTGGGTCAGCCCGACGCGGTTCCAGGGAACGGTCACCGGCGGCTGCTTCGGCTCGAAGGCGAAAATCTCGAGCACGCCGCCGCCGGGCACGCGAATCCAGCCGATCCTGCAGCTCGGCGCGTCGCCCTCGACACCGAAGAAGGTCCGCACCCGCTCCGGCGGCGTGTCGGCAACGCCCACGAGCGGGCAGCCGAAGACTTCCCAGTAGAACTTCACCGCGCGGTTGAAGTCCGAGACGGTGATGCCGACGTGACTGAACGACCGTGCTCTCATCATCAGTAAGCGTCCCGTATGGCCCCCTGCCGCGTCATCGCAGAACCGTCGTGGCGATGTGATCGGCGACGCGCAGCGCCTGGGCGACGATCGTCAGGCCGGGATTGACCGCTCCCGACGACGGGAAAAACGACGCGTCGACGACGAACAGGTTTTCCACGTCGTGTGTGCGGCAGAACGGATCGAGCACCGAGCGTCGCGGATCGGTGCCGAAGACGAGCGTTCCGCACTGGTGCGTCGTGTTCTTCTCCTGGTGCGAATGCGTCATCACCTTCCAGAAGCCGAGCCGGTGCAGGACGCGGGTCGTTTCGCGCACCAGCGCCCGGTGGGCCTCGAGGTTGTTCGGCCGGTAAACGAGCCGGATCCGCCCGTCGGCGTCGAGCACTACGCGGTTGTCCTCGCGCGGCAGGTCCTCGGTCATCGCGAGCCAGTCGACGCCGCGCGCCACCCACGCATCGTAGGCCCAGAGCGGAATGCCGGGAATGATGGTATCGCCGACGACCTTGGCCATGATGCCGTGGGTGCGTCCCTGCGACTGGATCTGTCCGAGCGGATATTTCGACCGTACGCCGCCGAGGTAGAAGTCGTTGATGGCCAGGGTCTTCTGGAAGACGGTGTCGTTCCGACGCCAGGGATGGAAGCCCTGCATCATCGTCGCCAGGTGCGCCATGTAGCGGCGGCCGACGAGGCCTGAGGAGTTCGCGAGGCCCTGCGGATGCCGGTCGTTCGCCGATCGCAGCAGGAGCGCCGCCGAGTTCACGGCGCCGCACGATACGATGACGAGCGGCGCGTGCGCGACCAGACGCTCGCCGTTGCGCTCGAGCTCGACGCCGGTCACGCGGCGGCCGGCCGGATCGGTGAGCAGCCGCCGCGCGCTCGTGCGATCCCAGAGCGTGACGTTGTCGTGCGCCAGCGCCGGGAGCACGCCGCAGACCTCGGCGTCGCTCTTACGGCCGATGCGGCACGGGAACGAGTTGCAGGTGCTGCACAGCCGGCAGCCGTCGTCGGCGCCGGGATCGATCAGGCCGAGCGGCAGCGGCGACGGGTGCAGGCCCTCGCGGCGCAGCGCGTCGGCGATCGCCTCCATGCGGGCGGCGTGCGGCACCGGCGGGTACGGGTACGGGCCGCGCGGCGGCTCGGTCGGGTCGTCGCCCGTCGCGCCGTGCACGTGATAAAGCGCCTCGGCACGGTCGTACCACGGGGCGAGCGTTTCGTAGTCGATGGGCCAGGCGGGTGAGACGCCGTCCTGGTGCTCGATCTCACCGAAGTCCTCGCGGCGCAGCCGATAGAGCACGGCGCCCCAGAACTTCGTGTTGCCGCCGAGGTTGTAGTGCGTGTAGGGCGTGAAGTCGCGCCCGGACCGGTCGCGCCATTGCTCGGTCGTCCGGTACTTCAGCGTTTTCCAGACGGCGACCGGATCCCAGTTGGCATCCTCGCGCGGGACCGCCGTGCCGCGCTCGACGAGCAGGATGCTCGCGCCGGTCGGGGCGAGCGCGCGGGCCATGGTGCCGCCGCCGGCACCGGTGCCGATGATGATGACGTCGAATCCGGGCGAGGTCATTGCGGGTGCACGCCGGCCGTCGCGTAGATCTGCTCCATCAGCCGGTGGTCTTCCATCGCCCGTTCGAGCGACATCTCGGGCGCCTCGCCCGTGCGGATGGCGCGCGCGAAGTCGCGGTACATGGCCTGGTAGCCGCGGATGTCGCGCACACCGGGGAAGATCACGCGCGGGCCGCCCACGCCGCGGACGAACACGATGCCGCCGTTCGATTCGAACGTGATGACGCCCTTGCGTCCGTAGATCTTGGAGAAGCGGATACCGCGGAAGAGCGACGGGACCTCGCGCGAGTAGTACAGAGAGCCGACGGCGCCGTTGTCGTAGTGGAAGGCCACCATCATGCTCTTCACGCGGCGATCCGGGCCGCTGCCCTGCAGGCGCGGGCGGAAGCCGTGGGCCGACACCATCTTCGGGCCGAGGCTGCCGGCGATGTGCAGCCAGTGGATGCCTTCCTCGAAGAACGCGTCGCCGCCGGCCATCGCCTCGTCGTTGCGCCAGTCGTCGGCGCGCTTGAGCCGATGCGCGATCGTCGTGAAGTGCGCGAAGACGAGCTCGCCGATCAGGTCGCGCCGCAGCAGCGACCGGAGGCAGACGGCCAGCGGCTTGTAGTGATCGTTTTCGGCGACCATCACGACCCGGCCGGTCCGATCGCGCACCTCGCGCACCCGCTCGTAGTCGGCCATCGTGAGGTAGGCGGGCTTTTCCACCAGTACGTGTTTGCCCGCGTCGAGTGCCGCCAGCGTCAGCTCGAGGTGGAACCGGGGCGGAACGGCAATGACGACGGCATCGACCGCCGGGTCGGCGAGCGCGGCGTCGTAGCTGCCGAACGAGGCGAAACCGCGGTACCGCCGACAGAAGTCGGCCGAGCGCGACGCGTCGCGGCTCGCGTAGGCGCACAGGACGTCGCCTCCGAGCATCCGGAGGTTCCGGCTGTGCACCCGCGTGATGAACCCGCAGCCCAGAAAGGCAAGTCGAATCGGATCCGACAAGGCACTCAATGATACAAAGTCGGGCCGCCGGCGGCCGGCGCCGTGAACCCTTCCCGGATCTCATACAATCTCGGGTCAGCCATGGCGGTGCGCGAACCCTGTCCCGGATGCGGTCTCCCGTCGGGACGGCAGGTGTGCCAGGAGATCTTCAACGACGTCTCGCTGCGCGTGCGGGCGCTCGCGTGGACCGACAGCCTGAAGACGTGGCGCCTGATGCACGACGTCTACGCGCTGCAGCATCCCGACGAGCTCTGCTCGACGCCGCGTCAACTGGTGCTGCACCTGGGCGGCGTGGGGCTGGCAATCGAGCACGAAGGCGACGAGCGCGCCTACCGCGCCCTGCAGCAGGTAGCCGAACGGGCCGCCGGGTCGAGTGACCCGTTCCCTCCTCCCCCCGGCCTGCCCGTCGGCCGCGGCAGCGTGCGTGTCGACAGTCTCGAGTCGCTGAGCGATCCGCCGTCGCTGGCCGCGGGCATCGACCGGTGGGCGCGGGCGACCTGGCTTGCCTGGGCACCGCTGCAGCCGCTCGCCCGCGAGTGGATTCAGCAGGCGCTCGCACTGGTGCCTGGACGCCGGAGCTAGCGGCGGCGACGCGTTCCGGACCGGCGCGTTCGGTCAGTCGAGCGGCGGCAGCGCGGTGAGCGGTGTGGCGAACTCGCCGGGCGTCATGCCCTGGCTGTCGCGGAAGTGACGGATCAGGTGGCTCTGGTCGAAGAAGCCCGCCTCGATGGCGTTCGGCCGGACGCCGCGCCGCAGGCGTTCGCGGACGGCCCGCAGCCGCAGCTGGTTCTGGTACGCGTGCGGCGACAGCCCGTACGCCTGCGCGAACTTCCGGCTCAGGTGAAAGCGCGACAGGCCCGCAACGGCCGCCAGCTCGTCGAGCGGGACGGTGCGCGCCAGATTGTCTTCGAGATGATCGCGAACGCGCGCGAGAGCGGCGCGCGCGCTGCACGGTTCGGGCGCCGGCCCGCCGTCCTGCGACTGTTCGAGCAGCCGTCGGAGGAAGGCCGCCAGCCGGGCCTGCTGCTCGAGTGGCGACGCCTGGCGTGCGGCCGACTGGTAGAAGCGTGCGAACGCGTGATAGAGCCCGGGGTGGCCGACGAGCACGCCGGGAAAGTGGACGCGTGCAATGCCCATCTCGCGCGCCGCATCCCGCAGCAGTTCGGGGGCGATGCGCAGCATGCAGTAGCGGATGGGCGAGTACACCTTGAGCGACGTATGCACTTCGCCCGGTTCTTCAATTCCAATCGCGCCCGGCCGGTAGCAGTAGTCGCGCCCGCGGTAGCGCCACTTCGAGAGTACGGCTGGTGCGTTGCCGGCGTACGGGACGACGCAGACGGCGTAGCTTTCGTGCAGCATCCGGCAGCGCCGGCCGGCATTGACGCCGACCATCAGCTCAATGCCCGGCAGCGCGGGCGACCGCCACACTCGACTGCGGCCGGCACACGCGTCGATCCCGTATGCGTCAGCGCTCACGATGGCACTCAGATGGAGGCCACGACTATAGCGGCTGGCAGCGGAAAGGTTCAACCCGACCGCATCGGCGGCATGAACGTCCTATCTTCGGAACGCGATTCCTGCGACAGTTACACCTTCAGCGATCGAGGGGTGCCATGCCCGGAACGATGACTCTGCGAAGCCGCTGCGGTACGTGCGGGGGTGCCGTCGAGCTCGGCTTCACGCCCTGGGCCGGGCGCGGTCCTGCCGTTGCGGCCGAGTGGACCTGTCCGACGTGCGAGACCACCAACATGGTCCCGGCGATCGGTGAGATCGGCTGGGTCGATCCAGTGCCGGGCGCGCGCGGCGGCCGCGCACCGCAACCATCCGTTCGCACTCATTGAGACAGACCGTTCTCGCGCGCCGGCTACGTTCTGGACGTACCTACCGGCTGTAAACCGCGAGCTCTTCGACAATAGCGTTCGGCTGCAGCGTCGCGGCCAGCCATACGCACTCGGCGACGTCCTCCGGCTGCACCATCCGCCGACGCTCTTCTTCGGGCGGCGGCTGCGGACGCCTGTCGAGCAGCGGCGTGTTGATGTCGCGTGGAAAGATCGAGCAGGCTCTGATGCCGTTCCGGCGTTCTTCCGCGTTGAGCGCCTGCGTCAGACCCGTCAGTCCGAACTTCGACGCCACATAGCTCACCCCGGCCAGGTCCCTCGCCAGGCGTCCGGCATCCGAATTGATGTTGATTACCGTGCCGCTGCCGCGCTCGCGCATGTGGTGGAGGAAGGCGCGCGTGCAGTAGAAGGCACCGTGCAGGTTGGTCGCCATCACGTGGTGCCAGTCTTCGATCGATACCTCGCGGAACGCGCGGCGCCTTACGTTGGTGCCCGCGGAGTTGACGAGGACGTCGACGCGGCCGAAGCGCGCCAGCACGTCGCGCGCCATCCGTTCCACGGCCTTGTGATCCGCGACGTCGCACACGAACGCCTCGCACGCCCCGGCTCCCGCGTCGCCGCAGCCGGTAATGGTCTCAATGAGCGTCTCGAGGCGGCGGCCGACCAGCGCGGCGCGCCAGCCGCCGGCGACGAAGCGTTCGACCACGGCGCGGCCGACGCCGCTGCCGGCACCGGTCACGACAATGACGGGAGATTCGCTGGAGGTATTCGACATGAGGGCCTGCTGCCCGCAAAGGATACAGCAGGCCCTGCGGCCCGGCGCTCAGCGGCGGTTCAGGACGATTTCGAAGCTCTTGCGGTAGCGCACCGGCACGCCGTCGCGCGTGGCCGGACGGAAGCGCCATCGCCGCGCCGCTTCGACGAGCGGACCGTCGAACTGCGGATGAATCGGCGCGACGAGCGTAACGGCCGCCACTTCGCCCGCTTCGTCGACAACGACGTCGAGCCGGCCGCGGAATTCCTGCGCCGCCAGCGCTGCCGGCGGGTTCCAGTACGGCAGCCGCCGGCTGACTTCTTCCGGCGGCGTCACGTCGGCGTCGGCCTCGGAGTAGGTAACGGCGGCCGGCTCGGGCGTCAGAGGCGGGTCGGCCGGCTCACGTCGCGCCGCTGGTGCCACGGGGCGCCGTTCACGCTCGAGCTCAGCTTCGGCCAGCGCGAGGAAATCGCGGCTCAGCAGCTTCAGGTCGCGCAGCCCTTCCACCGTCGCGACGAACTCATCGTCGGCCAGCAGCGTCTGGACGTCGCGGAAGCCGCGAATGGCCTGCGTCAGCTGCCGTGCGTCCCACGCTTCACGCGCTTCGGTGTATCGCGCCCTGGCGGCGGCCGGCAGCAGCCGCTCGCGCGCTTCCCGGAACATCGCGGCCACCCGCGGCGGGACTTCGTCCTCGGGGATTACAAACGACGGGACGTCGAGCACGAGGCGCTCGACGACACGTTCGGCTTCCCGCGTCCGGCCGAGCGCAAGCAGGCAGAGCGCACGATACTGCCCAGCAGGCCCCGGCTCGATGGCCGAACCGGCCAGATCGAGGCGCACGAGTGCTTCCTCGAACGATGCGAGGGCGTACAGCTCGCGCACCCGGGTGAGCTCGTCGACGGTCGCCCGCGCCGGTGCCTGTTCCGGGCCGGCGATCGCCAGCGTCAGCCAGAGCACCAGGGCGGTCATTACTCGAATCTCACTCCCACACGGGTGGCCGTGTGCTGCGTCACCCGCACCTGCTGACGACGCTCGCCAAGCTGGGGATGCCGCCAGACGATTTCGTGCTCGCCGATCGGCACGGCCAGGTGGCCGATGGGCGTCTGGCCCACGTGCGTGCCGTCGATCCAGACGTCGGCCCACGGCACGGCGCTGATCGACACCGAGCCGTTCGGCACCTGAACGGGCACGTCGACGGTTTCGCCGGCCCGGACCTGGACGTTCACCCGGGTGCGGAACTCGTAGCCGTCGGCGACGAGCTCGAGATCGTGGCTGCCGACCGGCAGCATGATGCGCTCGCTGGCGCTCGTGCCGACGAGCCGGTCGCCGTCGAGAATCTGCACGTCGAACGGCGCCTTGACGGCGATCCAGCCGCCGGTGGCGCCCCGCGGCGTCATGGCGGCCGACACCGTCACGACGCGTCCCGCTTCGACGTTCACGGTGCGGTTGACCGTCGACGAGCCGTCGGTGACGACGACACGGTGCTGGCCCGCTGGAATGGCGGGCAGCACGAGCGGTGTGACGCCGCGGCTCGTGCCGTCGACGATGACGCGTGCGCCGGGCGGATCGGAGGTGATTTCCAGCCGGCCCGACGTGGCCAGGCTCGGCACGAGGTCGACGAACGGCTGCACCGTGGCGTTGGCCTCGACGACGAGCGGCACGACGCGCGTGACCGTGCCGCTGCGCAGCTCGAGCGTGTATTCGCCGGGCGGCATCGTGATTCGCAGCGGCGTGACACCCCTGGCCTCGCCATCGATGAAGACCTGTGCACCTTCCGGGTTCGAGCCGACCGCCACCATGCCCACGACCGGCGGCGGCGTCACGGTGCGGGCGGCCTGTTCGGCGAACGCGGCCGAGGCCGCCGCGTCGGGCGCCGGGCTTGAGCTCGTGCGCAGCAGCGCGATGGCCGGTACGGCCACGCACGTGAGCACCACCATGCCGACGATGACCGGTACGCGCTTCGACGACCGCTGCTTCCGCGGCGGCGGCATGTACGGGAGCGTCGACGGATCGAGCGTGCCGCGTACGAAGCCGACGTTGGCCGGCTGCTGCTGTGTCTGACTGGAAAGCGGATCCGAAGAACTCTTCAAAGCCATGGGAGGATGGTCGTCCGCCCCGGATCAGGCAAAGACCGGGCCAGCCTGATCCCGGCCGATCCGCCCCGGCCCGGTTCAAACGGCTTTACACGTTTGGCTGTCGGGCAACGATGATGAAATTGAAAGGTGGCTGATTCAGTGCTGACCCGCGTACGTCATCCCCTGCGCTACAGGCGTGTGTTCGTCGAACGTGTGTCGCCGCTCACGCCGCGGATGCGCCGCATCGTGGTCGCCGGCGCCGAGCTCGACGGTTTCACGAGTCCCGGCTTCGACGATCACGTCAAGCTGTTCTTTCCCGATGCGGCGGGTCGGCTTCCCGCGCCGGTCGTCGGGGCCGATCGGCTCGAGTTTCCCGAGGGCCCGCCACCGCCGGGACGCGACTTCACGCCGCGGCACTTCGACGCCGCGCGCCGCGAACTGACGCTCGACATGGGCGTGCACGGCGACGGTCCGGCTGCGCGATGGGCCGCAACGGCCGCGCCCGGCACGCCGCTCGGCATTGCCGGGCCGCGCGGTTCGACGATCGTGCGCGACGGGCTCGCGTGGAACCTGCTCGTCGGCGACGAGACGGCCGTGCCCGCCATAGCACGACGGTTCGAGGAAGCACCGCCGGGCCTCTCGATCGTCGCGCTGATCGAAGTCGAGGATGCGGCCGAGGAGCTGCCGCTGCCCTCGTCGGCGCGCGTCGACGTCCGCTGGATTCACCGCGGCGGTGCGACGTCGATCGACGAAGTGCTGGCGGCCGTGCAGCTGCCTGCAGGGGAAGGCTTCGCGTGGGTCGCGGGCGAGCGCGACCTGGCGCGCCGCATACGCCGCCACTTCATCGAGGTGATGGGGCTTCCGCCGGGTCACGTGAAGGCGTCGGCCTACTGGCGGCGCGGAGAGACCGGACGCCACGAGGTGCTCGGCGACGAGTGATACTCTTCCGGACATACCGCCGTGACATTCCCGACGCTGACGCCCGGACGGGCGATTGAAGGCATCTCGGCAGTGCTGCTGCCGTACGGCAGCGACGAGCGGCCCGACTGGACGACGTTCCGGCAGCTGCTCGACCGCACCTGGAGCGCGGGCCTGACGCCGGCCGTCAACATGGACACCGGCTACGTCAACCTGCTCACCGACGACGAGCGGGCGCGCATGCTGGCCGAGACGCAGGATGTGGCCGACGGGCGACGATTCGTGGCTGGTGCCTTCATCGAGGGGCGCGCGGGCGATCCGGTCGCGCTCTATCGCACCGAAATCGATGCCATCCGTCGCGCCGGCGGCACGCCCATCGTTTTCCAGTCCACCGCCCTCACCTCGCGTGACGATGACGGCATCGTCGCGCTGTACAGGGAAGTGGCCCGCGACGGGGGACCGCTGCTCGCGTTCGAGCTGGGGCAGATGTTTGCGCCGTTCGGCCGCATCTACAGCGACGACCTGTTCGCCCGCCTGCTCGACATCGAGGGCATCGTCGGCGCGAAGCATTCGTCGCTCGATCGGACCGTCGAGTGGCGCCGGCTCTCGCTGCGCGACCGCGCCAGACCTGATTTCGCCATCTATACGGGGAACGATCTCGCCATCGACATGGTGTTCTACGGCAGCGACTACCTGCTCGGGCTGTCGGCGTTCCACGTCGAGGCGTTCGCGGTGCGCGATCGGCTCTGGCGCCAACGGGATCCGCGCGCCTTTCTGCTGAACGACCTGCTGCAGTACCTCGGGCACCTGGCGTTCCGGGCGCCGGTGCCGGCGTACAGACATTCGGCAGCGCAGTTCCTGAAGATCCGTGGTGTCATCCGGTCGGATCGACCGCATCCTGCCGGCGCCGTGCGGCCGGACAGCGACCTGCCGCTGCTCGAGGACGTCGCGCGTCGCATCGACGATCTGCTTGCGGAGATCGCTTCATGAGCCGTCCGACGTTTCCGCGGGTGGCCGCGCTGAAGACGGCCGAGGCCTTCCGTGCGCATCTGGCCGCAAACCGGATTCCGCTCGAGTTCGACGACGAGCTGCTGCCGCCGGCCGAATCGCCGCTCGCGCAGCCGTTCGAGATCAACGGCGTGCGCCTCGCCAACCGCTTCTGTGTGCTGCCGATGGAAGGCTGGGACGGTACGCGCGACGGTCGGCCGAGCGAGCACACGACACGCCGCTGGCAGCGGTTCGGCACGAGCGGCTGCAAGCTGATCTGGGGCGGCGAGGCGGTGGCGGTGCGCCACGACGGACGCGCGAGCCCGAACCAGCTGCTGCTCACCGAAGCCAGTCTCGGCGCGATTGCCGCGCTGCGCGACGCGCTCGTCAAGGCGCACCGCGAGCGCTTCGGGTCGAACGCCGACGGCGAGCTGTACATCGGCCTGCAGCTGACGCACTCGGGCCGTCATGCACGGCCGAATGCCTCCGATCGTCCCGAACCGCTGGCCGCGGCTCCGCATGCGGTGCTCGACCGCCGCGTGCCGGGCGGTGCACCGATCGTGACCGACGACGAGCTCGATCGGCTGATCGACGAGTTCATCGCTGCGGCCGGCCGCGCGTGGCGCGCCGGGTTTCAGTTCGTCGACGTCAAGCTCTGCCACGGCTACCTGGGCCACGAACTGATCGGTGCGAAGAACCGGCCCGGGAAGTACGGGGGATCGATCGAGAACCGCCTGCGATTCCCACGGCGGATCATCGAGGGCATCCAGGCGAGCGTGCCGGGCATGGCGGTCGGCGTCCGTCTGTCGGCCTTCGACGTCGAGCCTTACCGGAAGCGCGAGGACGGAGTTGGCGAGCCGTGCGGTGAGCCGACCGGCGACCCGCCGCCCGGCTTCGGCGTGCTTGGTGACGACGACGGACTCGACGACGCGCTCGAGGAGGCGCGGGCCCTGCTGCAGATGCTCGACGAGCTCGGCGTACGCATGGTGAACGTGACGGGCGGCAGCCCGTACTACTGTCCCCATGTGCAGCGGCCGGCGTTCTTCCCGCCAGCCGACGGCTACCTGCCGCCCGAGGATCCGCTGCGCGGCGTCGCCCGTCAGATCGCGGCCACGGCGAGGCTCAAGGCCGCCTTCCCGCACATGGCCATCGTCGGGTCCGCGTACAGCTACCTGCAGGAGTGGCTGCCCAACGTGGCGCAGTACACCGTGAGGAATGGAATGACCGACTTCATCGGCCTCGGCCGGATCATGCTCTCGTATCCGGAGCTGGCGGCCGATGTGCTCGAGGGACGGCCACTGCAGCGCGGCCGGATCTGCCGCACGTTCAGCGACTGCACCACCGGTCCGCGCCTGGGGCACGTGTCGGGCTGCTATCCGCTCGATGACTACTACAAGGCCATGTCGCACGCCGTGCAGGTGACGGCGGTCCGTACCTCAATGACGGCCGGGGAGGGGCGATGAGCCGCATCCTGCGTCTGGTGCTTCCGGCAATCACGGTTGTTGCGGTCATCGCGGCGGGCGGGGGCCGGCCGTCGGCCGGCGCCGGCCAGCAGGCGCCGGCGCGGAAGCGCGTGCTGGCCATCGGCGACACCCGGACGGGCTACACGCACGACTCGATCAGTCACGCGCTTGCGGTCGTCGACCTCATGGGACGCGAAAGCGGACTGTGGGACACCTTCATCCGTACCGACTCGCAGTGGATCACCAGGCAGCCCGTACCGCCGCCGGCCCGCAACGCACGGACGCTCGACGACTTCGATGCGGTCTTCCTGTTCGTGTCGGGCGAGGGCACGCTCACCGGGCAGCAGAAGCGGGACTTCGTCTCGTTCGTGCGCGACGGCAAAGGCGCTGTCGCGGCACATTCGGGAATCGCCGCATTCTACGAGTGGCCCGAGTACGGCGAGATGTTCGGGGGCTACTTCGACAACCACCCATGGAACGTGACCGAAGCGCGCGTGCGCGTCGAAGATCGAGCGCACCCGGCCATGCGCCATTTCCCGCCGACGTTCACGCGGACCGAGGAGTACTACGTGCTGCGGCCGAAGCCATACTCGCGTGACGCGGTCGATGTGCTGGCCAGCATCGATCCGGACTCGGTCGACCTGACCCATCCCGACCTGCGGCGGACCGATCGCGACTTTCCGGTCGCGATGGCGAAGACGTACGGGAAGGGACGGACGTTCTGGTCGACGTTCGGCCACGACGCCGACACCTGGGACGATCCCGACATCCGGAAGATGTACTTCGAGGCGCTCCGCTGGGTGATGCGGCTCACCGACTGACATCGCGCCGGTCGGCTGCTCCGCTCCGGGTGCATCGCGTGAACAGCTAGCGCTGCGGGGGGTACTTCGCGAGTTTGCGCTGCAGCGACCGGCGGTGGATGCCGAGTACACGCGCGGCTTCCGAGATGTTGTAGCCGCAGTCGGCCAGCACACGGTTGATGTGTTCCCACTCGACCCGATCGAGCGACATCGGCTGCAGCGATTCGGCCGAGGCCTCCCGTCCCTTCGGATCCCGCGTGAAGGCTGCGAGGATCTCGTCGGCGTCGGCCGGTTTGGTCAGGTAGTGCACGGCGCCCATGTGGACCGCATCGATGGCGGTCGCCACACTTCCGTAGCCGGTGAGCACGACGATCTTCGTGGCGGGGTCGGCGGCGAGCAGCTCGGGGATCAGGTCGAGTCCGTAGCCGCCAGGCATCCGGAGATCCAGCACGACAAGCTCCGGAGTCTCCTCGGCGATCAGTGCCCGTGCTTCGGCGAGATCGCCCGCCTGCCGGACGTCGTAGCCGCGCGTCGTGAATGCCCGCGCCAGCCGTTCACGCAGTCGCTCGTCGTCTTCGACGAGCAGCAGGAGGGGGGTGTCGGCAGTACTGGTCATGACGGCGACAGCGGGGCGGCGACGTCGACGGGCAGCCGGATCGTCACGGTCGTGCCCGCGCCTTCCCGTGATTCGATGGTGAGCGAGCCGCGCAGCTGTTCCACCGACGATCGTGCCACGAACAGTCCGAGACCGGTGCCCTCGCCCGGCGCCTTCGTCGTGAAGAACGGCTCGCCGGCGCGAGCCAGTTCGTCGGGCGACATGCCGCGGCCCGTGTCGACGATGCGCACGAGGATGTCGCGGTCGTCCGGATCGGCGGTGACGGTCACGAGGCCGTCGGGCGCCGAGGCCTGCAGACCGTTGCGGACGACGTTGACGAGCGTCCGCACCACGACGCCGGCGGGCCAGACGACCTCGACCGTGTCGGGCATCGCGAGACGGATACGGCGACGCTCGGCCGGCGTCAGCTCACGCACGAGCCGATCGGCGAGCGTCGCGAGCGTGAGCGGTGCAACCGCTTCGCCCTGCGGTTCGCTGATGCGCGCCGACATGTCCTGCAGCAGGCGCCGGCAGCGATCGACCTCGCTGCGAATCAGCCGGACATCGGACAGCAGTTCGCCGTCGGCGGCAAGTCGCTCGAGCTCCAGCTCGAGCTCGCGGGCGGCGACGGCAATCGTGCCGAGCGGCGTGTTCAGTTCGTGCGCGGCGCCTGCGGCGAGCGTCGACATGGCGGCCAGCCGGGCGTCGCGCGCCGAGCGTTCGCGCAGCTCCGACAGATCACGATCGCGCCGCTCGACGAGCTCGACGAGGCGGCCGACGAGCAGAGCGATCAGCAGCGCGACGGCCGCAAACGCCAGCCACATGCCGCGGACGTGCAGGCCAATCTCGGGATGCATGGCGCCGGCCGTTGCCAGTCCCTCGGGCGGGAACAGGAAGAGCAGGCCGTAACCGGCGATCGAGAGTAATGCGATGGACCAGGCCCAGGAGCGGCCGAGCGCGAGCGCGGCCAGGACGATGTAGACGAGATAGAAGATGCTTGCGGGGTTGAGCACGCCGCCCGTTTCGTGCAGCACCCAGGAGAGGACGAGGACGTCGGCCGCGGTGATGAGTCCGGCGGCGCGCAGCGGCAGCAGGCGGCCGCGGCTCAGGCGGATGCTGAGCCACGCGTTCGATGCGGCCGATAGAACGATGAGGATGGGAACGCTGAGCGAGTCGGGCCCGCCGAAGCCGCGCACGCCGGCGGCGACGGCTCCGCCCAGCGCGAGTACGCCGGTCCATCGCACCGAGACGAGCCACGGCAGGGCGAGGCCGTCGCGGTGCAGCGGGAAGGAACCGGCCGGGGACATGGCCTGCTGATTATCGGCGGCCGGACGTAGAATGTCGCGTGCCCAATCTGCCTGTTCGACCGGTTCTGACGCTCGATGTCGCCCGCGCCCTGGCCGACGCGGCCGAAGCGCACATCCGCCTGCGCGGCTTCGCCATGTTCGTCGCCATCGTCGACACCGGGGCGACGCCGCTGTTCGTGGCCAGGTACAACGATGCGCAGGCGGCAAGCTACGAGATTGCGGTGGCGAAGGCGCAGGCGGCGGTGCGGTTCCGCCGCCCGACACTGGCTTTTCAGGAGCGCATCCTGCGCGACGGCCGGACGAATCTGTTGAGCATGCCGGGTATCGTGGCGGTCGAGGGCGGCGTGCCGATTGTGGTCGACGGGGTGCTCGTGGGCGGGATTGGCGTGAGCGGCGGGACCGGCGAGCAGGACGGCGAGGTGGCCGCCGCGGCGCTGAAGGCGCTCGGGTGAGGCCGGGCTTCCGGATCACCCGCGCCCGGTCTATCGTAGAGGCTTCGGCATCTGCGGGGTGGGGCCCGGGTCGGGAGACCACGGCAGCGGACCGCGCGCCATGTTGAGGAGCTCTGCTCGAATGTCTTGTTGTCTCTTGGCCGGCTACCGTTCGACCGGCAGACGCGCATGAAGTGCACCAGGCTCGTCCTCATCGGTCCGCCGGGCTCCGGCAAAGGCACCCAGGCCACGCGCATCTGCGCGCGCTACGACATCCCCTGGATTTCGACCGGCGACATCCTGCGCGCCGCCGTCAAGGCGCACACCCCGCTCGGCATCCAGGTCCAGATGCTGCTGTCGGCCGGTGAGCTGGTCGGCGACGACCTGATGATCGACCTGGTCCGCGAGCGGCTCGCCCATGAGGACACCGCCAGGGGCTTCGTCCTCGACGGCTTTCCCCGGACCCTCGTCCAGGCCGAGGCGCTCGATCAGATGGTCGGCGGCAAGCCGCTGCTCGCCCTCGTGCTCGAGGTGCCCGAAGCCGAGCTCGAGCGACGCCTCACGTCGCGCCGCATCTGCACCCGCTGCAAGACGCTGACGACGTCGAACAGCCTGTACGGCTCCGAAGAGGAACTCTGCTCGAAGTGCGGCGCCGTCCTCATCACGCGCGACGACGACAACATCGTCACGATTCGCGCGCGGCTCGAGAACTACCGCCGCCTGACCGCGCCGCTCATCGACTACTACCAGCAGCGCAACTGGGTCGCCCGCATCGACGGCACACGCCCGCCCGACGAAGTGACCCGGAACATCGCCAGGGTCATCGACGAGCGCATGGATCTCCGGGACTGCTGAGGCGCGACCGCGGCGAGACGCTTTCCCGCGACTGGCCGACGGATGAGACGACTCAGGCGGATGCGGTCCCGCGCGGCCGGCGGGCCGCTTCCAGCACCTGTCGCCCGGCGGCGATCTCGTCGCCGTTGACCGTGTGCGGCATGCCGGGATAGATGCGCAGGTCGACGGTCGCGCCCATGCGCGTCATGACCTCGGCCGATTCCCTGACGCGATCGAGAGGGATGTGAGGATCGACGTCGCTGCAGCCGATGAAGACGGGTGTGCCCTCGAGCGATCCCGGCGTGTCCCACACCGTCCCTGGCTCACCGATCAGGCCGCCGCTGAATGCCACCACGCCGCCCCAGCGCCGCGGGTGCCGGGCGGCGAACTCGAGCGACAGGCACGCGCCCTGCGAGAAGCCGAGGAGCACGATCGACTCGTGCGGGACGCCGCCTGCCGTGACCTCGTCGACGAGAGACGCGATTCTCCGCAGCGCTGAATCGAGGTACGGCTGGTTGCCGGCCTTCGGCGAAATGAACCGGAGCGGATACCAGTTCCGACCGGCCGCTGCGGGTGCGAGCCACGCGACGCGCTCGACATCGAGGGCGCGCTCGAGGTTCAGGATGTCGCCCGGCGTCGCGCCGCGTCCGTGAATGGCAATCACGACGGCTTCGGCGTCGGTCAGCGGAGCGCCGGCCGTCAGGACGGGCTGGCCGGCATGAGGGTCGGATGCAGTCGTCATAGTGGCGGTTCGACGGGGGGCAGGGCAGCTTCGATGGTCTGGCGGTTCGGCTCCTGCCACGGCGGCAGCTTCAGCGCGCGGCCGAGCGATTCGGCCGGCTCATCGGCCGCAAAGCCGGGCTCGCTCGTCGCGATTTCGAACAGGACGCCGCCCGGCTCGCGGAAGTAGATCGACTGGAAGTACTGCCGATCCTGGACGGGCGTCACGATGTGGCCCAGGTCGATCAGGCGCTGCCGCATCAGTTCCTGCTCGGCCCGCGTCGCCACGGCGAAGGCCACGTGATGGACGGTGCCGATCCCGCCCATGCCGGGCTGTCTGCCGTATCCGTCGATCACGTCGACGATGTGACCAGGGCCGCGGCCGCCGACGGTCAGTCGTGTCCGGTCGCCCTCGGTGGCCTCGACGCTGAAGCCCAGCACCGTCGTCATGAACTCGATCGTGTTCGCCGCGGCGCGACTCGTGAGCGTCACACCGTGCAGCCCCCGGATGGCCCGCGCGGCGTCGATGGGACTGCCGGGCCAGCCCCGTCGATCGTCGGCCGCCTCGAGGATCTCGAAGATGAGGCCCGACGGATCGCGGAAGACGAGGCCCGGCTCCCCGAAGCGCGGTGCGAGCGCGCCCGGCGCGGCGCCGGCGGCTTCGAGCCGCTCGCGCCAGTAGTCGAGCGAACCGGCGGAGACCGCAAACGTCGTCGCGGTCACCTGGCCGGCTCCGGCACGCCCGTGCCGCAGGCCCCTGCCGCCGTAGGGAAACGTCGTCCAGATCGTGCCCGGCGTGCCCGTTTCGTCGCCGTAGTAGAAGTGGTAGACGAACGGGTCATCGAAATTGACCGTCTTCTTGACCAGTCGCAGGCCGAGCACGCCGGCGGCAAACGCCAGATCCGCCTCAGCGTCGTCGACGGTGGCGGTGACGTGATGCAGGCCGCGGATCGGGCTGTTCATGGCACCTTCGCTACCGGCGAGCGATCGGCAGCGACACGCCCAGGAAGAAGCGCGCGGCGTTGGCGTCGCTGAAGATGAACGAGAGCTCGCCGCGGAAGTTGACGTTCTCGAGCCAGGCGACGTCGAGGCCGGCGCCGATGCTCGGCACGAAGTCGGTGTCGTCGCAGCAGTGCATGACGCCGACCAGGAACTGGCCGTACGGCAGTACGCGTCCGTTCGTCTCGAACGTGTAGCGCAGGCCGCCCATCACGGTGGTGACCGTCGCGCCCGAGAAGCGGTTGAACCCGAGATCGCCGACCACGCCCAGGCGGCCGGTTTCGTTCTCCGTCAGCGAGTTGAACAGCATGTTGGCGTTGAAGCCGACGCCGGTCGACTCACTCATGTTCATGAACGTCAGTCCCAGGCCGAGGAGCATCGACTCCTCGTCGCCGCCGGTGGCCGGCTGCGACGGAGCCTGGGCGGCGGCAGGCGCCGCGAGCGCCAGCACCAACGCGGCAGTCGTACAGATCCTGGAGAACAGCGACATGTGCATTTCCGTATCCTCGTCAGATTGTGAGGGGGAGCATGAAAGCTCCCGCGGTTCCGGGAGCCTCAGGCAACGATAACACCGGACGGGCCTCGGTCCGGCACGTTTCGTGGCCCGTTGCCGGGACCGGATGTGGGGCGGACTGCGATACCGTGGACTGACGCGCACGGCCATCCGCGCGGGGAGGCAGGGTGTTTCCGTACCACGACGAAAACGTTACGCAACGGACGCCGGTCGTCACGATTGCCCTGATTGTGCTGTGCGCGGGCGCCTGGCTCCTGGTACAGGGCGGCGGCGCCATGCTGCCGCTGGCCGCGTCGGTCTGCAACTACGGGCTGATTCCCGGCGAGCTGCTCGGGACGGTGCCGCCCGGCACCGAGTGGCGGATGGGCGACTACCTGGTGTGCGTGGTCGACGAGGGGCCGGAGCTGCGCAACGTCGTGACGCACATGTTCCTGCACGGTTCGTGGATGCACCTGCTCGGGAACATGTGGTTTCTGTGGCTGTTCGGCAACAACATCGAAGACTCGATGACGCGGCCGCGCTTCGTCGTCTTCTACCTGGGCTGCGGTCTGGCGGCGGCGGCGCTGCAGGTGCTGGCCGACCCCGATTCGTACGTCCCGATGGTCGGCGCCTCGGGCGCGATCAGCGGGGTGATGGGCGCATATCTCGTGCTGTTCCCGCGCGTCCGCGTCTACACCCTGGTGCCGCTTGGCTTCTTCGTGACGACGGTCGCGCTGCCGGCCTGGGTGATGCTGATCTACTGGGTCTTCCTCCAGACGATCGGCGGGCTTACCTCGATCATGGTCGAGACCGAGGGCGGCGTCGCGTTCTGGGCGCACGTCGGCGGGTTCGTCGCCGGGGTGGTGCTCGTGAAGCTGTTTGCCGAGCCGCGCTACGTCACCTCGCACGCCCGATCGCAGTGGCGCCCGTCGGGATACCGGCGGCCGTATGGCCGGTGGGACTGGTAGAGAGGGGGAGACGTGCCGCGCGACACCGGGCGCTGCGGGTGCGCCGAGGCCGCGCGGCGGGCCGGCCGGTCAGACGCCGTCAGACATTGAACCGGAACAGCATCACGTCGCCGTCCTGGACGACGTAGTCCTTGCCCTCCATGCGGTAGAGCCCCTTCTCACGGGCGGCAGCGATCGAGCCGCAGGCGACCAGGTCGTCGTACGACACGGTCTCGGCCTTGATGAAGCCCCGCTCGAAGTCCGAGTGAATCACGCCGGCGGCCTTCGGCGCCGTGTCACCGGCACGGATCGTCCACGCGCGCACCTCCTTCTCGCCCGCCGTGAAGTACGTCCGCAGGCCGAGCAGGTGGTAGACGGCGCGAATCAGCGTTTCGATGCCGCTTTCGGTCACGCCGAGGGCACTCAGGTACTCGGCGGCTTCCGCCGGGTCGAGGTCGATCAGGTCGGCTTCGATCTTCGCGCTCACGACGACCGCTTCGCTCTTCAGCCGGGTGCCCACGTACTCACGCACGCGCTGGACGTACGGGTTCGTATCGGCCGACGCGAGCTCATCTTCGCGCACGTTGCACGCGAAGATCGTCGGCTTGTCGGTGAGCAGGAAGAGCCCGCGCACGAGCGCGCGCTCTTCGTCGGAAAGCCCCGCGGCGATGGCCGGCGTGCCCGCATCGAGCAGCGGCTCGAGCTTCTCGAGCACCGCCAGCTCGGCCACCGCGCTCCTGTCGCCGCGCTTGACGTCCTTCGCCAGCCGCTCGCGGCGCCGCCGGATCGACTCGAGGTCGGCGAGGATCAGCTCCGTGTTGATCACCTCGATGTCGCGGATCGGATCGACGCTGCCCGATACGTGGTGGACGTCCTCGTCTTCGAAGCAGCGGACGACCTGCACGATGGCGTCGACTTCGCGGATGTGGGTGAGGAACGTGTTGCCGAGGCCCTCGCCCTGGCTCGCGCCCTTGACGAGGCCCGCAATGTCGACGAACTCGACGACGGCGGGAATCACCACGTCGGTTTTCGCGATCTGCTGCAGCACCGCGAGCCGGGGATCGGGCACCGTGACGACACCGACGTTCGGCTCGATGGTGCAGAAGGGATAGTTGGCGGCCTCCGCCTTGCGCGTGCGCGTGACGGCGTTGAAGAGGGTGGACTTGCCGACATTGGGCAGTCCGACGATACCGGCTCTCAGCATGGGTCCTTGGGGTGCTCCGGGTCCATCGGGGCTTCGGGCGCCGGTGTCGCCAGCGGCCCGAACCCAACTCTTCAGTGTAGGTGATCCGCCGGGCCGGATGCCCGTGCCGGCGGCCGGCCGGCGGCGATACTCACGGCCAGGATAGGCGCGCAAGCCGGCCCGGAATACGCCGGAACCGCGTGATATGTTGAAGGGCTGGATTCCAGGACGCCGACGCTCTTCATCATGAAAAAGCTGCTTGCGCTCAACCGCGGGGAAATCGCCATCCGCATCATGCGGGCGGCGACCGAGCTCGGGTTGCGGACCGTCGCCGTCTTCCCCAAGGAAGACTCGCTCAGTCTGCACCGCTTCAAGGCCGACGAGGCCTACCAGATCGGCGAGGGCAAAGGCCCGGTCGAGGCCTACCTCGACGTACAGGGCATTGTCGCGCTGGCGCGCGAGAAGGGCGTCGACGCCATCCACCCGGGCTACGGGTTCCTGTCGGAGAATCCCGACCTGGCGCGCGCCTGCGAAGAGGCGGGGATCACGTTCGTCGGGCCGGACGCGCAGCTGCTCGAGACGCTCGGCGACAAGACCGCGGCGCGGCGCCTTGCCGTCAAGGCGGGCGTACCGGTCGTGCCGGGCATCGAGCGCGCGGTGAAGACCGAGGCCGCCGTCCGCAAGGCGGCCGACGAGGTCGGCTATCCGCTCATCATCAAGGCCGCGTTCGGCGGCGGCGGCCGCGGCATGCGCGTCGTCGAGAAGCCCGAGGACCTGATTCCGCGCTTCGAGGAAGCGACGCGCGAGGCGGCGTCGGCCTTCGGCAACGGCGCGGTGTTCGTCGAGCGCTACATCCGCCGGCCGCGCCACATCGAAATCCAGATCCTCGCCGACCGGCACGGCAACGTGCTGCACCTGTACGAGCGCGACTGTTCGGTGCAGCGGCGTCATCAGAAGGTGGTCGAGGTGGCCCCGGCCGTCTCGCTGGATCCGGGCGTGCGCAGCGCGATCTGCAACGCGGCCGTACGCCTGATGCGGACCGCCGGCTACTCGAACGCGGGCACGGTCGAGTTCCTCCTCGATGCCGAGACGAACGAGTGGTACTTCATCGAGGTGAACCCGCGCATCCAGGTCGAGCACACCGTCACCGAGATGGTGACGGGCATCGACATCGTGCGCAGCCAGATCCTGATCGCCCAGGGCTACGAGCTGCACGGCCCCGAGCTGGGGCTGCCGACGCAGGACGAGGTCCCGCTCTACGGCTATGCGCTCCAGTGCCGGGTCACGACCGAGGATCCGGCGAACAACTTCGTTCCTGACTACGGGAAGATTCACACCTACCGCTCGCCGGCCGGGTTCGGTATCCGGCTCGACGGCGGATCGGCCTATGGCGGCGCGTCGATCAACCCGTACTACGACTCGCTGCTCGTCAAGATCACGGCGTGGGGCCGTGAGTTCCCGCACGCCTGCCGCCGGATGGATCGCGCGCTCCGCGAGTTCCGGATCCGCGGCGTCAAGACGAACATTCCGTTCCTCGAGAACGTCGTCAACAGCCCGATCTTCCAGTCAGGGAAGGCGACGACGCGGTTCATCGACGAGACGCCGGAGCTGTTCCACTTCACGCCCCGCCGCGACCGGGCGACGAAGCTGCTGACCTACATCGGCGACGTCATCATCAACGGCAATCCCGAGGTGAAGGGCAAGGCCGTGCCGGCCCGGCTGAAGCCGGCGCCGGTGCCGCGCCACATCGCCGGCGAGCCGCCGCGCGGGACGAAGCAGCTGCTCGACGAGCTCGGGCCCGAGAAGTTCGCCGAGTGGACCGCGAGCCAGAAGCGGCTGCTGCTCACCGACACGACGCTGCGCGACGCGCACCAGTCGCTGATGGCGACGCGGGTACGGACGCACGACATGGTCGCGGTGGCCAACTTCGTGGCGCACCGGCTCGCGGGTCTCTACAGCCTCGAGATGTGGGGCGGCGCGACGTTCGACGTCTCGATGCGGTTCCTGCTCGAGGATCCCTGGGCGCGGCTGCGGAAGCTCCGCGAGCTGATTCCGAACATCTGCTTCCAGATGCTGCTCCGCGCGTCGAACGCGGTCGGCTATACGGCCTACCCGGACAACGCGGTGCGCGAGTTCGTCCGGCACGCGGCCGACGCCGGCATGGACATCTTCCGCGTGTTCGATTCGCTCAACTGGCTGCCGAACATGAAGGTGGCCATGGAAGCGGTGCGCAGGACCGACCGCGTGTGCGAGGCGGCCATCTGCTACACGGGCGATATCCTCGACCCGAAGCGCGACAAGTACCCGCTGCAGTACTACGTGCGGATGGCCAGGGAGCTGGAGAAGATGGGCGCCCACATCCTGGCCATCAAGGACATGGCCGGATTGTGCCGCCCCTACGCGGCCGAGAAACTCGTGCGCGCGCTCAAGGACGAGATCGGCATCCCGATCCACTTCCACACACACGATACGAGCGGCCTCAACGCGGCGTCGATCCTCAAGGCGGCCGAAGCGGGCGTCGACGTGGCCGACGCGGCCATCGCGTCGATGAGCGGCACGACGAGCCAGCCGAACCTGAACTCGATCGTCGCCGCGCTCGACAACACCGCGCGCGACACGGGGCTCGACCTGCCGGCGCTCAACCAGTACTCGGACTACTGGGAGGTCGTCCGCAGCTACTACGAGCCGTTCGACAACGCGCCGCTTACGGGGACGGCCGAGGTCTACCTGCACGAGATGCCGGGCGGCCAGTACACGAACCTGCGCGAGCAGGCCGAGGCGATGGGGCTCGGCGACCGCTGGCAGGAGATTGCGCGCACCTACGCGGACGTCAACCGCGCCTTCGGCGACATCGTCAAGGTGACGCCCTCGAGCAAGGTCGTCGGCGACATGGCGATCTTCCTCGTGACGCACGGCATGACGATGGCCGACTTCGAGGCGCTCGGGCCCGACCACAACCTGACGCTGCCGAACTCGGTCGTCGAGATGTTCGCCGGCTCGCTCGGCCAGCCCGACGGCGGCTGGCCGAAGAAGCTCCAGCGGCAGATCCTGCGCGGCCAGAAGCCGATGCGCGGCCGTCCGGGTGCGAGCCTGCCGCCGGTCGATTTCGAGCAGACGGCCGAACAGATCGAGCGGCTCACCGGCGAGGCGCCGACGAAGGACGACGTGATGAGCTACGTCATGTATCCGGACGTGTTCATCAAGTTCGCGCGTGCGAAGGAAAGCTTCGGCAACGTCGATGTGCTGCCGACGCCGACGTTCTTCTACGGCATGAAGACCGGCGAGGAGATTACCGTCGACCTCGAACCGGGCAAGACCATCGTCATCCGCTTCCACACGGTCGGCGAGCTCAGGCCCGACGGCCACCGCACGGTGTTCTTCGAGCTCAACGGACAGCCGCGCGAGGTGAGCGTGCGCGACCGGTCGCACAAGACGGGCGCGGCCATCAGGGAATACGCCGATCCGAACCATCGCGGTCACATCGGATCCCCCAACCCCGGCGTGGTCACCTCGGTGCTCGTCGAGCAGGGGCAGCAGGTGAAGGAAGGTCAGAAGCTGCTGGTGCTCGAGGCGATGAAGATGCAGAGCACCGTGTACGCTCCCGTGGCCGGCAAGGTCGCGCGTCTGCTCGTCCAGCCCGGGCAGACGGTCGAGACGAAGGAACTGCTGCTCGTCATCGAGTAGGCGCCGACGCCGATGCCCCGTCGCGCCACGCGACGAGTCGCATCAGCTCGTCCTGCGTCGCGGGCTCACCGTCGAGCAGCACGTGGCCGACGAGGTACCGTTCACCCGACCGCGGCGCCACAATGATCGTGTCGAATCCGGCCCGCCGCGCAGCCGCCGGAATGTCCTCGATGTAGGTGGCCAGGCCGGCGGGCCGCCGGTGCTCCGGAATCGGGCCGAGCCGCAGCGTGGCCACTACCCGGTTGCGCCTGACGAACTCCACCAGGTAGCGATCGTCGGCATCGAGCGCGACGGCGATGTACCGCCGTCCCGTCCGCTCTTCACACGTCACGGCCAGCGGCACGTCGAGCGGGCGCACGCCCGCACCGGTCGTCGTTCCGTCGGGGGTCGGGACGGCCATGGCGTCGATCGGCGCGATCGATCCCATGTGCCTGTAGAAGCGCCGATCCACCAGGTCGTCGTCGAGGTTCCAGTTCATGCGCCAGATGGCGGCCAGCCGTGACATCGACAGCAGCGGCCCGCGCGTAATCGTCCGGAGCTGTTCGTAGTACGCGGCCAGTCGCGGATCGCGCAGCCTGTTCGTTCCGGTCTCGACGCTTTCGACGTAGCCGTCCGGCAGCATGCGGCGGAAGTGGCCGATGCGCCAGGCGGTGTTGAAGACGCTCGGCAGCCGCGCGAGCAGCGGGTCGGCCAGCGCACATTCGTCGATCAGGTGCACCCATGGGCCGCTCTCCATGCCGCCGGCACCGAGCAGGCCGCAGCGCACCGCGACGCGCCGGGCGGGCCTCGGGTCGTCGGCGTGCGGCCAGTCCGGTTCGGCGAACGACAGCCGCTCGGCGCGGACGAGCGACTGCGTCTGAAAATAGATGCCGCGCTCGTCGACGATACCGTTCGGCTTGGCGTTCGATGCGTCGAAGCGGCTGTCGCTCAACAGCGGAACCTGCATCGACGACAGCCCGGCGAGTCCAAGTACAGCTGTCGCGGCCACCCACCGGCGCGGCTCGCCGACAGGCATCGATCCGAGCAGGACGACCGCGCACACCAGCGGCAGGACGAGAAAGCGTCCCGCCATGAAGTCGCCGCCCACCGAGACGACCCAGCCGAGATACAGCAGCGCGCCGACCGCGAGGGCACGTCGCATGCCGCAGCCGCCCGCCAGGGCGGCTCCGATGCCGAGCCCGGTTGCCGTCAGGGTGATCGGATCGCGATCGAGCGAGTCGATCAGGTAGAGCACGCCCTGCTGAAGGATCTCGATCGCGCTGACGCCGTGCCCGAGCTTCGCGTACGCGGTGTTGGGCAGCGGGAATCCGTAATAGAACGTTGCGAACAGCGTCCAGGCGATCGCCGGCGCGAGGCCGGGAAGGGCCGCGCGCACGACCCGGTGCGGCTGCCGGTCACGCCAGGCCGCCAGCGCGAGGACTGGCGCCGTCATGACGACGTGGTCGGGCCGGCACAGGTACAGCAGTCCCGCGAGCAGCCACAGCGTCGTCGATCGCCGCCGGCCGTCCGGCGCCGGCTCCGGCGCGAGGGCGGTGCCGATGAACAGGACGAGCAGCAGGTTCGAGAGCGGGTTCTCGAGACCGGACGTCGAGAAATCGACGAATGCGCGCGAGAGCAGCAGCACCACGACGGCCAGCCAGGCCTGCGGCGCCGACGCGGTTCTCGCGATCACCAGCCGGAACACGAGGAGCGAGACGACGATCGAGAGCGCGAACGTCGCGATGTAGATGTTGCCGACGAGGAGATAGGCGCCTGTCAGGGCGAGCGCCCACAGCGGATGGGTGAACGACTGCACCCGCTCGTCGATGTTGAACGTCAAGCCGAAGCCGTGCGTCGCGTTCAGCACGCTCCGCAGCGTGATCAGCGCGTCGTCACTGAGCCAGGCGGTCCGGACGAGGACGGCCAGGAAGACGAGCAGAAGGGGGTATCGCGTCTCACGCGCCACGGCCGGGGAAGTATACCGGCCGTCGCAGGGCGAATCAGCGGCGCCGCGACGCGCGTCCGCCCCCGATAACGCCGATGTCGACGAGTACCGCCAGAACGACGACAGCGAGGTACCAGCCGTCGACCGAGCTGTTCGTGTTGATCGCCCACGCATACGCCAGCGTGGTGAGCGGCAGGAACACGAAACCCAGCAGCGGCCAGATCACCGTCTCGTACGCACGGCCCAGGTAGTTGCTGAACAGCCAGATCAGGACGAGCACGAGCCGCGGGAAGACGAGGGCGACAATGGCGACCAGGCACGGCATGGGGCGAGTATATGCCGGGGATTCCGACCCGACGCGGCAATCCCGCTGTGCGGATCGCCGCCCGTCAGCCCTCGCCGGTGCCCGTTTCCATGGCGGGCAGCTTCATGGGCGCCCGCAGCGTGTCGTAGAGCCGTCCGAAGAGCGCGGTGCCGACGAGCGCGCCTGCCAGCGCGGCGAACGCGTAGAGCTTGCCTTCGCCGATGTTCACGAGAATCGGCCCGGGGCACATTCCGCAGATCGACCAGCCGATGCCGAACAGGACGCCGCCGACGATGTTGCCGCGATGGGATGGTTTGCTGCCGACGTCGAGAGGCGCTCCGGAGAGCGCTCGTCCCCGGCGCCGCAGCAGCTGGAGGCCGGTGGCAGTGATCACCACGGCCGTGCCGATGATGCCGTAGAGCTGGAAGCTCTCGAGCAGGAACATCTGCTGGATGTAGTTGTAGTCGGCTGCGCCCGACCGGCTCAGCGCCCAGCCGAACACCGCACCCAGACCGAGCGACAGCAGGGCGGTCACGACAGCACCACCTTCCAGAGCAGCTGCGTCGTCACGAAGCCGCCGGCCATGAAGCTCAGCGTCGTGACGAGGCTCGGTCGTTCGAGATTCGAGAGGCCGAAGATACCGTGGCCGCTCGTGCAGCCGCCGCCGAGCCGCGTCCCGAAGCCGATGAACAGCCCGCCGACGAACATCCAGGCCATCTTGCCCGCCGGTCCGAGCGCCAGCGCGTCGTCGAGCATGCCGAGCGCCCAGGTCGGCTGCCAGCCGCCGGTCGTGGCGGCCGAAACGGCGCCGCCGATGACGAGGCCGAAGAGGAACGGCAGCCGCCAGCGCCGCGCCTCGCACAGGCTCGCCCGTTCGAAGTAGCGCGTGCGGACGACGAGGCTGCAGACGTCCTCGAAGCCGGTCGAGATTCCGAGCCGCCGGTTCAGCACGAACAGCAGGAGGAGCGTGACGGCCGCGATGATGGCGCCGCCAGCCGCCCAGTGGATCGGATCTGCCTGGTTGAGGATCAGGGGCATGCAACGATCTTACGGGGCCGCCCGCTGGTCGACGAGGCGGGGCGGGCGCCGATGTCGTGTTCATGAGCGTGCTGGTACGGCGTCGGCCGATGCGTGCCGGTCGGCC